>Ga0272442_10000449_pt1 | contig 66754 bp, 47 predicted proteins | sample SSMForm2O_FD_200262 | JGI IMG/M metagenome (GOLD analysis project Ga0272442, IMG submission 200262) | Marine sediment archaeal communities from Little Sippewissett salt marsh, Falmouth, MA, United States - SSM-Form-2O | ecosystem: Environmental > Aquatic > Marine > Wetlands > Sediment ...
CCCTCTGTTTTGTTCGGATCGACCGTTTTAGTTGGGTCCAGTGGGAAATGATCGGTATTGTCCCCAACCCCGTCCCCATCGGTGTCTCTCCATTCAGCGGGATCTTCCGGAAACTCATCCGAGTTATCCCCGTAACCATCCTCATCCGTATCCTTCCATTCGGTAGGATCGTTCGGAAATTCATCAAGTTCGAGTCCTGTGGTGGAATCTTCGGATGTCTTGTTGAAATTCCATGCATCCGGGTAACCGTCTTCGTCCGAATCCACAGAAGCGGCCGGATCGCTGGGAAATGCGTCATCCCCGTTCTCAGCTCCATCCTCGTCATCATCCAACTCGTTCCAGTTAACCTCGGATTCCAAGATCTCTATCCTCAAGGAGATCTTTTCGGTCTGGAACTCATCATCCTCAACCCACATTTGTACGGTCTTCCAACCTCTCTTGGAGAAGGAATGGTTGACCACTCTGCCAATATCCGTGGCACCATCTCCGAAATCCCATAGATATTTCAGTGTATCATTTTCAGGATCCGAAACCTCGTCCACCCAGAAGGTGACATTCTCCCCAACGTAATTCGGGTCTGAAGTGTGATATATCCAGTCCGGTTTTTCCGGTTCTTCGTTGACATCATCCAGGAGATAAAAGATGGACGCATTCGCTTTATTCCCATCCTGGTCCTCCACCTCGAAAGCTATCACCAGTGGCACGCTTTTATGCATTTTATACCCATCCCACCAGATGTTCTGGTCATCTAGCTGCATCCAGAATTCACCAGTCGTATTATCGAAATCCCAATTGTACCCCTTGGTAAAATTGAAGAATGGAAGTTGTTTCCGGATGGTCGAATTATGATCGATCTCATAGTCCATATTCACGCTCACGGTCAGAGTGTCTCCCGGATCGTCATCATCGAACACGGGTGTTACCCGTAACTTCGAGAACTGATTATAACCCCAGGGTTGAGCCGGAGAATGGGTGACATAGATCGTGGGCACACTGTCTCCAGCCTCCACCTGGTGAAATAAAAACATGGCACCTCCAAGAGCGAGAAGCGCAATGGTCAGTAAAGTCATCATTCTCCTCATATTATCATCCTGATACGGAGTGGACTTCGGAATATTAAACCGGTGTGACCGTTGGATTCCACATATCTGGCTTCGACCCGGTATTTATTGTTTTCAATGATCAAGTCCAATCGTTCTTCGATGAAAAACCACATAATGCAAGCGATATTTACTTACATCAATGGCATTAATGTTCAGGGTCCAGAAGATAACCCCCGACGGTTCCGTCAAGATAGAGTACTCGGGAACCCTCCGCGAAAAGACCGATGAATACATATCCATCGATACGGGATGGTCAAGGGAGCCCCTTGACCTCGGATATGTAATATTCGAACCAGATGATGTCTGGATCGAGACCTTCTACTTCCGGGAGAACTTCAATATATTCCTGATCGCCGACCGAAACGGAAAATTGAAGGGTTTCTACTGCAACGTCACCTATCCCCCGGAGATGGGCGAAGGTATCATCAATTGGAGGGACCTTGCTGTTGATATATGGGTCCGGCCGGACGGATCTTATCTGATACTCGACGAGGACGAGTTCGAGGAGATGGGCCCATCCGAGAAAGAGAGGAAGATCGTCAAGGGAGCGCTTGAAAAGATACTTTCAATGCTTTCTCACAAAAAGGGCCCCTTCAGCGAATTAGAGCATGAGCTTTGAATAACGGCCATTTCATATCCGAGCGAGTTCCGATGGATATTATATGAAAATATGGAAACGGTGTGATTTCTCATACAAAGATATTAATAACCCAGTTACAATTCAATAATCCGGGCAGATTTATGAAGGAATATACAATATCCAGGCATGTAGTGTGGGTTCTATTCATAACTATTCTTTTCAGCATGCCCGCTTTCCAGGGGAGCGGAGACACTGGGACCAGGGGCCCCACACCCGACCTGATGATAGATGACATGTGGCTCAACGAGACAAGCTATCTCTTCTGCAGGGTCAAGAACCTAGGAGGTTTCCTCGATGACGATTTCATGATCAACCTCAAGGTCAACGACCAGATGCTTTACCCCCTCATGCTCACTTGGAACAATTTTACCGGGCCTAATGACTACAACTGGCCAGAACCGCTTCCTTGGATTGCTGATACTATGGTTGTTGAGATGAGCCTATTCTATTACACATCAACACAGGATGCAAACCTGTCCAACAATGTCAAGACAGAAGTATGGACCCGGGATATCGAGGAACCTGACTATAACTTTAGAAATCTCTTCGTCAGGTCCGTATCAGTGGACCCTGAAACTAAGGAGGTGTTCACTATCATAGGAAATGATGGGATGGAACAGATAAACGAAACCGTCCCCGTAACTCTCTCCGTTGACGGGATTACAGCTGGGATTGGGAACCTGACAACGATATTGAACAGGTCAGAGGTCTCCAGGGTGGATCTGAATTACATATGGCCAGAGTCCGTGGAAGAGGTCAACATCCTGGTCCATGCCGACCCGGGTGATCTGATCAACGAGACCGATGAAGCCGACAACTTTCTGGAGATCATCTGGAGAAGCAGTATGGACCTTGAATTCATATCGGGCCCAACAGTGCAAAATGTGACCTTGAACAGTGCGAAGATCGTATTCGAAACCAGTGTTCCTGTTTCCTGCAAGTTGGAATACGGGATCGGCAGATGGCTGACAGAAAAGACGACTTCCGCCAACACCTCTACCAAAGGAGACATCATTCTCGAAGGTCTTGATCCCAGGACCCAGTACTGCTATAGAGCGAAAGTTATAGACACCATTGGTAGGGAATTGACCAGTAAGACGAATTACTTCACCACTTCTCTCTTCTTGGGTATCGCTCCCACGGCATCTTTCGGGAGCGGACTGTCATTCCACCAGGAGAGGGTGAACCTCCCACTATCAGTGGAGGATGACAAGGGGATAGAGAAGATAGTCCTTCTCCTGGATGGTGAGGAACACTCATGTGTCGGTGGTATGGGAACAAGATCCCTTGATTCTGTCCCATTCGATCTAACGGATGCCGCTGAAGGAGAACATACAGTAACTGCGACCGTATACGATTTGGACGGCCACACCTACGTGGTTGAGACCGATTTAACCATTACAATTGATCAGCAGCTCCCCTTCGGCAGGATAGAATTCACCACGCATTACAACGAGTCCGTTGATGGTATTGTATCGCTTGGAGCTGAATGCCTTGATATGTACGGTATCAGGAATGCCACCTGGCATATCAACGGAGATGTAATAAAGAACCATGAGAACCCATCCTGCTCCGAAAGTTTCCTGACAGATACAATGTGGGATACGAGGTTCTATCCCAACGGGGCCCAGAACATCACGCTTGTGATGACGAATTACAGGAGAATGGAATTCTCCAAGACCATATGGGTGGAAACTTTGAATATCTTTTCCGGAGAGCCAGCCATCATTGTGACCAGAGGGATGGCCTCGAGCAAAGGGTCCGTGGTGAAATCCCTCCTTTTTGTGAAGAACGTGGGAGGAAGTCCGGTCAGGGACGTCACCATCAGAGATACGGTGAAAGGATTCGTACCTTTCGACGGTTTCGATTCATGCAGTGCTCTCAATGACAACGGCACTGTCTGGGAGGTTGAATTGTCCATAGACCTGCTCGAGGTGAATGATACAACACAGGTGAGCTACAACTGCATACCGATACTCCATGGACCCAACGTGTGGGAATTCGGATATCCGAGACCTCACAGCTACGGTGGCATGGCTGTAATCATGTATACCACCAAAATCAATTTCTTTAGTATCGATGGAACTATAGAATATACAAGGTATCATAGTCTTTATTCTCCACATTTCAACTCCGGGTACGGTATTAGAAACGAGATTGAGAGAATGTTCTCGCATGTCAGTTATCTTTTATTGACATGCCCACCTCGGTTGTATGATAACTACTTCCCCGGGGGAGATGTTGATGATATTCTCGTTCTCGGAGCCCGTCTGCTTGCCGAAAGAGGGGGGGTCTATGCATTCCCCTCTCTTCTTCCAAATGGACAGATAACAAATGTCTCTGTATATGCTGATCTTGTTGCTTGGTCAAAAATTATTTCAGAAGAATTTGGAACCGATGGCTTCCTTGCCATTTTGGGTGAAGATGAGATAATTCCAGCCTGGAAGGTGAACAGTATAAACCGGGTCTATTCTGACCTTCCTTACTCCAATTTAAATGGTGGGATCTATCAGAACATATTCATAGGCAGGTTCATCGGCAATTCCCTTCATGGATTTCAGATCCAGCTGGAAACAGCCTTAGGAATGGCCAACGGTGATCTGAGCTGCGACAATCAGGGATCTGCATTGTTGATATCTGGCATCGGTGATTTCAGTTCAACATTCATATCAACAGCAGAGCAACTGGAAGAAGAATTGGAACCATACATGGAAAGCGTAGAGGTTCATCATCGGTCCGATTTCCCTCAATCATACTCTCATATGGGTTCCTGGACCGGAATGGACCATCACTTAACAGCCGGGGATGTGGATAACGACGGCAAGGAAGAAGCCGTTTATATCCTTCATGATGACGATCAGATCGAGATATTGGATCTCGACACCGGGTCCAGCAGGACCCTCGACCATGATTGTGGATATAGAACCCAGATCTGCGCTGGTGACCTTCATCCCGATCCGGGTGATGAGATAGTTGTCACCGACATGGTCGATGGTAATGGCACTGTAATGATACTTGACGCCTCCGGGGATATACTTGATCAATTTCAGGTTCCCTGGTCGTTTAACGAACCCACCCTGGTCATGGATTATGACGGAGAAGGTTTGGATGAGTACCTTTTTTATGAAACAGGAGAGGGGATTCTTCTTGTATTTGATTCGACGGGAGAGCAGATAGATTCCATCCATTATCCCGGCGTCACAAATTATGGAAAACTCTTCGATGCGGACATCAACAACGACGGGCATATGGACATAGTGATAATCGACCGGTACATGAGAGTTATCCAGCTGTATATCGGGCCTGATATGGTGCCTCAAAACATATCCATGGAATATTACATGATACAGGGGACCGGAATAGGTCCTTTTCTTCCCGGTGGTGAAACCGGGGTAGCCACAATATTCACTGGTTATGATGGTTTTATGATGGTTTCATCCTTCGAATACGATGTCTTGACCGAGCAGTACTACCTTGAAACAAATTACGAGTTCATGACCACCGCACCCGGCGGTTCCCAGGTCGAGATCGCAGAGGTTGATGGTTCGGGTCCGGCTGCCGAGATCGTATTGGTGGTCGGAGCCGAGATCCAGGAGATATCGTATATAGACTATGACGAGCACATCGGGGATGTGGAATATCCCTACAGCAATCCTTTCACAGATCTGGTCATGGATGAGATGTCAGGCAAGGACCTGATCTATTATTATGATCATGGAGGGACGAATGAATGGTGCAACATCTTCGGGTCGGATCAAGCTCGTTTCTTCGGTTTCCTGGATTCGAACGTCAGACCTGTGATCTACGGATGTGCCTGTTTGACAGGAACCTACACATATAGCAATAGTTTCGCCGAGGCCTGCATGACGAATGGGGCCGGTGTCTATATCGGAGCTTTCAATATTGCCTATTTGTATCCTTGCACAAAGTCTAGGGATTTCCTCGTTGATTACGTGGAAGGTCAACCATTAAGTGAGGCTTTGAGAAGTTATAAGAGAAAATTGATCTCGGAGATGGATGAAGAGAACTACTATAATCCTGAATACCTTAGACACTGGGCCCTTCAATTCAATTACTTTGGGGACCCCGCTTTTGGTCTATCCGGAAATGGATATCAGGACTGGGAACCCGATCAGTGGCTTTTTGGAATTGAACCAGGTTCGTTTGAGGATGTGATACAGATAATGGGGCCTGAATTCAGGAATGATCGGTTCGAACATCAAGGATACATACCCGGCGGTTTTTTCGAATTCCTTCCCGATGGGACCCCGATCCCCTATGATGTCTTCGAATATGCCGTTCCGGAAGGCTTCGTTGTTGAGGATGTGATGATACAGGCAACAGGTGCATGGGATATCTACAATGATGTTTTCATATCCCCTTCGGAGATAATGGAACTCGAGGGCGAACCCAGGACCAGGACCTCAGTGGTGAGGGGTAATGATGATCCTCTTGATCCCTTGGGTTCATGGTCAAACGGATCTTTCAGCTGGAAGGTCCTGGATGCTGGGAACGGAAAGCAGACATTACGGATCAGTATCCATCCGTTCCAGTATGACGATGCAGGAATGATGGCAAGGTTCTGTTCCGAGTGGCAGATCAACATCGAATCGATCCCTTCCAATGTTACAATAACGGATCTGACCGGCCCTTCTGAACCCTTGGAACCAGGGAATACTGCGAGTTTCAGTTTTGAAATTGATCCCTGCGGTGATCCGGGAGATATTTCCATCTCCACATGGATCGAAGATCCATCAGGCTCCCTTCTGGAGACCGTTTCCGGCAGTTTTGTGAACATCAATATGACGACCACATTCATGGAGAAATGGATTACAGGAGGTCACGATCCTGGTTTGTACCGGTTCGCGGTCGAGATGAGGAACCCGAACGGAACCCTTCTTCAGGTCACAAGATATCCGTTCATGCTTGGTTGGTCCAGTGTATCGATCGAAGATCTTGTACTCTCATCCGAAGAATACGACAACACAACGGTGATCGATTTTTCAACCAGAGTGGAGAATACGGGAGACATAGACCTTATCGGCGATATTTCCGTTGACCTGATGGGTTTGAACGGATCGCTTGAGAATGTAATGGATGAGCAGATCACCCTCCCTGCAGGCTCTGACCATACTGTGGACCTCTCCATCGGTATGTCCGGTTTCTCCCAGAACAGCTACATGATACGGGTATCCTTTCTTTCGGACGATATCAGGTCCTCAAAAAGCAGTATCATTTTCAGAGAGGGTACCGTATCGGAACCGGAGGAGCAATACCTGATGAAAATGGAACTGTTCCTGCCTTCTGACCAGCCCGTTGAGAACGGATCATTCTCCTTACGTGGTGTCATATTGAGATCGGATGATGTTCCCCTGGGAAATGCATCGATAGCGATCTGGTTTGACACCCCATCGAATATTATCTACGCAAAAACCGCATCGAACGGCTCCTTCAATGTGACACTGGTCGCGCCTTCAGCGGGGCCCCATGTACTCTATCTGAAGGCCAGGTTGGGAGATCTCTCTGCTGAGAGGGAGCTCCAATTGGAGGTAATGGAGACAGGAACGGATGATGATACTGACGATGACATCGAGGACGACGATTCCGTGGATGATGATGTGGTTGACGATGATGGAGATAGGGAGCTCTCGGGATTTATTGTATTGTTGATCCTTGGTATCTCGATCTTCGTTATACTCATTGCCGCTGTTTTGGTATCGATGGTAGTATTGAAAAAGAGGGGCAAGGGTTCGGACGATTGGGACATGGAGTAACAGGGGAAATACCCGCACAAAAAGGATCCATACCCTGGACCTGTTGGTCAATATTGACCGCTTCAATGAAATTTGTTCCCAGTGATGATTAAATACTATCAGTGTGCTTTTCTTCCCGGGGGATCAAAATGGAGGGAAGAGGTTACGACCAACCGTATTATCCGAACTACGGATATCCGTACCAGCAGTATCCGCAGTATGCCCAATACCCGCCGAAGAAGGAACTGAACATTCTCGCGCTGATATCGATGATATCTTCCCTTGTGGGGGTATTCTTTTTCCCCGGTGCCATCGTCGGGCCGATACTCGGGTTCATAGCCCTGAACCAGATCAAGAACGAGCCTCAAAGATACGAGGGGAAGGGATTTGCCCTTACAGGTATCATAGTAGGACTATGCATTTTTGGTTTCTTCCTCCTTATCATGCTGTTCTACTTCTTCATGTTCTTCATGGTCTTCGCCACGTTGTGAAGAAGGGATCCATAACTGCCGGTGGACAGTTCGATCATCGTCATCCTCTCCCGCCTCCCTCCACTGCTCGACACCCTCCTTGGAAAGGAAGGCAACTATGATCAGTCCCGCTATCGGATCCGCCCACCACCATCCAAACAGCGCGTTCAGGGCAAGTCCGCCGAGCAGCGCAACCGATAGCCACGCACACACAAGGGTTTCCCTGGCGTCAGCAACCAGCGCCTTGCTGCCGATCTCCTTTCCGGTTTTCTTTTTAAGATACGCGAGATAGGGCATCACAAGGAGAGATGCAACGGCAATTCCGATCCCCGGAATGGAAACTCCCGTCTCCTCCTGAGCAAGGTAAGGTACCGTGTCGGAGACCCCCAGCAGGTCGAAGAGACCCAGTGAGATCAGGGACTCGAGTAGTACGTAAAGTCCAAGAACTATGAATGTCACCGCCACCGATCTAACAGCAATGAACTCGATCCTCTCCTCCTGCTCCTTCGAAACCCGCTCGTGCTGATGGAGCCTCCAGATAAGAACTCCTCCGGAAAGCGATTCTACAATGCTGTCAAGGCCGAAACCTATCAAAGCAACGCTCCCCGAAAGGGCCCCGAAAAGGATGGAAAGGACAGCCTCTAGTATGTTGTAACCAACTGTCATATACTCGAGAAGAAGACCTTTTCCGTAGCCGTCCATCCGATATTCCTCAGCAAACCAGGTTTAGATAACTTGTGCTTTATTATATGCATTGAAAACCTTTTATCCGGAAACAAACATGACCACAAGGGGGAAATGGAAGATGGAATCTGCAGCCTCAAGAACATCTGCATATGTAATTGGTATTATCCTGCTGATACCGGTCCTTATTCTGGCCGAGGGAAGTGATGAACCGACAAGGCAGATGATCGACCTTGCGGTTGAGGACATATGGTATGACGAGCATCTCATGGTACATTGCAGGGTGGCAAGCCTGGATGCGCCCTACACCGGAACATTTTACGTAAATCTTACGGTTGACGGGCACCCGTACTTTTCCGATGCCCAGATAATGACGGATTGGGTAGGTTTCTTCAACATAACCTTCCAGCAGACCATATCCTGGGAAGGGGAAAAGGTGGAGGTAATGGTAAATGTTTACGACCCTCAGTGGCCAGGGGACGGAGATCCCGGAAATGATGAAAGGACCGAGGTCTGGGAAAGGGACCTGCCAAACCTCCGGGTCATCTCGGTATTCAGCTCCCCCATATCTGGCGGCACCACCGCCGTGGTCCAGAATGCAGGTTTTGAAACTGCCGCCCTCCCTTTCAACGTATCCCTATACCTTAACGGGAGCTTCGAAACGAGGGAAATGGTCACGAATGAATTGGGCCCCTGGGAGCAGTTCGAAGTGGATCTTGACTGGGTATGGAACCCAGAGCGCTCCCCGGTCAACATCAATGTGACCGTGGACCTAGAAGATGATGTCACCGAATTCGACGAGGATGACAACACATACCTGATAACCTGGGAGAGGAGGCCTGAATTTTATTTCGTTCAAGATCCTGATGCGAGAAATGTCGGCAGGACGAACGCAACGATCTTCGGGACCACAACGATACCGGCAGCCTTCAGGATCGAATACGGGACGGATCACACCCTCTCGAACAGCTTCAATGCTCCCGGGTCCTCGGCGCAGGTCGAGACCGGGCTCGATCAGCTCGATCCCGGAACCCAGTACCTCTGCAGGGTGGTTGCGGAGGATATTTACGGAAGAACGATCGAAAGTGATGTTTTCACATTCATAACGGCACCTCCGGAAGGGCAGAGTGAGCCGACAGTTGACTTCTCCGGCGACCTCGAGTTTGAATGGACCGATGAGATCGATATACCCATCGATATTGGGGATGATGTTGGGGTAAATAAGGTAGACGTTTACATAGAAGGCAGGCTTTACAAAAGCTTCGGGGGTCTCGGGAAGAAGAGCATGAGCAAACTTACACTGGGAAAACCGGTCGATATGCAGCATCTGGCCACGAACTGGGATGCCATGAGGGTGACCGTGAGGGTGACCGATGATGAGGGCAGTGAGACCGGTTTCGAGATGCCCCCCTTGAGGGTGATAAAGAAGTTCGAGGTCCCCTATCCCAGGATAACATGGTATCCCAACACCGAAAGGACCTATGACGGGACCGAGATGCTGATGGCGAGGTGCGAGGACCCCGGAGGTATGGCCAATGCCACATGGATCGTGAATGGTCTCGTCTGGGAAATCGAGGAGGCCCGCCACCCGGATGCAAGTTACTTCGGGCCCTGGACCGTGTGGGACACAACATCCTTTCCCGACGGATATCACGAAGTGACCATAGAGGTCCGGAACAACGAGGGCAACGTTTCCAGGGTGACAAGGACGCTCGAAGTGGACAACATACTTCCGCCGGCGAGCCCCGACATCTGGGTGAGGAGGGCCAACATCGGAAGGGACGGAACCGTCTGCACCGTCAGGCTCAATGTAACCAACCACGGCAGGGGAGATGCCCTGAACGTTGTTGTTGTGGACCGGATAAAGGGATTCGTACCGATCGATGGTGAGGAAGGGACCCATCCGATATTCGGGAACGGAAAGGAATGGGAGGTGTTCCTTACGACGCCCCGGGTGAGACCGGGACAGACGGTATGGCTCGAATACAGGGCAATACCGATCCTTTACAATAGTGAGGAATGGGTCCTTGGATACGAGGTACCGAGACCGGATGTTCCCACCTTGACGTATACCACCCGCTATACTTACGACAGGTCGGATGAGCTTGTACATTACAGCGGTCATACCTGGATACCGCCAACAAATTTCCAGGACGGATATATAATGGAAGCCGGGGCCCGGCAGGCGCTTCTCAGCTCGAACTATCTGATGATCACCAACCCGGTGCTGCTTCTCCGGAACTTCGTGTTCGGAGCGGGTTATTTCGATATGATGTCTGAATGCGGGGAGCTTCTTGCCCTGAAGAACGGCGTTTTCGGTTTCATAGACATACGTATGGGGATCTCCCCGACACCGGACCGGATACTTGACACTCTGATAGACTGGAAGGAATACCTCCATCCGGAATTCGAGGACCGCGGATACCTTGCCATACTTGGAGAGGATGAGATCATTCCCACATGGTCCTACACGGATGTTGTGTGGGATAATGATGTCTACGGCAGCGACCACGGATACACGAACCTCAACGGTGGAAACACCCCGAAGTTGGTGGTCGGGAGGATAATCGGGAACACACCTGAAAGAATGCTGGAGCCCATAAGGGCAGCCACCGGCGTCGCCTCCGGAGTCTACAGGAACGACAACGACGGAAATGCGGTGATAATGTCCGGTGGAGGCGGCGGGGTGAGGTCGTTCCAGGGGAGTGCCGAGGATATCTACTGGCTTATTGAGGACGAGATGAGAGGCGTCAGCCTGAACCACATCAGCAATTTCCTGCCCATAGAGGACGGCTCGATAGAATTCGACGGGAAGAGCAGGCACATGGCCGCCGGGGACCTTGACGGCGACGGCAGCGGCGAGGTCGTGATCCTGGATCCCACGGAAGACCTGGTCCATATATTCCATCCGGATACCGGGGCCAGATCGAATTTCGCTCTGGAAATGACCGACAGGGCAGTGGTACAGGCAGGGTGGCTGAACTACTTCGACAGGAAGATGATGGCGATCTTCGATGATTTCCCGGACGGTGACGAGTACAAATGCATGGAGATGGACGGGACGATACACTGGTCCAGGAGGACATGGTTGGACATCGATGATCCTATCTGCCTCATGGACTATGACGCGGGGGATTTCCAGGACAACATCGTCAGAGGCGATGTCGGCACCAACACGATCCATATCTATGATTTCAGGCTCAACGAGATAACCTCCTTTTCGGCGGCGGACATCCGGACGAACCATCGTATCGATTCCGCAGACATGGATGATGACGGTGATATGGATATCATCGTGGCGGACCATCACAGCGACAAGATCAGGGTATACAGGAACCCTGCCTGGGACAGGGTCGACATACCTGTGAGCGGGCTCGATTACGCCGACGGCTTCGGGGCGGGCAATTTCATCTACCAGAGGGTTGGCTCAAGGGGGGAAGCGGTGGTGGTCCATTCGAATGACGGCTATCTTCAGCCCTGCTGGCTGGAATGGGATGATACCGCCTCAGAATGGGTTGGAAAGAGCGAAAAGGTGTTCATTACTCCGGCATCGGCCGACTGCGCCGTGGATGTCACGAGCATGCAGGGGGAGGGAGGTTATGAGGAGATCGTGCTCTCCATAGGTGGGTGGGCCGACCGGACCATCGTAATGGATTACAGGAACGTTACAGTGAATTACAGGAACAGGATGAGCGGGATTGTTACAAACAAGGACCTGCTTGTTTACAGGGACCACGGCAACCAGAAAGCATGGTCGGGACTCTTCGGAAGCTCCGATATCGACTCAATGAGCTTCAGGTACACCCACAGACCGGTGGTAATAGGCCTCGTATGCCAGTCAGGGAGATTTCATGATGCTGTTGATTCCTTTGCACAGGCGGTCCTGAGGAGCGGTGCGGGGGTTTACATAGGGTCCACCCAGAACTCCTACAGAAGCTCCAACAACAACGCCATCGAGTTCATCGAGGACTATGTCGAGGGCACCCCGATAGGGATAGCATTCCGGAACATAGAAAGGAAAATGGTGGCCCATGCATCGGACCTCGGTCTTTCCGGAGGTGAAGGCAGATACTGGGCCTACGAGTACAACTTCTACGGAGATCCGGCCTTCGGGACCGATGGCAGGCCGTGGCCGGGTGCCGGCAGCCGTTCTACCGGACCCGAACTGACAAGGAGCACGAACGATATCGAGATCGACATACCGATGTTTTACATGATCAACGATACGGGAGGGCAGAGGGCATGGATCGAGGGCGGATCGGAGGTGCACATTATAGGGGAGCCCGTGGTGCCATTCATCACTCGCGAGGTACCGCTTCACGGGGAGACCGTAAGGTCGGTCGAGCTCGAGATGACCGGGGATTGGACCTATCACGCCGGTCTCAAGATCCCGGATTTCGAGGGGCACATCATTGACGGGGCCCATCTCCCCGTACCCGGATCCGAACAGGCCAGGGGGGATACGAGATCCGCTTATGACCCCCTGGCAGGCTACTTCCCGGAAAAGACAATGGAGTGGGAGGTGAGGGGTTCAGCCGGGGGCCGCTCCCTGATCGTCAGGATCTTTCCCTTCCAGCATGACGGATATTCCGGGATCTCCCGTTTCTGCTCCGAATGGACCATTCACATGAACACAACCACTGCTCCGGTCGAGGTTTTGGGATGGGAAGGACCCGGAGAGGTTCTGCATCCTACGGATACTGCGGTGTTCGTCTCCTCCATCCGGCCTCTGGGGGAAGGCGGAGAGATCGCCATCTCCCAGAGGATAGAGAGGAGCGGCGGGGAGCGAATAGATACACTTCCCTCATCCGTGCTCAGTGTCAACATCACAACGGAGTTCGAGGGGGAGTGGGACACCGGGGGTCATGCGGGCCCCTTTGTCTATGTAATGGAGCTCAGGACCCCGGAGGGGGCTTACATCAGCTCCCTGCAGATACCATTCAATGTGAAGGACACAAAGGTATCGATCTCCTCTCTTATTGTTGAACCCGATATGTTCACAGATTCGACGATCATCAATGCATCGATGACCCTGAGCAATGAGGGATCGGATGTTCTGGAAGGATGGTATTCGCTCTCCCTTCTCGATAACATGTCCAGGATCATACAGGAAAAAAACGGCACCGTAAACATCGGTCCTTCTTCCGGCAAGGAACTGAAAAGCGAATTCGACATGAGCGGTCTCGAGTGTGATATATATGGTATCAGGGGCACCTTCATGTCGGGGAGCGTCATCCTCTCGGATTCGGCGATCGTCATCAGGGAGGATACGGTACCTCCCGTCCCCCGGACGTACGAGGCGTTCCTTCACTTCGAGCATGAGGAGAACATAACAGAGGAGGATACCCTCATCGTTATCGGTAATGTTACGAGATCGGACGGTCTGGCTATCCCCGGACTCCCGGTAGCGGTCTGGTTGGGGGAGCGCAATGCTTCCGGGAGCGCTTTGACCGATGACAACGGGTCCTTCGTCATAGAGATAGGGAATCTGACCGCTGGCGCCTGGCAGCTATGGATCACGACCGTTTTCGGTGAACAGGAGGTCCTTGACAGTTCCGATCTGATGATAGATGCCGTCCCCGTTGGCGATGACGATGATGTCGACGACGACATCACGGATGATGATATTGTCGATGACGATACAACCGATGATGACATCGTGGACGATGACACGACTGACGACGATATCGTTGACGATGATACAGGCGATGATGACACGGAAGATGATGACGATGAGCCAAGTTCGAACTGGGGTCTGATCGCCGGAATTTCTATTGCGGTGATATTCCTTCTTCTGATCGCGGTGTTTATTGTCGTAATGGTGAGGAGGAGTCAGGAAGAGGAGATGGACTGGGACGAGGAATGAGATACAGCTCCAGATGGATCGAGCGTAATGGGAGAATGGATCCAGGTCCTCTCTATTGATCGATATCCATTTGCTCCAGCAGATCGATCTGTTCATGGATGGAATCCCTGAGTTCTTTTGTGGTCAACTCATCGTCTCCCGCCTCTTCGAACACGAGCGCCGGGGCCCCGTAAAGCTCCTCGTAGTTCGGGCCCTGAGCTTCCTGCTCTTTCTCGAGTTCGGCTCTTTCCTCCTCACCACGCTTCAAAGCTTCTGCATCCATTTGCCGCTTCTTTTTCATCACAAGCAATAATCCAGCTGCAAGAATAATGACAACGATCACAACCAAGATGATAATGAGGAGAATTGATGAGGTTGAGCTTTCTCCCCCGGTCACCTCGATCTCGAAAGTGGTTGTGCTGTTCTCTATACCGTCGGTGACCATGATGGTCACGATGTGGAGCATGATCTGATCGTTGCCCGGTGTCCATCTGATCATGCCCGTTTCCTCGAAGATCGTCATCCCATCGGGAGCTTCAACGAAAGAGTATCTCAGATCTGGAAGGTCCTCTGGATCGTCGTCCCTGGCCGAAACCTTGTACTTGAGATCCCTCCCTGCCGGGACCTTCTGATCTTCCAGCGTCTTGAATACGGGTTTGCAGTTCACCCTGAAGGACATTACCCCCGAAGTACAGCTTCCGGAGGAGCATCCATCATTAGGGATCACTATCCAGAAGTATCTCTTTCCCGGTTCCAGTTCATCCAAAATGATGCTCTTTCCTTCGTTGTTTTCCCTGAAAAGAGCCTCATCCCTGTAACCCTCTACGAAAGCTTCGGTTTGATGAAGGTAGATGGTGTATGTCAGCGCCTCATCATCCGGATCGGCCCCATCCCAACTGAGGACCGCTCCTATGGATGCTACCCTGGTCCCATCTTCCGGACCCAGTAACGTGACCGAAGGGGGCATTGTTGGCATGACCGTTATTGTGAAGGTACTGTTGAGATAGATGGATCCGTCCCATACCGATACCTTTATATCAAGTTCGGTTGGAGGCTGATCGAAGATGTGGATATTGGCGGTCCAGTTAATCAAACCCGTGTCCTCATCGATGGTGATATCGGATATCGGAGTGGACGAAATGGAATAGACCAATTTGTCTCCATCAAGGTCAGTTGCATTCACATCGAACCGGTATCTTCGTCCATGTATGACCTGAATATCGGTGGGGAGGTCCTCCCAGACCGGTCGATCGTTGACATTGATGACGGTGAGGGTGAAGTTATGGTGGTCGAAATTCCTCGAAAGATCCCATACGGACACGTTCACGAAATACGAGCCCACATCAAGATAGGTAGGGGTTCCCGATAAAGTTCCCATTTCCTCATCCATTGAAAGGAAACCGGCATCGGTGTCAAGCTCCCATCTCAATTCATCCTCGGCATCGATATCAACGGCCTCGTAGTTCCTTTTGAAGGGTTCGTCCTGTTTGACGAATGTGATATCATCGGTAGTGATCAATGGAGCATCGTTAACGTTGAGAACGGTGAGGTTGAACTCCCTCCTATCCCATCCGTCATTACCATCGGTGACGGAAACCTTGATGGAATATTCTCCGACATCATCATTTTCAGGGGTTCCGTTCAGAACTCCTGTGATGGGGTCGATCCTAAGCCAGTTGTAATTCGTATCGAGATAATATCGGATATCGCCCTGACCATCATCCGAACAGTTCAGATCAAGGTAATATTCGATCCCTTCCGTTGCCGTTGTGATCAATTTTGTTGTGATCTCCGGGGCCTTGTTATTAACTGTGATCTCGTAGACCTTTACATCGAAATGACCTAGATCATCGAACATCGATACAGTTAACTCATGATCTCCAACATGGTCATTCCCCGGGATTCCGGAAATTATCCTGGAGCTGTTATCGAGATCCCACCATTTTAATCCAAAGTCGAACGACCATTGATAATTATACTCCAGTCCCATATTGTCGAAGGTCTGGGAAAATTCCTCATCCTCGTAGGTATCTATACGGGAGTTGTCCGGTCCGATGGAAATGTACTTTCCGAATTTCATCCTCTTGATCACGTTTGGATCCCTTACCGAATGTAATGTAAGGTTCTCAAGTTCCAATACATTAACCGGTATAGAGAAGTTGCCCGCATAAATCCCCGAGTTGTCCCCGGTCTCGTTGAGCACGATCACTATCGGATCGATCTGTGTAATATCAGAGGTAAAATTCACGAAGGCGGAATTCTTCGAATTCGGATCCGAATCCACACCCGAAACTTCTATCCGGAAGACCTCCCCTGGTTCCACCTTATCGATCTCCACCGACAGATGATCTTGATATCGGGTGCTTATCGAGGATATCGAAACAGGCCTGTTAGGCTTTTGAATGGATATCTCATCGAATTTTGCGGGGTCCACCCTGGAACTGCACCTGACAATATCGAAATACTGAGGGCCGTGCGGGATCAGGAACCTTCCATGATATATGCCCGAATATTTTCCCGTTTCTCTGCAGAACACCTTGAACGTTCCGAAATCCTTTCCAATTTTCACGTCAACCCTGGCATGGTCGATATGTGATGTGTTTCCATCGGTTCCCGTCAATACAATATAGATGGTATCACCGATATCTGCCGTCCCTCCTTGCAGCGTGTGACCGATGTCCGAGTATATCTCAACAGAGGTCACCTCGGTCGGTTCGGTAAATGCCAGACCGTTGATAAGGTAAGCTTTTCCTCTGTTGTTAAATTCAAAATCATTGTGGGTTCCGATGAGGATGTCATTCCATCCGTCGCCGTTATAATCACCGGATAAAGACAGACTTACACCGGCCATATCGTCGCTGTTCTTGCCGATAAAGGAGACATTGGCGGTGGATATTATCTGATCGGTGATCAGTTGAAGGTTCTCTCCGAAGATCAGGTATACTTTACCCGGGCCTATTCCCCCCTCTCTGTAATAGGGTGCGCCTATCAGCATATCGGCATTATCATCATTGTCCAGGTCTCCCATGGCAACCGAGCTACCCAAACGCCCCTGTTCTGTTTCACCCATGAAAGAAGCATCCGCAACTGAGAGGTTCGCATTGAAATGCCAGCCCGTTGCCCGGCCCAACAGCAGATACACCTTCCCGCAGTGATCTCCGTTATCGTCATTGTCCCTTGACCCCATCAGGATATCATCGTATCCGTCGTTATTGACATCCTCTCCCCCGGTTATGGAGCGTCCCAGATCGTCACCAATATGCTCTCCGATATACTTCGCATCGGCATTGCTCAATGAAGTGTCTCTCGCCCATCCGGAACTCTTTCCAAATATGATGTAGACATTTCCTTCATCCCCGCCGGAACTTATTGCCAGATCATCATATCCATCCCCGTTCGCATCCCCTATGAAAGCTACCGTTCTTCCAGCGCTGCTTCCCTGGCCACTCTGTTCGATGAAGGAAGCGTTGGAGAATTTGAGGGATCGATTGGTCGAAAGGTAAGTTCCTCCGAATATCAGGTATACCTGTCCTATGTCCGCTCCGCCTTCATCGTTCCTCGGAGCCCCTATCAGGATATCGTCATATCCGTCCCTGTTGACGTCCCCGCCGCCATCAATATCCATGCCGGAATAATCATCGATGTTCTCGCCTATGAAGGAAGCATCCGCATTCCAGAGGGAGGTGTTTGCTGACCACCCGGATGCTTTTCCAAGGATCAGATATGTGATCCCTACCAGCGGTTCGTTTGAGTAAAGTGTTGCTTCAGGGGCACTGATGAGGATGTCATCATATCCATCATTGTTCACATCTCCGGCTCCTGCGATGGCGGTTCCAGCCCTATGGCCTGCACCGCATCCGAGGAATGACGCATCTGCCCGGGAAAGTGATATCTCGTTATCCCAGTCGATCTCATTTCCAAAGAACAGATAGATCTTGCCCGCATTGGTGAAGGAATCATCGTTGTTGTACGCTCCTATCATAAGATCGTCATACCCATCACCGTTGACATCACCGGCGGATGCTAGCGTCCTGCCGGCGTAATCCCCCTCATATTCTCCGAGAAATATCGAATCCGCTGAAGTTGTGAGGGACTGATTGGTTGCATAGGTGACGGACCTAATATCGAAAGGACCGAACACCGATAAGATGATCTGGTCCGATCCCATGACAATAAAAGATGATGATATCACCAGACCCAAGGTAAAAAAAATAGCGTATGCTTTACCACTACCGTGCATGATGTCTCCTCCAGACATCCATGGACCATGATCTCATCTGGATTAGTACTACTTAATTATTTGGAACACAAGAATATACAAGAAGTTGGAATATAAAAGGAAACAATAAGATATGGTGGGTTAATTGTATGGATTTCTACAATCCATGTTATTCGCAAGATATAATCAACACCAATGTACAGGGACCGGTCGGGATCTTTGAACCGTCCAGTAAGCGACGAGCAACCAGGTTCAAAGGTCCAGATGAATAAGAAAAAAGAATTTTCTCAGTTTATTCATCGTGTAACAACAATTTATAGCAATGAATTTCGTAATCATTTTCCAATTGACGGGAGAAATTCATTGCGGAAGAGGTCCACTTCTCACGAGAATATAATATGATCAGGTTAAGTGAGAAGTGGACCGGTCGGGATTTGAACCCGAGGCCTCCTCGTTGCAAGCGAGGCGATCTAGCCGAGCTGATCTACCGGCCCCTATCTGAGCGGGTTAAGGTCTATTCAAGTTGCATATTTAAGGTTTAGCCCCTGTCTCTCCCCTTGAAAAAAATCATGGAAACGAAATCCAAAGGCTACCATGGAGGAAATTCGAAGAAGACATCAATGGTTTTGGAAAAAGCAGAATTTTGATTCTGAAGCGGATGATGAATCTGTAATATTCTACCTAATGAACCATGATCCTGAAGCTAAGAAGTTGATCGGTACTCGCTATCGGAATAAAATGATGGCTTGGTATCATGCATACCGAGAGATTCATGCGGATATATAACAAGCGGAATAGAATCGAAGGGACACATGGGTTGGAGAAGAGAATGTATCAGATCAACCATATAGAAGCTATCGGAATCAATAAAATATCAGTTCATTTATTACGGCATATAATATCCCAAGTAATCAGTAAATACATTTACTGTTAATCTTGCTTTTTTTCCTTTGTTTTATCAGAAATTTTGCCATAGATTTCAAAATCTTCTGATTTTTCTGCTTGTGATAATGTGTTGATAATTACATCAGCCAACTTTTTTGCGGCGGTATGGGTCATCAATATTCTCTTTCCAAAAATCTTATGCTTTCCATCACTTTTCACACCTGGTGTTTCGAGAAAATCAATAATAACATCTCGATGATTTACATTGATATAGGCCACATTAGAATAAAACGAAGATTCAATATTAATTTCAACATCTTCAGGGCTGAATGCATATAGTTTTTTAAAAGGAATCTCAATTTTTCTTTCCGTTTCTTGTTCTTCAGTCATTTGATCCACCTCTTCCTTCAATACATAATCCATCAGTTGTTCCTCCGACACTCTCAGTGATTACAACACTATCCCCATCCATGGCTAATATTGAACTTTTTGTAATTAAAACACCCCGATTGAATTTTTCTTTTATTTTGACAAAATAATTAAAAATCTCATTGTCCATCAGGTCTGTATTATAATTATCATCGCCGATTGCGAGAGAAAGAAATCGCAAGGCCCAGTACCTTTTTGATAAATCATTTATTGTATAATCCGATTGTTGCGATTCTCTAACTTTTTGAACCATGCCGATTTCGATGAAAAAATTCAAAGCATCTCGTACGGAAGGTTCGGTCAATTGAAGAAGGTACTTCAAATCATTTTGTCGATAAACTCCAGAAGGGTCTGAGACCATTTCCTGTAGGACTAATCTTCTTGATTTATTATCAAATAGTCCAGAGAATGGTTTTAACATCATTAAATCTCTTTCATTAAATTTAATTGGGTCCATTTGGGGTTTCATATAGTACGAAAATGAATGTTATATTATTTAAAAGTTGCTGTATTTTACTTTCAGTTTCTAAAAGGTTTTATTCTTTTTTGTCCATGATGACCTCTATAATTCCTATAATACTTTGCCCAATTTTGTGCCCATGGGACATCATTTATTCTAACACAATTCATTCCTCTAACAATTCCTGTCTCCAAATAATCGGGATGATATTCTCTAATAACTTTGTCTAAATTAATTTCCCATCCTTTTTGTTTTATTTTTCTTTTACAAAACTTAATTTCTGCCATTTGGTGATTATTTAATAACCAATTCAAAAATTCTGATAAATCTTTACCGGGATCAGGGCCATTTGGCCTATTTATTATAGGAGTCTCTTTTTTGACTTCTAGTTCCCCTTTTTCAAACATTTATCCTCCTATTATGAACCGAGATGGTGATGACTATAATGTCATCGGGGTTAATAGTCGAATAAATACAAGTATATATTTATAATTAACTGGGGTTACCTGAAAGTATTTTTTCATTTTTTCCAACCAGTCCATCCTAAAGGTTTTAATGTACCAGAGTCTGGTTAAAAAAACCTAGATAGTAAAATCACGGGTTCCAATATCCTTAAGTAAGAGTATAAGAAGGGTACCAAATTCGTTTTAATACTCCAGGAACATCTTTTCATCACACCCGAGAGAACGGCAGTCTCGGAGGAGATCAAGACCGAAAGGCGATGTTCGGTCCTCTTCCATCAATGACGTTCCCGGGAACAAGGAGTGAAATAAGGATGAGTTCAGCAAAGAACATAGAGGAGATGAGGGCTGAACTGTCAGCCCTCGCCATGGAGCATCCCGAACTCGAGGAGTTCGTGGAGGACGCGAACGAGGACCTGTGGGCGATCGAGCTTGCCCTTGAGATAACGGAGGAGGAGGATTGAGATGATCTACAGGGTCAAGATGGATCAGGAGAAGAGACTCGTCAGAAAGCTCAGAAGGCTTCTGAAGAAAACGGACCCCGGGGAGCTGAAGCTCTCGCCCGCAACCGTCATGGAGATACTCGAGGAGGCCGACCCCGAGGAGATCGAGGTCGTGGAACTCGAGATGGAAGATGACGGCGAGGTCACCAAGCACATCTCCTTCAACGGAGTTCCTATAATACTCTGCATCAAACCTTCACACAGGCAGCAGAGGCTCGCATACGTCTGATAGAACCCAACCCGTAAAGAGACCGATGGAGGCAGGATCCCAGAAAGCCGGATGGCTTCTTGATATGCATCAGAGATCAAGGTCCATCTCCACGAGAAGGTCCCTGAAACCCCAGTGAGAGTATACATCGTGGGCTGTGGGATTGCAGGAAAGGACCCTGATCGAGATATGTTGTATGCCTTTTTCACGGAACCACTCCAGGGACCTACTCCACATTTCGGAGCTGTATCCTTTCCCCCTGTAGGGCTCTTCCAGGTAGATATCGCTCAGATATCCTATTTGATCATGTTCGAAAACAGGAATGTTCTTCTGGATCCTGCAAAGGGTATATCCCTGAACCCCCCCCTGGTCCTCGAGTACCAGGACAAAACCATGCCGGGACCTTATGCTCTTTGAGAAATAATCTCTCACCCGGTCCGGGGCCCCCTCCCTCAATCGGGGCAGAGGGCTCTGCCCCTCCGTTCTCTCCAGTTTAACCTGATGATCCATGAATCTCTTCCACAACTCAACCATCTCATCGAGGTCCCTGAGCCTGGCCTTCCTGATCCTTGGCATTGACCGTCTATGGGACTTTCTGGATATAGAACTTGCAGTCAGGAGCATTTACTCTGAAGCTCAGTGCCCTTTCAAAGATATATGTCCAGTGAATCCAGCCTGTTCCTGTACGCGGAGCCCAGGTCAATGAAGAGATAGAGAATGTTTCCGATCCACGGCCACGGGGGAAAACAAAAACCTCCTATGAGCAATAACCAGAAGAGCAATCCCGGTCTCTTTTCCAGGTCGCATTTGATGAGATATTTATCCTCGCCCTTCTTCCTTATCTTGACGGTTGCCGAGCAGTCCAATAGGGCTCCCCCGGTGACCCCGGACTTGCCGTCATTGATGTAAATGCTACCCGTCTTTCTGTTCACCTTCATGCTGCCGCCGATCGGGTTCAAGGCCTCCCGGGTGGCATCCACGACCTCCTCCAGGGGAGCGGAGGTCCTCACGACCTTTGTCACGGTGTAGAACGTCGTCATGCGGTTCCCTTCGTAAAGCTGAACTGGACATGAACATACATAACACCTTCTGCTGACCTACAGATCAATGCTTCTCCTGTTCTCCTCGAACAATCTCGAGAACCCCTCGCATCGTTCCCATTCTCCATGGAATCTGCACTCTTGGCATGTCCTTTTCAGATAATGGAACCTGAGCACCCCACCAAGGAGCCCGTAGGTGAAAAAGCACACGGCGAGGATGAGGAACCGGTAAATTCCGTCCAGCGGAAGTTCGACCACCCCGATGATCACGGATGCGATCCCCGCCCCAAGCAGGAGTTTCTGGACCGTTTTCCACCACGAGGGGGCTCTTATGATGAATGCTCTGGCAAGCTGCAACGAACCAAGGATGATCCCGACAGGTATCATGAGCTCCGGTTCAAGAAGGATCTCCATTTTCATGCCGGGGAGTATCAGAAAATAGAGAGCGAGAAGAAAGATCGAAAAGGAATATCCGAGGAAGCATCCCTTGCAGAGATGGACCTTACCGATCTTCAACATATCCGGCATGTACTCTTCGCATATCGGATGATGGGATAAAAACAGAGGGAATACCATAACCAGTACTCTCTTCGCCTCGGTGAAAGCACTGTCAAGTATTCCCTTCATTCATATCAAACGTCTTGCACCGGGATGGATACCCGTCCACGGTTTCAGGATCAGATGAATCCTTCGTCCTGTATGTATCTCTGGAAGTCCTCTTCGGTTCCGGTCAGGACCTTGATCCCCGCGATTATCCCGAGGATGGCAGGAATGAATGCAAGCCCACCACCGGTACAAACGGTTATCAGCAGGTAGATGACACCCCACTTCGTGTGTCCGACCACGAACTTGTGCACACCGAGCGCTCCCAGAAGGATCGCCAGGATACCAAAAGTTGTTTTATCCATTTATATCCCCCATTTGCCTTTTCCGCCAGGGCGGTTCAAACCAATGGCATCCTGTTAATCACGGAGAAATTATTTAAACAATTCGATTTTAATCCCAAATATTGCTTATTCTGGACGCTGACCGTATTTTCCAAATATCCCGTCACTCACCTTTTCAACGATCCATCACTTTCAAGCTTGGAATTCATCTCCTCGAAACCGGGACACCTCATCCAGTTTCCCTCCCATCCGCATCTTTTGCATTTTTTCTCCATCTTCAAAATCCTTATGGAGGCAAGGGCCCCGGCGATCAGAAAAAGCTGAATGAATATCAGTATCCTGATGGTCAGATGAATTGGTGTCATGAACACCCCCAGTGTCGTCAATGCAAGTCCGATCCCCAAAAAGACCTTGATCACACGATATCTCGAACCTCCCACCTCCCTCCAGAGCGAGATGAGCTCGAAGGAGCCGAAGGCGACCCCCAACACCAGGAGGAAATACCACGGAACGATCCGGTGGGCCCCCACTAACAGAGATATAATAAGGGTAAAGGCCGCCACCGGATAGGTGATGATGCAGCCCCGGCAGAGCCTCCATTTTCCCAGATGGAGCACATCTCCTTCATACCATCTGCAGTGAGGGTGATGGCTGAGAATGTGCGGGAAAGAGATCCCGATCGCCCTCAGGCTCCTTCCCAACTCCTTCCATTCGCTGTAAGGGATATTTTCGCCTCTTCCGGATGATCCATCCGCCATGGCCGGAGAAAAACCTCTACCCCACTCTTAAATATTCTTATTCCATATGACCCGGTAGAGTTAAGGAATGTCCGGGGGATGTTTTGTCATGGTGAAATACGGCAGGGTCGGAAAGGAAAGGAATCCCTTCGTGTGGTGGGTCCTTGGCATGTGCTTCGTGGTGGATTTCGTATGGTTCTACAGGGCCTGGAAGGAGATCGCGGAATTCACAAGAAAGGAGATAAATCCGGTTCTTAAGACCATATTTATGGCCATACCCGTTCTGAACCTCATCACGGCATACCAGATGTTCAGGGAGATCTCCGGGATGGAATACATGGTGGGAATACCGGAAGAAAAGAGATTGAATCCGGTGGTGACCCTTCTGCTCTGCATTGTATTCGGTATAGGCTTGATATTTGCCCAGAAGCATCTGAATGATATCTGGGGAGCGGCCTGATAAACACGAGTTCCTCCTTTCCCTGGGGCGCATGATTTAAGAAGCTTCCATGTCATTGACTCCGGACGGCCGCATAGACTGCGGCGGAAGAGGAAATCGAAATGACCGGAGATCAGCTAAAGGACGTTGACAAGAACATCGCTTTCATTCTGGAGTTCGTTGGTGGTTTCTTCGGATTTCTCGGAATAGGCCATATGTATGCCGGGGAGATAAACAACGGCGTGGTCAGATTGATCGTCTGGATGGTGGTGCTGTGGTTCTCCTGGATCATCGTTTCCTTTCTGACCGTTTGCCTGGTTGGATTATTTCTGATCCCGATAGTCGCTGCGGCCCAGATCGGTATACCTCTATGGTCCGCATTCGACCTGAAGAGAAGGCTCGACGAGGCATTCCCGGAGAAAAACACGTAGAGTGGGCCACGCCCCATCCAATAAGCCCCCAGGGTCCAAAACCTCCAAAACCATGGTAGGGTTTTTAATGAATAATCCCATTGCACCCTGTAACCTGTACGGTTCTCGGATATCTTGAGGGATGTTTATGGCCGGTAAGATCAGCAAGATGGAATGGATTGCGCGAATAGGCGGTGCGATCATTGTTCTGGGGGCTCTCTTTCTTATTATCCCTTACATTTGCGTTGCGTCTCCATTCCTGATCAACGCGGGTCTCCTGATGGGATTGATCGTGTTCGCATCCTCGTACAAGAACGAGAACCTGAAGAATGCGAACATCACCGCGATAGTGGACATCGTACTTGGCGTGCTATTCATTATCCTCTTTGCTGTCATCTACATCACAGAGTGGAGCATCTGGGGCTGATGTCTGGCCGAAGAAATGGGACATTTCGAGACAATCACAACCTTATTTAATGGAATAAGTGTTAGCCCCTATTGATAGCCAGGAGGTGTGAACCTTGCAGCAAAGGGTTTCAGGTGGAGTAAGAAGGGCACCGCCCAGAACAACAGCACAGACCAGTGTGAAAGCGCCCCCGCCGTTGACCAAGAGAAAGGTCTCGAAGGCGGCAAAACTTTTCTATCTGATGAGATGGGCCTACCACTTCATCACCCCTCTGGGCATGATCCTCATCCTCTGGGGCATCTACGAGGCATATGCCGGGGATTACAGGGAAGGCCTTTCCATAATAGCAGGCGGCGCGGCCTTCACCTATCTTGCAAACTACTTCAACAAGGCAAGATGATCCACTTGACGGCGGTACAACGATGACAACCATCCCCAGCCTTGATGCCGTACTTTTCGATCTGGGGAACACCCTGATATCCTTCACTCCCGGGGATTCCATGGAATTCGTCCTGAAATGGTATCATTCCACCCCCGGCCTGGAAGAAGAAGTGTCCATTAACGATTTTCTGAACGCCTTCAGAACGGTGGTGATCAAGGAGAGGAAGCGGATGCTCCGGGAACCCTGGGAGACATCTGTGGAGACAAGGTCGAGGATGATAATGGAGGAGCTCGATCGTGGTGAAAAAGATCTGAGCGGCATCCCTGCGGCGCTATCAAGGACCCACACCGGGGCCTTCACCTCATGTCTGAGGATGAACAGGAACGCAGCCTACGTTCTCGACTCACTCTCTATGTCAACCAACGATGAGGGAAGCCCGATCAAACTGGGTCTCATCTCCAATGCCGGTGACGCCCTGGCCTTAAGGTCCTTCCTGAAAAGGAACGATATGGAAAGATACTTCGGGTCCGTGATCATCTCCGGTGAGGTCGGGTTCACGAAACCATGGCCAGAGATATTTCATATGGCACTTCGGGAGCTTGCAACAGAACCATCAAGATCGGTATATGTCGGGGACCGCTACAACGTTGATGTGGAAGGCTCCAGGAAAGCGGGGATGAACCCGGTCTATATCAGACAGTACCATACGAGCGGAGAGCCCCCCGAAGGAATGGAGATAGCCGCTCCAACGATCGATCACATACTGGACATCATACCCCTTCTGGAGAACGGCGAAGCCATCAGAACCGGTCCACAACACTCCTGATCCCGCCTTCATTTTCGGGTTTTTTGAAAGCTCGGGGTCTGATACGGTGCTGGTATCGGCCTGATCAGAATATATTTGTTCAATGGGTCTTGGCCCAGGCGTAATTCCTGATCTTTGCGGTGCTGCCGAACCCGCAGGAAGAGCATGACTTCTTCCTGATATGATAGGAGTGGCCCCCGCACCTCCTGCACCTTATGTGCAGGGTCTTGTTCTTCTTTCCCATTGATGGAGTGCCCTTTGACACGTTTCAGCCCCCTTTCACGGTGAGATGTAGATGACGTTATCGCCCCTGACAATGGTTGTGCCCGCCCGGGATACGACCTCGCCGTCCATGATCTCTTCAGCATTCTTGAGGACGAGGTTCATGTGAAGGTCATAGCCGTCCAGCACTCCCCTGAACTCCCTGCCGGCCCTCAGCTCAACTATCACACGGCTGGATATTGCCTTGTTGAGTGCGTTGAGAGGTTTCATCGGCATCGGAGGTCCTCGGTTGCGTCACTACATACAGGTTTGTTATTTAAGGGTTATGTCGGCTGGATGGGATGATAGATACCCTGTCCGGATCAGGGAAACATCTCCGAGAGGATGTCGTCGATGTCTGTTTCCATATCCTCCCCGGATACGTCTTCATCGGATGGGTCCGGCTCTAATTTCCCTCTGACAAGGGCCCCCTCAACTTCTATCGGCGCAGGGGGCATGGGAATGCCGTCCTCCTTCCTTCTCCTGCTGGTGAAATCCTTTTCCGTGAGCGGCCTGGCCTCGAGGGGGGCGTTGGTTCCGACCGAATCCAGCATCCTCATCTGTTTCCTGTCCTGGACCCGGAGGAACACGCCCCAGGCCAGCAGAAGCAGGAGAGCAATTACCAGAAGCACGATCACGATGATGTTGAAGTTCTCCTTATCCTTCTCCCTTATGTTCACGGTAATGATATGTTCGACATATCCGCCGTTCCCATCGCTGACGTTGAGGATGATGTTGTGGCTTCCAAGTTCGGCATCCTCCGGTATGACGAGAGTAAAATTGGTGAAAGGAGACCTGATCATGTTACCCATGAAACTTCCCTGGATGAAGAAATCCGTATCCCCGTCGATATCGTCTATCTCCAGGTCCACCTCGATCCTGGATCCCCTGGTGACTCCTTCCAACCTTGCAGGTCCCAAAACCCTGGGGGGGTCGTTCGTTGGTTGCACATCCAGGTCCAGGGAGAGCTCCACGCTGAGATTCGTGTCGTCTCTGGCAATAAGTGTGATAATGCTCTCGCTGATGTCCGAATCCGAAGGAGTGAGGTTCAGGTTGAATATCCAGCCCTCGTTCTTTCCAAGCCGGGTGATGTTGATCCAATCCAGTTCGCAGGTAAGGTCAACCTGCCCGGAATCGATATCCAGGACCTCCACAGTGAAATTGAAGGACATGTCCTCGAAGACCTTCACATTTCTAGGATGATCGATGAACCTGGGCGGGTCGGGAACGGTAATTACCGTGATGTTGATCTTCCTTGAAACCGTCACGGACCCGTCGCTTGCCGTGAAAAGGATGGCCCCTTTTCCCGACCAGTCCCTTTCGGGGATAATATCGAGGTATCTGTTGTCGTCATCCCAGATGACCGAGATGTTTTCGTCCAGGGCCCCAACCTGGAGGGAGGGCTCTCCGGGGAACCCATCGGGGTCGAAGATCCGGATGATGCTCGATGTGTAGGGGTCAAGCCATCTGTTGTACATCTCCGAGAAGGACTTATCCTCATCCAGCACGATCTCTGCCTGGCCCAGTATCTCTATCGGGTCGTTGGACTGGAAGCTGATCGACGCCCTGTTGTTGCTCGTGTCGTTCTCGAGCATGGTTACCAGCGGGAGGTTTACCCAGGCGGTCAGCGTGTCGGCCCCCCTTCTCGTCCATTCGCTGATACCCACGGTTATGTTGATCGATGACCTGTTGCCGATCGGGCCGATGGTGATGTTCTGGACCGTTGACATGTTATACCATCTGTATGACAGGAAAGCTTCCCTGATATCACTGCTTCCGGGATTTTCTATCCTGAAGGTTGCTTTCTGTTCCCTGCCAAGGACCGGTATCTCCGGCTTGAGAACGATGTCTTCTGATATGCCGATATCCCAGGAGGAAACGGCCTTTATATTTCTCTCCTCCGGAAGGTAGCCTTCCTTGGTGATCACGATATCCAGGGTCGAGAGCGATGAGACCTCTGGCGAGAGCTTGATCCATCCGTTGGATGAGGTCCGGGCCTTGATGAAGAGGTCGGGGTCTGACGGGTCGGTGAGCGCCACCACCGCCCCCGAAACCCCCAATGTGGTAGAGGCATCGGTGATGCGGAACTCGAAACCCTCTCCCTCATGATCGAAGGTCTCCGGAAGGTTCGAGATCGTCAGCTTCCTCGGCTCGTCTAACCAGATAGGACCTTCCGGGTCCCCCAGGAGGTTGTAGGCAAGGCTGTCGATATGGAATATCTTGAGATATTCCTCGATATCGCTGTTCTTGCCGAGCTCGTACCAGATATGGTACTGGTAGTTGTCCTTGAGCTTGTACAGGGCCTCTCCGGGTCTGGGATTGCCACCGTAGAGCAGAGTGTAGAACTCCTGCGCCAGCCACCAGTTGCCATAGGAATCGGATGAATTTGGGTCGTCGGGATCCGGTCTGAACTCACCCCTGTACGTTTTCACGGTTGCTCCGATCAAACCTATGGCTCCCCCGTTGGGATTTCTCAGCAGTCTTTCCATGTTGGTATCATCTGTCTCGAAGAACCTGGTCGACGCGCAGCTAGAGATGTATACCATGGGGAGCTTTTCGCCGTTTTCAATGGTATCGGCCATATCATATGTGAAATGGTCCTCGTAATCCATGATGTAGCTCTTTTTCCCCCCGCTATCACCCCTGTAGTTCGTGCAGTTCCCGTTGTAGGGGTCTCCGTGGCAGGCGATAAGAACGGTGGAAAAACCGGTCCTGTAATATGTCTCGAAGGAGGACCTGTTCAGTGTATCGAACATCTGGTTGTAGCCACCGTATTCCAGGTTCGGGTAATCCACGAGATGGAAGGATGAAACATGGTCCGGAAGCAGCTCCTCCATCCGGAGGACCAGTTCGTAGGAATTGTCCTTGTACGAGTCGTAGTTGACAGGGTCGTTCGGGGCCTCCATCAGGGACCCCGATAGAAGCATGGAGCCGGACCAGGGACCGGGTGGTGGATCCTTCTCGTAGGAGAGCTGCTTTCCCACCATTATCCCGACCTCTTCCTCCGTGGAAGCGGGAAATCGGCCGACATAGACATCGGCAAACCAGTCCGCCTCATCCTGCTTGTTGATCCTCTCCCCGTATACACCGTTGCCGTTGCCATCCCAGTCACCGTCTCCGAAGATATCGAGACCGGCATAGTAATAATCGGTAGGGACGTAGTTGTCGGGGTTATCTATGCCGTTCATCGCCGATCCGTTCACGAACACGTCCCTTGGAGGAATGATCTCGCCGTCCCCGGCAAGGAGAACCCACTGAAGGTTCATGTTCTCTATCTTCAGGGCCTTCAGGAAATCCCTGATCTTTTCCTGAACATCCTTGCCCGTCCCGTTGTAGCTCTCGAGGACGCCGTCCTCCCCGTAAAGAGGAAAGAACTCGGCCCTAACCCCCTTCCTTGTTTTCCATTCGATGAGGGGCGATAGCTCATCCTCGAAACGGTTAGGTCCTATGACAGCATATTCCAGGTCCTTGATCCTCGGAGCAGGGTTCAGGCCACGGTCGCTCCTGGTTGGCCTGTCATCATTTTCTCCCGGGGGGGGCGAAGAGACCTCCCCCGTTCCGAGATCGATCCCCTCCCCGGACCAGAGGGTGTGGTATCCGCCGATCAGGAGCATTGATGCTGCGAAAAGCATCACGATCCTGCCTGCAACGGACGATCCGGCCATGAACATTCCTCGGTATGGTCTAACCTAACAGGTCCGACAAATAATTAACGGTCTCCTGTGGACCCATTCAGATATACTGCCAGCAGACAGCATGAAGGTTTAAATATTAATATGAACGGGAACGTATGGTGTGATGTACCGTTCAGGGGAATGGGTTTCGAATGGGGGATATGGGAGTAGTCGTTCTCGCGGGGAACGCCAAGATACAAAAGCAGATCCGCAGAAAGAAGCGGAGAGGCGTAGTCCTGAGGCTGCTGAGACCCCGGTTCTGGCTCTCGAGCAGGAGGGAGTTCGAGTCCAGACTCGCCTCCAAGATCAACAAGGACGACTATATCGTTGGGGAGAACAAATCACTTCTATACCTTCATCCGGACCTCATATCCCAGAAGAACCTTAACTTCCTCAAAAGGGTCCTGTATTTCGCCGGGAAGACCGGGGACCGTGTTTACAGGAGGGACAAGAAGGGACTTCTGGAATACCTGAGCAGGGAGGGCAGGACCCCGATCATCATGGTCCTGTCAGCCCTCCTCGAGAGCAGCGAGACAGACAGCTCGAGGATCATGGTGGTGGGCCCAAAGAAACAGCTTGACAGGGAGATCCGTGCCCGCGGGATCGAGGGGATACACGTCATTGATCAGGGCGAATCCATCGGAGAGAACATCCTGAAGGGCAGGAAGGGCCTCGATGATCTGGGGTATGGCGGAGACTACATACTGATCGTGGGGGGTGATGTTCCGATGATCTCACCCCGCTCAATAGCCGATTTCAACAGATCCGCCGATCGGAGGGGGGAGGAGCCGGATATCTTCTACGGGATGGGGTCGAGACTTGAGATGAGGGACTTCATATCCGATCATGACCTTGACCATATGGGAAAGGTGGGGCCCAACTACCCGAAGAAGGCCAATCTCAACAAGTTCGGCATACCGCTCATCGACGATGTCGGAGTATTCGGAAGAAAAGGCGAACTCGTCCCGATGATGATGGGGAACATGTTCCTTTACCGGAGGGGGTCCGTGGACCGTTCGTTCGTCGACAGGTTCTATTCCATGAGGAAGATGGCGGCGAACCCCCTAACCTACCCTTATCTGATATTCAACTGGTTCTGGCCCCTGTATCGGTCCTGGAAGGGAAAGCTGACACTTTCCGAAGCGGAGAGGATCTTCATGGACCGCACGGGGATCTCCCTGAAGGTTTGCGCCGTTCATCCGGAGATCGCCCTTGACATGGATTCCTATTCCGACATGAGGCGCTTATCCGCTCTCAAGTTCCACCGCGAGGGTAAGTACAGGGATCTCGAGCTGGATTTCAGGGAATACATGAAAAATAATAAAAAGGTAGAGAGGAAGAGAAAAAGGAGTACGAGACGGGGCGGATCATCCCGGGGCAGGCAGGGTCATCAATAAACTTCTAATCCGTTCAGGGGATACACCAACGATGACGAGCCTCAGATTGGGGGACCGGGAGATCGGGTCCGAGTTCTGCAGGTTCGAGAGGAACCTGATATTCCTCGAGGACCTGAAGGATGTGGGCTTTGTAAGGTATGTGGACCGGAGGGCCTTCAGATTGATGAAATCCAGGTTCACTGACGTGGATTCCGGGAAGGTTTACCTTCTTCCTCCGGACGGGTCACTTTCACCGGACGAGGGTGCCTTCCTCAGGGTGGAGGTCGGCCGTGAGATCTCTGATCACAGACCTTCCGGAGGAACCTGGAGGGACCTGACAGGAATAGAAAGGACCGTCATGGCACAGGTGGACGGTATCACGGAACCCAAGGTTCCCCTGCCCCCTCCCAACATTCCCGTGGACGAGTTCGTCAGCAGGGTTAGCGCGGACTGGAGATTTGCGGAGGAGGACCTCCTCGACAAGGTCATGTCGCTGCTCATGGTATCCGCTCCGCCCTCCGTCTACGGAAGGGGCGGTCTTGGATCTGAAGGCCTGGAAAATATTCGCGCCCCCAGCACGGGCACTCCTAAGGATGTATCCCAGTCAATAATGACCCTTCTTCCTGTCGAGTTCAGGACATCGGGCTCTTCCCAGTACAGATATTCCTCGGTGGATTCACTTCGGGATCTCATCGAGCTGGAGAAGGCCAGGGCGAGGGAGGACTGCTACTCCATTGTCAGGCCTCACAGGATATCGGCTGCGATGAGAGAGAAGAAGGTACCGGTGCAGCTTCCCTTTGTCCTGAGGAACGCGGAGCTGAGGAGAACCGTGAACGACATTGACCTTGACATACTTGACTATCAGCTCACCGCGCTTTACATGCCCCCACCTCCCGAAAGTATGGTCGTGGAGCTCGCGGAGAAGGTCATGAAGAGCGCCTTCGAGGAAGCCTTCTTCGATCTCCCGGGGATAGGGGAGCCCGACCCGCTTTCGAGCGTCAAGCTCGGACTCGCCGTTTCCCGCCTCCACGTGGGCAGGCAGTTCACGGGTTCGGGATATTCACGGAGAAGGACGGATGTGAGCGAGGGCCAGGACCTGCTTTCACAGCTTCTCAAGAGAGGCCTCGAGGAGATGAGGACCAAAATGGAGGAGGAGAGGGTCCTTTCCGGGGATAGGTCGCGCCCCTGGAAGAGCCGTCTTCAACCCGTAGACAGAAGGGTCTACCTGTGGCTCAGGGAAAGAACAGAAACGGAAGGTCTTGAAGAGGTACCGAGGGATTCCATAATGCCGGAATTGGGGGAGCGGGTGCTCGAGGAGACCATAGAGAGGCTTTCCAGATACGGATACGTTCTGCTGATGAAAAGGGGGACCATGATAAAACCCATCGTCCTCGATCATCCCGAGGACCTCGGATGATCACTCCTCCTCCATTGCGGGAACTTCTGTCCTCCTCCATCCTGCCCTGTCCCATGACCTTGCCAGTTCCACCTTGATCCCGGGACCGATCTCCCCTTCTTTGAGCTTGTTCTTCCTCAGATATCTCTCCACCCACCTTATCCTTCTCTTCATACCCGCCCTGTTCGCATTCTGGATCTCCAGGCCCGGGCGCTTGTTGACCTCGAGGACCGTAACCCCTTTTCCTTCCGAAACGGTCAGGTCGACGCCGACGAATCCCATGCCCATGCATTCAGCAGCGTTCACGGAGGTCTCGAGGATCTCCTCCCACATGTTGAAACCGAAACCGATCAGTGCCTTTCCCGAGGTGGGATGGCGTTTGATGCTCTTACGCAGATATGTTGCGGAAACGATCTTCCCGTCACAAATGCTGATCCCTGCCCCGATCGCTCCCTGATGGATGTTGGCCCGTCCGCCGGACCTTTTCGTTGGAAGGCGGGTCATGGCCATGACGGGAAATCCTTTGAAGCATACGACCCTCAGGTCCAGCAGACCTGGTGTCATCAGTTCCCTGAGCCGGTTGCTCAAAACCAGCCTTTCTTCGACTATTGCCCTGTCGGGAACGGTCCTGGTGTAATGTCCGGAGATGATCCTCCCGGCGTGCCTTAGAAGATAGGAGGATTCCACCCCCCGGTTGGAGGGGAGGATGAACCTCTGTGCCACCCTTCTCGACACGACGAGAACGCCGGACCCGCCGTGGCCCTTCGATGGTTTGATGACGAACCCCTCCTTCCGGTCCCGAAGCCAGATAATGAACCTCTCCAGGTCCTCCTCCGTTTCGATGATGAGATATGTGGCGGGTATGGGGACGCCGGCTTCCTTGAGCTTTACCTTTTCATGGACCTTGTCGAGGGTCTCGAGGGCTTCCTTCGGGTTATATTTGAGGATGAGGTCCTTCCAGTTCTCCTTCGTGAGGATGTCCCGGGACCCGTACATCGATGCTGGCAGCAATCCCTCCCGCTCGTGCCTGAGGTATCGCTGGACCTGAAGGAAACGGCCGGGTCTGCGCCTGAATGCGAGGAGAAGCCCGCTCCTCTTTCCATACCTGCTTCTGGATGCCATTCATCCTCCTGCCCTGACCCAGATATGAATTCAACACCCGTCGTTACTGGAATGTGTGAAGTACCCTCTCCCCTGGAACCCTTTCCAGGACCATTCCCTTGATCGAAAGAGGCTCGAGCTTCTTTGCCATGGATACGGCGAGCCTGAGCTTCTGCTCGTTGCTGGAATAGATCCTGAAAAGAACGTCTCCCTTTTCCACCTGGTGGCCGTTCTTCTTCTCCAGTACTATGCCCCCGAACTTATCGTGAGGGCATCCGGCTGCCCTGGCTATCCTGACTATATGCTTGTTGTGGATGGATGAGACATATCCGCCCTGGGTCGAGAGTATCTCTTCGGAGAATTCTCCGAGGGGCACATCCTCGGATGTGATCTCATCGTGGTCGGTACCCTGGGCCCGGATGATCTCCCTGAACTTGGAAAGCGCCCGGCCGGAGCAGAGGATCTCATTGGCCCTTTCCTTACCGTCCCCGTTGTATCCGCTCATTTCCAGCAGTATCCCCGCAAGCGATGTTGCCTTTTCATAGGCGCTCGAGGAAGGGGGGTTGCCTTCGAGGATCTGGAGTGCTTCCCTGCACTCCAGAGCCGGTCCGATGTTCCGTCCCACAGGCTGTCCTCCGAAGGTGACCGCACATTCGACCTTGATGCCGATGGCCTCGCCGATCTCCATGAAGTCCCTGGCGTAATTCCTCGCCAGCTCCATGGAATGGACCTTGGTATGCGGCCCGGTCGGGATATCCATGAGAACATGGTCCGCTCCAACGGCCTTCTTCTTGGCAAGGACCGAAGCTATCACCTGTGAATATGGATCTATGGAAAGAGGGTACTCCGCTCTGATGATGATATCGTCGGCGGGAGCTATGTTTACACCTCCTCCCCATGCGATGGTCCCTCCGACGGACTCGGTTATCTCCTTGATCCTCCATCCCGGGAGGGTCACGTTCGCGATGGTCTCGAGAATATCCGCCGTCCCTCCCGCTGACGAGATGGCCCGGGAGCAGGTCTTGGGGATGTAGAGGCCCGCTGCCGCCACGATCGGAACGACGAGGAGCGTCACCTTGTTTCCTGGAACACCACCCACGGAATGGAAATCGAATATCGGCTCCACATCCATCTCGATCACCTCCCCGGTCTTGACCATGGACATGGTAAGGTTCTTGATCTCCTCGTTGCTGAGAGGGTGCATGTAGGTGGAGGTCACGAAGGCCGACAACTCGACATCCGAGAGCCTGTGGTTCGTTATCTCCTCGGTAAGGATCTGTATCTCTTCCTTTGATAGCACCTGCTTGTCGAGCCTCTTCTTGATTATCTCTATGGAGTGGGGTCGTCCTATGTGGATGACCCTGACCTCACTTCCCTCCTCCACTTTCAGGCTCCATCTTCCCTTCTTGAGCAGACCGACAGAACCACTTTCCACAACCGAATCCGTAAGCTCCACTATGGCCGTGATGGCGGAGTCCCCGTGGCTTACCTTGACCCTGTCGAGCGACCTGAGGCCGAGTACCACCGCATCCGACCTGTTCAGGATAACAGTATATTCCCCTGTCTCGAGGTCAATGGCCTTGACCCTGAAGTTCGTTGGTGGGGCAGCAATGCCCCCGTTCTCCGTTTCCATGTTCATATCGTCCCTCCTCTCGTGATCTCGATCGTAAGTTGCATATTATCTACAACCAGCTGAACTGGGATCTTCTCCCCTCTATCGTGATCGGGCCTTCCATTCCAAAGAGCTCCCTTATCACCTCTGTTGCCAGATAAGGGGATACTATGCCCACCTCTGTCACGATGGCATCGATATATTCGGGCGGTGTGGCATCGAAGACGGGGTTCTCGAACCTCGCCCCCGGGAAATCCTGAGGTCTCTTCGGGTCTGCGATCTCCTCGGGCCCCCTGTCCTCTATCTCCACGAGTGAGCCAAGGAGTGTCTCTTTCGAGAATTTGAACGTCTCGGCGCAGACCATGAAGGGCACCCGGGATTCCTGGGCCGCAAGAGCGATCTGGGAGGTCCCGATCTTGTTGATGACCGCGCCGTTCGCGGTGATGGTGTCCGCTCCCACAACTACGATGTTTATCTTCCTCATCACGTGCCTCACGGCCGAATCGACTATCATGGTCACCGGAATTCCGTTATCCAGGAGCCATCCGGTTGTGATGTGTCCCTGCCTCCACGGCCTCGATTCGGTGGAGTAGACCATCTCCACCCTGCCCTCATCATACGCCTTCTTGATGGTTGTCAGGGCTGCCATCGAGTTGCAGTGGGTGAGTATCGTTGATCCTTTCGGTATCCTCTTGCTTCCCATCTCGGCGATGTTCTCCCGGGCCATGACGGCGCGCTCGATGAACTCTCCTGACTGGTGAAGTATCCTTTTCCTGACGGAAGTGATGTCCACCTCGTCATTGGATCCCTTCAGGGTGAGAAGTATCCCGTTCCTGAGAGAGACGGCTGTAGGTCTGGTCGAATGTATCAAGGAGGCCGCTTCCCTGAGGTCCGATATGAAGTCATCCCTGCTTTCACCCTTCCATTCCCTTGCGAAGGAAGCCAATGCGGACGAGGCTGCCCTGGCGATCTTTCCCGCGCCCCTTATGGACATTTCCCTGATCCCGTTCACGGTATCTTCCAGTTCTCTGTTCTTCCTTTCCATTGTATCCTCTCCGCGGAGGAAGCTTTCCGGACGATCAGACCTTGAACATCGGACCGTAGGCAGGTATGATGTAGTCGCAGTGTCCGAGGAGTCCCTCGAGCGATGTTATGCCGTCGGTGCATGTCTTCACGGTGGCACGGTCCGTTGTCCGGACCTTCCGGAGGGTTTCGGCTACCGCCGGGTCTGTCTCCGAAGGGACAGCACGCCCGGCGACCCCGATGATCTTTCCCGCGAACCTGCGGCTCCCCGGTTCGATAAGCTCATCCCTGCTCGGCATGTGGAGCAGGAGAACCATTGTCCCCCGATCCGGGAAGGGTACGACCTCCAGCCTGAGGAAGCGGTCTATCCAGTGCTGCCTGTTGGTGATGGCAACCTTCCTGCCGGTCTTTTCAGGTGTCTTCGTCCATTCATGTCTCATGACATGCTGGAGAGCATGTGAAAAAATGCGGTCGTTGCCGTTGTGGAGGGGGTGGGCCCCTGTCGTTACAAGAACGTTCACCTTCTCCACTATGACACCTCGGTCCTTCAATGTGCGAAGAAGCTGGTCCCTGTACTCCCTCGCCCCGGAATCCACTGCAACCATTGTTGTCGGGGTCTGTATGAGCGTGACGGAAGAGGTTCCAGCACCTTCATCTCCCTGCTTTCCTTCGATAACCTGAAGGAGATCTATCCTCCGCAGGCCGAAGTGCCTGGTCTCGTCCATGTCATCTACCGTTGCAGATCCCGCTTCCTTCTGCTCGCGCTCTTCGATCATCCTATCACACCACATTCAATGTACAGATATTTGAATTGTTTCAATGTCAGGTAGCACTGCTTTCCGCTCCGTCCCGGACCCTGACGGCGATCCCGTTCTTCCCATGCGCCATCATTTCGGCGGACACGGCAGCCCTGCCCACCGCATGCATCTCATCCCCGGGCCCGACGACCAGTACATCATCTCCTGCCCTGATCCCGGGGTCCGCTTCAAGGACGAACCTGCAGAATACGTTGTAGCCTCTGGCATTGAACTCACCGGTTCCTTCTTCGACCCTTACCCTGAACTCCAGACCGGTCGACGCCTCTTTGAGCCTCCTTGCGGCTTCCCATCTGAGGTTGAATAGGCCATCATCGGCCCTCATCGAAAGAAGATGCAGTTTCTCGCCCCCTCTTTTCTCGTATACGTTCCTTATCTTGCCGGTCCGCCTCGAAACCTTTATCTCGAGGTCCCGGGGCAAAGGAAGAATGACCCGATCCGCCCATTTTCCACCTGCCTTCCCGAACTGTGCCCTCAAAATGGCAGATACCTTTCTTGTCCCCAGGCTCTCCCGGTCCCCGCTGAAGGTCTCGATCGGTCCCTGTCCTGTCCCGTCCCACGAGACAAGGTCATCCCTCCCGAGGAGTCCGATCATCTTCATATTGGTCTCCATCCATTCCGTGAGCTCGGGGTCGAGTGATCCGGGTTCGGGAAAGAGCGACTGGGAGAGCGGATACATGTCGATCAGATCGTAAGGGACCGGGCCGAGGGGGGTCAGGACGAAGGAGGACCTCCCGGGGTCCAGACGGTCCCACATCACTTCCTTGACAGGGATGGAGTGGGCCCTTGTCCAATCCGTCAGGATGATGGGGGCCCTCGTTCCGGGAAGTTCGATCCCGTTCCCGAGGACCTTCCTGTATCTGGAGAACTCGGGCCTTGCGAGAGATAGTCCGGTGGAGCACATGAACCTCCTCGTGCTCCTCGGGGAGCTCCGCTCCAGAAGGTCCCGGTGGTCCCTCAATCTCCTGACGGCTGAATACATGCTGGGATTGTAGGTCGCCGATCTTTCGACCATCTCCCAGAGCGTTCCTTCCCTTATCGAGTCTTTCACCTCGTTGAGGACGCTCCTTATCACCCAAAGATTGTGCCTCGAGAGGAGATCCGCCCTCTCTCCCTTTGGCATCTCGAGGAGCCCCTCCGGGTCCCTCGAGGCGCAAACGGGACAGGAGCAGGGGAATTCCCGCATCTCCTTCAGGTGAAGTGTCCTGTGCCGGGTCATGTATCTGTCATCCGCAGCGAACTTTGCATATGAGGCCGAATCGAAGAGATCGCATCCCAGAGCGGCAGCCAGGGGCAGGATCATGGGATGCCCGGCACCGAATAGGTGAGATGGGATGGAGGGACCCAGCCCTTCCTTCGCGGAGGCTATCACATCAACCAGCAGGCCGTAATCGTAGGATTCCATGATGGGGACGACCCCCCCGATGGGAGCGTATCCCACGCCCAGCTCCCTCACCGCTTCACCGGACATCTTCCTCAGGTCCGGGTGTCTTCCTCCCTGGACCGGGACCGCGACCTCCATCTCGAGACCGAGTTCCAGGGAATCCCTGGCTCTCTGCAAGGTTGTCTCAAGGTCCCTACGGGCCCCTTCATGGTCCCTGTCAGGGACGGTGAACTTGTCGAGTATGGTGCCTATGTCCGATCCGATATCCTTCTGGAACCGTATGATCTCCAGCGGGTTGACATCGACCTCTTTTCCGCCTTTCCCACCGTAGATATAAGACTGGAAGGTTCCGGAATCGGTCATCACAACTCCTTCAAAATCAAGGAAACGGTGGAGTCCCTCCCTTCTGACCCTCTCCACGAGCTCCGGGCTCTTCCTGATGATGTAGGAGTTGGTGATGATCATCCCGAAGCCGAAGACCTCCCTGAGCTCCCGGGGGGGGATGGTGGTACCGGCCGCCGCCATGTTCGGGTTCACCACCGGCATGAGCTCCGGGGTCTCGACCTTTCTGCCGTTGACCGTATACGAACCTATCCTTCCGGCAAGGTCCGTTTCCCGGACCTCGAAACCCGTGCTGAAAACTTCCGGATCCTTTGTCAATCAAGCATCCCCTTTCCCCCGGTCAAGAACCTCCGGGTTCACGATGTTTCCCGGCTTTCTCCCTTTGAGTATATCAAGCATTCCGTTCACGACGAGGAAGCCCATTTTCCTTCTTGCCGTATGGGTGGCGGACCCGATATGCGGGACCATTGTAACGTTCTCGAGTTCCATGAGCGGTGGATAGACCTCCGGTTCGTTCTCGAATACATCCATTCCCGCGCCCCCGATCTCACCTCTGATCAAAGCTTCGTAAAGAGCCTTCTCATCCACGACCGGGCCCCTGGCGGTGTTTATGAGGATCGCATCATCCTTCATGATGGATAGTTCATCGGGTCCGATAAGATGGTGTGTCTCCCCGGTCAGGGGACAGTTCAGTGAAACGTAGTCAGACCTTGCAAGAAGGGTCTCGAGATCGGTGTATTCCGCACCAAGCTCATCTTCGATATCCTTTTTTCTCTTCCTGGAATTGTAAAGGAGCTTCATCCTGAATCCCCTTCCCCGCTCGAGGACGGCCCGTCCGATCTTTCCTGCACCGACCACGCCCAGAGTGGAGCCGTCCACATCCTTGCCAAGCAGGAGCTTCGGGCCCCATGATGTGAACCTGCCGGACCTCACGAGCCGGTCCCCTTCGGCTATTCGCCTGGCCGATGCCAGTATCAGTGCGAATGCGAGGTCGGCCGTGGCATCGGTGAGGACCCCGGGAGTGTTGATCACCGGGATGCCCTTTTCTGTGGCATATGAGATGTCTATGTTATCGAACCCGACGGCGTAGTTACCTATTACTTTCAGGTCGGGGGATAGGTCGATGACCTCCCTGTCTATCCTGTCGCTGAGGAGTACAAGCAGCCCGTCCTTGTCCCTTGCTCTCTCGAGCAGTTCATCTCTGGGGATTGGTTCATTGTTGTCCCAGATATCAATATCCGCATGACGGGCCAGTTCTTCCACGGGCTCTTCCGGCAGACTCCTTGTCACAAGTATCTCTGGTCTTCTTTCCATTTCCATCCCTTCTCCTTCCCGGAAATGGGCGGGAATGGGCCATACTAACTAAATTATAATAATGATTGCCCTATACGATTTCCACGGTCCCGGCTGCGCCGGCAGCATGGGGGGCGGAGGATGACACATGTCCCTGAAGACTTTTTCCAATGCAAAGGAATTGATGGGATCGGGTTACAAACCCCGAACTGCCCGGGAAGCCCTGGCGGGAGAGATCCTCGCGAGGATGAGGGATCATCGGGTAAAAGGTTATTCCATAGATGAATCCATGGCCTTCCTCTTCCCGAGAACGATCATCGACAGGGAGGTCCTCGAAAGCCTCGTGGCGGCACTGCTCGGGGGTTCTCACATACTTCTTTTCGGCCCTTCGGGCACAGGAAAGACATCGCTGGCCAAGGAGCTCTGGAACCTGTTCCCGAAGGAGGTCTACGCCGTCAAGGGCTGTCCGGTCCAGGATGATCCGATGTCCGTTGTGGACCCAGACTACCACATAAGGGTGCCATGCTGCCCGTCCTGTGAGTCCCGTTTCGGGACCCCGGGAATGGATTTCGATCCCTCCGATGTCGACCCTTCGAAGGTCCCCGTCAGTATGATCAGGTTGAAGGAGGGTTACGGACTTGCAAGGGTCCAGGGCTCCTCCGAGGTGTTCCCGGATAATCTCACCGGCGTATACAATCTTCACAAGCTCGAGGAACTCGGGGACCCGACGAGCCCACTTGTTCTGGAACCCGGCAAGCTGCTCCAGGCCAACAGAGGGCTGCTGCTCGTCGATGAGGTGGGGAAGCTCCCTCTCGGCACCCAGAACGTTCTGCTCCAGGCCCTTCAGGAAGGTATAGTCACACCCGCGAAATCCAGGGAAACCTTCCCTGCAGGCTTCGTTGCCATCTCGACCTCCAACCTCAGGGACCTCGATGCCATCAACGAACCCCTCAACGACAGGCTCTCCAATATCTACGTGGATTACATCCGGGACCATCTGAAGAACCGGTCAATAATCGAGGTGTCCCTCGGACCCGGATCGAAGGAGGTCATGGTCCCGGAGATATACCTGCATGCCGCGGTTTTCGTCGTGGAGGCATGGAGGGACCTGTCGGTGGACATCCCGGAGCTCTCGGAGGTGGGATCGAACAGGACGATACTCGATACGATATCAAGGTCCGTCGCTTTTGCGGAGATAGCCGACGAGAGCTCCGTATCCCGGGAAAGTTTCGAGAAAGGAGTGAGGGACGCCCTTTACGGAAGGATCCGGGCCAGGGGAGGGGATTCGTTCCTCAGGAACGAGGAGATCGTCAGGGAGTTCCTGCTCGGCAACATGGAGCTGTCCATCGAGAGGGGCTTCAGGATGTACTGGTGCACCTTCTTCAGAAGGGAGCTGGATTCGAGCGTATCAAGGGCCGAGAAGCTGGCCCGCTCGCTCTCATCGGGGACCGTACCCGGTGGAGGGGACGGCGACGCTTTGCGGAGGTTCGTCCTCTCCATGGAGAGGATGCGGGGCCAGAATTCCGAGGAGGAGGTCATCTCCAGAGTGGTTTCAATAATGAACTCCATGAAGGATTTCGGATGCAGGGAGTGATCTTGGGGGGAATTTCCGCTTGAAGGTCGAAAATGAAATCCCGTATCCCCATATCGAGGGGGCGGGGGTGGTCCTTCCCGACTGCTCCAGGGGGATCTACCGGCCCTTCAGGTTGACCGCCGGGGAAAAAAGGGACCTCATCAAGGGGCTTGCGGAGAAGGGCCTTAAGGGTCTCGATGACTTCCTTGCGGATCCAGGGGAATCAGGAGCGGTGGTCGACAGGCTCGAGGAGCTACGCCGGAGGATATCAGAACAGCTCGAGAAGGTAAGGGCGAGAAGGAGAGAGTCCCTGGATGAGGAGATACGCAGACTCACCCGAAGTGGAGCCATGGTCCGAGACAGTGTCGAGGACGGTCTTCTCGAGGACCCTTCTGCCTTCAGAAGGTATTCCTCCGATCAGATCAGAGGGGAGATACTGGCATCTGACCTGATATCCGTTCTTGAAGGAAGGGAAGAGACAACCGAACCGGTCGAGAGGTACGGTCTGTTGGCAAGGATCTGGATCGCCATCAAACGATTCTTCAAATGGATTGCAGAGAAGTTCCTGTCCCTGATCGGCCGGATAGGGCGCATCTTCCGGAGGAAGGGGAAGAGGGACGAAGCCAGGAGCCAGGAAGGGGCAAAGCGGTCCAGAGGCGCGATCTCACTCCCCTTCCCCGGTCTCGAGAGGGACCTGTCCGGATGGGAGGAAAGATTGGATGGAAGGCTCGATGAGGACAGACACCTCCAGAAGGCCGTCAACAGGAAGATCTCCGACAGGTACGGTTACGATCCCGGCAGGATACGTTTGAAAAAGGCCTATGATCCCGATTGGTACAGAGAAGAGGCCAGAAAGGTTCTCGAGGAGGAGGTCTCCGAAGCCGCGAACAGGAAGAGCAAAGACCTCGAGAATGAGAGGACATCACGGAGGCGTGCACGGGACGAGAGGATGGAGAGGGAAAGGAGTATCAAGGATCAGATAATGAAGCTGGAAAAGCAATTTGATACGGAAGAGGAGGCGATGGAGAAGAATCTCATTGAGATGAGCTCCAGTGAGATGAAAAAAGAGCTCCTCCATACCCTTTCCTTCATGGGGTATCTGGAAAGATCGGACCCCCGCCAGACTCTGGAGGAGGCTTCCTACCAGTGGGAGATCACGGAAGCCCTTGTGGAGAAGTTTTCCGAGTTTCTCCTGGCGGAGATCCTGAAGGCAAGGAGCCAGGTAATGGATAGAAGGGGTCGGCAGATATCCGATGCGGGTGTCTACGAGAAAGCCAGGATGCGTACGGTCAACGAGGAAGCCCGGATGGATATTCTGCAGACCATGGTCAATGCAAGGCTGAACCATCCGGGGGACCGTGAGATAGAACCCTTCGATATCATCGTCCACCGTGAGGTTACAACATCCGAGCTTCATGCCGTGCTTCTCGTCGATGTCAGCGGGTCCATGGAGGAGAACATGAGGCTCGAGGCGGCGAAGAGATCGGTCCTGGCCCTGAGCCAGGCGATAAAACGGGAGAATCCGAGAAACAAGGTGGACATGATAGCCATCTCCACTCGGGCCCGTCCGGTGACCCTGAAGGAGGTGATGTCTTTGGAGCCTCACGGTTTCACGAACCTCCAGGAGGGTTTTGCCCTCGCCCGGGCCCTTTTCGAAGGTTCTCGCTCTGATCGCCATCTGCTTTTCCTGATAACGGATGGTCTTCCCGAAGCCTACATCGATGGATCGGGCGATCCGGTTGCCGGGGACCTGAAAATGGCCATGAACCTGACCCTGGCCGAGGTCTCTGCACTGGAACGTGTGCACAATCTGGCATTCGAGGTCTTCCTACTCGAACCCGGGGACGAGACCTTCGTGTCCGCCGCAAAAAGGATCGCAAAGGCGGGAAACGGAAATGTCATAATAGCCGACCCGAAAGAGCTTGCCTACAAGGTCATAGGCGAATACATATCCGGAGACCGTATCCTGGAGGGTATCTGATTCAGGACCTGACAACCAGCGTCAGGAATATGAAGAGGGCGAGCCCGGCACCCAGGATGACCCCTAACACGGCCAGCAGAGGTTTCAGTATAGGAGCTGCCGACCAGTGTATTATGTTGAAGATGGTATCGTCAGGGTATCCCACTTTCATTATGAACTTGAAATAGATCCAGATACCCCAGATCACGAGACCCGAGATCAACACGGGTACGGAGATGATCTTCGCCTTCTTCTGCCCGAACCTGAAGGTGAACATCGACATCACAATGGCCATGACACCATAGGTCATGACGAAGGAGATGATAAGGAAGGTCCATTCGTTGTTATGATAGTCATGTTCCGAACTATCATCCTCCTCACCCACGGCCTCCCCGGTCATCATTGGGATGGTCAGGAACAGAAAGAGCAGAAGCAGGAACAAAGCACCGGCTGGACCTTTCATCGGCAGAGCTACCCCATCAACCCTTCGGTGCATTAAAGGTCCACCCGATGCGAGGGAAATGTCTTCCCCCCGCTCAATTGAATTTGATGCCCGTCAGGGTCTTGGTGTCTATTACCCCGGGTATCGACCTGACCTTCTCCACAACGATCTGTCCCAGGGTGTTGAAGTCCCTGGCCTCGATCTTTGCTATAAGGTCGTACTCGCCGAAAAGGGGGTGGAGCTCGACGATCTCCGGAACGTTCATGAGAGCCTTGAAAACATCGTGTTCCTTGGCTGGCGCGGTGCTAATGAGAATGAAACCTATTACCATCTGACCTCACCTGAACGAGCAATCGTGGGGACACCCTATATACTTTTCGCCGTCGAAAAAAGGTATCAGATCTTTTCCCCGACCCTATACCTTTCGACCAGGGGGCCAACCGGTAAAAAGATCTGAGCATCCTTTATGATGATATAACACACATTTACCATACTTTAATTAGGGTCGTTCCCATTACCCCTGTTGCTCCCCGGGATGCATGACAGGTTTTTTGGCTGGTGAGGATAAGTGACCAAGAAGATCAAGATAGGTATTACTGGTTTACCGGGGGCGGGAAAGACCCACGCCCTCAGAAAGGTGGTCGAGATGCTGGAGGCCGAGGGAGTGAAGGTCGGGGGCATGATCACCGACGCCATCATAGAAAATGGCAAGAAAGTTGGCTTCATGGTCCAGGACCTGCTTACAAAGGAGGAAGGTGTCCTTGCTCATATAGAATCCACGTCCGAGGTCAGGTTCCTTGAATACGGAGTGAACATGGATGTCCTGGACAATATCGGGGTAAATGCCATCAACACCTCCATAGACGGGGCGGATGTCATCGTCATTGACGAGGTCGGGAAGCTCGAGGTGGAATCCCACAATTTTGTCGAGGTCGTGAAAGACGCTCTCGAAGCCGACAAACCCCTCCTTCTCACTCTCCACAAGAAATCCAGAAATCCGCTTCTTCAGGACATCAGAAGAAGGGACGATGTCAGGATCCTCGAAGTGACCCCCATTAACAAGAACATCCTCCCGTACAAGATAATCCCTCTCATCAAGGAGGAGATCGGCGCCCGCCCGCTGCACGAGATGTACACCTGATCCCTTTTCGTGCCCCGGGAACCGTTCAAGGTTTCTCGATATTTATAAATAAAGAAGGGCTGTTTGCATCCTGCCAGCTTCAAGGTTTGGTACACCCATCGTTACAACCTGTGTACAGTAACATATTTATATGCCTACTTTGGATGAATTGGTTGTAGGAGACGATGGACTGACAATCCGATCGGAGGTATAGCACATGGATCGATCTACTGGACATCCACAGCTTTGGTTGCTGACCATCGGAGTTTTATCGATGATGGTAGCTGCCGGCATAGGTGGATATGTTTTATTCAGATATGCGGACGATGTAGACGTCGACAAGTTGATCTACGACACCTGGCTCAACGAGAAGAGGGATCTCTTCTCAAGGCTCGGTGACCTGAACGTTCCGGTGAACGAGCAGGGAGATCCGATGAGGGACGATTACATCACCAGATCGGGCGGCGGCCAGCTCAAGTGGCAGACCACGCTGTTCGAGGCGGAAGGGGAATACGTTTCCTCGCCCGCTTTGGTGGACCTCAACAACGACGGCGATCTCGAGGTCGTGGTTGCCTCGGCAGGCGACTACATCTATGCATTGGGCCCGGACGGGGAATACTTTTGGTCGAACCCGTACGGTGATGATATAATTGACTACCTGGGTCAGACGGCCGGGACATCCGGTCTGGACTTTGACCCGCCACACATCTTCGCCTCGGTCATATCCGCGGATGTGAACCTCGGGGACGCACCCGAGGTCATAATCGGTGTGAAGGACGGCGCCCTCTGCCTTAATGGTGCGGATGGTGAGAAGCAGTGGAAGAAGGGACTTACCACCGGGTACTACTTCTCAACGGCCTGCATCACCGATCTCGAAGGGGAATGGACCGGAGCCAAGGAGGATCTGGAGATCGTCCTCGCTTCCGATGATGAAGGAAGGAGAGGATGGCTCGAAGCCTTCGAGGTGGACGGCGGTGCCATCTTCAGGGAAGAGGCGCCAACCGGCGGCGAGGGCGGTCTGATCGGATGCTCTGTCGTCGCACACGACCTCGACGGCGATTTCTGGGACGGACCTGTTGCCATAACCCCCGACCCATCAAAGGAAAAGGATACCGAGCTGATCATCGGTAACCACGACAGGGGTCTCAGGATATGGGTCCGCCAGGGTGAGAACGCCGAGGGGAAGCCGAACTACGATGAGACAACAAGCGGATGGCTCGGAGGTCACCAGACCTACGCCACCACGGCAGTGGCAAACGTGACAGGCAGCCCCGAGGTCGAGCTCTTTGTGGGTTGTTCCGAGGGATACCCGAGGACATGGACCGGATGGGGAGGCAAACTCTATGTTTACACCCCGGGCGGAAAGAAGCTCTGGGATTATTCCACCGGAGGGTCCAGGGCCTCTATCTTCAGCTCCCCCGCCATTGCTGACCTTCAGGTCGCCAAGGACGATCCGGAGGAGAAGCATCTGGATTACGAGGTCATCTTCGGAGCAGATAATGGTAATATGTATGTAATGAACACGGAGTTCCATTCGCTCCTGTGGTCCTTCGATACGGGCGGAAGATGCATGTCATCTCCCGCGATATGCAACATCAACAATGATGATGAGCTCGAGATAGTGATCGGGTCCGACTCTGGTAAGGTCTTCTGTTTCGACGGCGATCCGTCAGACGGTGTCGATGAGGGAGTCCCCTATCCCGGGGACGGTCCGAACCAGGATGTCCTCTGGGTCTATGACACCGGCAACCCGATAGGTATCTCCTCACCGGTGGTTGCCGATATCGACCTGGATGGAATGCTCGAGGTTGTCATCGGCGATCAGGAAGGTCATGTATACTGCATTGCAGGGGGCGGCAGGGCCGTCAAGGGACAGAACGACTGGCCCGAGTTCCACTGCAATCTGAACAGGACCGGTTTCTTCAACCCTCAGACATCTTACGGTGTGGATATATATCCCAAGGTCGACGAGAACGGCAGATCAGAGACCCTTGTGAAACAGGTCAAGCCCGGCACCAAGGTCCTCTACAATCTCACCGTTGAGAACACCGGAAAGGGCATTTCCGAGATCAACAGGGACAGGATCTTCGTCAAGATCGATCCCGAGTCGGTTCCCCAGGATTGGAGAGCATGGCTCGATACACCGGAGGACAAGGGTAATGACAATCCGGATTATGTGAGATTGGCATCCCAGGAGACAGCAGATGTGACCCTTTATGTTTGGGCGCCCTGGGAGGGAGAAATCGGTGAAATGGCCAGAATAAACATCACCGTCAATTCGTCTTCGGACGAATGGGCGGAGGATACGGCCACGACCCTCTCCGTGCTTGACCTTTACGTCGAGTTCGATCTGTTCTACCTGAAACAGGTGGACACGGATCCGCTTTCACCGCTCAACGGCAAGAAATGGGACAAGATCAACCCCGGTGCGGAAGGATTGTACACGATCTCTCTGCTCAACAAGGGCAATCTCAACGACACCTACGAACTCAGCCTCAGCCAACCACCACTCAATGCCGGGTGGAACTGGTATTTCGTGGAAACGGGTACGCTCAACTCCTCTGCATATCTCACGGCACCGGAGCTGGCGGATGTGTTCGGAGGCATCTCGGGACAGACGTTCACCGTGAAGGTGGAATGTCCCATAGATTCCACCAAGGACACCCAGATCCCCATTCTGGTGACGGGTGTATCCTCCCTGTCCAAGATATCCGATATCGAGGAGGTAAAGAAGAAGGATGAGCTCATCCTGGTGGTCGGCGAGCATAATGAACTGCAGCTGAAGATCGAGGACTCCACGAAATATGTGGATCCCAATGGGACAGTTGAGTTCTACCTGCTGATCACGAACCTCGGCAACAAGGACGTCATAAACGTCGTCCTCTCCGTTGAGGGCAAGATATCGGGTTGGGAGGTCAGGTACCCGGAGGAGCCAATTCCAGTATACCAGGGGCAGACCAAGACGGTGCCCATCAGGGTGAAGGCACCTGGCTATGCAAGAGCCAACAGCAAGTTGGTTCTCAACGTCATAGGGGTGATAGAAGGTGCTACCAACTTCCGGTCCGCGGCGCCGCTGACCGTGATCGTCAATCATGTGTTCGACTTCGATGCCGTGACCATCGAGAAGACCGGCGTTGCAGTTGACCCGGGCAGCACCGTATGGTTCACCATGCAGATATCCAACCTCGGTAACGGAGAGGACATGATAACTCCGAGCGCGTACGAGATCCTGCTCGACTGGAACCTTACCTTCTACAACAAGGAAGGGTTCCAGAAATACGAGGTGCCCATCGACTACAACTCAAACATCTTCCTCATGGGGCGTCTCAAGGTTCCGGAGAATACAAGGACCGGTCCCTATGTTGTGGGGGTGAACCTGACGGGTCAGGGCTCTTCGAGGGTGATATACATCAAGGTGTATGTAAACCAGACCTTCGATCTCCATGTGACCTCATCGGAGAACGAGAACAACATAACCACGAATATAAGGCCTGATCAGGAGAAGCCTTTCATCATAAAGGTTGCCAACAAGGGTAACGGTTTCGAGACCATCACCCTGAGGCTTGGTGCGACATACGATCACACCAATGACCAGATGGCCGTCCTCTATGATGGATGGGAAGGCAAGTTCGTCGCTGTAGCGAACACTCCCGACTTCACCACAAATATCAGGCCCTACGACTTCCGCGAGCCGATAGTCGTATCCAACCTGCAGTCGGATGTGTACTACACGCCGAACTTCACCGCCGCACAGGCCTCCGGAACGAACCTCGACGAGATCCGCGAGATCGTGCTCATACTCGACAAGGGAATGACCGCATGGGTCCACCTGACCCTGAAGGCACCTGCCTTCGAGGTCACCTCCAACACCGGGACGGGCATCGAGGTCGCCGGAAGCGGCATCGGACCGGCTGACTGGGACAAGACACACATAACGCTCTTCGTCCTTTTCCCGGACCTGGAGTTCGTTGGAAAGATCGAGTTCTCCGGCGGAACATCGGATAGCTACGATGCCATGGTGGGCGATGTAGTCACCATCATCGTGAGGATAATAAACTCCGGTGACATTCCGGCGGAGAATGTCGATGTCCAGCTTCTCATCGACGGTATAGAGAAAAAGGTTTCCACCCTTCGGACGGTGAAGAACGATACGGAGGATGTCAAAACCGTCATCTTCTCATGGGTCGCAGAAGCCGGTGAGCATGATGTCAAGGTGGTCATAGATCCCGACAATACCGTGATAGAGAGGTTGGACCAGTTCAACCGCGGCGGAGAAGGCAACAACAACGAGATAACGGCAAAGGTGAATGTGGAGGGTTCCTTCCTGGTGAAGGAGCTCGTGAACGATTATCCGATCGTTTCCACACTGCTCATTATTCTCCTTGCCATAGTCGTGCTCGTTGGTGCAGCGCTTCTCATGAAGAACAGCAAGAAGATCGCATGATCGGACTCCACTTTTGGATCCCGGGGGGCCGTTGTTCGGCCTCCCTTTTTTTTTAAAAATTTCAATATTTTTCGCCTTATATTATTGGTGATCCTATCTTCGATGATACAAAACCAAATATGCCGCACCGGAAATTGTGTGCAATAAAAGCAACAGGGTCAAGGAACGAGTCTGTATCGATCTCTCGGGAACAGCACCGTCTCCCTCACGTTCTGGGCTCCTGTTATGATCATTGTCAATCTCTCGGCCCCGAGTCCCCATCCGGCATGGGGGGGCATTCCGTAATCGAAGGCTTTGGTGTAGAAACCAAAAGCTTCGGGATCGAGTCCTTTCTGCTTCATGATCTCCTTCAGGACATCCGGTTCGTGTACCCTTTGTCCTCCCGATACCAGTTCTTTCTCACCATAGTTCAGATCGAACCCCAGTGAGAGCTCCGGATCATCCGGATGGGGATGGATGTAGAATGGTTTGAGCTTCATCGGCCACTCCGTGATGAAGTAAAGTGAGGGCCTGTCCTCGGCGATGATCTTGAAGCCTTCCATGGGGATATCATCCCCGAACTCGATGAGCCTGTTTTTACCCGTTGTCTCATCCCTCAGCTCGAGCCCGGCTTTTTGAAGCTTGTCCACGATGCAGGAATACTTTAGCCTGGGAAAGGGTCTTTCGGGTGCCACTATGGTCTGTTTAAGGAGGTCAAGGTCAATGAAATTGTAGTTGAGTACATTTGTGTAAACCCTCTGGATGACCTTTTCCAGTATCTCTAGGCTGTCATCCATATCAGCGTAGGCCATCTCGACATCTATCGAGGTGTATTCGTTCAGGTGCCTTCTTGTGTCGTGCTCCTCCGCCCTGAAGGCCGGTCCGATCTCGAAAACCCTGTCAAGTCCGGTTGACATCATGGTCTGCTTGAAGAGCTGGGGAGACTGGTTGAGGTAGGCTTTCTTGTCGAAGTACTTCATCTCGAAGAGAGCCGTTCCGCCTTCCGTGGCGGTTGCCACGATCTTTGGCGTGTGGATCTCCACGAACCCTTCCTCTATGAAAACCTCTCTTGCCGCTGCGAGTATAGTGGAGCGGATCTTGAAGATCGCCTGGTTCTCGGGTTTGCGCAGGTCCAGGAACCTGTTGTCGAAACGGGTGTCCATGTCCGCGTCCACCTTATCTACGACTCCCAGGGGAAGGGGGGTCTTGGCCTTTCCAAGGACCTCGACCTTGTAAGGTATGATCTCCCAACCCGCCTGCGCCTGCGGGGATTGCTTTACTATCCCCGTGACCGAGATGGACGATTCCCTTGGAACGGATACGATGAGATCGAAAAGCTCCTTTTCCATGGTCTTGGATAGAGCTGTTATCTGCGCAACACCGCTTCTGTCCCGGAGGTGGACGAATGCCATCTTGCCGAGGTCCCTGGTGTACTGGACCCATCCGCAAAGGGTCACCTCGGTGTTGTAGTCCTCCTCTCCTATATCCGCCGCGAACTTGGTCCTTCTCCAGATCGTCTCACTGTCCATTGGGATCAACCCTTTTTCGAAGGTGAAGGTGTAACCGCGCATAAGGCGAAACCGAACATGAGTGACCCCTGTCCAGTTGTGTTCCCACCTCTATTCAATCGCCGTAGAGATTACTCCTATTTATATCCCTTCATGTAATATTATATAGAGGTGCACCAGATTCAACAGGAGATCATTTTTACCCATTTTCGGGGTTTCAAGGGTCACGCTTTCACTTCATTCAAGTATGGTGTCATGCATCGAAAAACGGGTTTAAAAGAAATTTATAGCCCATGTTCCCCGATATTTTTCGGAAAACCCCGAAACCCCCGTTATTACACCAGTGAGTGATTAAATTTGAAAATAATTACGACAATAAGTAAAATTTTCCTGGAAACCCTTATATAACTGTACAATATTTTTCTCTGATAGGGTGAGCTGTAAAGGGGACTAGTTCACTCTGGACTCAAAAACAGAGTAGAATGAATACACACAGGTGGTGAAGAATAATGAGGATGCTAAGAAATAGGGCTATAGCGATATCTTTCGCTCTGGCTCTGATAGCGGTGGCCTTCGGCGGCCTACTATTCGTAGGTGCAGATGAGCACCTCCCAGCCGATCTAACGGTCACCGTAATGGACAATTTTGGAGCAGATGACGACATGATGACCTATGCCGGTGATGATGTATATTTCAACCTCACCGGATGGGGAGCGATCAACGGATCCGCTGATTACACGGTCCAGATTTCCATAAACGAAGGAACTGCTGTGGACATGATGTACGATGCGGATCACGACTACTACTATTGGACCCTCGAGGATGCCCCCGTGGGTGACCATACCTGGAACGTCAGTGTGATGAACGACACTGACATGGACGAGCTCTGGAAGACCGGATCCCTCATGGTCTATGAGATGCCCTCGTATACCGGAACCGGTACGGCCACCATCGGAGAGGACATGATGGTCCAGTGGGACCTAAGGGATGACTTCGGTCCCGATGGTGTTGTTGTGTCAATAGATAACGAGACCGAGCTCGAGGCATTAGGGTGGACCATCACACCGGACCCGGAGAACGCGACGGTCTGGAACATTACCCCGCCAATGAACATGGCAGACACCTATGAGTTCCATTTCACTGCAACAACGGCATACGCCAGCATGATGATCGAGCAGATGGTCATGGTCACCGTTACCCCGGTCAACGACTGGCCCATGATCGAGTACATCATGTATGATGAGATGGAACACCCCATCGTCGAGATGTATAATTACACATATTACGATGAGGACCTCGAGGAGAATGTTACGGAGTTCCGTGACATCATCAATCTCTCCATGGATGAGGATGGGGAGCTAATGTTCATGGTTGCAGCCATGGACTACGAGACCATAGCCTGGAACCTCACTTACACCATCGACGAGATGAGCGCTCCGGTAATGATAGAGAACGATCTGAACGAGACCAATGCCACAATACCGTACAATTTCACCATGATGGGAGATCCTGATGCAAACGGCATGTACTGGATGACATTGAACGTGACCGATGATCCAGATGATGGATATGATATGATCTGGCTCTGGCTCACCATCGAGGCCGTCAACGACGCTCCCATGGGAGAGTTCGAAGCGGGCCTCCAGGACAGGTACGAGCGTCTCACCGAAGAGGCGATCAACGTATCCGTGACCGTTTCCGATGTCGACTCGGAGGATCTCACCGTGATGTGGTACATCAACGGAAATGTTGTCCCCGGCTGGAACGAGCTCTACTTCCTCTACAACTGGACAGAGGAAGGCCTCTACAACATCAGTGCAAAGGTCACCGATGGCGAGCTTACCTATGACATCGGATACTTCCACGTGAACGTGACCCTTGCGAACACCGCACCAGTAATTACTTCTGTAGAGGTGACCCCCATCGGAGTTGATCTGTTCGATGCCGTTGACTGGATTACTAACAGGGAAATTGAGGAAGGAATCGATGTAAAGCTTGCCTGTGTTGCCACCGATCCAGATGGTGACGATCTCACCTATACCTGGACAGTGGACACCGATGTCACCTGGACCATGACCGGAGCAACCGTTACGGTTCCGGCCGACTGGTTCGAGAAGGACATGTCCTACACCTTCACCTGCACCGTATCTGACGGCGTTCTCGAGGTTTCCGATTCCGACGATGCGATAAACATCGTCGAAGAAGAAGATGAGACAGAAGGCCTTCTCGCTGCATGCGGTGGCGCCCTTGCCATCATCATCGGCGTGCCCATTCTGATAATAATCCTCATCATCATCCTTGTGATAGTGATGAAGAAGAAGGGCAAGAAGGAAGAGCCCGAGTTCTCCGCCGGCGAGGATATGCCCTCGGAAGAGGGTGAGATGCCCTCGGAAGAGGGTGAGATGCCCATGGAAGGCGAGATGCCCTCGGAAGAGGGTGAGATGCCCATTGAAGGCGAGATGCCTCCGGAGCAGCCGCCCATGGAGGGATACGAGCAGCCAGTTGCGGAGGAGCCAATGGCGGCCCCCGAGGAGCCCGTTCCCGAGCAGCCGGCACCACCTGTGCCTCCACAGTACCCCGAGCAGGGCTGAGACAGATAGAAGGAAACACACGGCACCTTCCTTTTCAGGAGGGTGCTTTTTTTTTGTACTTTGATTTTGGATTTTTCTATCACTATTTATATCAGGGTGAAGTTAACAGTAACCTTGTCGGGGTGATCATTTGTTGTCCGGAGATCCGTTGAAACCTCTACTTGCCTGCCTGATGATGATCTCATTCATGCTGACCGCTGTACCTGCGGGCGGGGCCCCGGAAAGAAGCGATCAGGTCAAGAACGACACCTGGGAGACCGCAACGGAGATCATCGTCAGCGTGGACCCCATCCAGGAGAACCTTGACCCCGAGGATGTTGATGATTACTTCAGGATATTGAACCTTGTCGGGGATACCGACAATGACCAGCTGGATGCACAGAGGTTGACCATCGGCTTGAAGAGGACCTCAGGGTCCAACGTAAGGGGAGTATTCTACGAACCCAATGGACTGAAGATAGCCGAGTTGTACTCCGACGGCTCCCGGGAGGAACTCGAGTTCATGGTTCCCAGGGATGGCGATTACACTCTCTGGGTGCAGAGCGACCCGAAAGGGGCAACCTCGGGTTACGAGATATATCTTGGCGGGGCCACAGGCGTTGACAACAGGCCCTATGACAAGAACAACGATCCCCCGGGGATCGGTGTTTCCGGCAGCGTCAACATCAGCAACTCCCTTGATCCCGGAAGGGATGTGGTGGACTACTGGTCCATAACCGTACCTCCGTTCAGGGCGGTGGAGGCAACGATGTACTATATTGATGATCTCACCTTCAGGATGCAGGTCATGAACACCACCTTCTTCCAGTTCAGGGAGGTGGGATCCGGTTCGCCGTTCCGTTACGATAACAACGAAGACACTGCGGTGACCATCCTTTACCGGGTATACATCCCGCTTTCAACATCGGGTGGATACCCGGGGACCGCCAAGACATACAATCTCAACATAGAGCTATGGTCTCATCTCACAAAACCCCGGACATCCCCCTCCGATCCATGGGACGTGATGTTAACCAACGAGGACTCCCCGCTATTCCCCAATATCAATCTCACCCGGCATTTTCTTGAGCCCAACGGGGACCCTCTCAGGTTCGAACTGATGAGCGAGCCCGAAGATCTTGTTGTTAGAATGATCGAGCACGAGAACTACAAAGGTGATGTGATCGGTGTTGAGGCCGAGGTGACACCTCTTCCCGACTGGCACGGTTTCGAGGTACTGCAGTTCAGTGCCAGTGACAGGGACGGCTCCGTCATTGACAATGTCACCATCGAGGTGGCCTCCGTCAACGATCTGCCCTTTGTAACCCGTATCGGAAATGCGGATTACACCGGGGGTGTCTTCAACATGTTCGCCCTGGAGGATGAGACCCGTGTCTACAAGGTCGAATACGGTGATGACGACCACCAGATGGATCAGCTGCATTTCTCCATCACCGATTCTCCACCGTTCGTTTCCCTGGAAACAAGCAACGGGACAATGACCATAACCCCATCGCAGGAAGACGAGGGGACCTACGAGTTCACACTCGATCTGATGGACCCTGAAGACAGCGTTCCGATACCCATCTTCCTGGACATCCAGGCGGTTAACGATCCCCCGCCGATCCCTGCCATCAAGGTCCTGAAGGGGAATATCACTTCTGTCCTTCCGGATGAAGAGATAATACTGGAAGCGGTGGTGGGCCCAGATCCGGACGGGGACGATCTGACCTTTACCTGGTCATGGGGAGATTCCTACACCGATACCGGAAGTACAGCTTCCCATGTCTATGCCTTCGGCATATACGGAAGGAGAACGATAAACCTGACAGTGTCCGACGGAAGGCTCTCATCCCACACCACGATCGAGGTATTCCTGGAGAAACCCGAGGACCTCGCAGTGGGGGATCTCATCAGGGTTTACGGTGAGCCCGCAGGGGATGTTGTGAAGGCTCAGGAAAAGTGGAGGGAGAATATCAACAGTGATGATCGGGATTTCAGCCTGGAAACTGTCGGGGAGCCAGGGGTTGACATCCTCTCGCTATCCTGCGGGAGGAGGGGCAACTATCTCGAGGCCACCCTCAGGGTCAAGGATTCGATCGAGATAGATGGAAGCTTCCGTTACTATGTTTATGTCCTTGTCCCGCCTTTCAGCGAGCCCTCTGTTGACTTCCGGAACATTACCGAGTGGGGCCAGGTCCCGGACAGGCAGCCGGTCTCTCCTGACCTTATTGCTTACAGGGAATACGTGGGCGACCCGGCCCTTCACAACACAAGCACAGGGATCATAATCAACGAAGATTCACTCGTATGGCTCATCCCGTTCACCGAGCTTGCCAGGAATGGGATGGAATTCCCGATCCATCCGGAAAATTTCACGATCTTTGCGGTGTCCGAGCACATCCTGGAGTACGGCGAATCCAAGGGGATCTCGGAAAGGTATGTTATGACGGATACGGCGGGGGAAGGAGCCATGATCGTCGGCAGGATCGAATCGGGAGGCTCATCATCGGAAGGGGGTGGTTCGAACTTCGCCGATCTCTCGAGGCCTACCCAGATCGGTGTGATGATCGGCCTGATCGTCCTTCTTGCCATACTTGGCATCACCTCCACCATACTCCTTCGGAGATGGATGAGACAGAAAAAGAAGGAGGAGAAGGAGTTCATCGAACATGTGGAGAAGCTGAACGCCGAGGGGAAGGACCTCTTCGGCAAGGAAAGAAAGACCGGGGACGCCGGACGAACATCCTATGACGATATCCATGCCGGACAGGGTCTAGGCGGACAGATCACCGGTCAGACCATAGGATCCCAGCCAGTGATAGGACTTGACATTCCCATCAAGGAGAAAGAGAAGGTGTTGGACCTGAAGGTGGGATGGGAAGATGAGGAGTGAACGAATATCGTCTGTACCTCAAAGAAGGGAAATAATATCGATAATTTATATATGACGAAAGAACATAAGAGTTGTTATTTACATTTATGTACATCCAATCCAGGTCATGGTCAGAATGAGGAGTCGAGATGGTATCGGTTGAAGGTTCTCCATATATGGAAAAGATTGCCGAACTGAGGGGGCGGATCCTGTCCCTCGAGAAGGAGGGAACCGACACCTCCAGGGTGGGGGAGATACTCACGAATCTCGAAAAGACCATAGGTCCCGAGACCGAAGATTCCAAGCTGTCGGAAGCCATCTCCAAGTTCGAGATGATAATAAACAAGATGGAATCGGATACCGGAAAGGTCAGGAGGGTGGCAAGGAGGAGTGGACCGGCCGAAAAAGGTCAGGCTGCCCCCTCTTCTCCAGAGACAGGATCCGAAAAGGAGATGGAACCGGAAGGAGGAAAGGCTCCCGAAGTGGAGCCCTCCCCGGAGAAGAGAGATGAAATTGAACCCGAAGCTCAAGTCGAGGAAGGGAACACGGAGGGGAAACCGCCCGCGGATGAGGGATCCGGAGCGCCTGTGGAAGAGCAGGAGTCCGATCATTTCGACAGGAAAGAAGCCGAAAGATCGGTGGAAGAGATAGACAGGATGGCAGAAAAGATCAGGGAGCTCAAGGGTGATGTCACACCGATAAAACCCCATGTGGATGCCATGAAGAGGGCGTTTTCGGATTCGGACGGAGCCGTCTTCAAAGCGTATTTTGGCACCGTACGGAACTGGATGGTCCAGTATCTGGTCTCCCTCAGGAAGGCAAGAGTCGACCCTCTCGTGGAAGAGATCCGGAAACTTTTCGGGGAGATGGGATCATCAGATGGAACCGGATCCCTGAAGGACCTTTCGGACCGGTTCGAGGCTCTGGTGAAGGATTACGAGAAAGCCGATCATGCACGACTCGAAGAGATCCTTCCCGGACTAGCGGAGATCCTCGAGAGATCGAGGAAGAAGATAACCGACATGACCGATAACCTGACCCATATCATAAACGACGAGATCGTTGAGGCCGAGATGATCATCAACGAGGTACAGGAGGACATGGATGTCTCCGATCTCAAGGAAGATCTTCAGGATGTCAAGGAGAAGCTTTTCAACGGGAATTATACACAGGCAAGGTCCATGTCCAGTGAGCTTCTGAGAAACGTCCGAACCGAAAGGGTGAGCAGGGAACTCAGAAAGCTCGAGTCCATGCTTCTTTCGGTGGAGCCGCTCCTTGATCGGATACAGGAGGTCGACGGAGCGGATTCCAGTACCGTCTCCGAGCTCATGAGTACCAAGGACAGCATAATCGAACTCTCGAAGACCGATGTCAAGGAAGCCCTGAGGTCCATGGGCGAGCTCCTCGACAGGGCGACGATGCAGGTGGCAGAGATCGAGGAATCCCTTGGCAGAAAATTGATGGACAGGATCAAGAGTGAGAAGAAGGAAGCGGAATCGCTGAAGGATGTCATAGATACCCTTCCCATCATCAAGATACTCGAAAAGGCCGGGCAGCATGTGATGGATGGAAACCTCGACAACGCTTCCCTCCTCCTGGACAAGGCTGATATGGCATTCAACAAACTGAAGGAAAGAAGATCGAAGGAGGTTGCCTCCGCCCGTCTGGAAGAGACGAGGATCCATATGGAGGAGATGCTGGCAAAGGGCGTTGACATCTCCCCCCTCAATTCACCTGTTCTCAATGCCGAAAAAGCCCTGTCATCCGAAGATATGGAGGGTTTCGAGAAGCAGATGAGGTTCATAGAGGAGCGAATGGGCTATCTCAGGAACGAGGAGCTCAGGATCGATTACCAGAAGGCATTGATCAACGTGATGAACGGATTGAACGATCTCAAAGACGGCGGTGAGGAAACGGAAGATCTCATGAGGGAAGTTGACGATCTGAAGGGTCTCTACACGCGCAGAAAGTACGAGCAAGCCTGCGGCTCGGCCCAGGTGCTCCTCGAGAAGATCGCAAGGAGGAAACTCGAAAAGGTCATCGATGAGAGGAAGAAGCAGGTTGAGCAGACACTCGCCGAGGCGGAAGGTCTTCTCGTCGATGTCTCCAGTCCCGGGGAGACCATAGAGAACGCGGGCAAGATGATGGAAAAGGGGGATGTGGAATCGGCCCTCGACCTTCTCTGCCACGCACAGGTCGAGCTCGAGGATCTCATGACCCAGAGGACCTTCTCCATGGTCGAGACCGAGATACTCTCTCTCGAGAAGCAGTGCATGCAGTACTCACTCGACCCCGGCGACGTGAAGGGGGTTATCTCGAGCGCCTACGCCCTAGCAGAGGAGGAGAAGTACAGGAAGGCCATGGAGGTCCTTACGAGCTTCCGGGAATCCCTCACCAGGAAGGTATCCCAGAAGAGGGTCCATGCAGTGATGGAGGATCTCGGAAAGATGATCAGGGACGGCAGGGCGCTTGGTATCCAGGTATCCCCGTTCAAGGCATCCTTGACCAAAGCAAGGGTTCTTCTCGATGCGGGCGATGTCTCATCGGCGCTCGACCTCGTGGAAGGTCAGATATCGGAGCTCCAGGTCCTTGTCAAGGAAAGGAGGGTCATAAGGGGCCGGCTCGACAAACTCAGGGGAAATCTCCTTGCACAGCAGGGCAAGATATCGAGGCTCGAGCGTTCCGGGATCACGGTGGAAGAGTTCAAGGAAAGGGTCAACAGGGTCAAATCCATGATCGATAATGCCGATCCCGACGAGGCCGAGGCCGAACTGCTCAGGATGGACCAGGATATAAACAAGTTGCTCACGAGGTCACCGGAGCAGCTGAAGAGGGAGATGATGAACACCATCATGGACGGGAAGGAGACGCGCCCACTTTCCATAGACCTCATGAAGAATAACGAAAAATCCGAATCGACGGTATCTGTCCCGAGGCAGCAGCTTCCCATGGACCAGGAAAGGGCAAGGAGCGAACTGTTCACACTCATACCCAAGATAAAGGTGGAGATCACGAGGATGCACTCCAAGGGTCTTGAGACCGACGAGTACAGGAAGGACATCGAGAAGATCCAGAACCTGGTCAAGGAGAGGAAATATCTCGAGGCCTTCTCCCTGGGAAGGGACTGCTACGCCAGAATGACAAAATAGACATCATCTTCCGGTCTCCCATCAGCTTTCACCACAGCATGATTATCACCGGCAGAAGAAGGACCCCCATCGCATGGGATCTCCTGATGCCTATTTGCGGTGCGATCATTCCGATGGATGTGGCAACGAAAAGTACCATCAGGCCAAGGAACCCCGTGAAGGCCAGGACCATTATCGCTATGAAAGCGATAATTCCCCAGGCGAGTTTGGTGTAGGGGACCCCGGGCAGGACGTTTGCAAGTTTTGCGCCCAGAAACAATGTGAGGAAGAACCCGAGGCAAGAGGCTATGACCGCCGAGGCCAAAAGAAGGCTCAGTTCGTTTGGCGGCAGGGTCCCTGACCACGGAGTTACCGCCACGAGATCGTTCACGACGATGGCAGCTCCCGACCTTGGCCTCAATATCAGGAAGAGAGCCGAGAGTACGAAAAAGGAGTTGGCGGTGTTTATGGCAGAGAGGGTCAGGATGACCGAGGAAGGTTTCGGATCCTTCCTGAAGATCATTGCTATCACGGTTGCGACCCCTCCGCTCATACCCGGGAGGAAACCCACGATGGAGCCCGCAATACCACCCGTTGCTATGGAAGAGGCGGCATCTCCCGTGTCTATTGACGTTCTTTCTATCCTCTGCTCCGGGATGGATGCCCCTCCCCTGAGTGATTCGAGCAGGGTCGAGGTCCCGAAAAGGCCGGACAGTGCTGGAAAGAGAACGGTCGATGGAAGCCCGAACGGTGAGGATACTGGCAGATCCAGTGCGATCAAACCCAGGATCCCCGCAAGCAGGAAGAGACAGAAGGCCGCGAGAACACCTATGGTCCTCGAGAAACGGCCTTCCCCGAAAGACAGTCTCCCGTTCACATCTCTTGCCGGGATGTAAGGGAACTTGGAGGTCTCCGTTACAAGCATCAGGACCACGACCCCCATGAGTACCCAGACCATGATCTCCTTGAGAAGGGAATACCCGTTCACGGGCTCGTTCACGAGGGACCTGTAGGGTATCAGAAGAAGGCATCCCATCACAACAGCCCCGAAGGATCCGACCGCAGAAAGAAATACGGCACTGTATCCCCTGCCCTCCAGAAGCATTCCGTGAGCCGGTAGAACCGACAGAGCGGTCTCCGGTTCCGGGGCCCCGAGAAAGGTCGATGGGATGAAATCGAGGAACGTGTGGGCCATGGATGTCGCGACTATGGCTGCTGCAACCAGCAGGAAGGAGAGACCCTGTCCCAGGCCAAGTCCGTCCTTCAATCCTGAAGCGACGAGGGGGCTCAGGCTCAGGAGTATGATGGCAACATTGTTTACGTGCAACCCCGGGATGAGCCCGGTGATCACACCGAGCATGGTGCCCGCCAGGGCCGCTATGATGACCAGGAGTATGATGTCTATCAATATTCGACCTCCGAAACCTCGATGTAGAGGAGGTTCAAGAGGGTGTCCAGGGAGACCTTTCCCCGGACACTGGCTTCCATCCCGGCCGAGACGCTCGTGCAGTTTTTCAGCTCGATGGAGGCCCTCCCATCAACAAGGGTCACACGGTCCTGATCCTGTTCTATCTCTCCCGAGAGAACAACATGGGACCCGAGGTACTCGTTCACACCTCCCTCGAGGGAATCGAGGTTGAGTATCCATGGTCCGTGGGCCTCGAGCAGTTGATAGTTTTCTGGTTCCAGATGGAATCTGAGACCTTCTCCCTCCCAGACCATGGAGCAGTTCTCGAGCAGGACCAGATCGCCCCTGTGAAGGCAGGGGTCCGCCTCGGGGAGCCTTGCCTTGATCGATACCGTCGAGCCTTCCGGTGCGTCCCCGATGTAAATGCTCTTTCCGGAGGGTTCGTATCTCAGGTATCCCTCGAGCGTCACAGGGCCAAGGGGGGCCCCGTCTGGGGAGAACCTGACATCATCGAGGAACCTGAGCAGGCTCACGGTCCTGCTCTCGGTCCTTGAGAGGATCTCGATAGAGGAGCTTCCATGGGTCCTGAACCCTCTTTCTTCTGTTTTCAGACCGCTCACCAGAAGTATGTCCCCGGTCCCGAACTGCTCTGTCACGCCTCCTGCCTTGATGAGCACGGATCCGCCATTCTCCATGTCGCTTTTGATCAGGGGGTCAGCGGTTATCTCCATGGAATCCCAGCCCGTGCGGCTCAAACTTCTCACACCGCACTCGAACAATACCGGATCACCTATCCCGGCCTCGTAGGGGTCCATGAAGGCCTCTACCCTGCTTTCCACCGCAACCGACCTGTCCGTCTGAACGGTCAGGGTCGGCTCCCCGTCAAGGCTCACGAGCTCCCCCGAAACGATGACCCTGGTACCGGGGTCGTACTGGCGGTTCGATCTCTCGATGTAGACCTCCAGGGTATGGTTGGTCTCTATTAGCATCAAGCTGTTGGCACCGGAGGGTATACGCTCCGCTCCGAGCACCGTTCCACTTACCTCAACTCTCTCTCCGATGTGATCGGAAGCGTCCTGGATATCTATGGTCCGGACCTCTGTCATGATCGATATCGCACCCAGCACCAGCAGGCCAAGGAGCGAGAACCCGATAACTATCCCTTTGACGGCGCGCTCCCCAATTTTCGGGAATACCATTGCACTCACCCTCAACTTTCCATCCCATCTTCTCGGATATAACATTTGGCCGCTCAATCTCAAAAATGACCAGGATGCAGGGGGAATATTAAAAAGGATAGAATCTCATATAGTTATGTTAATTGATTCACATATCTACAGGTTTGGCTTCCCATGGTGTTAAAAGAAGATCTAGTGGGCAACAAGACCAGGGTGAACTTTCCGGGTCATCGCGACGATGTGATATCCAGGTTCATCCTTGCCTCTGCAATAAGGAGGTCCTTCAAGAAGAAAAACGAGGAGGGCTCACTTGAGGTCGGGGTGGCAGAAGAGATGGCAGAGCATGTCCTGAACTTCTTCGGTTACGGAGAGCGTATTATTGACAACATGCTGAAGACCGATGACAGGGACATCTTCTACATGCTAGAGGACCTCGGTATCCTGAAGACGGAGAGGGAGGAGACCACCCTCTACGACGGCAGGGAATGGAGGATAAATTACTGGACCCTGAAGAAGAAGTACATAGCGGACCTCACCGACGGCATGGTCCGCGGTCAGGATTGCGACATCAACAGTTTTCCCCCCTGCATGGATGAGGAAGAGCTCTACGATGATCTTCCCGACGATATCTGGGACCGCTCCTGAGTCAGGCGGTTTTGTAAATATTATGCACAAACGTTAAATCCTAGTGAAAACTCCATTATCTGTAACCGATAATCGAGGTGAGAAACCAATGGAGCTTATGAACGATGAGACCAGGGAACAGGTGAAGGGCGCGCTCGGAGAGATGCAGGGACCGGTACACATACTGGTATTCACGTCCGAGGATGGATGCGTTGCATGCAAGGAAACGCTCGCGATAGTCGAGGAGGTTGCAAACCTCTCGGAAAGGGTGACGGTTGAGCATCTCGACATTGAAGAAGAGAAGGAGAGAGCGGGGAAATACGGGGTGGACAAGGCACCGGCGATAATCGTTATGAGGGGGACACCTGATAAGCACGAGTACCTGGGGATACGGTTCTTCGGGATACCCGCCGGATATGAGTTCACTTCACTGCTGGATTCGATCCTGACGGTTTCCATCGGGAAGACGGCGATATCCGATGAGGGGCAGAAGTTCCTGAAGGAGATGAAGAAGGAAGTTCACATGCAGGTGTTCGTTACACCCACGTGTCCCTACTGCCCGAGGGCAGTTATTCTCGCACATCATATGGCACTTGTCAGCGACAAGGTCACTGCGGATATGGTCGAGGCCCAGGAGTTCCCCGAACTCTCTCAAAAATACCGCGTGATGGGGGTCCCGAGGACCGTCATCAACGAGAAACACCATCAGGAAGGGGCCGCTCCCGAACGTATGATCATTCAGCTTCTGCAGAAGGTCCAGAACGGATGAATCCGGCCTGGCCCACCATCTTTTGGGTTAACCCTGATTGATTTCAGAAATATTAATATATCATAAGATTGGGAAAATAATTATTCCACTAATGATATTTGATATTTCATGGCAGTATTAAAATGCCCGTTATGTAGTAGGAATCTCTTCCATAATGAGTTTCATGATCCAGGTGAATATCATTGCCCTGTTCATGGTCCTTTCTATGAATTTGAGATAGAATTATCTCCTGAATATATAGAATTTAAATCGAGAGTCCATGGTATTAGAGGGTTGACAGGTGCAATAAGTAGGTTCGTCAGAGAAGATGACAGGAAAGTGGATATTGATACATATTCAAAAATTGGATATGAAGATGGGGAAAAAATTCTTGAGGAAAAAGGAAATCTAATCTCTGATCCGCTAATTCAAGGTCAATTATCCCTATTTAAGGCAGAAGTTGAGAGGTATGCTCAAGCAATCGGATATAAACATACAGGAGCAATGGTAGAAGCAAACAAAGGAATTGTGGAGCAACATAGAGTTGGAATAAAGGATGGAAAACAGTATCAAGCTCTTGATATTCTTGGAAGTTCAAGGAATCTTATTGCTCACATTTCAAGGAATAGAAAGAAAGAGAAAAAACCTGAGATACTTGATGATCTTCATAAAGATCTACCTGACAAGGAGGATAGTCTTTCTTTTTTAAGATATCAAATGATAATAAACGATGAAAATGTCCTTGAACCTATCTATCCACGTGGCCTATCAAAAGATGAAGTAAGAGATAAAATCATCAATAGGCCTGGTCCAAGATCCAATCGTAGTACAACATCAAGTAAATTGTTCGGTGAATGTTTAATTGATGTTGGTATGGAAGTAATTAGACAAATTGAAATGATACGGTCCAATCACTAGAATTATTTAGTTATTAGGTGTTATTAAGGTTGATTAATAATGACTATCGATTTCAAGACAAGAGTTGCTTTATGGTTAGCAAATGATCGACGTTGCTTCTTTTGTACGGAACCAGTTAGTATTTCTAATCTAGATATTGATCATATTATTCCCCAAAAAATTGATGACAAGGATCTGATGACATTAAAAAATGAAACTGGATTGCCAGATGATTTTGATATAGAATCTATAAAAAACCTTGTTCCAACTCATCATCCATGTAATAATAGAAAGGGTAAAACCGTATTCAATCCTCAAAATATCATATATTTATTGGAATTGTGGGGAAGGAAGCAAAGTAAGATAGAAGTGGAAATTCAAAAATTTAAAAAACAAGCTTCAAATGATAAGGTTTTAAAAGATATTGGGATCGCTGTTGAAAAGGGTGACTTATCACTGATTGAAATTGTTGGATTCTTGAGGGATAATGTCGAATATAAAGTTCAACCAAAAAATGAGCCTATTATTATTTCATTTGGTATTAATTTAATTGAAAATGGAATGGAATCCAATGTTGAATCCTGCCGTAGACTTGAGACTGAATTAATAGAAACACTAAATGAACAAATAGGTTCGATTTTCAAGGAAACAGAAGGATCACAAAGAACTGATGAAACAATTTCAATGAGATTTGCTTTTTGGAACATTGATATATCAGTATTTGAAGAGATGGATATCACACCATGGGACATATTGGAAATTGCACCTTATTCAGATATATATGATGATGATTGGAGAGAAGTATTTCCAGAAGTGTAGACGCCGGTTGAAAAATACATAATTGTGCCGGTCGAAAAGTGCAGAACCAACCCGATGATTATACCCATCGAGGACGAGACATGTTATCGGACGAGGAGTGGTTCTATATGAGACAAAAAGACCGACACGGAATATCTATAAGCCAAGTGGCAAGAGAAAATGGAATCAACTGGAGAACAGCTAAAAGGTACATGGAAAGTCCAAGCCCGCCAAGATACAGGTCCAGAAACAACTTCCAGCGAAAACTCGATCCTTTCATAGAACATATCAAGAGTCTACTGGAAGATCAACCATACTCTGCAAAGAAGATCATGGAAATGATTAGGAATGGACTGAGCAGAAAAGGTCGCGGGAGGAAAATGACCGCCAAGGGTGCGACCTATCGTATTGTGGATTCGATACATAAACAACATCGTGGTCTGTTTGATTACAGTGTTG
>Ga0272442_10000451_pt1 | contig 66442 bp, 65 predicted proteins | sample SSMForm2O_FD_200262 | JGI IMG/M metagenome (GOLD analysis project Ga0272442, IMG submission 200262) | Marine sediment archaeal communities from Little Sippewissett salt marsh, Falmouth, MA, United States - SSM-Form-2O | ecosystem: Environmental > Aquatic > Marine > Wetlands > Sediment ...
AGTGTCTTCTGTCGTCGGATACCGCGAGTCGATCGCACGTAAGCGTGATGGGCATCTCGGTCGCAGCGAGGCCGGGCAGCGAGCCGGCGAGAATCAGCATGGCCAAGAGAGAGAAGAATGGAATGCGGCTTCGTATTTTGCTCCAGATGTCGCGAGACGCGAGGCGGTCGACGTTTATGTACAGCAGGACGCCGAGTCCCCCAAACGCGATGTCCGGTAGCCAAGCGGCGAGCGTCGGGTTCATTGCGCCTCGCCGTCCGAGCGTCTGTGTCCACCAAAGGAGGCCCTGGAACAAGCCTACGACCAGAAGCCCGACGACAATGCCGGAAGCGCGGCTGCGAGCGCCATACGCCAGGCTGATGGCCCCCCCGAAGAGCGTGAACACAACCGTAGCCAGAGGGAGCGCAAGCTTGAGATGCTTCTCGACGACGTACTCGGCGACGTTCTGGCCGTTCTGCTTTGCTTGTCGGATGACTGTCTGCAGCTCTCCGAGGGAGAGCTGCGTCGGTGACAACTGGTATGACATGATCTGCTCAACGGTTTGATCGAGTGGGATGTCCAACGTGTCGTATGCACCCGAGTAGGCAAGCCGCCCCTCTGAATCGAAACCGTAGACATGTCCGGCGTACAGGGTCCACCCGTCGCCGCTCCACTCTCCCTCTGTCGCCGTGATCTGTGTGATCCGAGTGCCCGCCTGGGGAAAGAGGCGTCCGGTCGTGTCGTACACCATGACATCGTACAGGCGTCCCGTTCCCTCATCGTACCGTCGGATGTAGAATACCTGTCCGTCCTGGCCGCGGAAGAAGGTGTTCGACGTCACGCGGGGGATGCCTTCTCGAAAGATGATGTCTTGGAGCTGCTGCTCATACGCCGCCTCGGACAGCGGGACGACCCAGTTGTAAACAGCGAAATCGACTACGGTGACGAGTGCGGCGGCACCGAGGAGCGGTAGCAGCACGCGGCGGAGCGGGATCCCCAATGATTCGTATGCAACGATCTCGCGGTCGTGCCCCATCCGTCCCAGACCGAGGAACGTGGCGAAGAGGGCGCTCATCGGTACGGCGACAATCAGTAGGTTTGGAACCTTGAACGCGACCAGGCGAAGCATGTCCAGCATTCCAACGCCGCGATCAACCATTAGGTCTGATAGAGAGAGGATGATGTTCAGCAGGATGAACAGCACGAGAGCTGCCAGGGCCAGGAAAAACGGTCCGACGGTCTCGCGAAGCAGGTACCGGTCACATCGACGCAGCATGTTGCAGTGATCTTACCGGACGGCCTCACGCTGCGCCTACCGAGCGCAACGCGCGATTCGCAACGGCTTGCAGTCCCTGTCTTCCGCTTCTCTAGGGCATTGGACCGTGATTCGGTGATGCGGTATAGTGAAATCCGAATGAGAACGAGGCTTGTCTACATCGAAACATGGGGTTGTCAGATGAATCTCCACCAGTCGGAGGGAATCGCAGGTATTCTAGTAGAGGCTGGATTCTCCTGCACCGAGCGATTGGAGGACGCAGACGTTGCCTTGTTCAACGGGTGCATGGTCCGCCAGAAAGCCGAGGACAAGGTGTATGGCCGGATCGGGGCCGTGGCCGAGCTGAAGCGGCAGCATCCGATCATCCTCGGTGTTGGTGGTTGCCTGGGCCAGGTTCGCGCTGATCAACTGCGAAAGCGTTTTCCTACGGTTGACTTCGTCTTCGGTTCGGATGGCCATCGAATGCTGCCTCAGCTCATCGAGGACGCCGAACGCGGGATTGCCGCCCTGCCGTCCACGATCGACGGGACCGACGTGGAAGAGACACCCCTTGTCCGGACGAGTGACTCCGTCGCCATGGTGACGATAACAGAGGGGTGTTCGAACTGTTGTTCGTACTGTGTCGTCCCGTACGCCCGGGGCCCGATGCGTAGTCGCCGGATGGAACGGATTCTTGAGGAGGTAGAGGCGGCGCGTGGTATGGGGTACCATGAGGTACTTCTGCTCGGCCAGAACGTCAACGCCTACGGGATCGACCATGAAGCTTCCTGTGACTTCCCATCGCTTCTCGCAGAGGTTGCCGAGGCAGGAGTCGCGCGTGTGCGCTTCACAAGTTCCCATCCTCGCGATATGACCACGCGTGTGTGGGAGACCATGGCTCGCTATGAAGCCCTGTGTCCGCACGTTCACCTGGCTTGTCAGTCAGGCAGCGATCGGATCCTCGAACGGATGAACAGAGGGTATACGCGGGAGACGTTCTTCCGCTTGGTGAGCGAGGCTCGTGCGATCGTGCCGGGCATCAACGTGACGACGGATATCATCGTAGGGTACCCCGGGGAGTCGGAACGTGACTTCCGGCACACCATGTCGCTCCTTGCGGATCTCCGATTCGGATCGGTGTTCGTCGCGAAGTACTCACCGCGGCCGCACACGGCGAGTTCGAAGCTCGAAGATGATGTGAGCGATCGGGAGAAGCAGGAGCGGTTGCAGCGCGTGCTCGAGCTTCAACGTCGCATTGCCCGGAGCGAGAACGAGCGTCTCGTGGGGCGGCGCGTTGATGTGCTCATCGAAGGGCTATCGCGCGGTGATTCCCCGTACGGTCGCGCGGCGGACCATCGGACCGTCGTCGTGAGCGGCGCCGCCGCCGTTGGGGAGATCGTCTCCGTGGAAATCGAATCGGCTACATCCGCAGCGTTGTACGGCGCTGCCCGGGTCCCTGAGAAAGCGAGGAATCCTCGATGATCGTCACTGTGACCTTGAACCCATCCGTCGATAAGGTGTACTGGGTTGACAGCTTGCCGATGTGCGATACGACGCAGGAGGTCTTCCTGACGCGAGCCAAACGCAGTGCCACCTCGGCCGGCGGCAAGGGCGTCAACATGTCGGTCTTCTTCTCGCAGATGGGCCTTGAGAACGTGGCGATGGGATTCGTCGGCGGGCACACGGGCCACGTCGTGGTCCGCGACCTGCGCGATCGAGAGGTCACGACGAACTTCGTGTGGACGCGCGAGGAGACTCGAACCAACGTTACCGTGTTGGAGAGGCGAGGCGAAACGGTCGTGCCGATGCTGATCAACGAGCCGGGGCCAACGATCAGCCCGTCGGACCTTGATCGACTTATTCGACGCTATCGAAGAATGCTCCATCGTGCGGAGTGGGTCGTCCTTGCTGGCAGCTTACCACAGGGTGTGGACGATGGGATCTATGCGCGGCTGACCGAGATGGCTCATGATGCCGGCGTGCGAGTGATTCTGAGCGCCTACGGTGATGCGCTGGAGCGAGGAATCTGCGCGCACCCGTACATCGTCAAGCCCGATACCCGCGAACATCGGGTACTGATGGGGGTGGAGCTCTCGTCACGTGAGGCGATCATCGAGGCCGGCAGGAAGGTCGTGGGGAGTGGGGCAGGAATGGCGATCATCTCCCACGAGGTCACCGGCGACATCGTCGTCGCTGAAGAGGCCGCATGGGAGATTACGACCTCGGTATCGACCCGGCAGTTCCGCAACGTGGTCGGGGCGGATGACATATTCCTTGCGGGCATCGTGTACAAGCTTGTCCGCGGTGAAAGCGTCGAGAACGCACTCCGATACGGGTTCGCCGCCGGAATCGCCAGCGCCGAGTGCGACGAGAGAGTCTGCTCGAACGCAGAGCAGATCCAGGAAGAACTAACGCGAGCTGCGGTGAAGCGCATCGAGAGGGAGGGGGAATGAAAGTACGGGAGATCATGACGAGGGATCTGACGGCTGTCGAGCCGGACGTGCCCGTCCGTGAGTTGATCTTCATCTTCGAGAACGCTGAAGTACCGAACATGCCAGTCGTCAACGAGGACGGCATGTTGATCGGGTTCATCTCGGAGAAGGATCTCATCCGTGCAGCCCTTCCCGGATACTTCGAAATGTTGCACAGCGCGTCGTTCATCCCGGACATGAACCAGCTTGCCAGGAAACTGACGCAGATCGCTGACGATCCAATCGAGAAGTACATGAGCCGAGACGTGCACTACGTCACCGAAGAAGATGACGACTTGCGCGCTGCGGATCTTGTCATCCGAAAAGGGGTCAAGAACCTCCCGGTCGTTGACGAGAACGGATACCTCGTCGGCCGGGTTCGACGGATCGACTTACTGCGGCACTTTCTGTAGGGTTCGATGGCCTCGATACTGCACGAGGTCGGTCTCGAACGCTTCTGGGTGAAGGTCGGCGAGCGGCGGACGCTGTTCATCGACGGGCAGGCGCACGACGCTGCAGACGACACGATCGAAGGCGCACCGATCGTTGTCTACGGCACAGGGGCGATGGACGCGAAGTCGTTGATCGACGTCGAGTCGATTGCCCGTGTTCTGCATCCGACCCTCCCCAGTCATCGCTTCGATGCGGTGTGCGACGTCCACCGACTCCCAAGTGGACCTGAGCATGAGACAGGGTCACTGGCTGAACTGCTGATGGCTCTGCTCCACGAAGCGCTTCATACCGACCCGGAGGTTCTAAGCCTCCTGGCGCGGCTTCTCCCTCCAGCGACGGCGGCGGTGTTCGAGCGGATCGCGCGTGCTGACGTTCTGCCGGTTTCGCGACCTCCAACCACGATCCAAACCGGCCCGTCGGCCGAAACGCGCGCCGCACCATGGCGGTCGGTCGACGAGGCGCTCTCTGAGCGGGGGCCGATTGCAGCCGCGTCTCTTGCGTACGAGGTTCGCGACGGGCAGCGGCAGATGGCAGAGTCCGTGGAGCGCGCGATGTCCGCTGGCGGCGCACTGTCCGTGGAGGCAGGGCCGGGTACGGGCAAGACGTTTGCGTATCTGGTTCCGGCGATCCTGCATCTGGAGCGCAATCCGGGGGATCGAGTGCTCGTTTGCACGAAGACCAAACAGCTACAGGAACAGCTGTATGAGCGCGACATCCCGCTCCTCCTCGCCAGTGCGGAAAAATCGATCCGCGTGGCACTGCTCAAAGGACGGGAGAACTACGTGTGTCTGCGACGCTGGGAGGCTCTCCTGCATGGCGGAATCAGCGATCGCCTCGACGGTGTCGACCCGCTGTCGGTGGCAACTCTTGTCCGGTGGATCGCGGAGACGAAGACAGGCGACATTGACGAGAACGCTGCCTTCCTCTCGTCCCCCAGTGCGTCTGAGACCTGGCTGCGGATCTGCGACTCCCCGCTGCACTGCACGGCTGCGTATTGCGCGCACGCCGGCGACTGTTTCTCGATCCTCGCTCGTCGCAGAGCGCGGGCCGCGGATCTTGTGGTGGTCAATCATTCCCTTCTCCTGTCGGACCGCGCGGCCGCCGGCGTCGTGTTGGGGAAGTACTCGCGATTGATCGTTGACGAGGCTCACGCGTTTGAAGAGGCGGCGAGGAACTCCTTTGCCGTTTCGCTGTCCCGCCGGAACGCGGAGCGTCTGGCGAGTGAGATTCAACCGGCACGGCGCCGCCGCACGGGCTGGCTCAGTCGAGTACCGTTTCCAGCGACCGACCCGGACGTGCAGGCGGTCGCCGGACACATCGTCGCACTGCGGTCCCAAGTGCTGAGGTTGTTCACCGAGATTGGGAAGCGGCTGGGCGATGCTGTACGGGGAACGCTGCCGAGGTGGAGTCGCGAGGTTGTCGAGTTCGAGCAGTTGGCTCACTGTTGCGGGCAGATCGACGACGCACTGCGTGCGCTCGCGAAACGTCTCGAGGGGGACGACGCAGAGTTAGCGAAACAGGCAGAGGCCTTGGCCGTCGGGTTTGCAGAACTCTCGTCGAATGCAGGGCGTCTCGGACGCTTGCCGGAGGAGAACAGGGTCCATTGGTTCGAACGGGATCGGGACGAGCTGGTCCTTCATTCCACCCCGCTGGATGTGGCGGAGATCCTGGGTCGGGTTCTCCATCCGTGTCTCGAAACACTGGTACTGACCTCCGCCACGCTGTCGCTCGACGGGTCGTTCGACTATGTCCATCGAGCGCTCGGCATCGGGGCGTTCGATCGGGTCGACCGTGCGGTCGTACCAAGCCCGTTCTCGTACTCGGACCGGATGCGAATCTGCGTATGCACGGAGTTTCCTGACGTCGTTGAGCGTGATGCCTACCCCGACGCTCTTGCGTCGTTTCTCATCCTTCTCGATCGCCACTTGGGCCGCAAAGGGCTCGTCTTGTTCACGTCGCACGAGCTCCTGCGCAGCGTTCGCGATCGGATCCATCGTGAGCTGCCGACGCTCGCACAGGGCCTGGACGGACCGCGAACGAAGATCGTGCGGCGGTTCCGCCAGCAAGCGGAGAGCGGTCTCCTGCTTGGCACGGCGAGCTTCTGGGAAGGCGTGGACCTCCCGGGTGCGGACGTGGAGTATCTCGTGGTTACGCGCCTACCGTTTCCCGTGCCGACTGACCCGGTCCAGAGGGCGCTCTCCACGCGAGCGGCGCAGGATGGGCTGGATCCGTTCCGCTCGTTGTCCCTGCCGCAGGCGGTTCTCAGGCTTCGTCAGGGGGTCGGACGGCTAATTCGCACGCGAGAGGATTGCGGTGCCGTGTTCATGACCGATCATCGGATCGTGACTCGGCCGTACGGCCGAGTGTTCTCGGCTGCGTTGCCTACTACGGTAGAGGTCCACGAACGGTGTGACGCGATGGTCGAGGACGTCGCAGCGTGGTTTGGCGCAATCGACCGAAAACACGCGAACGGCTAGAAATTGACTTCGATCGTCTGCATCGCTACAATCCCGTATCTGTTGAGCGATAGATGTCAGTTGAGTTGTCAAACGTAATCAATGCACGTTTCCGTGGTGGTGCCAGCCTATAACGAAGCCGGGCGAGTCGGTGCTGTGCTTCGGACCGTCGTATCCAGCGACCGGGTTGACGAGGTCATCGTGGTCGACGACGGGTCAGAGGATGAGACGGCGCAAGAGGCAAGGGCCTTTCCCGTGTCGGTGGTGTCGCTGCCGGAGAACTCCGGCAAGGCCGCGGCGCTGGACGCTGGAATTCAGCATGCGAGGAACGACGTGTTCCTGTTCCTGGATGCGGACCTGGTTGGCCTGCGATGTGAACACGTGGATTCACTGATCAACGCCTACGAGAAACGGGGTCTGGACATGGTCGTTGGCGTCTTCTCCAGTGGACGTGCAAATACGGATTTCTCACAGAAGCTGAACCCAACGTTCTCCGGCCAGCGGATGATCTCGCGAGCGCTCTGGGAGCAGGCCAAGTCGTTTGTCGAGCAGGCGGACGGGTCGGTTCGGAAGATGCAGTTCGGCATTGAGGCTGCGCTGTCCCGTTTAGCCTCCAAAGAGGGCTGGCGGCTGGAATACGTGAAACTGGAAGGCGTAACGCACGTTCTCAAAGAGGAGAAGCGCGGGCTGGCACGCGGGATCCTTGCCCGCCTGAAGATGTACGGGAACATGATGAAGTGGCTCTTCAAGCGATTCTAGTGTTCGAATTCAGTCGCCCCACAAGGCGCATCGCGTGGTGTGGAGCGGCCGAGGGAAGCGGTGATAGACAGCGGCAATGATTCCTTGGCTGACGTTCGTATTGTGTGCAGCGGCGATCGTGGTTGCCGGAATCCGTGTGGCTCCGTATGGAGAGGCGCTGGGCCGGCACCTCAAGATCGGGCAGGGATGGATCGGATTGCTGTTTCTAGCGACGTTGACGTCGATACCGGAAATGACAACAACCGTCACTGGAGCGTCGATCGGAGAGCCGAACATCGCACTCGGCAATGCGTTCGGGAGCAACCTCTTCAACGTTGCCATCGTGGCCCTGATGGACATCATGCTGCTACGACGCGGACCCTTCCTAGCACGGGTGAAGTCGTATCACGTCATCAGCGGCGGGCTTGCGGTTTTGCTGACAACTCTCGCGGTTCTCGGCGTCGTCGTACGTCCGAGTTGGGCTTTTCTTGGGATTAGCCCGATCAGCTGGCTGATCCTTCTCGGATATGCCGGTGGCGTGTTCCTCCTGTTTCACGCGGAGAAGTCAGTCGGAGAAGACGAGACATCCTCCTCCGGTAACGTGATGTCACTGGCGCGGGCTGCGACGGGCTTCGTGCTCTGCGGAGCGCTCGTGGTGATCGCGGGGGTTTTTCTCATCCATGCGAGCAAAGAGATCGCAGCGACGACATCGCTGTCAGCATCGCTCGTGGGCGCGGTTCTTGTCGCAATCGTGACATCGCTACCTGAGCTGGCGACGTCGATCGGCGCGTTGCGAATCGGGGCTCACGACATGATCGTGGGAAACCTTTTTGGGTCTAACATGTTCAACATTCTGACGATCTTCTTCGCAGATGCTGCATTCCGTGGGGGATCAATCTTCACCGGGTTGTCGAGTGGCGCGGACGATCAGGTGATCGTTGCCTGCGGCGGCATGCTGCTGACGGTGATTGCGGTCATCGGCATTGCCGTGCGGTCCCGACGGCGCCTGTTCGGAATCGGCGTGGATGCGCTTGCTGTCCTGGTGACATACATTGCGGCGACGGCGCTTGTCGTGAGTCGCGGAATCGAGCTGTGAGGTGATTGATGTGGAAGTGAAAGCGCTTCGGGATATGACAATCGACGAGTTGCTCGAGTTGGCCGCGCGACTCGAAGTCCGGAACTCGAAACAGGCGGGCAAGGACGATCTTCTTCGTAACTTGATGGCGCACCTGGCCAAGGCCAACGAGCTTCACTACACGAACGGCATTCTCGAGGTGCATCCGGACGGGTACGGATTCCTCCGCGGTGAAGGGTGCCTGCCGGATCGAACCGACATCTACGTGTCGCCGTCTCAGATCAAGCGGTTGTCGATGCGTGACGGCGATCTCGTGACCGGTGCGATCCGGGCGCCGAAGAACGATGAACGCTACTTCGCGCTGCTCAAAGTCAGCCAAATCAACGGGGAGGACCCGAACGCTGCTCGACGGCGGCCGAATTTCAAGGACCTCGTCCCGCTTCACCCGAATGAGCTCTACAGGCTCGAGCACGACCCCGACGACATCGCGACACGCGTCATTGACTTGTTTTGCCCGATCGGCAAGGGACAGCGCGGGCTTATCGTGTCTCCGCCGATGGCAGGAAAGACGACGCTACTGAAGCAGATTGCCAATGGGTTGAACGCGAATCACCCGGACATCAAGTTGTTCGTGCTCCTGGTGGATGAGCGTCCGGAAGAGGTGACCGATTTCCGTCGGTCAATCGGTGCCGGAGAGGTTGTGGCAGCGACGTTCGACCTAGAGCCGAGGCACCACACGCGCATCGCGGAACTGATAACGGATCGGGCGAAGCGGCTTGTCGAAGCTGGGCAGGACGTGGTCATCCTGATGGACTCGATCACACGACTTGCCCGCGCGTACAACTTGTCGATCCCTGCGTCAGGGAAGCTGCTCTCCGGTGGAATGGACCCCACGGCGTTGTACAAACCGAAGGAGTTCTTCGGCGCGGCACGGAACATCGAGCACGGTGGGAGCCTGACAATCATTGCTACGGCGCTGGTCGACACAGGCAGCAAGCTGGACCAGGTCGTGTTCGAGGAGTTCAAGGGGACCGGGAACATGCAGTTGGTGCTCGACCGAATGCTGTCGAACAAGCGGCTCTTCCCAGCGATTGACATCGAGCAGAGCGCTACCAGGAAAGAAGAGCTACTGCTTGGCGAGAAGGAATTGAACCGGGTGTGGATCCTCCGTAAGATGATCAGCGAGTTGAATGATCCCTTGGCGGCGATGGAGTTCGTCAAGAACAAGATGGAGGCGACCAAGGACAACGACCAGTTCCTTGAGTTGATGAGTAGTGACTAGGGCCCCGAGCTATCATCACAGGAAGCCGATCCGCCGCGATCGTGTGGCACTCGTCGCAGTGGTGCTGACTGCGATCATCGTGCTTCCATTCGTCTTCCGCTCCGGGGATTCCCGCGACGCGGAGCCGCTCGATGTGGTTGCGGTCGGTGCAGACGGCGAAACGACGTCCGGCGCCCTGACGGAGACCACCGAGCCGGCCTCGGAGACAGCCGCCGTTGCGGCGGGAACCGAGACGGATGGGGCCGGGCGTATCCGCACGTATACAGTCACGCAGGGCGATACGCTGGCGTCGGTCGCCTCGAGTCTCAGCGTGGGTGTTGCCATACTTCAGGCGAGCAACGAGTTGCTTTCGGCGAGTGATTTGACCGTCGGACGGGTCCTGTACGCATCGACCAGCGGGATCGTCCATCGAATCAAGTCTGGCCAGACACTGACGGACATTGCGTTGACATACGCGGTTCCGACGGCGGCCATTGCGGAAGCAAACGGAATCGCAACGTCTGCAACGATCTTCGCCGGCCAGCGCTTGGTCATCCCCGGTATCACCAGTTCATACTGGACATACGTAATTCAGCTATCCAAGGGCCTACCGACGCGGTTCATCTGGCCAGTCCTTGGAGAGGTTGCATACGGGTACGGTTGGCGAAACCATCCGGTGTATGGAACGTACGAGCACAACGATGGGATCGACATCGATCTGGCAGTAGGGACTGTGATCCGTGCGGCTGCGCAGGGAGAGGTATTCTACTACGGGGAACAGGCGGAATCGGGCAACACCCTGATCATCATGCATGCGGAAGGGTTCGTCACCCTCTACGCTCACCTGTCCAATGCACTCGTATACGCCGGCCAGTTTGTCGAAGCCGGCCAGGCCATCGCGCAGTCCGGCGACTCCGGTGTCTCGTACGGTCCACACCTGTACTTCGAGATCCGAAACGGGGATTTCCCCGTCGATCCGTTGCGATACCTCCCGTAGCCTGTATGGACGCTCTCCGAATCGAGGGGAACAGGCCGCTGAACGGCTGTGTGTCGATCGAAGGGGCGAAGAACGCTGCACTCCCGGCGTGTGTGGCGGCGTTGCTGACCGCTGAGCCGATTGTCCTACACCGCGTGCCGCAACTACGCGATGTGAGCACGATTCTGTTCACTCTGAGCGATCTCGGCAAGCGCGTGGTTCGCAATGAGGACCGTGTGGTCATCAGCGAGGGGACGTCGCTCTCGCCGAACGCAAATGCGTACTCGGTTCGGCAGATGCGGGCGTCATTCCTCGTACTCGGACCCCTGGTCGCCCGGCTGGGCGAGGCGCGGGTTCCGCTACCCGGTGGTTGTGCAATCGGGCAGCGGCCTGTGGATCTTCACTTGGACGGCCTACGCGCTCTCGGAGCCGACATTGAGGAACGAGACGGTGCGGTGGTCGTACGATCGGATGGGCTCCGCGGCGCTGGCGTGAACTTGCGGTTTCCCTCGGTGGGTGCGACGGAGCACCTACTGATGGCCGCTGCAGTCGCGCGAGGTGAGACGACGCTGCGAAACGCGTCGGTCGAGCCGGAGGTACTCGACTTGGTCGGGTTGCTGCGCTCGATGGGGGCGCGGATCGAGCGATCGGGCCGAACGTATACGATCCACGGGGGAACGCTGAATGGGGCGACACACCGGTTGATGTCCGATCGAATGGAAGCAGGCACGTACCTCCTGGCGGGGGCGATGACCGGGGGGCGGGTGTCGATTGAGATCGAAGACGGCGATCCGCTTCGGCCGTTCCTCGACGTGCTTGTAGAGAGTGGTGCAACGATTGAGGAATCTGCCGGGCGAATCACCGTGTCTTCTCCGAACACGTTGCTGCCCGTTTCGGTCGAGACGGCTCCGCATCCTGGGTTTCCCACCGATCTTCATCCCCCGCTCGTCTCCTTCTTGAGCGGCGTGGTGGGAGAGAGCAAGGTGTTGGAGACAGTTTTCGAGAGCCGGTTCGCGTACGTTGCCGAGTTGTGTCGCATGGGAGCGCGAATCCGGGTCAGTGGTTCGTGCGTCACGGTGTGCGGCGGCACGCGACTCCGCGGATCCGATGTCGAAGCCACCGACATACGTGCCGGAGCGGCCCTGGTCCTTGCTGCGCTGGCCGCGAATGGTACAAGCACGATTACCGGGATCGACCAACTGGACAGAGGATACTCTCGACTGGATGAGAAACTCCGCTTGCTGGGGGCGAAGGTTGAACGAATCACTCTCTGAGCGACCGATTCCGCAACTGGTCGAGGACCGCCTCGGTACCCGCGCGCGGGTGTACGGTGAGGAGAGCGCCGTTCTTGTTGCGCTCCTGACTCCAGACGCAAGCGATGTCGACGAGGAGGCTGTGTTCGACGAGTTGACCGCGCTGGCGGAGACCGCGGGAGTCAACGTACTTGCCACAGTCACCCAGCGGCGAACCAGTCCGCACCCAGCGACGTTCATCGGGCGTGGGAAAGCCAACGAGCTACGTGTCGCGGCCGACGAGGTCGCGGCAGACGCGGTGATATTCGACGATGAGCTGCGGCCGGCGCAGGCGCGGAACCTTGAGGAGCTTCTCGGGCGCAAGGTCATCGATCGCAACCAGCTGATCATGGACATCTTTGCGCAACGGGCACGGTCCAAGGAAGCGCGGCTCCAAGTAGAACTCGCCCAACTGCGGTATCTGCTGCCGCGCCTGCGAGGTTGGGGGATGGCGCTTACGCGTACGGGCGGAGGGATCGGAACTCGGGGTCCTGGAGAAACCCAGTTGGAGCTGGATCGATACAAGGTGCGTCGACGTGTGCACTCCCTCGAACGGCGTCTTGTGGCTGCCGAGAAGGAACGCTCGCTGCGACGGAAGAAGCGACAACGCTCAGACGTACCGCAGGTCGCGCTTGTCGGCTACACGAACAGCGGAAAGTCCACACTGCTCAACGTCCTGTGTCGAGCGGATGCGGCCGTTGAAGACAAGCTGTTCGCGACGCTGGATACGCGCGTGCGGAGAGGCCTGATTGCGTCGGGAAGGGTTGCGACGTTCGTCGACACAGTCGGTTTCATTCGACGCCTTCCGCACCAGCTGATTCCGGCATTTGCTGCGACACTGGAAGCGGCCGCAACCGCGGACCTGATTCTCCATGTGATCGATCGATCTCGTGTCGACTGGGAGAGTGAGTACGAGGCCGTCTTGTCGACGCTTGAGCATGAGGTGTTCGAGAGGTCGGACGAGCGACCGCCGATCCTCAATGTGCTCAACAAAGTCGATGCATTGGATGATGGGTCGCCTCTCGACGGAGTCGAGGGGGTTCCGATCTCTGCACTGCAGAATCGGGGTATCGATCGATTGCGGGAGACGATGGGGAGGGTGTTGTTTGCTGACGAGCGGGTGTACGTCGTGGTTGTTCCGTTCCGTGCGGTCGGCGCGTTCTACGCCCAGGTCGGACGCGAGCGAGCGACGGACGTGACACACCTGGAGACCGGTCTTCGGGCTCGCCTGTCGCTGTCGGAGGCGGAGGTCCGCGTCCTGCGGCGTATCGGCGCGACGGTGTCTTCCGCCTAGCGCCGACGTTTCTTGCCGGGCCGAAGCACGGTGATTGCGTCGGCGTCAACCTCGACGCGCTCGCGATCTTCAGTCAGTACCGTCACGGTGTGGCGAAAAATGTTGTGGGCGATGACCTTCCCCTTGTTGTCGTCCCATGCAACCTGGGCGCCGAGCTTGGGAACCGTCGCGAGTTCTTGCCGATACGTCCCGTGTTCGTAGGCCAAGCAGCACATCAGACGGCCGCAGAGCCCGGTGATCCGATCCGGGGCAACGAACAGCTCCTGATCGTAGGCGAGTTCCATCGGGATTGGGTTCGGATCGTGGAGGAATCGGTGGCAGCAGACGACGAGTCCGCATCGCCCGATTCCGCCCTTCAGTCGTGCTTCGTCTCGTGCCCCCATCTGGCGGAGCTCAATCCGAGTTCCGTATCGGCTTGCCAGGTCTCGTAGCAAAGCGCGGAAGTCGACGCGATGTGGTGCGGTGAAGTAGAAGCGGAGCTGTTTGCGATCCAGTGTGTACTCTGCAGCGACGAGGTGCATCGGCAGCCCATGCTTGGCAATCGCGTCGCGCGTGAGGGACAGGGATCGTTCCGCATCTGCCTGGTTGTACCGATGCGCATCCAGATCCTGTTCCGTGGCGGCGCGAAGAATGCCCTCGAGCTGCTTGACCAGCTCCTGGCCGGCCTCCTGCAACACGTTGACAACGGTGCCAAGCCGGAGCCCTCCGTGGTCGACCACGCAGTGCTGTCCGGGTTCGATCGACTGTCCGGCGGACTTGTAGAACGCGGTTTCCCGTTCGAGGTTCAGGATTCGTACTTGCACCACTCGGCTACTGCTCATTGGTTGGACCCTCCAGACAGGTGAACAGGCAGAGAAAGATAGCTTCCAGTGGTGAATGCGTCAGAAGCGCTCGGTTCGAGTCGCTGCACCGTGAGCAGAACGCGAGCAGGCGATGTGTCGGAACGCGCTGCAGGATCGCGGCCTCCGTGGTGGAGAGCGGGACGTCCCCAATTGCTGCTGCCCGTGCAATGTGAAAGGCAGCGGTGTACAGCTCCTGGATGAACAGGAAGAGCGTCTCGCGACGTTGTCCCGCGAGGAATCCAACACCGAGGGACACCAACTCGCTGCTCTTCTCGGCCGAGCGAAGAACGAGCTCCGTCAACGCACTGGAGCGGACGATCGGATCGCCTTCGGATATCGCGAGCGAAAGAACGTCGATGATTCCGAGATCACCGGCCGCAGCGGCTGCCTGATCCCGTTCGGTCGTGGCGTCGACGGGATTCGCGACCAGCCGGTCGAGATCGCCGATGCGCAGGGACAAGCCCTGGATCCAGCGCATCTCCTCCGGCGAGTAGCCTGCCGTGCTCAGGCTCTCCTCGGTTTGGATCGCCGAGCGAGGAGGGACTCGAACGACGCGGCTTCGCGAAACGATGGTTGGCAACAGGTCTCCACTGTGTGAAGCGACGAGTACGAACGCTACATGAGGTGGAGGTTCTTCGAGGATCTTGAGCAGCGCGTTGGCTGCCTCGGTCGTCAATCCCTCTGCAACCGGCAAGAGGCAGACCTTGCGTTCCCCTTGGACCGGCGCGTACTGAAGGCTGCGGAGGACTTCGCGAACCCGCTCGATTCCGAGACGTTCCTTCCCTTCGTCCGGGACGAGTTCGATTACGTCAGGATGTGCGCCCCGAAGCGCCAACGTTTGATCACGCGGCGCGGCGCCGACCAGGGGCGCTGCAAGCCGTCGCCCCTCGCTTGTTCGTTCGACCGTAGGGGGAACGAGGAACAACGTCGCGGAGGCTGGTGACGTGTTGATTGGCTCGTCGATTCGGGCTGTGCTTGTCATGACGGAGCCAGGGTAGCACAGCGTCCTGCAACGCGCAATCAGGCGCGGTCGCGGGGCCGGAAGGCAAGGTCGGCAATGAAGTCCGCGATCCCCTCCGTATCACGGAGCGAGAACTGGGCAACATCGTCGTCAACGGCAACCCGATCGTCGGTCACGATGCAGGCGACGTTGATCTGGCCGGCGAGCGGCTCGGCTGCGTCCTCGCCGATCCGGCGGTACACCTCGATTTTCGGAAACGCCCCGTGCTTGAATCCTTCGGCGAGTACGATGTCGCAGTCCGCGAAGTGCCGGGCAATCACCTGTTCGATCGACAACTCCGCGGTGATCGGTACGTGAAGAACCATCGCGTCACCAGCGAAGAGGATGGTCCGCACGGCTCCGGCGCGTAGGTGGCGTGCCGTGTCGGCGGAGGCAGGTGCTTCCAGGAGGAACAGGTGTGGCGCGTGCTTCACTGTCCCGACTTGCAGTCCGCGATCGGCAAGCGCTGGTAGCAAGCGAGCAATGATCGTCGTCTTGCCGGAGTTGTGGCCGCCGACGATTGCGATGACGAATGGTGTCATGTCTCCTCCGGGCTCTGGCTCGCCAGCGAGCTGGTCTGCGGAGAAGGTTTGCGGGACGTTGTTAGCTTCTTCATAATCAGATATCCCTTCAAGAGGTGAGCAGATGAGAACCCTCTCCCAGGTCTTGCATGACACGTCGGTTCGTCACCCGAGTCGGAACGCCATTCTTGATCCCTCCGGTACGACGTTCTCGTATCGGGAGCTCAACGAACGAGTCGACGAGCTCGCACGCGGGCTGCTCGAACTCGGTGTTGGAAAGGACGACAAGGTCGGACTGTGGATGCCGAACATCCCGCAGTGGGTCATGGCGTACTTCGCGATTGCCCGCATCGGAGCGGTCGTCGTACCGATGAACACGCGCTACAAGCTGCATGAGGTCGAGTATATCCTCAACGACTCGGAGGCGACGACCCTGTTTGCCGTCGATGAGTTCGTCGGGATTGACTACTTGTCGATGATCCACAGTGTTCGTCCTTCGCTCTCTCGGCTGAAGAACGTGATCGTCCACGGGGCGTCCGGCGAAGACATGCACTCATTCGATGACGTCGTCCGGCTGGGACGGAATCGGCTGGCGGACGGCATCCTCGAAGAGCGCGAGTTGCTGTGTGATCCGATGGACAACGTGTTCATCCTGTATACGTCGGGTACGACCGGGAATCCAAAGGGAGCGATGCTGTCTCATCACAACATCGCGAAGAATGCCGAGCAGGTGACCGAGGTGCTGCACACCACAGAGGAAGACGTCTTCCTCCTTGCCGTGCCGTTCTTCCACTGCTTCGGTTGCGTGATGGGAATCGCGGGGTCCATTACGTGGGGTGCAGCGATGGTCCCGATGGTGGTATTCAAACCCAAGGAGGCACTGGAACTCGTGGAGCGATTCGGCATTTCGGTGCTCTACGGTGTGCCCACGATGTTCGTCCTTGAGCTTGAGGAGAACCGCAAGGGGAAGGCGGACGGCTCCTCCTACGAGCTGTCGACGCTGCGCACCGGAATCATGGCGGGGGCGCCGTGTCCGATCGAGGTGATGAAGGGCACGATGGAAGAACTCCACTGCAATGTATCGATCGCCTATGGCCTGACCGAAGCGTCCCCCGTGATCACGATGACGCGGTTTGACGATCCGATCACGCGTCGAGTGGAGACCGTTGGGCGGGCGCTGGAAGGCATCGACGTTAAGATTGCCGATGATGATCGCAACCCGCTCCCGGTGGGGGAGATGGGCGAACTGGCGTGCCGTGGGTACAACGTGATGCTGGGATACTACAAAATGCCCGACAAGACGGCCGAGTCGATCGACCCCGAGGGGTGGTTGTACTCCGGTGATCTTGCAACGATGGATAGCGAGGGGTATGTGCAGATTGTTGGTCGCAAGAAGGACATGCTGATCTGCGGAGGGTTCAATGTCTACCCCGCGGAGATCGAGGAGTACCTGTTTACGCACCCTCAGGTTCAGAACGTATCCGTGATTGGCGTCGCTGACGACGTGTTCGGCGAGGTGGCGGCCGCCTATATCATCGCGCGAGAGGGAGAGACAATCGATCCGCAGGAGATCGTCGACTTCTGCGTCGGGGAGATCGCCAACTTCAAGGTTCCTCGATACGTGGAGATCGTCACAGCATTGCCGATGACACAGTCGGGGAAGATCCAGAAGTTCCGGCTCCGCGAGCTGGCGAACGAGGCGTTTGAAGCGGGTCGAATGACCAAGCGAGCGCCGACGAAGAAAGGCTAGATGTGCCAATGAACCGGGCGGATCCGTCAGAGGTCATCGCGTTGGCGAAGCAGTTGATCTCGATTGAGAGCCACAAGGAGGTACCGGATCGCGAGATCGCGATTGGCCGGTTCCTTGCGGAGTGGTTCCGCAAGCGAGGCGTTCACGCTCAGTTGGCGCCGGTTGCCGACGGCAGGGCGAACGTAATCGCTCGAGTATCGGGGAGGGTGGGACCGACGGTCCTTCTGAACGGTCATATCGACACCGTGCCGGCCGGCAACATGCAGAGCGCATTTACACCGACGGTGGCAGACGGGATCCTGCGCGGCCGTGGCGCATGTGACATGAAGGGTGCTGTGGCGGCGATGTGCTGCACCGTGGCCGCGATAGCCTCGGCGGGCGCGGTTCTTGAGGGGGATTTGCTGTTCGCCGGCACGGTCGACGAGGAGACCGGAGGCCTTGGCGTCAAAGCGCTTGTCAGGTCGGGGCTGCAAGCGGACTACGCAATCGTGGGAGAACCAACGTGTCTTCGCGTGGCAATCGGACACAAGGGATCCTGTTTCGTTCGCGTAACGCTGTACGGGAAGGGCGCGCACGGGAGCTGCCCGGAGAAAGGCGTGTCCGCTGTAAGCGCCGCGGCACGGCTTGTTCGCCTGCTGGAGGAAGAGCTGGCTCCGCGACTCGTGCAACGGATCGACCCGCTTCTCGGACAGTCGACGGTGAGCGTCGGGCGCGTCTGTGGAGGAACACAGCCGAACATCGTGGCAGAGCAGTGCGAAATCGACATCGATCGGCGAACGCTACCGGGCGAGGACGATGCACTGTCCGAGCTTCGTGCGATTGTGGACGGCCTCTGTCAGGGGGTTCCCGGGTTGTCGTATGAGATCCGAGAAATGGCCATGACTGCGACGGTTCCCCATGTAGCACTGTCCACACCGCCGGATGCGCCGATTGCGGTGGCAGCTGTGCAGTCTGCACAGGCTTTGGGGTTGCCGGATGAGCCCATCGGGGTGACGTATTGGACGGACGGTGGGCACCTTGCAGCGAACGGCATTCAAACGATCGTACTTGGTCCCGGAGACATCGCCGACGCGCACGGACCCAACGATCGGGTGGCAGTGGAGGACCTCACGCGGGCATCCGAGCTGTATGCAGGCATTGTCGACCGCTTGATCGGAAGGAAGAAGGAGAGCGGATGATCGTCCTATTGCTTCTCGCGTTTGCTGGATGTGTGCTTGGTGCTGTCGGCGTGTTCCAGCCCTGGCTGTTGGAGAGCGGTGACGTCGTTCAGGCAGGAATCAGCACGATTGACGGAATCATCGCTCTCGTGGTCTCGATCGTCGCGGCTGGATGGATCGTGTACACGATCATCGCGCGTCAGACAAGGTACTGGTACGTGACGGCGGTCGCGGGGTTCGCGCTTTCGCTGATCGGCTACACGACGTTCTCGGATCTGAGGACGTTCGTCACGGCGCTCTCCGAAACCGACGGCTACGCTTGGAGTGTCGGATTGGGTCCGTACTTCACTGCCGGCGGAGGCGTCATCACACTTGTCTGTGGGGGCCTCGTCGGCTGGATACACAACGTGCGACGAAGGGCAACGCCCCACAGCTAGTCTAGTCCTGCGAGGTGTCGTCTTGGAGACGGCACGAGCGCGTGTCTTCGATTGCGAACAGGTTCTCGAATGTCTGTTCCAAGGCTTCCGCGATCCGATGAGCCGTCTTCACGCTGGTCCCGGCGCCGTTCTCGATTGATGACAGCATCGGTCGGGAAATGCCGACGGCATCCGCGAGTTCTTGCCCCGTGAGGCCCGCGATAATGCGCGCGCGGCGAAGCGCGTCTCCCTTGCTGACGATGCGGTAGTACTTCTTCGGCATGGTATCGATGTACAGCATACAAAGAGTGACGAAAGTCGACTATGATGCATATAACAGATACCATGGGACATTAACGAACACAAAGACAGACCACGACCATTAAAAACTTGACATCTGTCGAACAACGGCCTAACGTATGGGCGCTCGCCTTATGGGGTGCCTCGGGCCGCCCTCCTGAAGAACGAGACACGAGCGCTGGCTCGAACGCAAGATCCGAAAGATGCCACCTCAGGCCAAGCGCCCGAGGCACCTCCTTGCCCTCCGGGGATCTGCCATGCGCACCTCCGGGACGTGAAAAGCAATGCAGGGGTGAAGGCCGCGGCTGTCAAGCCGCGGCCTTCGCGTGTGTTGCGCGGTCGTTGTGGGTCGCCGTGTTGCCGACGACATGGTGAGAGGACACGTGACCGGATTCGATCGGTCCGTCGTATGGGATTGCAGTCTCGATGTCAGGTCGCATGGAGCGGTGGCTCCCGTACCATGACGTCATGGATTGGATTCTCACTCCGGCTGGCGGCACACTGCTGTCCGTGGCGGCCATGGCCGTCGCCGTCGCGCTGTTCCTGTGGCGGAGGCGGGCGTTCGCCGGCGGAGCGCTCTTGTCACTGATGATGGCGGCGGTCGCCGGGTACGCGCTCATCGCCGGACTCGAGGCTACGTTCGCCGACCTGCGCTGGAAGATCGTGTGGTCGACGTTGGAGTACGTGGGATCCGGTTCTGTGGCGACGCTGTTCCTGTTGTTCGCGTCGCACTACTCAGGGCTGGATCGATGGCTGCGCGGGCGACGGCAAATCGCGGTATGGTGCTTGGTGGCGGTTGCGTTCGCGTTCGTTAGCACGAACTCGATCCACCACTGGGTGTGGATGGGGTTCGAGCACGGCCCGGAGGGTAGCAATTCGATTCTCTACATCCATGGACCGGCGTTCTATGCGATCCTTGGGGCATTCTACGCGTATGTATTCGTAGGGTGCTCACTTCTCCTGCGGGCCGCCGTTCGGCCGGTCGCAATCCGGCGTCGGCAGTCCGTGACCGTGCTCTTGGGGGCGGTCTTCCCCATCATCGGCGGGGCCCTCTACTCCCTGGGTATCACGCCGGTCGTCGGGCTGAACCTCATCCCTGTGTCGTTCTTTTTCACCGTACTTGTGTTCAGCATTGGGGTGTGGCCATTCCGTCTGTTCGATCTGGTTCCGATTGCGCGGGATGCGCTTGTGGAAGGAATGCCGGATGCGGTCGTGGTTCTCGACACGGAACGGCGCATTGTGGATGTCAATCCCTCGGCTCGAGAATTGCTGGGCGGAGAGGGATCCATGATCGGTCGAAGAATCGAGACCTATCCGGTGTTGTGGCGCAGGATCCAAGACGAGTGCAGAGGCGGGATTGGAGGACGAGCCGAGTTCACACTCACCGAGACGCCGCTCTGCTACGTTGACGTTCGCGTATCCTCGCTGCGTGGTCCGGACGTCCGTCCGTCCGGTTGTCTTGTGATGATACGGGACATCACAAAGCGGCATGTGGCGGAAGCGGAGCTGCAGCGGGCCAACCAACGATTGGAAGAGCAGATCTCCCGGATTGAGCTGCTACAAGGCCAGCTTCGTGAGCAAGCGATCCGGGACGCGTTGACGGGGTTGTTCAATCGTCGGTACTTGGATGAGATCCTTCCGCGGGAGTTGCAGCGAGCTGAACACGGGTCCGGCATCGTGTCGCTTGTCCTGTTCGACATTGATCACTTCAAGCGGGTGAACGACTCATGCGGCCACGAGGCGGGAGACCGGATCCTTCGAGGTCTGGGCGAACTGCTACGCGAGCGCACGCGGCCAGCGGACGTCGCCTGCCGGTACGGCGGAGAGGAGTTCCTCCTTGTGCTTCCGGGGACACTGATCGACGCGGCGGTCGGACGTGCGGAGGAGATTCGCAGCCGGTTCGGTACCCTATCGGCTGGGCTACTCCCACAGCGGGAGGACGAAACGCGTCTGACGTTGTCCGCAGGCGTTTCCGCCTGCCCTGTGCATGCCCATACACAGGACGCCGTAGTGCGCTGTGCCGATGACGCGCTGTACTGCGCGAAGGAGAACGGTAGGAATCAAGTCTGTGTGTTCGGAACGTAGTCTGGGTTCGCGAAACCGTGTGTAAGCCCCCGAACGAACCCATCCGTACGATCGGTGCGGTTTCGGCTTCTCCCGAGGGTGTTGTCAAACAGCACGATCTCCCTGCAACTCTGCCTGACTGCTGGGTTGACAGCTTTGCGTTGTGGCTGGTAGATTAGATTCTGCCGACATTTGAATCCGAGAAGCGTTCCAGAGGGAGGGACAATGAGAGGTTTGCGCAAGTGGGCTACGATACTGGTGCTGGGTACGCTGCTGGCGTGCGCGGGATCGATAGCGGGTACCGGAGCAAATCAAGGATGGGTGTACGATGAACTCTCAATGGGGGAGATCGACCTGTTGATTGAGGCCATTGATGGAGTGAACTACACCCGGACCATCGATGATTACGGTGATCCCATATGGATTGTGACCGTGGGGTACCTAGGATTGAGGTTCAGCCTGGTTGCGTACGACGATGACTCCGACCCGTGGGCGTGGGAGATGATCATGGCGTATGGCGGGTTCGAGATGAGCTACCCGCCGAGTGTGTGGGAGATCAATGACTACAACCGCACCCGACGTGGCGTCAGAACGTACTTGGATTCCTATGGAGATCCATGCATCGAAGCAGACATGTATCTTGATGGTGGCGTGACGGCCGATGCAATCGTTGCGTTTCTCGAACGGTTCATCCGCACGCTCGATGATTTCGCGGAGTACATAGGCTTCGATTAGCCTTGCTGCGCGAGGATCGCGGGCAACGTGGTCGGCCAGGCTTCTCGTTGCGCCGGAGAGGCGCCTCCTCTAGAATGCGGGAAACCGGAGGGGTTGGAGAGCGGTCGAATCCGCCAGTTTGGAGAACTGGTGTACTCCTTGTGGGTACCGCGGGTTCAAATCCCGCCCCCTCCGCCAACGCCTGTGCTAGGTGGGGGGCTAGCGGTCCCCTGAATCCACAACCCGCTACCGTGGAGCCGAAGGGCCTCTGAGGGCGATGCCGGGAGGGTCCGACCACGGGCAAGCGGCGATGAGGGTCGAGCCCTCTGCGGCGCATGCTGGTGAACCCCGTCAGGCCCGGAAGGGAGCAGCGGTACGCTGGCCTCTGCGGGTGTTAGAGGATTCCTTGACCTGAGCTGGCTGCCCGCGAAGCGCCTCTTTTCGTCGTTCGACGAGCGTCCATGCACAGGCGCTCGTTTCGTTCAATGGCCGGTACTGAACGCTGGCCCGCCGCACCGCGCTGCGAACGATCTGGGACTCGAGGCCGCCGAACCGGCTACGAAGGATCGGTCGATCGCTTGCCGGATCGATCGCACAGGCTGGCAACCCAGTCTCTGCGCTTCCACAGAGCACATTGGCCGTCCGACTCGTCGAGCACAACACCCGAGGTCAGGATGCGCCGAAACAGCGGAGAATCCAGCGCCTGTTCGAGCGACATGGCCGAAACGTTCGAGTCGGAGTACGGCGAGAACGGGCACGGCTCTACGTCGCCATAGGCGTTGATGTGGACGAATCCGCGGCCTGCCGCCAGACAGCCGCCGAGTTTCACCTCTTCGTCTGGAAACGCCACGAAGAGAGCGGGCAGGCTCGCACGATGTCCCTCCAACCGCTTTCGAAGCAAGGCGACCTGTTCCAGAGTTGGCTGAAGGGAGTCGGTCCCCGGTGCGACCGGTACGTAGTTGATGTAGAAGAAGATACGACATCCCTTGTCGATCAGTCCCCGTAGGAACTGCTCATCGGTTGCCGATTCGAACGTCTGGCTGGTCAGCGTAATGGACGTGCCGAACAACAGACGAGCACGCTGGAGTCTTCCCATCGCTGCCATCACGTGACGGTACGTTCCTTGCCCCCGACGCTCGTCGGTCAGGCTCTCGAATCCTTCCAGGCTCAAGATCGGAATCACGTGTTTCTGCCGCCGTAGGGAAGACACCGTAGCATCATCGATGAGCGAGCCGTTCGTGAAGAGGAGAAACAGAACCTGTGGGGTGCGTGCGGTGAGGTCGAGGAGCTGGGGGCGTATCAGGGGTTCTCCTCCGGCGAGGAGAATCACGGAGACGCCGAGGTCCCGCGCTTCTTCTAGAAGTTGAGCGGCTTGCTCATGAGTGAGTTCAGGTCGGCCGGATGTGTGGAGCAGCTTTGCATAGCACCCACGGCAGTCGAGATTGCACCGGTCGGTGATGCTGTAGATCACGAACGGAGGTACGTGGACACCTCGTGCGAGGTTGCATTTGCGGACCGCCGCTGCTCGGTGCTGCCTCCAGGCAGCGAGAACGGCTCGCTGGGCGAACCCGGGCGTCCGCCGCCAGACCCTGACTCCCGTTCGCAGGAGCTCGGCGATGGATGCTTCGAATACGATGGATGAGCGTTTCGGCGTTGGTGCACTGTTTACCACGGTCGGTGTCGGATCCTCCTTGCGGCGGATTGTAGAGGACTGCGTTCGCCTTGGCGAGGTCGACAGTCCGGTGTTCCGCGTGAAAGCGCATCCAGCTATAATAGGCGGACGATGACTGTTCTGAACAAGATCGGGAAGATCCGCAAGCGGAACCATTCGCTCGTTGCGTTTGACCCGGATCGGATTGTTCGCGTGATTCGCATCGCGGCGGAGTCGGCGGGTGGATTCGAGCAGGACTACCTTGAAGGAATCAACGATGCAGTCTTTGCTGCCGGGGAAACGGATGACGGAATCGCCGAGTTTCTCGCCGATTTGGTCGTTATCTGTCTGAACGCGGACCCCCGACATCACGTCTCCAACTTTCCGCCAACTGTGGAGGAGATCCAGGGTGTGGTGTTGCACGTGCTGAACAGCAACGGATTCACGACCGTCGCTGATGCGTACACTTGCTTCCGCTGGGGACACCACTGGGTACGGCAAGGAGCGATCAGCGAAGAGCAGTTCGTTCGCAACGGGTATCCTGCCGAGCAAATGAACGAGCTGATCGACTGGAATCAGCAGCGCGGGTGCGACACCGTGGAAGGGCTGAACGAGATTGTGCGCAGCGGGCAGATCGGGCGGCTGGTCGGCGAAGCCGTCGCGCGCTACGAGGATTCGCTCGACCAAGCGGCGAAGCGAGTGATCGAGCGGATCGATGCGGGTGACAAGGTACAGCTGATTTGGGTCAGCGGTCCGTCATCGTCCGGCAAGACGACGACCACCGTCAAGCTCACGGACCGCTTGCGACGGGGTGGCCTGCGATTCTTGATGCTGAACCTGGATGACTACTTCTGGTCGCTAATTGAGCATCCTACGGACTGGATCGATGATCGCAACTACGAGACACCCGAGGCCCTCGACATCCAGCTGATGAACGAGCATCTTCGCGCTCTCCTCGCAGGCGACGCCATCGACAAACCCGTGTATAGCTTCAAGGAGGGGCGCCGCGTCGGCACGAAGACCCTGCGAAAGGAGCCGGATCAGATCCTGCTGCTGGACTGCCTACACGGTTTCTATCCACCGATGACGGAAGGGATCGATCCGTCGGCGATCGTTCGCGTGTACATCGAGGCGATGAACCCGCTCTACGAGCCGAATCCCATGATGCCGCTCTATCATGGCGACCGCTCGGACCGGAGGTTGACGCGGTTCGAGGATGTACGGCTGCTACGCCGGATGCTTCGGGACACGAAACATCGGAATCATCCGCCCCTGGCCACGTTGCTGCATTGGCACTACGTTCGAGCTGGGGAGATGTTCTCGATCATCCCACTCAAGGGCATGGCGGACGTTGTCATCAACGGGGGGATGCCGTTCGATCTTCCCGCGATGAAACCCTTCTTCGTCGGCGGGGAGGGAATCTGGCCGTCGGACGACGATCTAGCAGCATATCCTTCATTCCTTGATGCGCACATTCGGCACCGTCGCGTGGGGCATCTCCTGTCGTCGATCGAAGGGCTCACGGTTGCCCAGGTCAACGATCATGAGGTGATTCCGGGCGACGCGTTGATTCGAGAGTTCATCGGCGGCAGCACGATCAAGATCCCTCACAACGAGTAGCAGGTGATTGCAGGCCGGGGCGGGGGGGCTTACCCTCTTCTGTGAGGTGAACCGCGCACATGCCCGCGAATCTAACGCCCGAATTCCGGAAGGCGCGCGACCGGTTCAATCGCGCGAAAACGCCGGAGGAGAAGCTCGCCGCGCTGGAGGAAATGCTGGCCACGATCCCCAAGCACAAGGGGACCGACAAGATGCAGGGCGACATTCGGAAGAAGATCGCCCGCTATCGCAGCATGGAATCCACGTCGAAGAAGAGCGGCCGAGGCTCCGGAGTCGATCACATTCCGAAGGAAGGCGCGGGGCAGGGAGTGTTGATCGGATCTCCGAACGCGGGGAAGTCCAGCTTGCTCTCCGCCTTGACCAACGCGCGCCCGGATGTTGCGGAGTATCCGTTCTCGACAATCCTGCCGGTTCCCGGAATGATGGCGTTCGAGGACATCGCGATCCAGCTCATCGATCTTCCGCCAATCAGCCCGGAGTACACCGAATCCTGGGTGTACAGCCTGATTCGTGCGGCAGACTTCGGTTTTCTCGTACTCGACGCGACGGATGGAGACCTGCTTGAGGATGAAGTGCTGGAGATCGCCAGCCAACTCGCGGAACACCACATCGAGCTGGTGGAGGAGAGCGAGGAAACCGCGGATGATCGGGTCCGCCTTCTGCCGACGCGCATCGTTCTAACCAAGGTTGATGCCGTCGGCAGCGCGCGGGAGATTGAGACCATCGATCTGCCCGTGGTATCGGTCTCGGTCGCGGATGGGGCGGGGCTGGACGAGGTTCGACGCGTTGCGTTCGAAACACTGCGGATCGTGCGGGTATACACCAAGTTGCCGGGGAAGAAGCCGGACATGACGGAGCCGTACTCCTTGCCGATTGGGAGCACTGCGATCGACGTCGTGAAGGCGGTTCATCGGGAATTCGTCGAGCGGCTGAAGTACGTTCGTGTTTGGGGATCCGGCCGATTTGACGGGCAACAGGTCCCGTCCGATCACGTCCTCAAGGACGGGGATGTCGTCGAGATCCATCTTCAGTAGGCCGCTGGGTCTGCTAGCCCGCCGCGAGAGTCATCAACGCACCACGAACACACAGGGCCACCTGGCTGCGGTCGACCGAGTCGAGTTGGCTGTACTCGGGCTGATCCAAGACGCGGGCGATGACGCTCTCTGTGGTGCATACGCTTTTGCGTAGGCGATCGATCATGTCCATCCATTCGGGCACGCTCTCTCCATAGGCGACGATGCGCATCGCCGCATCGTCGGCGATTCCATAGTGTGTAAATGCGATCCGTCTCGGACGTAGCCGGCGAATGGAGCGGACCGTTGCGTTGCCTGCTTCCAGGTCGTAGTGGGGGGGCACGGTGAACGGACACGCGATTGGGACGTCGTACGAACCCAGTGCATCACCGGCGAAGAGTAGTCGGTGTGAGGGTTCGTAGTAACACACATGATGGGGCGCGTGGCCGGGGCTGTGCACGGCTTGAAGTGAGAACTGGCCGCCAAGGGAGAAGGTCTCTCCATCCTCTGCCGGGCGGATCCGTTCCTCGGGGACCGGGATCGGCGTGGCATGCCAGACGAACAGGTCCGGACTTGCACGACGGGTTCCCTCGATCAAGCGCGTAGGGTCGACGAGATGACGGACCGCGCGCGGGTGACACACAATCGTCGCTTCGGGATGGGCCGCGGCAAGGATGCCTGTGCCTCCGGCGTGATCGAGATGCACGTGGGTGACGAACAGGTAGGCAAGGCGAGTCCCTTGCAGGCGGCGCAGCAAGAGCGGTGCAGATGATGCGGTTCCGCACTCGACGAGTGCTGCGTGCGGGGAACGGATCCAGTACGCGGCTCCCGTGTGAGACTTCCCGTATTGGTGGACGTCGATGGTCTCCAGCGGAAGAGTCTGTGTTGTCATAGTCAGGTGTAGAGGCAGCCTACGGTGCAATGCATTGTTCGGCAAGGAGAAGAGCGCCGGTGGTGAGCAGTGCGGCAGTAAGGCAGACCGGACCGACGTGGCGAATCCACGAGCGGAAGTCAAAGGAGATGTCGAGAGATCGTGCCAGTGGGGTGATGGCAAGAGCGGTGAGACTGCGAGCCGTGAGGTTCGCCCCCAGTCCGGCACCGATCGCGAGAGCCCACCAGAGAATCGATAGCGGGCCAGCAGTCGGGATCCATCCGACAAGCACGGGAACAGCGATCATGACGAACGGGACGCCACCCAAGAGGGCCGAACCAAGCATGGTCGCCCAGAACACGGCAACCACTGCGAGCTTGGCGTTGTGATGAGCAAACACAGCCAGCTCGCTCCCGAGCACGTCGAGCACGCCCGTGGCACGCACACAGCCGACGACGATGAACAGGGCGATCAGGAACAGCAGGACGTCCCATCGAACGGCCTTCAACGTTGCGTCCACGTCCGCCTTGATTGCGAGGACGCCGATCAAGGCCCCGAGTAACGCAATCGGGCCGGCCGGCAGACCGAGCAGGTGGTGAAGGAAGAGAAGAGTAAGCGTTCCGGCGATGACGCCCGCGAGGATGCGTGCCTGTCTCGGATTCTCTATAGCACGGCGCACTTCGATTGTCCGCGGTGTTGCCGTGGCGGTGGCGGGAGTGCGCCAGATCGACGGGTGGGCTGCCAGGAACACGCCGGCCCCGGCGGCGGCAACGGCGAGGACAAGCGGGGCGAGGTGAGAGAAGACAGCGGAGAACGAGAGATCCGCAGCCGTTCCGATCAGGATGTTCGTCGTACTGCCGATGAGCGTTCCGGCTCCCCCGAGGTTCGCGAAGATCACACCGGCGAAGAGAAACGGAACCGGTGAACGGTCGAGAACGTCGGCGATTGAGACAAACACGGGGACGAGGAGCAGAACGGTGGACACGTTGTCGAACACCATCGAGGCAGCCAGCGAACAGAGACAGAAGAGGAGAAACAGCAACCACAACCTGCCGCGTGCGGCTCTCACGGCCCGAACGGCGAATGCTTGGAGGAGGCCCGTGTGCCCTGCAAGGCTGGCGAGGAGCATTGTGCCGAGGAGCAGAGCCACGGCATCGTAGTTCACTGCGTTGAGAATGTTCTCTGCAGGGTAGAAGCGCAGCCATGTGCCAAGAGTGACCGCCAGGATGGCCCCGGTGAAGGCAATGGTCGTTCGATGCTTCGCGCGTACGAGGAAACCGACCACCGTGGCCACGAAGAGAACGACGGAGACAGCGAGCGGCATCGCGGCGACTTCAGGCATGAATCATCGACCCGTGTGTAAGATGATCGATGCTACAGGGAAGGTCGGGGTGGTGCAACGGTTCTGGCGACGATCCGATCGCAGGAGCCTGCGAGGACCCTGCGAGGACCCTGCTGTCATCCCGTCGTGAAGCCAGAGGAACCACTCGGAACGGATCGGTGGCCTCCCCACCATCGGGCCTAGAGAGAGCGGTCTGATCGATGGATACGTCAGCTCACGAACGAGGAGCAACGAAGAAGTGTTGTGCACAAGCGAGGAAGCGGCAATCCGTTCCGCTGCATGTGCCGCGACCCTTCGGCTGTTCGCGACCATAGGATGCTCCCCCGTTAGATCCGTGCCTCTGCGCCCTAAGCTTCCGTTTGGACTGCCGTTTCGAGTCCACAGGAACGAATGCAGGGAGGATCCGGCCGTGAACCGGTGGGTCTGTCTGTGCAGCCTCTGAACTGCGTCCGTGTCCGCGCTCGAGCACGAAGAGTCCTCGGGTGAGACGCGCGACGTGAGACGTCAAGAGGACGAGCGAGGCGATCTCCGATATCGTACATTCAGGCCACACGATGAACACTGACAGGTTCCAGCTTGGCGATGAACAGCAGCGGATGGCACGTCGCATCCTTGACGTGGGGACGATCTGTGACGAGTGCCTCGGACGGGCATACGGTCGTATTGGACGAGGATACACGAACGCCGACCGAGGCAGACTCGTGAGAATGCTTGTGCAAGAGGTCGAGCCGGCGAAGCGTGATCCTTGCTGGGTGTGCGGGGACGTGTTCGACCGGATCGACAGCTGGGCCGACCGTGCTGTGGCGATGGCGGAAGGATGGGAACACGCGACATACCGGTTCGGCGTTCTCCTGACGACGAAGCTGGAGCAAGTCGAGGCCTACTTCGGTGAACGGTTCCCGACGGGTGCGATGGAACCCCTAAAACACGCGGTGAACCGCGCGCTCGGCATGGCCTATGAGCGCCGCATGAAACGCGGGACGGTCTCGTTTGGCAATCCGGATCTGTCGTTCGTGCTCGACCTGGCTCACGACGAGCTGTCCATGGACGTGGCGTCGGTGTACCTCGCGGGCCGGTATCGGAAGCTGGTTCGCGGAATACCCCAGACGAAATGGCCGTGTCGGTCGTGTCGCGGTCGCGGGTGTGCCCGGTGCGGATACACGGGGAAGCAGTACGCCGAGTCCGTGGAAGAGTGGATCGGCGGGCCTCTGATCGATGCTGCCCGTGCGCAATCGGGTGTGCTCCACGGGGCCGGACGAGAGGACATCGACGCGCTCATGCTCGGGTCGGGTCGCCCGTTTGTGATTGAGATCGTGGCTCCTCGTGTGCGGGCCCTACCGTGGGATCGACTGGCGGGTCTCGTCAACGAGCATGCTCGGGGGCGTGTGCAGGTCTGCGGTTTGGTTCCGGCGACGCGGCAGACCGTTGCGCGAGCCAAGACGACGGCTTCTCGCAAGGCGTATCAGGTGCGCGTGGTGTTTGGTCGAGAGATCACCGACGCGGAGCTTGCAGACGCTCTTCACGAGCTGGTCGGCCGGATCGAGCAGCGGACGCCGAGACGGGTCGCGCACCGACGGGCGAATCTCGTACGGATTCGCACGGTACACCGAGCCACCGGCCGGCTGATCGATTCTCGGCACGCCGAGATCGGGTTCATTACCGACGGAGGGTTGTACGTGAAAGAACTTGTGTCCGGCGATGCGGGACGGACGATGCCGAACCTCTCGAGTCGGCTTGGCACCGAGGCCGTCGTGCGGGAACTCGATGTCACGGGTATTCTGTCCGATGAGCTGTCGCAGGGGCTGGGACTGGATCGATGCGAGTGGATGGACAGCGCGTAGGCGCTATCGTACAGTTGCCCATGAGGAGAGCCCGATGACGGCCAAACGCAAGAAAAAGGACTCAGCGACAGCGAAGGCAACGCCCACGTTGCTGGAGATGTACTTCCACGAGATCGGGCGATTCCCCGTGCTGTCCGCCGACCAGGAGCGCGATCTGGCGCGGTCCATGGCGACAGGGAGCGACGGCGCTCGCGAACGGTTGATCGTTTCGAACCTCCGGCTCGTCGTGAAGATTGCCCAGGACTACGCTGACACCGGTCTGCCGTTGGGTGATCTGATCCAGGAAGGGAACATCGGACTGATCGAGGCCATCGACCGATTCGATCCGGAGCGGGGGTATCGTCTGAGTACGTACGCTGCCTACTGGATTCGCCGTTCCATGTTGACGGCGATCAACAGCTCGTCGCGGATGATCCGGATTCCCGACTACCTGTTCCGTGCCGTCCGCCGCATGGTGCAGATGCGCTCGCAGGTTGAGGGGGGCATGGTGGACGAGGCGGAGATCACGCAGGCGGCGGGGCTCTCCGTCGATGTGTTGCGCCGGATTGAAGCGCAAGTGAGTGAAATCGTGTCTCTCGATCAGATTGTGGGCGCCGACGGGGGAGAGCCCCTGGAGGAGCGAATCGCCGACCAAACGGGCCTCTCACCCGAACAGGAGGCGCTCCGACTCCTGTTCCGCGATGAACTCGAGTCCGAACTGGAGGAACTGCCTGTGCGACAGGCAGTTGCGATCCGTCTGCACTACGGGATCGAAGACGGATGCCCGTACAACCTGGCCGACATCGGACGGATCATGAAAGTCAGCCGGGAGCGGGCGCGGCAGCTCGTGCGGGATGGGATGAGTCGGCTGTCGAGCCAGTGGGGCGAGCGGGCGCTTGAGTTCTATCGGGACCTGCTTCGCGACTAACTGCACGACGCAAGAGCCCGTGCGACCGAACAGCAGCCATCGTCTGGGTACGGAGTCCCCGAACACTCGGGGACAGTGTTCGGCTTTGCATGAAGCCGGCGGGGCAGGCTAGGACAGGGCTCGGCTTCGCACGAAGCCGGCGGGGCGGACCAGGACAGGGTTCGGCTTTGCACGAAGCCGGCGGGCGGACTAGGACAGGGCTCGGCTTCGCACGAAGTCGGCGGGGCGGATTAGGGAAGAGTTCGACTTCGCACGAAGTCGGCGGGGCGGACTAGGGAAGAGTTCGACTTCGCAATTGCCCACAGCCCGCTTGGATTTCCACACCCCGACTGTGGCGGATGGAGACGGGAAGGCCGGCAGCCGCGAGGATCCGTTCGTACTGGTCAACAGCCTCCGACGGACTCGAGGTCCACGGACAGCCGGGAAACGGATTAAACGGGATCAGATTCACGTGACACAGAAGGCCGGACAGCCGTCGGGAAACGGCCCGTGCGTCATCAGGCCGGTCGTTCACACCGTCGATCAAGGTGATCTCAAACGTGATCCGTCGGCGGGTTCGTGCAATGTAGCGCCGGCATGCGGCAAGCAGGGAGTCGATTGGATAGGTCCGGTTGATCGGCACGAGATGGGTGCGCAGCGCGTCGTCGGCTGCGTGTAGCGAGACCGCGAGGTTCACCTGAAGGCCGATCTCAGAGAGGCGGTCGATGCCGGGTACGATCCCGACTGTGGACACTGTGAACGACCGTGCGCCGAGTCCCAGTCCACGAGAGTCATTCAGAATCTGAAGGGATCGGATGGAAGCATCGAGATTCAGGAGCGGCTCGCCCATCCCCATGTAAACGACGTTGGTCAACGAGCGGCCACGTGTCCGGAATGCGCGCGCGGCGCCGAGAACCTGGGCGATGATCTCTCCGGTCGCAAGGTCTCGCCGAAATCCACCGGTGCCCGTCGCACACAACGAACACCCAACGGAGCATCCAGCTTGTGTGGACACGCAGACCGTCGCACGTTCGGAGTACTCCATCGCAACGACTTCCACGGTCTCTCCATCGTGTAGGCGAAGCAGAGACTTGTGCGTTCGGCGATCGGCGCTTCGCTGAATCGATACTACGTCGGGAACAACCAGCGGAAGATCGTCAGCGAGCGCCTCGCGAAGCGCCGTCGGCAACGTAGTAATCTGCTCGTACCCCGTGACAAGCTGTTGGAAGACGGCGGTCCAGATCTGCTGCGCTCGGTACGCGGGGAGCCCGCGCTTTGCGAGCGTTTCGGCCAGGGCGGCGTACTCCAGATCGAGAAGATTGCTGGGGTCAGGACTCATGGTTCTCCAACAGGGAGAGGAACTGCTGCTCAGTCAGCACGGGGACGCCGAGCGTGCGTGCGCGGTCGGCCTTGGATCCTGGCCGGTCACCGACGACGACATAGTCGGTCGTTCGGCTCACCGATGATGTCGTCGCCCCGCCGAGCCGCTCGACACGAGCTTGCGCCTCGTCGCGTGTCATCGTTGCGAGTGCACCGGTGAACACGAACCGTGCGCCACGCAGCGCCGTCCCGTCCGTCGATTCGTCGTCTAGAGGCTCGCAGGTGAGGCCCAGTGTCAAGAGGTCGTCGATCGTCTGTCGGTTCTCGGGCTGGGCGAAGTATTCGAGAACGGCCTCGGCGGTTCTCGGACCGACCTCCGGGATCGCAATCAGCGCTTCACGAGTTGCCGTGCGGACGGCCTGTAGCGTGAGAAACGTCTTGGCGAGGAGCGCTGCGGCGTGTGTCCCGACACCGGGAATCCCGAGGGCAAACAGAAACCGACTCAGGGTTGTCTTCTTCGCCGTTGCCAGCGAGGCAAGAAGGGTGTCAGCGGACGTGGGGCCAACCCGGTCGAGTGCGACGAGCGTGGTGCGGTCGAGGCGGAACAGGTCCCCAAGCCTTCGAATCAGTCCGCGATCGACGAGTTGGCGGACCAGCTTGTCTCCGACCCCCTCGATATCGAGTGCTCCCTTGGAAACGAAATGCAGTATCGATGCGGCGATTCGGGCAGGACACGACGTGTTCAGGCAACGGTGAGCAGCTTCGCTATCCAGGCGAACGACGATCGAATGGCAGACCGGGCATTGCGCCGGCATGGCAAACGGGACTTCACTGCCGCTCCGGTGTTCGTGTAGCGCACGGACAATCTGCGGAATCACGTCTCCTGCTCGCTGGACGAGGACGGTGTCTCCGATTCGGACGTCGAGGCGCTCGACCTCATCCAGGTTGTGGAGTGTTGCGCTGCGGATTTCGACACCACGAAGGCGCACCGGTTCCAGCACCGCGACCGGGGTGAGGACGCCGGTCCGTCCGACGCTGACCGTGATGTCGATCAGCCGCGTGATCCCCTGTTCAGCAGGGAATTTCCCCGCAATCGCCCAGCGGGGACTCCGGCTCACCTCCCCGGCAGTCCGGCGTTGCGAAAACGAGTCGACCTTCACAACGACGCCGTCGGCCTCGTACGGGAGCGCGTCTCGTGTTGCCTGGATTGTGTGGTAGAAAGCCAGAGCGTCCTCAATTCCGTGGCAGACACGATACAGCGGGTTGACGCGCAGGCCGAGGTCTGCGAGCCGTGAGAGCAACTGCGTCTGGGTATGGATCGCCATGCCCTCGACGCGCCCCACGTCGTAGCAGTAGAGCTTGAGTGGGCGCTCGGCGGTCACTCGAGGATCCAATTGGCGAAGTGAACCGGCGGCGAAGTTTCTTGGATTGGCGAACGCGGGTTCGGCGTTGGCGACGCGTGATGCGTTGACCGTCTTCAGGTCGATCTTGTCGACGTATACCTCTCCGCGGACTTCGAGTAGGGTGGGCGGGTCTGCGGTGCGAAGGCGCAGCGGAACGCTACGAACCGTGCGCAGATTGGCTGTAACGTCTTCGCCGAGTTGCCCGTCTCCGCGGGTGGATGCGCGTGTAAGCAGGCCATCCTGGTACAGGAGTTCGACGGACAAGCCGTCGAGTTTCGGTTCGGCAACGTATCGGATCGTCCCCGTGGAGAGCAACGATTGCATCCGTCGATCGAACTCGCGAAGTCCCTGTTCGTCGAAGGCGTTTGCCAGGCTGAGCATCGGAACGGCATGGGGTACGGACGCGAACGCCCCGGACGGCTTCGCACCGACGCGTTGGGTGGGTGAGTCCAAACGGACAAGCTCGGGGTACGCCGCCTCCAGTGCCACGAGACGGCGGAACATCGCGTCGTACTCCGCATCGCTGACCTCCGGGTCGTCAAGAACGTAGTACGCGTGTTCGTACCGTGCGAGTGCGTCCCGCAGGTGTTGGATCTCCGCTTCCGGACTAGGAGACATCATCTCTTCCGCTGGCGTGGAGGAGCCGTTCACCAAGGACGAGGAGCTCGTTCCGATCGATCCCTTCGGCCGCCAAGAACCAGTAGACATCGCCGTCAGCCCATGCCAACTCGAAGTGCGCCGGGACGGACTCGGTGTTCGGGAGGTGCTGTGACCACGCGTCGCTTCGATCAAGGAGTCGCCCGGTGGCGTCGCCGATCGTCAGGGATTCCGCATGGTCTGCGATGGTCGCGCGTCGTCGCCCCATGTTACGTGACAGGAAGTTGCCGGCGCGCAGGGTCAACATGGCGTCGACACCGTCCTCGCCGGGTCGGATGAGAAGCGCGGTCAGGTACCCTCGTTGTGCTTCGTCTTCAAGGGTCAAGCGGACCCCGCCGGGAAGCGGAGCAAACCCAGCATCGAGCAGTGCGTCGGTTCGAATCGGGAATGGAGCTTGATCGCACGCATCGTCCAGGGGTCGGTCTGTTTCGCGGAAGATGCGAGTTCCGTCCGGGGGGGCGAAGTCGAAGAGCGCTGGATCGGGGGGCTGGATCCGTACGTTTGCGTACTCGACAACGAGCGGTCTGTCCGGACCGCACACGGCGTACAACGGCGAGTCAGCAATCGGGTGCAGCGTGATTCGAAGAGGGAAGTAGGTCTCTTCGTCGAACGCGATCTCGCCACGACGAATGGTAAACCGGGTCGTGCGTACAAGGTTCGAGGAGATTGCGTGCTTCGGCTTGATGCCGAGTTGCCGTACCGCACGTCCGCTGACGATTGCCGGACCGGCATCGCGGAACAGGAAATCCTTCGTCAGCGTGTCGAGGAAGTCGAGTTCCCCCACGCACGCCCCACCGGGAAGCGGGTCGGCGATCCAACGATGGGGCTTGAGCCACGCCACGGCCTTTCCCGGATCGTGGATCCAGGTGTTCTTCCCGTCGGTGATGAACGATAGCCCGACAAGGTCTTCGCCCGTGAACTCCGGATTTCCGGTGAGCGCTTCGTCGAGGTCGAGGAACGGCGAGCGATACTCGGAGTACGCGACGGTCAGACGGTGAGGCGCGTGCTGGCGAATGCGGGCGACGACGTCAAGACCTGCCGCTCGCACGGTTTGCGTCGCCTCAAACCCCTCCCGCTGTCGATGCGCGGCAACGGCGGAGCGGGCAATCTCCGAAGGTTGTGCAATCATACGATTCCTTTCGCAACACCCCATTATACGGAGGCGCGGGGTTCGCGCGCGACCGATCGGCGTGATGTCCAACATCCGATTTGGGCAGGAGTCCGTCACGTGGATGGGCCGGCTGTCTGAGGTGACGAACGTCCTTTCCGACGAACGAGGGCCGTGTTCTTGCGATGTTTGTGCTCACGGAGCCGGAGGGTAACGGTGCGCACAATGTCAGCTAGAGCAGTAGCAAAGGCGATTCCAGCTTGCAGGCGTTGGGGGACACCGCGCACTTGACGCACGCAGGCCGATTCCACTATCAGTGGAGGGTGACTTGGCGTCGCGGGCACGGGCAAGGTGCCGATGCCGGGATACGATCGCGAGGAGGGCGACATGGAGGCGTATTCGGACGGGGTATTGGATGCGGTCATGTTGGAGAACCTTGCTGTGATTGCGGCAGCGAATGATCGAACCCTGGTCGAAGAGCTGAACCGCGCGGTCGAGAAGTACATCCTGAACGAGTTTGCCGTTCACGGCGAACACGCGCTATACGAGCGGGCATTTCTCACGCACGTCGAGAGCGAATAGCACGACGCCATTGCGCGTGCTCCATTGGACATCATCCGGATCGGTTCGCGTTTGAGTGGGGTCCGCACGCAGGCTACACTTGCGATTCTGCAGGTTGGTCGCAGTCACCTCAAGAGGGGGAGCCGTGAAGAACGCAGGATTGCTTCTGGCGCTTGGATTGGTCGGCGTGATCGTCTTCTCGCTGATGATACTCCCGGCAGGAAGAGAGGAAGATCGCCCGGCACCGGAGTTCACACTCAGGAATCTCGATGGTGAGGACATTTCACTTGCTTCATTGCATGGATCGATCGTGTTTCTCGACTTCTGGGCGAGTTGGTGCAAGCCGTGCACCCGTACGTATCCTGCGCTACACGAGTTGGTGGATCAGTACGCCATGCAGGGCGCGGTGCTGGTGACGGTGAGCATCGACAAGAGTGAAGAAGCGGCGCGTGAGTACGTGACCGAGAATGGATTCCCGACGAATCTCGTGCTTTGGGGTTCTCTGGAGGAGGCCCGGGCGGTCAAGAATCTGTACGGCGTGATTGGGATTCCCCACACATTCGTCATTGACCGGGAGGGCACGATCCGATTCTCTGGACACCCGACGTCGATTGACGCAACGGTCATCCAAGAGGTTCTGTCCTTGTGAGGGAGCCCAGAACGGAGATGACCGTCGAGGGACGCGCGGCTTTGGATTTGCTTCTTGATGGGAACGATCGGTATTGCGGCGAACGGTGTGCTGCGGATCGAAGCGCGGGACGACGGCGCACCCTCGTATCGGGCCAGAAGCCGATTGCTGCGATTGTCGGGTGTTCGGATTCCCGGGTCCCGCCAGACGTGCTGTTCGATCAGCCGGTCGGATCGCTCTTCGTCGTTCGCACCGCCGGTCATGTGTTGTCGGATGTGGGGCTTGGCAGCGTGGAGTACGCCGTCGATCATCTGAGTGTCCCGCTCCTCCTTGTACTGGGACACGAGCGATGCGGAGCCGTGACCGCAGCCATCCAGGCTGAGCACGCCACCGGCCGTCTGGCAGCCATCCTCGAGGAGATCTCCGCTTCGATCGATGTCGAACGCTCGGGGCTCCTGGACGATCAGGTGTCGTCCACTGTCCGGCGGCACGCACGGCGTACTGCGGACGCGTTGATCTCTCGGTCAGACTTGATTCGCGGTCGGATGGTCCGGGGCACACTCGATGTGGTCGGTGCGATCTACGACCTTTCCTCGGGCCGTGTGGCCGTGTTGCCCGCCGACCGCTCCCTGTCCTAATCGCAACGCATCGCTGTCGTACTCACGGCCGCTTCTCCCTGTGATACGCTCTGCTGTCGCCGGATTGAACCCGTAGGCATTTGCGATCGACGTACTGCATGATGGAGCAACGTCAGATCTTGGAGCGGCTGGGCGGATGCCGGCGGTATGAAAGGGAGTCAGAGTGTCGACCGACAAGCACCTCATCGAACAGGTAGCCGAGGGAGATGAGATGGCGTTTCGCACGTTGTACGACCGGTACTCGGAGCGAACGTTGCGGTATGTGTATACGCTCCTTCGGAACCGGCATTTGGCCGAGGACGTCGTGCAGGACACGATGGTTGCCGTTTGGAGGGGAGCGGGCCGGTTTGCCGGGCGATCCAAGGTATCCACCTGGATCTTCGGGATCGCGCGAAACAAAGCGCTCGATCTTCTGCGGCGAGAGAAGCGTGGCGAGCGCGTGCCCGACACGCCGCTCGTCAGTCCGGATCCAGCGCCGGGAATCCAGCGCGATGAACGGGTGAAGGCCGCACTGCAAACGCTGTCCGAGGACCATCGAGAGGTGGTGTTCCTCACGTTCTACGAGCACCTGTCGTACGCAGAGATCGGGCGGCTCCTCGGGGTTCCAGAGGGCACTGTGAAATCGAGGATGTTCCATGCGAAGAAGAAACTAGCGGAGGCACTGGCATGAGCGACTGTAGAGCGATCCAGGAACTGATCCCGTGGTACGTAGCGGGGAGCCTCTCGCCGGAGGAGCGGCAGCGCGTGGCGGGCCACCTGCTGGAGTGTGAGGCTTGTCGTGAAGAGCTGGCGGTTGTGCTGAACCTTCAGTTGGCAAGCCAAGCCGCGTTCTCGGAGATCGAGCGGCCGTCGCCGGAGGTGTGGCAGGGCATCCGCGAGCGAACGCAGAAGGATCGGACAGCACGGCTCGATTTGGGGTCATTTCTACTCGGATTTACGATGGGCGCCCGCGTTCGCGGGGGACGTGTGCCGATGCGTGCGGACCTGCGCGTTCTGGGACGGAAAGTGCCTTTGTTCAATACGGAGAGAGGAGGACTGAAATGAGTAGTGGAAACGGCGATATGGTGAAGGACATCGATGACCTGCGAGAGGTGCTCAGTGTCGTATCCGACAAGGTTCCATCGCTTCTGCGTGGGCTGCGGGATATCCTGTACTCGTCGGAGGCGGCGGAGAACATGGCCGGAGCGGTAGCAACCTTTTACAAGAAGCTCGTCGAAGCGGGCATCCCGCACGACGAGGCGCTGTCCATGGCCAAGGGCTACATGATCAACCTTCGGGATCTGATCAAGGGAAAGGGCTTCGGAATCAACTTCAACGGAAGGGACGGTGAGGACCTCTGAAGCGTGTGGTGAGTGGAATCGGCATCGGTCTCTCGATTGGTCGGATGGCAACGTATGTACCGGCGTTTCTCCTGATGTTGTCGTGGAAACGTCGAAGTGCGGAGCACACGTTCTATCGAGCACTTCGTCGAGCGGGCATGTCGAGGGATGTTGCGGAAGACCTGTCCGCGCGGTACTACGACGGGCTTAGCCCGTGGTCCTTCCTACACCGCAGAAAGGGTAGGTAGGTTCGGGCCCGGGTTTGTCCTGCCGCGGCGGTCGGGATACCATCAGGCGGACAATCGGGACGTGGCGCAGCCTGGTAGCGTGCTTGCATGGGGCGCAAGAGGTCCCCGGTTCAAATCCGGGCGTCCCGACCAGTAGACACGGATCGCGAGAATGGGTCCGTGTCTTCCTATTCCTCTTGGTTGGATCGGCCAAGCATCACCGTGTCGATGGAGGCCGTGCTTGGAACGAAGAAGAGGCCGCCGTCGAGTGCCGTGGCGATCGGGATGGCTTCGATGTGCATCTCGGTCTCGGACACGATAACGCGCATGTAATGCAGCAATCCGTACCGGCGGAACACGGTTCCCGGTGCGACCCGGTTGGGTGACGCCTCAAACACCGACCCCCCGCCTCCTGTGGCGAAGTAGTGGATGCCTTTGTTGAACGTGTGTTCATACCCTCCGGCCGTGCCGCCGGTGAAAACTGCATCGACGTCGTACTCCACGAACAACGATTCCCACGCCTGGCGGAGGGGTTCGTTCGTCGCGCTGAAGTACGAAGCGCTGTACAGCGGATCACTGCAGAAGACCACGATGATGTCCTCTTTCGTCTTCGTCGCGAGCAGATGCCGTAGCCACACAATCTGCTCTTCCCACGTGATCGGCTCCTCTTCGGGATCGATCGTGGAGTCCAGCCCGATGCAGCAGACACGTCCGACCGCCATGGTCCACCACTGCTCGTTGGAGTCCCCACCTCCGGTGGGGAGGGCAAGCATGCTGTAGTACAAGGGAGAACCGTCGTGAGCAACGGTTGACACCACTGGGTGCGAGCGAGCGAGGGGATCAAAGGCTTGGAGGAAGGTGGTGTACGTCATCGTCGACGGGGACACGACGAAGTCTCCGACATGGGCGACGAACAGGGGATCTTCCTCTTCGGCGACAGTCTGTGCGACCAGCCGATGTCTCTCGACGGACGTTGCGGTCTCGCCGTACACGACAAACGAAAAAGAGGTCACGTCTGCGCTCGGCGGTCGAAGGGTTCCGACCGCGGTGGGATACACGGCGTCTCCGTCATACGCGACCAGGCGGTACCGGTACTCCGTACCGGCAAGGAGCTCTGTCAACCAGACCTCTACCGGCCCTGTCTGATTGTCCAGCGTGAACGTCTCGGTCCAGTCTCCGGTTGCGGTGTACGTCTCTGCGGTGGCGTACTGGACGTCGATGCTGACCGTACGCGTTGTTTCCCAAGACAGTGCAACCGCAGATGTCCCTGTGGCTCCAAGATGCGGCCCCCACAGCCATGGTGAGGTGTCCTGGCAGACTGCAACGATCGAGAGGAGCGATGCTCCGGCGATCCATGCAGCCACCCCCACCACTCCCCGCGCATTCGTCACTCGTCGGTTCACCACGTTGACCTCCCCTCGAGACTAGGTGTATCACATACTCGACGATGAAAGCAATGAGAACGCAGGGATTGCCGACGGCAATCCCTGCGTATCGGGCGTTCGGGTCTTGTCTCTACGGGGTTGTCGTCGCATCGTGGAAGTCGGCCTCCCAGACCTCCGCGCGCCACATGCCTCCCCACGTGTTGTAGGCGCGGACACGCATCTTGGTGACCGTTCCGACATCGAATGCAACCTCGAACCACTCCTTCTCGGGTGGTGTACCGTCGTAGACCGCGATCCACTCTTCGTCGCGGTACACCTCGTACTGCCATCGATGGATATGTTGCGAGCTGATGTTGTCGCTGACTCGCAGACGGATGCGGTCACAGGACAGACCGCCCTCCGGCGCATTCAGGATCAGCCACGATGACCACTCGAGACCCGGAAGGTTGTACTTCCCGCTTCGCGACGTGTCATCATCGTACGCCCACTCGCCGCGAATCCAGTTGTCAGCGGGGTCGTCGTGACTCACGGGCGAAACCCACCCCACCTCGCTGGCTGTGACGACGGTGACGTTGTGGGTCACGGAGCCGGTTCCGCCCTCGTTGTCGGTCACCGTCAGCGTGACGGCGAACGTTCCGGTCGTTGCGTACGCGTGGTTCGGTGCGGCCCCGGATGCCGTCGTCCCATCTCCAAACGCCCAGCTGTACGAGCTGATGGAACCGTCCGGATCGTACGAGCCCGATGCATCGAACTGAACCCCCTGTCCGGCGATGGGTTGGCCCGGTGTGGACGTGAAGACGGCGACCGGCGAGTCGTTGACCGGAAGAGCCGTAAGGGTCAAGTGCACTGTCGACGTCTGACCGGCCACAATCGTTACCTGTGTGGTTGCGGACTGGTACCCCGTCTTCGAAACCTGCACAGTATGAACCCCGGGCGATAGCCCCGCCTGCTCGACCGTCGTTGTGCCGATCGTGGATCCGTCGAGACGAGCGGTCGCTCCAGATGGGGTGGACTCGACCCGAACGGTCCCCGTCGTTGGCGCCGGCGCGACGACGTTGTACGACAGGGTGTCGAACGCCCAGTTCCCCGCGGAGAGCGTGGACTGCATCTCGTGTAGCACGGAGTCCCGGAACGTAGACGGATTCGTGCTAAGAACCGGGAAGCTGAAGCCAAACGACGTCGGGAATGCCGACAGCCGGCTGGTCGCCGCGAAGAGGTACAGCGTCTCAGTGCCCGCGGGCTCGGAGACGGAGATTGTGTATCCGCCACCCGGTACCGTGTGGGTGCCTGCGGCGACAGAGTTGTTGGACTCGAAGAGGTTCGGGTACACGAGCAGGACTCGGTTGTCCGGTGTCACTTCGCAGAGGTAGACGTACGCAGTCCGGTTGGTGACAAACGTGATGGCGATGTGTTCACCGATCTCGTACGACGACTTGGGTAGACTGACCTGTGCGGTGAGTGCAGGTTGGGCCTGTGTGATCACGGCCTGCGTGGACGCGGTCGACTGCCCTCCCGGCCCATACACGGTGAGGTACACGGTGTACGTACCGGCGCTCGCGTACGTATGGGACGGCGTGGATCCTGTCGCACTGGCCCCGTCGCCAAACGTCCAGACATACGACGTGATCTGTCCGCCGGACGCGGTTCCGTTGAATGCGATCGCCTGCCCCGCGGTAGCAGAGTACGGACCTCCCGCATTGGCGGTCGGAGCCGGCGTCGATGCGACGATTGTCACGCTTTGGGTGTTGTTCGTTTCGTTCGACTCGTTGACCTGTCCCAGGTCGTCAACGGTTACCGTGAACGTTTCGGTGCTGGCGCTTAGCGTTCGAGTCAGTGCGATTGTCTGGGACGCGCCGGCCGCAAGCTGCGAGATGTACGTTGCAGTGGCAGATCCGGATCCCTGTAGACGGACTCGGAACGTACCGGCCGCGGCATTGCCCGCGTTGTACACGGTGATCGAGAACGCAACCGACTGCCCCTGCGTCGGCGACGTCGGCGAGTACGACAGGTTCTGAACCGTCAGGTCGGGAGCGGCCGTCGACTGGATGACGACCGTCAGTTCATCCGAGTTCGTTGCACCGTCGTCGTCAGTTACCGTCAGTCGAGCCGTATATGATCCGGCAGATGCGTAGCGGTGGTAGGCAAGCGAACCGCTCCCCGTGCTACCGTCTCCGAACGACCAGGCGTACTGCACGATCGATCCATCGATGTCGTACGAGCCGGCTGCGTTGAACGACATCCACACATTCGGCTGGGTCGGATTCGGCGACGTGGTGAATGCCGCGATGGGCGGGTTGTTAGCGGAAGCAGACACGGTGATCTGCTGTGTCCTTGTTGCGGTAGCTCCGTTGTTGTCGGTCACGGTGAGTTGGACCGAGTACACGCCGGGGGCGGCATACGAGTGGGTCGCGATCGATCCGGTTCCGGTCGATCCGTCTCCGTAGTCCCATGCATAGGAGGCGACCCAACCGTCGGAGTCGCTCGATCCAGTGCCATTGAACGTTACGGTGAAACCGGCCTGGGGCGCGGACGGGGACCACGTGAACGATGCGGTAGGCGGGTTGTTAGCGGAAGCAGACACGGTGATCTGCTGTGTCCTTGTTGCGGTAGCTCCGTCGTTGTCGGTCACGGTGAGCTGGACCGAGTACACGCCGGGGGCGGCGTACGAGTGGGTCGTGATCGATCCGGTTCCGGTCGATCCGTCTCCGTAGTCCCATGCATAGGAGGCGACCCATCCGTCGGAGTCGCTCGATCCAGTGCCATTGAACGTTACGGTGACACCGACCTGGGGTGCGGACGGCGACCACGTGAACGCGGCCGTCGGGGACTGATTCGATCCCGTGGGCGGCTGCAAGGACAGGCGGCCCTGGCCATACACATTCGTACTCCCCATTGGGATCGCATTCGCCAGCAACAACGAACGGAGAGCCGCCCCGTTCAGCGTTGGTTGGTGGCAAAGAAGGAGCGCCGCGGCCGCGGACGCGTGGGGAGCTGCGCCTGACGTTCCGGCAAACGTCGTGTACGGAACCGTTCCGGTGGTGACGTTGTCCGGAGCAACGAGGTCCGGCTTCGAGCGTCCGTCGTTTGTTGGGCCCTGGGAGCTGTACGGCTCCTGTGGCCCCGTTGTGTACAGGGAGTGATCGATGGCACCGACGGTTACGACGTCTTCAACATTCCCCGGTGCGAGGACGCAGCTCGATGCAACGGCCGGGCTGAGCGCTTGATACAGGCTGAACAGCTCGAGCCGTCGGCCACCGAACCCCTTGATCTGGACGGAGTACGTTCCCGCCTGGTTTGCGGTTACCTGGATTGACTCGGTCGGTTCCTCGGTGCCGGTCTGGTGCTTCGTTGACGAGGCCAAGAGGGTCCCGTTCGGGTCGTACAGGTACAGGTCATAGTCCGTGCTCGCCTGCGGCCACTCGTTCCACGTGAGATACAACGTGATGCTCGATCCGCCGCCGGCGGCTAAGGTGATCGTCTGGTCGTGCCACCCGTCGGAGTTCCCGTCGGAGTAGATGCCTTCCCAGTGATTCTCCGCCTCATTTCCTGCGGCGTTCACCCACAGAATACCGCCGTCGATGGCCCGCTGCGCAATCTCCGCGACTGTCCCTGTCCCATCGTAGAAGTTCGTGTTGTACCAGCCGAGCGAGTGGTTGATGATGTCGATTCCATTAGTCAGGCAGTACGTGACGGCAAGATCAAGATCGACCTCGTCTGCGATCTTGATCAGATGCAGTTCAGCCTCCGGTGCGATGTCGTAGATGATCTCGGCCACGGCTGTTCCGTGGCTGAGCCCCGATGTCATCCCCGTGCTCGTCAGGTCATGCTGTTGCAGCGCCAACGGAAGGTCGCCGCGCGCCTGGGCTTGGGTCATCCCGGAGAAGCCCAGGTCGATGATCGCAACCTTGACCCCGCTCCCCTCGATCCCGGCGGAATGGAACGCGGCGGCTCCAATCAGCGAGGACCCCTCACTCGCCGTCCCGAGTGGATACGGGACGTACGGGGCGCGGATGTACAGCACGCCGCTCAGCCGGGCGGCGACATCGTCGAGCATCGACAGCGGGACCGAGACCTTGATGAGATCGGAGCTGTACTCGATGGATGACGTGGAAATGCCGATGGCCGACAGCGCGGCGACGTTCGACGTTGTGCTTCGTCCCGGCTGGGATTCGAGCACGATCGTCACGGATGACGTGGAGCTGGTGTACGGGATGTTGAACAACTCGGCCAGCGTGGCAATCGCTGTCGAAGCGCTTGTCGGTAGAGCCGTCATCAGCTCAGTTACCGCGGAAGATGCGACCGCCTGTGCGGCGACAAGCAGAGTCTCCAGTGCACCGTCGATCCTCGGATTGTGAGCGGAGCGGTCGATCTTCTCAGTACGCAGGGAGGAGATCGACACACTCGCCGTGGCCGCGGAGGCCGCGGACGTCGTGTCCGTCGAGCGACCGCCGGAAACGGCTACGAGCAGCGCGATCGCGGCATCCCGATCGTCCGGCCAATCGAGGACGGCGAGGAACCAACCGTCGGCGAACGGGATCGGCACGCCCAGCGGCGTTCCATTGACGGTTGTCGGATTGATGCCTGCTGCCTGTAGATCATCGACGACGTCAGATAGGTCCTCCACATATCGCATGAGGCTGTACGCCCAGCTGTCCGGGATCATGGCGAACTGCAGCGTCCCGGACCGGGTCCAGGCTTGGTATACAACCTGCTGGGCAATGCTGTTCTGCGCGTAGGACCGGAAGGTGATGGATGCGCCGGACGCCCCTTCAAGGGTGTCGGACGCAGCTTGCCAGTCGCTTCGCGTCGATTGTTCGATCCCGATTGACCAGACGTTCTGCGCGGTGGCGGAGAACGTGATCGCAAGGAACAGCCCAATACCGATCAGGACGGTGCGTTTCATCGTAACCCCCTACGGTGCGATGGCCGGGTACGCTGGTCGTACGTAGCCGACGCCCTGGCCCTGCGCAAGCGCGGTCAATTGCTCGATGGGCAGGAGCAGTTTGCTGAGGCCGTCAGTGTCCGAGGTGATGTACGGTTGGAACGCCTCGGAAACGGTTCCATCCGGCAGCTTCTCTGCAACGACCTCGACACGAAGCCCTACCAGAGTCAGCTGATGAGAACCGGCGTAGGCAAACCAGTTGCTGCTTACGAGGAGTCCATACAGGTCCGAGTCGATTGACACGCCAGCGGGAGCAGCCGGTCCCTTCACGGCGCTGACGTTGTACGAAGGAATGGATGACAGATCGACGCTCAGGTCGATGCCGGTGACACCGGAAGCCTGCAGATTGGTCAGCACGCTGACCAGCGTGTTCATCCGATCGATCTGCTCGGTCGGCTCGATGACGAGTTCGTACCCACCCGCCGCGGGGCGCAACGTGTACGCGAACCCGGATTCGGTTGCTCTCAGCAGGACGCGATCTCCATCGAGAACCAGCAGTTGATCTCCGTTGAGGAGCTCAGGAATCGTTGCGTCCTGCCCGTCTGTCGTGATGTTGTTTCCGTCGACGAGCACGACGGGCATCCCGTCCGCACGGGCTGCCGACTCGATCTGGGCGACATCGACGTGGGCGTTTCCGATGGACACGAGGTAGTACTCCGTGGGCGCGAAGCCCTCCGAATCTGCGGAAACGATGAGTGCAACGGCAGTAGCCAGCGTGAACCCGAGCGCCAACAGCCGTGCAAAGCGTTGGATCATCATGGTTGCCTCCTTCTTCGTCCTACACAATTCTAGCTACACCGGCGAAGAAGAGAAGTTCCGGGCTACGGCCGGAGGACCTCGAAATCGGTCAGAGCAGCTCGAACGGCCGCATTGCCGGTGGCAAGAAGGAACCCGATCATGTCTTCTGTTGAGGCAATCCGGGTTCTGTAGAGTTCATAGTACGCCTGCAGAAGCCCGTAGAACGGCTCATCATCGAGCGCAGCACGAACAGCGTGCCAGAAGAGCGCTGCACCGTCGTAGACGAAGACCCGGTACGCCTCAGCATCGGGGAACGCGTACGCAGGCGTGGTGATTGTGCAGTCAGGATACAAGGCGCGGCCCCGCTCGAACGAATGTTTCCAGTTGTCCAGGTATTGCTCGGCGACTCCGCGGGCGCCGGTTGCCTCGAGGTACACGTAGGACAGGTACGTTGCGAGTCCTTCGTCCAGCCAAGGAGACTCGCTTACGTCGCTTCCCACCGCAGCGTAGAACCACTGGTGAGCCAGTTCATGCGCAACGATCACCGAGAAGAAGGCATCGCTCGGTATGGCCGCATAGGCTGTAGCGACGAGGATCAGCCCGGTGAACTCCATCCCTGCTGCTCGGACCATCGGCGCCTCGACGATGTCGACTTCTCCGTACGGCAACGGGCCGATCCGGTCGCTGAACAGACGAAGGGCTCCCTCCGCGATGTCAAGGGCGATGCCGAGGGCCTCGGCATGTCTCGGGAGGAACGCCGCCCGCAGCGTGATCCCTGAGACCGTTCGTTCCGAGACGGTGGTCTCTTCGGCCAGGACGACGGCGAAGTCTCGTGCATCCGCTGCCTCGTATGTATACGTCGAGACGCCGCTTGCGGCTTTCGCGGTCACCTGGTGGCCGGTGGTGTACACGGACAGACCCGATGAGACGGTCAGGGACACGACGTAGTCCGACGCGTCCGCCATCACGGCATCCCCGTACGCAAGAACCGGATCGATCGCCCAGCCCTCCCGTGTGTAGGGAGCGAGGAGGGGATAGAACGCCGACAGCGTCATGGTAGACGCGGTCCGCGTCATCAGCCCGTACTCCCCCGCCGGCCAGTCGTCCGTGTCGTGAACTGCGGTCGAGCCCTCATACAGGAAGCCCACTTCGATGGTCTCTCCGATGGCAAGGGAGCCGGGAAGGGGAACGACAAGGACCGTGTCGTTCTGGTCCAACACGAACGCTTCGGGTTCGCCCGACACCGACACCTCAGTAATGCACAAGGCGGCTGCGCCGTAGATCGTTTCCGCATTGGGGTAGAGCCGGAAGCAGAGGGCGTCGAGATCGTCCGTCGTCTGATTCCGAACAGTCACGGTTGCCTTGCCGGCAAACGTTCCCGCGTCGAAGTCAGCCACGACGTCGAGAATGTACGTGTGTTGAGAGAGAGCCGCCGAATCGGTTGCGAGCAGGGCCAGCGCCGCGTAGCACGCGATCTGTATTGACCGCCTACGGTGCCGAGGTGCTCTTTCGGACCGGATCTGCCAAATGGACATCGTTCACGTAGCGTATCACAAAGCGTGCGCTACCGTTGGCGAACCGCTGCGATGGCGCGTCGGTATACCGCCTCGTACTGCGGAACGATCCTCTCGTAGGCGAAGTGATCCCGTGCACGGGCTCGCGCCGTAGCGCCGAGTCGAGCGCGCAGGTCTTCGTCGACGAGAATCGAGACGGCATACCGCGCCATCCGATCGACGTCACCGACCGGAGCCAGGTACCCACACGCATCGTGGACCACGACCTCGGGAATCCCGCCGACCTCGCTTGCGACGACGGGTACACCGCTTGCCATTGCCTCGAGGGCGACGAGGCCGAAACTCTCGGTGGCACTCGGGAGGAGGAGTACGTCGGCGACCGCGAGGAGCGGGGCGACGGTGTCCACAACGCCGACGAAGTGGACCCGATCGGACACCCCCAGCTCTTCGGCGGTCTCCCGCGCGAGTGATGTGTCGGGGCCGTCGCCGACCAAGACCAGTTGCGACGGCACGGACTGATTGACGCGCGCGAAGACTTGGACTACATCACGAACCCGCTTCACCGGGCGGAAGTTCGAGATGTGGATCAGCATTCGATCGGATGAACGGCACAACTCACGCACGCACGGCGCCGGCTGAATCTCATGGCGGTGAGGATCGATGAAGTTGTAGATCACGTCCAACGGACGCTTGATGCCGAACTGGCGCACGGTCTCGTCTTGTAACCAGTGGGAGACGACGGTGATGACGTCGGCTCGTTCGATGGTCATCTGCGTGACCGGTCGGAATGACGCGTTGTTTCCAACCAGCGTGATGTCCGTTCCGTGGAGCGTCGTGACGACGGCGAGGCGGCGTTCGGTGACGATCAGACGGGCCAGTAGGGCCGCGGCACCGAACGGGATGGCATAGTGGGCGTGCAGGACGTCCAGTTCCTTTTCCCTTGCAACCTCCACCAGCTTGGACGCCAGAGCGAGGGTGTAGGGGAAGTGCTTGAGAAGCGGATAGCGTTCGATCTCGACCTCATGATAGCTGATCCGGGGAGGGAGCTCGGTGAGCCGAAGCGGGGTGTCGTAACTGACGAACGCGACGTTGTGTCCCCTCGCTGCGAGGTGCTTGCCAAGCTCAGTGGCGACGACGCCGCTTCCGCCGTGCGTCGGATAGCAGCAGATTCCGATGCGCATGCTGGACCTCCTTGGTACTAGAACGAGGAGAACGAGAGCGTGAGAGGATCTTCAACCGCCAAACGTCCGCGAATTAAGAAACCCTCTCCGTAGGATCGATCGATCAGCGAACCGTAGTAGGCCATCCGGCTGCGTATCCGGCGGTCGGTGCTTGGTTGGGTGAGCCGCGTTTGCGGCCCGTCCCAGCCCTCGGGGCGGAACTGCGTTGAGTATGCGTGGATCGCCTCCATCTTCCGTCTCGCCTGGTCGCTGACGTCCACGATGAAGGTTGGATCGAACGCCTCCCATCCCATGTAGTAGTAGACGCGTGATGGTCGGAACGGCGGGTTCCCGGTCTCGAATCGGGGAAGGCCGGCAAGGAACGTGCCGTCGTACGCGAGGCACGACGCGTTGGCGTGGTCGGGATGGCGGTCGATCCAGTACGGGAGAAAGGCCGCACGGGGCCGCCAACGACGAACGGCATCAGCCACCTGTCGTTTCGCATTCAGCGTGTTTCTGATGTCGCCGTCGACGAGGCCGAGGTTCTCACGAGCGTGGAGACCGAGCATATGGGACGCGGCCTCAGACTCTCGTTGGCGGGTCTCGGCGTTGCCTCGGGTTCCGAGTTCGCCGCGGACGAAGTCGACGACGACGACGCGACGTCCTTGTTCGGAGCACTTGATGATTGTCCCGCCGCAACCGATCTCCGCGTCGTCGGGGTGAGCTGCGAAGACCAAGACGTCGATCGAGTTCACGGTGTTCCTCTCCTTCCGCCGTCATCGTCGCGGAGCGCGACAACCGTGTGGGCGTATGCCGTGGGGTCGGCTGCCGGAAGGGCGTGCAGGCAGTGTACCGCGAATCGCTGCAGGAGGAATGGGAGCGAGAGGACGCGCTCCTGCAGACGGCCGGTTGGGCGGAGGAGTGCCGCGAGGCGCCGGGCGGCGGACGTCGAAATGCCGCGCCGGCCAAGATCCGCACGATGTGCACGGCTGCGCAGCCGGTCGATCTCCGTTGCGATCCGATCGGCCGTCTGACGCTGGCGCGCCTCGAGCGCGCGATCGACTGCGGCGAGTGGATCGCGGAGCGCGGCAAGCTGCGTCCGCACGGCAGCTGCGACAGCGTCGAATCGTTGATCGATCGTCGGGTCGAACTGTGTGTGTAGGATGCCGGTCATGTCGAGATCCGGGGACACAGCTTGCTCTGCTGAAAGACCCAGCCTGTCCAGGAGAAGCCCCTCTGCCGTGCCAACCACCGTGTATCCATGGCGAGGCACGGGGACCGGCTGTGGTACGCCCAGCAACCGGTAGAGCGGCTGAAGCAGGACGTGATAGGCGAGTTCTCCAGGTCCCAAGACGTTGGCGACCGTGGGAAAGACGGCATCGGTCACGACCGGACGCAGTGCCGCATCCGGCGAGTACAACTCGGGATGAGAGGCCGCACGGTCGGCGTGCGCGTCGGGGTCCGCGATCCGTCGACGTTCTCGTGGTCGAAGCTCGAACAGCCGAGCCGCGGTGCTGATATCGAGCGGTACAGTGTATCCGGCACCCTGCAACGACTCGGCGGTCTCGCGCAACCTCGGCCGAAGCGTTCGATCGAGCCGACAGGTCGCTTCGAACGTGCGTCCGGCGAGCGGGCGGACGATGCGAGGCTCCGCGACGACGAGGCCGTCATCGCCGAACAGCCGGGCCCAGATCCTGGCGTGCCAGGAGGCATAATCATCGTCACGGCCGGGTGAGAACGCGCTGCGTACAACGGCCGATGCGCCGGAGAGTGCGGCCGTTGCAGCGTCGGTGATCGAGGTGGTAATGGGCATCCGCTCGATGGGCGCGCCGCGTCCGTCCCAGTCGAAGGAAACCGTTCGAAGCGATCCATCAGCGGCCGGCAGCCGCAGGTGGCGGATCTCGTCGAGATCATGGTCCTCGCTCGCGAGCCAGAACACGGGCACGACAGGTCGTTTGAGCGTGAGGGCAAGCGCCTTGGCCAGGCGAATGGCATGGAGAATCTTGTACGCCGTTAGGCAGGGGCCTCCGAGGAAGCCGGCCTGTTGGCCGGTGACGACGCAGAGTACGTCGGGGTCCGCAAGTGCCGCAGCGCTTGCCATCGTCGTCGCGGATGCGCCGATGCGTTCGCTATACGCACACAGCAGGCGGGACAACGTAGGGCGGTCGCGTTCGTGGGCCGTCTGTCGAGCGGCGACGGGGGCAAAGCCGTCCGGGGGCTGCATGAAGAACTGCCATGCAGCCTGGCGCTTCGCCACGATGTCGATGAACAGCCTATTGGTCGGGTCTAGCGCAGGTGCCGGCACGAGCGCGTTCACGAGGCCGCCTTGTCGGCTATGGCGACGAGCCGTGCGCTGTTCTCGACGTAGGGGTCGCCGTCGAGCGAGCCGTAGCAGGCGACGTGGGCGAATCCAGCGCATTGAAGGTCCTCGGTCAGCGCGCGCGCGCTGTACAGGCGGACCGATTCGTGATACGTACGTTGCCCGGCGCTATCGACAACATGCGTCTCCTTCTCGACGCGGTCTCCGTCTTCGGACAGCGTGCGCCGGATGTGTAGCCGGCGGGTGCCGATGACCTTCTCCTCCTCGCGGACGAGCGAAGCGATTGTCGCGGTCCGTCCGAGCGTATCGATTAGGAAGCGACCGCCCGGACGCAGGGCTCTGTGCACCGCACACAGGACGTGTCGATCGTCTTCGGGATCGGCGAAGTATCCGAACGACGTAAACAGTGACAACACTGTAGAGAAGTGAGCACTGTACGGCAGCCTGCGCATGTCTGCTTCGACGAGTTCGATGCCGCTGATGTCTTCCTTGATGAAACGCGCTCTCGCCTCGGCGAGGAGATCGTGTGACAAGTCAAGGCCTGCAAGGTTGCGGTACCCAGCGGCCCAGAGGGCGATGAGATGTCTACCGGCACCGCATCCCAGGTCCAGGATCGGTTCGCGCAGGGACGGTCCAAGGAGGGCGAGGATTCGATCGACATCGCGAACGGCCTCCTCGCGATCGCGGTGGGGATACAGCGCCAGATACTCCCGGGAGAAGGACTGCTCGTACCATGCCGTCACGCGATACCGTGCTCCTTCTTGTACGCGGCCCAGTTTCGCTTGAGATCGATGAACGCCTCGATGCTGGGCTGCAACAGGAATGGGTTCGTGTCTCGTTCTCGAGCGATGGTTGACTCTCGTGCGATGCCGACATCGTGACCCGGGAAGACGCGCGTCTCGGGCGGCAGCGTCAACAGGTGGTCATGGATGGACCGGTATTCGGTGTGGGCACCGTCCGCGAAGTCCGTTCCCCCAACCTTGCCGACGAACAACGTGTCGCCTGTGAAGACAGCGTCGCCGATCGCCAGACAGATGGAGTCTTGCGAATGCCCCGGCGTGTACAGGATCCGGATCGTGAGGTTGCCAAGCGGCAGGACGGCATTGTGTTCGACGCGGGTTCCCGTTGTCGGGTCGCGATCTCCGAACAGGAGCGGGCGGATACCGGTCAGACGTTGGAAGGAGTCGTTTCCGTTGGTGTGATCAACATGACCGTGCGTGCACAGGCCATAGCGAATGGACACGTCGTTGCCTACGGCGTAGCGGACAATTCGCTCCGGCGCATACGACGGGTCGATGACCGCGGCCTGGCGCGTTGTCGGATCAACAACGAGGTAGGCAAGGTTTCGGTCACCCCCTACATCAAAGGCACGAATGTCCACGTGTGTCTCCTTCTCGTGTGGAAACTCAGTCGTTGCGGCCATTCTACGGAATTCTTCGCACGGCGCAATGATGCACATCACTTGTCAGAGCATACAGGAAGACGTATAACAGTAAAGGGTAAGACCGGACAAAGGAGGTCGAAGTATGAGAACAAGAGCCGTCGTGAGCGTCTGCATTCTCTGCATCGCATCTCTCGGATGTGTGAGCGCCGAGGTTGTGATCAACGAAATCGCCTGGTCAGGAACCGTGGCCGGTTCGAGCGACGAGTGGATCGAGCTGCACAACCCGAGCGAGCAGGATGTGAGCCTGGTGGGTTGGGTGCTTTCGATTGGGGACACGGAGATCCACCTTGGCGAGACCGCCGGTTCGACTGTCGAGGTTCGGCAGACTACGGTCCCCGCGGGCGGATACTTCCTGCTTGAGCGCACCGACGATACGACAGTTGCCGACATCGATGCGGACGTCTTGTATCGCGGGAGCCTGTCGAACGATGGCGCCGACGTTCGGCTGATCGATCCGGACGGTTGCGTCGTGGATGAAGCGCTGTTCGCAGAGGCCGGCTGGCCCGCGGGGGTGGCCGTGGACGACCTGTTCCCGTATACGTCGATGGAACGTCTTCTGGAGTCCGCGATCGGCCCGGGTTGGGTCACCTGCGTGCCGACGGTCGCCTGCAATGGGATCGCGGCAAACGGGGAGCCGATCTGCGGAACACCGAAAGCAGTGAACTCGGGAGTCGTGTTGGCGGCGAGCTGCCCGATGGTGCAGCTGACCGAACCGGTGGGAGGGGCAATCCAAGGAACTGTCATCGTTCGGTGGTCGGCGACCGACCCGGACGGCGACAATCCATCCCTGGTCGTCGGCCTTGTGCTGAGCGCCGGCGATGATTCGAGCGTTGTGACGGTCGTCGAGAACCTGGCGAACGCCGGAAGCTATGCGTGGGACACGACCGTCTATCCGGATGGGGAGTACTCGCTGAGGATCGCTGTCACCGACGCAGACGGATACACGGGTTTCGATCGAATGGATGGGCTGATCATCGAGAACGGGTCGTAGATGCGCCGTACCTAGAGGAGCCGACGAACGTCGTCCAGGTGCGCTCGAGCCGCATCGATGCCTGCCTGGACGGCGTCGTCAACGTGTTCGAAGTCGAACATCTTGATCCATCCGACATCGGGCTGAATCAGCACAAGCTGACCATCGAGTCGCACACGGGCTTGCTCGGTCTGCAGCGCTGTCAGCGTGCTCGAAGTGATCCGCTGGCTCTGGAGGATGGCGTCGAGAGCGGTGTCGACGTTGCGTGTCAGCGGCGCGCCGGTGTCCACGGCGATCGCCGCCGTTGCGCCCATGTCGATTACGACGTCGATTGGCAGCTTCTCCACAATCCCTCCGTCGAGCAGATAGCGGCCTGCGCGGGAGACCGGAGTGAACACTCCGGGAACGGCAGTCGATGCCGTGATCGCTTGGGCCAACGGGCCATCGCGGAGCGTGACGCGCTCCCCAGTGTTCATGTCCGCGGCCACGACCGCCAGCGGGATGTGTGTGTCGGCGAACGTCTTGCGGGCCGTGAGAAGCGAGAACAGCTCCTCGAGACGCTTGAGATCGTCGGGGCGGGCGTCGTCCTCCTTCCACGTCGATCCCCGAACGTATTCGACCACGCTGCGTCCGATCAGCTTCTGCAGTTCGCGCAGCGTGCTGTCCGATACTTGAAGCAGATCGTTCAGTCGGAGGCAGCGAAGGAGAATGCGCACCTTCGGAAGATCGGCTCCGATGGCGAGCAGCGAACCCATGGCCGCTCCCATACTGGTGCCGGCAATCGCGTGGACTGGAATGCGTGCGTCATGGAGAGCGGTCAGGACGCCGAGATGGGCGAATCCCCGGGCGCCGCCGCCGCCGAGAGCCAGTCCAATGCGATGAGTCATGGCAAGAGAAGACCCCTTCCACCGGAGAGTATCCGGCGGAAGGGGTGTGGTTCAAATCGTGGTCGCAGGGCCTAGTACATGCCGCCCATGCCACCGGGAGGCATCGCGGGTGCCGGCGGCTCATCCTCCTTGATCTCGGCGACGAGCGCGTCGGTCGTGAGCAGCATCCCGGCGATCGAGATTGCGTTCTGAAGAGCGGATCGTGTGACCTTCGTTGGGTCGATGATCCCTGCCTCGAACATGTCTCGGTACTGCTCGGTCAGCACGTCGAAACCGAATCCGGCCTTCTGTTCTCGCACCTTCTCGACAACGATGGCCCCTTCGAACCCGGCATTCAGCGCGAGCTGGCGGAGCGGAGCCGTGAGTGCGCGTTGGAGAATGGCAACGCCGACAGCCTCATCCCGGTCGAGAGTGAGCTTGGCAAGCGCCTTCGACGCGTTGACGAGTGCGACACCACCGCCAGGCAGAATGCCCTCGTCGACCGCGGCTTTCGTGGCTTCGAGCGCATCCTCCATTCGGTGTTTCTTCTCGGACAGCTCGGTCTCTGTCGGAGCGCCAACCTTGATGACGGCGACGCCGCCAGCAAGCTTCGCCTTACGCTCTTCGAGTTTCTCGCGGTCGTAGTCGGAATCGGTCGTTTCGATCTGAGCTTCGATCTGCTCGATTCGTCCTTGGATCGACTCGGGCTTGCCCTTGCCTCCGATGATCGTTGTGTTGTTGTTGTCGACTTTGATCGTTTCGGCGGTTCCCAGCATGTCGAGCGTGGCGTCCTTGATCTGCATGCCGGCATCCTCGGCGACGACGGTCCCGCCGGTTAGGACGGCGATGTCCTCAAGCATCGCCTTGCGGCGATCGCCGAATCCCGGTGCCTTGACGGCGCAGCTCGTGAGCGTGCCCTTGAGCTTGTTGAGAACCAGCGTCGTCAGCGCCTCGCCGGTTACGTCCTTAGCGATGATCAGGATCGGCCGCCCGGCCTGCGCGACCTTCTCAAGCAACGGAACTAGATCCTGCGCGGCCTTGATCTCCTGGTCGGTGACGAGAATCAGCGGCTTGTCCAACAGGACTTCCATCTTCTTCGGATCGGTCACGAAGTAGGGCGAGATGTACTCGCGGTCGAACTGCATCCCTTCGACGACCTCGTAGTACGTCTCGATCGTGTCGGAGTCCTCGACGGTGATTACGCCGTCGTCGCCGACTTCCTCCATCGCGTCTGCAATGATCGCACCGATCGACTCGTCGTTGGCCGAGATGGCACCAACCTGCGCCGTCTCTGCCTTGGTCTTGAGCTCGCGGCTCATCTTCTTGAGTTCGTCCACGACGACCTTCGAACCCTTCTCGAGTCCGCGCTTGAGCTCCATCGGGTTGGCACCCGCGGCGAGGTTCTTGAAACCCTCTTCGATCATCGAGTGGGCGAGAATCGTCGCCGTCGTCGTGCCGTCACCGGCGATGTCATTCGTCTTCGACGCGACTTCCTTGACCAGCTGAGCGCCCATGTTCTCGTATACGTCCTTGTATTCCTGCTCCTGGGCGATCGTGACCCCGTCGTTGGTGATGTCGGGGCTGCCGAACTTCTTGTCGATGATCACGTTGCGGCCGCGGGGACCGAGCGTGATGCGAACGGCGTCGGCGAGCTTGTCGATGCCGGCCTTCATCTTGCGGCGTGCTTCCTCACCGAAAATGACTTCCTTTGCCATGCTTTGTCTCCCCCTTTCGCTACTTCTCGACAACAGCGAGAACGTCGGTCTCTTTGACAAGAATCAGCTTGTCCTCGCCCTGTTCGAGTTCGGTCCCGGCGAAGCTTCCGACGATGATCTCGTCGCCGACCTTCACCTCGAACTTCTCATCCGTTCCGATGGCGAGGACCTCCGCACGAACGACTTTCTCGTTCTTCACCGTGTCGGGAAGGACAATCCCACCAGCGGTCTTCCGCTCCTCTGGCTCGAGCTTCTTCGCCAGAATGCGCTTTCCCAACGGCTTGATCGTCATGTTGACTCCTCCTTTGAGGGGTTGTTAGCACTCAAGGCTACAGTTTGCTAACGAATTGTAACCAGCCGTTCGCCTCCCGTCAAGCGACGCAATGATGTAGTACGATGCCGAGGAGAAGCGGCGTTGAGGATGGTGGAAGAGGATGCCGTCTGGACGAATCCACTTGCGCATTGAAGCGAGCCTATTGGTGGGGCTGGGCGCGGTGGCAGGGTGGCTTGCGTATCTGGGAATCGTTGCTGTCGCGACATCGGCGTCGTTCGCGGCGTCGTATGCCTTCTCGATGGTGTTTCTCAGTCCCGATCTCGACCTGCGCCGTAGCCGCGCGTTTGCCCGTTGGGGGATCCTGCGATGGCTCTGGATTCCGTATGCCGTCATCTTTCGGCATCGGCAGGTGTCCCATCATCCGATCATCGGGCCGTTGACGCGGATCCTCTACCTCGTTCTCGTCTTGGCTCTTGTCGCGTTGGCGGTCTGGGCGGCGACTGGCCGTCGGGTTCCGTTGGGCATGCCGCAGACGGAGATCGCTGCTGCCGTAGTCGTCGGGTTGTACGTGCCGAATCTAGTACACATCGCTGCAGACCGGATCGACAGCGGGTGGAAGAGAGGGCGCGCGCGACGCCGTTTGTGACCCCCAGCGGTTGGCCCTATACTCGGTTGCATGCGCGAATGGGTGTACTATTTCCTGGGATCCGTGGCACTCGTCGGCGCTGCCGTGCTTCTGTCGTTCTACGGTCCGTACTACGAGACGGGGATCGCTTCATGGTACGGCCCCGGGTTCGATGGGAACTACACCGCGAACGGGGAGATCTACGACATGGACGGGATCAGCGCAGCGCACAAGACGTTGCCGTTTGGGACCGTGGTGCGGGTCGTCGACCTGGAGACCGGAAACAGCATCGTCGTACGGATCAACGACCGTGGGCCGTTCGTCCAGGGGCGTATCATCGACCTTTCGAAGGGCGCGGCGGCGGAGCTGGGGATCATCGAACGGGGCATCACGCGCGTGGGGCTCCGGATTGTGCGGTGGCCGGAGGACGGGTAGGTTCACCGGTACGAAGAGAAGCCGCCACATGTGAACGCGAGAGGAGCTACGACGGATGAGCCTTTCAGTCAGTGATTTCCGAAGAGGAATGACCATCGTCTACGACGGTGAGCTGTACGAAGTGGTTGAGTACGAGCACTCGAAGAAGGCCCGAGGGGGAGCGGTCGCTCGGACCAGACTCAAGCATCTCAAGACAGGACGAGTATCCACGGTCGCATTCAAGGGATCGGAGAACACGGAGTCGGCATTCCTCGAGTCGCGAGAGCTCCAGTACATCTTTCACGACGGATCGAACTACGTGTTCATGGACACCGAAGCGTTCGACCAGTTTCCGATCAGCGAGTCCGTTCTTGGGCCGCAGGCGGAGTACTTGCTGGAAGGAGCGAAGGTAATCGGCTACTACCATGCGGGCGACCTCGTGCGTGTGGAGCCCCCCACCTTCGTCGAGCTGAAGGTGACGCACACCGAGCCGGGGGTTCGTGGCGACACCGTATCCAATGTCGAGAAACCGGCAACGCTGGAGACGGGAGCGACGGTCTCGGTCCCGCTGTTTGTGAAGGAAGGCGATACGCTCAAAGTGGACACCCGGACGGGCACGTACGTCGAGCGTGTGTAAGGAGGACGGATGGCCGACAAGAGGGTAGAGATCATCGATGAAGATGGTCGGATTACGATTGCGGAGGATGTCATTGCGGCGATTGCTCGAGTTGCGGCTGACAAGGTTGATGGGATCGCTCGATCATCGAGCGGTGGATCCGGCGGCCTGATGAGCATCTTCGGCGGCGAGGACGTAGCGCCGAACATCAAGACGGACCTGGTCGGAGATCAAGTGCGGGTCGAGCTTCGCATCTCCGTGGAGTACGGCTACCCGGTGCACGAGGTGGCGGGTGGCGTACAGCGAAACGTCGAACAGGACATCGAGCGGTACGCCGGTGTGAATGTTGCGAACGTGGACGTGTACGTCAAGAAGGTCGTCCCACCGCACACGCACGAGATCGAAGAGGAGTGAGGAGGGCGGCATGGCCATCGGAGACAAGGGAAACGTGGGGATCTCCAAGGACGTTGTCACATCGATCGCAGGGATTGCGGTGTCCGAGGTTGACGGGATTGCCAACCTCCGTCCCGGGGACTCGACGTTCCGTCGCGGCGAGGGCATGCGGCGATACGTCGACACACACGTGGAGGATGATGTTGTCACGGTCAACGTGCGGATCTCCGTCCTATATGGGAACCCGATCCACACAGTCGCGAAGCAGGTTCAGACGCGGATCAAGGTGGAGATCGAGCGGATGACGGGACTGCGGGTGAGTGCGGTGAATGTGGACGTTCAGCGTCTCGTTGGGAGCGAGGACTCTCCAGAAGAGGAAGAGGAATGCGAACTGTCAGACACGTAGCGGCCCTCGGAGCGCTGGTCATTTCCGGAGCGCTTGGAGTGATTGCGCTGTTAATCGGCGCCGGGACGATCTCTGTGTCGGGGGTCGCATCGTTCCTGGGCACTGCGGGCGGAAGGGCTACGGCGCTGGCCCTTGGGGCAGCGCTCCTTCTGGTTGCGATGCACTACGTGGTCATCGTGTCGGACCGACGCGTCAACGCGGTGGCGTACTCGCGCAGTGTCGATCTTGGGAAGATCGAGGTCACGCCGCACGCGGTGAAGGACTTCATTGCCGGGATCCTGCGTGAGGAGATCGGACTGACCCGGTTTCGCGTGTCGCTCCATCACGCTGGATCGGGCGTAGCGATCCGAGTGCGCACCGTGCTCGATCCGGGTGAGCGTGTCACGGACGTGAGCGAGCGGATTCAACGGCAACTCACGCATCATGTGACGGAGCGAACCGGGGTGGCGGTTCGCAGCGTGTCCGTTCAAGTCCGCAGCATCCGGCAGGCCGGTGGGGACCTCCACAGCGTGGAAGATGAGACGGATGCCGACTAGCGGACGTGCGGTGGCCACGCGAGCGGGTCTACTGACCGGGCAGGCGAACCACCCCCTCTTCGGGTTGAGACGTACGCTTGATCGTTTGCTGCGTTTGTAGGGTCGATGCAGCGACGAGAGGCACGCGAGTTTGTGTTGACGGCGCTGTATCGGCGCGAGTTCCTGTCCACTCCGCTCGAGGAAATGCTCGACGACGTGGACGTGGGCGATCAGCGCGCGTACGTCGAGTTGGTGTTCGGCGGCATCGTCGATCACCGGGAGGTTCTCGATCGCATGATCGGCGATCGAACGGTGGGTTGGCGATTCGAGCGGCTCTCATTGATCGACCGCAACATCCTTCGGATCGGCGCATTTGAGATCCTGTACGCCGAGGATGTTCCGCCTGAGGTTGCCATCGACGAAGCCGTCGAGATGGCGAAGCGGTTCGGAACGGATCAAGGCCCGAGCTTCATCAACGGCATCCTGGACCGCATTTGGAAGGATCAAGGCAAGCCTCCAGGGAATCTAGCGAAGGAAACGGAGTAATTCGAGATGACGAACGGGTTTGTCGATCTGCACATGCACACGGTGGCATCGGACGGCACGCAGACAATCGCACAGCAGGTGCGACGGGCGAAGGAGCGCGCGCTCTGTTGCATCGCGATCACCGACCACGACAAGATTTCTGACGAGCTGACTGCGCGGGTCGAGGCATGGAACGGCGTCGAAGTCATTACTGGGGTCGAGATTAAGGCGGATTTCGACGGGGTTGCGGGCGAAGTGCTCGGGTATTTCGTGGACCCGTCGGACCGTCGGCTTCGCGAGCTGCTCAAGGGGATGGAATCAGCCCGGACTGACCGAATGGAGCAAATGGTCGAACGCTGCCGCGTGCACACCGGCGTCGAGATGACGATGGACGACGTGCGCGCGCTGGCCGACGGCAATCTTGGGAGACCGCATTTGGCGAAGGTTCTCGTCGCAAAGGGAGTTGCTGTTAGCCTGCAGGACGCGTTCGATCGATTCATCACCCGGGGGTCGCCCTGTCACGTGCCGATCGAGAAGCTGAGCTTCCGCGAAGTCGTCGAGGTTGTTCATCAGGCCGGCGGTGCTGCGGGGATCGCTCATCCCTGTTTGATGAAGGTCGACGACTGGCCGACGTTCCTCGACACGGCGCACGCTGTGGGGCTCGACGCGATGGAGGTTTTCTACCCGTACAACCACGCGGGCCGCGGCCTGTCGATCGACCCCGACCTGTTCCGCACGATGGCCGCCGAGCGCGGGTTTCTGCTTGCTGGTGGATCGGACGATCACGGACCGAACTCCACGAAGGAGAGCCTGGGCGAGATTCGCATTCCGTACGAGCGTGTCGACGCGCTGAAGGCTGCGCTTCCCGTACCGCTGTAGGCAACCTTGCCAGGTTGGCGGTCGGGCGACTCGATTGGAGAGCAATCTCCCTGCTCCCCGTCCCCTATTCCCCAGACGGCCGCACCTCATCGTCCGCGACCTTGCCCCGAGCAAGGCGTCGCTTTGCAAACAGAGGCGCTAGGGCACCTGTCACGATTTGCGAGGATTCGGAGAAACGCGATCAAGCGGCATCGCGCACCTGGTCATTCGCGATGCGGCCATCCACCAGCGTCACCAGCCGGCTTACGCGATCGAGAAGGCGGTTGTCGTGGGTGGCGAAGAAGAAGGTGGCGCCGCGTTCTTCGTTCAGGCGCCGCATCAGATCGATCAGGTCAAGGCTAGTGGCAGTGTCCAGGTTCGCGGTCGGCTCGTCGGCGAGAACGATCGATGGGTTGCTGACCACCGCTCGGGCGACGGCCACGCGCTGCTGCTGGCCGCCGGAAATGCGGTTGGGAAACTGATCGGCGTACTCGGCGATGCCCAGTTCGGCGAGGATCTTCCTTGCGCGGGCGATTCGCTCGCTGCGAATGATCCCCTGCAACTCGAGCACGAACGCCGTGTTCTCCAGCACAGTGAGCACCGGGATCAGGTTGTATGCCTGGAAGACAAACCCGATCTGCGTCAGCCGAAGGTGGGCGAGTTCGTCCTTCGTCAGTCCGGATAGCGGCGTGTCCTGCAGGTAGATCTCGCCGCCTGTCGGTCGGTCCAACCCGCCCAGCAGGTGGAGAAGCGTCGATTTCCCGGAGCCGGACGGGCCGGCGACGGCGGTGAACTCGCGCTTGTGTAGCTCGAAGTCCACGCCGTTGAGGGCCGGTGTTTCCAGCGTTCCGGTGTGATACACCTTCTGCAGGTCGATCGATCGAAGGATTGTGCTATTCGACATACCTCATCGCCTCCACGGGTTCGAATCGGGCCGCTCGCCACGCGGGGATCAGCGCTGCGAGGAGGGCAACGGCCGCCATGATGGCGGCGGAAAGGACGATATCACCGGCACGTGCCGATAGGTGGATTTCTCCGGAGAGCCCCATGCTGCGGAACACGTCGGCGAACTGGCTCGGGAGCGGAACGCCGCCGAACGCTTCGACGATCCACATGAACACCACGCCGAGCAGCGCTCCGTAGGTTGCTCCTGCGGCGGTGATCAGGCCCGCCTCGATCAGGATCATCCGCATTACGCGAGCGCGTGACGCGCCGAGCGCCAGGATCAGACCGAGTTCTCGCGTGCGTTCCATCACCGATAGGTACAGCGTGTTGGCGACGACAAGTGCGCCGAGCACGAAGAACGAGGCGGCGAAAACGAACAAGACCGGCCGCATGATGTTCATGTAGGTCATGACCATGGGAGCGAGTTCGCGCCAGTCGACCATCTCGAATCCCTCAGGCAGGCGTTCGCTGACCGATGAGGAGACGGTATCGATCTTGTCGACATCCCAGGGTCCAGCTACATCTTCAACCATGCACACGACGGCGGTTGCCGCCGTCGGACGCCGGACCAGAGCACGCGCGGACGAGAGGTCAACCTGGATCAACGAGCGTTCCATCGACTCGTCCGGCGCCTGAAAGATCCCGATGACCGGGACCTTGATCACGCCCATCGCTGCGTCGGGGTGCACGCCGAGGAGGACGACATCACCCCCGACCCCGACGTCGAGGAGCTCGGCGAGTCCCTGTCCGAGGACGGCGCCGTTTTCGCCGCTTGCGAGGTACGTACCCTCGACGAGTAGCGTTTCGATCGGCGTGATCCGCGCGACAGTGGCGGGTTCGACTCCTTGAACGAGGATGCTCTCCGATCGATCGCCGACGGACGCCAGGGCGGGGACGTCGAGCCGCACGGTTCGCCAGGCCACGCCGTCCGTGTTGTTGAGGACGTCGAGAACGGCCGTGGTATCATCGATCAGGGGCAGTGTGGACGCTGTTTCATGCTCAGAAATCCCACGCACCTGGAAGTGGCCGGATTCGAGGTTCGTCGCCGTCTCGAACATGTCCTGTAGGTTGGCCGAAGCGAATCCGAACATGAACACCAGTGTGTACACCGGAATCAGAACCGCGAGCAGCGTGAGCAGGCTGCGGCCCTTGTGCCGTTTCAGGTGCCGTAGGGCCGCCTTCATTGCTCACCGCCCCCCTCCAGCGTCTCCAGGGTGAAGAACGACGCATCGAGGTCAGGGGCAAGCTCGGGATTGGCGATTCGCTCGATCGTGCGGTCGCCGCTCGTGTCGACGATCTCGATCGTCGTCGGCATCCGAGTGCCGGCTACGTCAAGGACATCACGGAAGGTCGCGGTCTGCAGCACGTTGCCGCGCTGGTCGTAGTAGACGACCTCTCGAAGCACGAAGTCCGCCGACACGAGGATCCGAAGCTCGCCGTAGACCACCGGTGCGTCGGCGTGGGGGACCAGGATCAGTCGGTAGGCTGCCGCCGCCTCGTCGCCGGATGCTGTGTCCAAGTACTCGACCGACGCGTCGTAGTCATCCGACAGGGTCCCGTGTGACAGATCGTCGAGCGACGGGCCGGCGCCGAAAAGCGCATCGGCCAGCGCGATCGCCGGCAACTCGATCGCCGATCCGAGGAGCGGGGAGTAGTAGTACAGCTTCCCGTCGGCTTCCAGATAGCCGGATCCGGCATCGGCTTCCGGCTCGTGGATCCGAATCAGCGCGAGGTCGTCGCCAAGCGTCCACACTTCGAGGATATGGGACTTGGTCTGGCCGGAGAGGACGATGTCGAGATGGAGCGTTGCGTGGAAGCTGTTACCTTGCCACGTCTGGCGCGTACGGTCGAATACGTCGTCGGCGGTGAGCGGCTCGGACTGGGCGTTGGCCAGGGAGCCGATGTAGAGCAGCAAGCCTACGGCGAGTAGCAGTCGGTGTCGTCTCATGGTTCTATCCTTTCCTACCCTTCGCGGATGGCGGTGACCGGTTGCAGTCGGCTGGCCCGCCGTGCCGGATACCACGCAGCGATCAGACCGGTGAATACAACGACGGAGAAACTGGCGATCCAGTACAGGCCGGAGGTCGATGCATACAGCACGGTGGGAATGCCCATCGTGGCGCCGATCTCGCCCAACAGTGAGCCGAGGTTCATGCCCACACGCGAGAGGTACAGGAGCACCCAGTACCCAAGGCCTCCTCCGACCGCGAAACCGACGGCGGACACGTAAATCGACTCGAACAGCACCACGTGCGCCAGTTGTCGGGTGCTCATGCCGACGGCGGTCATCATCCCGAACTCGCGTGTGCGCTCGAGAACGGAGTAGAAGACAGTATTGGCGACGCCGAAACCGGCGAGTAGCGCGACCATGATCACGAACGGTGTGAGTTTCACCGCACTTCCGCTGAGCATGACGCGGATCAACGGATTGAGCTCGAAATACGTCGCGACGTCCGCGTCGATACGTCCGGTGAGGGCCTCCTCGAGGCGGGCGGCGGCGCGGTCGCGGTTGACCCCATGCGGAACCGATACGGCCACCGACGTTGCACCACTCCAGCCGGTCAGCGTTCGAGCGTCGCTCAGGGTGATGAACGCGACGCTGTCGAGCGTTGTGAGACCCGCATCCGTGATTCCGACGAGGGTGAACGCGCGGGAGGACGACGCCCCTTCGGTGAATGAAAGCAGGACGACGCGCTCGCCGATCAGAACATCGAGATCCGATGCCGCAGCGCGACTCAGAACAATCTCGCCCGAGCTCTCGAGGGGGCGCCCTTCTTGAACCGACGTATCGGTCAACGTCACCGTTGGCTCTCGGATCGGATCAACGCCGCGTACCGACACACCGAGAGCGCCGTACGCGCTCTTGAGCATCCCGGTTGTATACAGGCGCGGGGCATACGTCCACGTCTCGGGGAACTCGTCCAGCGTCGATTCGACGATCGACAGCTCGTCCGCGGTCAGTCCGTTCTTCGGCAGCGGATTGTCGGCATAGCTGGTGGCGCGGATCTGGAAGTCGCCGCTGTCGTAGTCAATCTGAGTGGAAACGAGCGTCTCGATGAATCCGTCGGTGAGCCCCCACATCAGCAGGATCAGGGCGCTCCCGAAGGCGACGATTGCCATCATCAGGATCGTCCGCTGCGGATGCCTCCAAAGGCCGCGCCACGCGATTCGAGCGAGAGTGCGTTTCATCGTTCACCCCTTTCGCTTTTCCCACTACCGTGTGTTTCCCAAGCGCGAGAAACGCTGCAGGCCGTTCGCCTTCGTTCTCGCCTGTACATCACAGCTTCGCTTCCTCGCCAGACGAGAGAACCGCCGATCCGTCAGCGCAGTCCTCTCACGAACCGGCACTGCATCCGTGACACTTGTCCGGTCAGCAGAAACCGAACTGAGCACCGGTTTCTCCTTACGAACAGCCGACGTCCTGCTTCGGCTGTTCGCGGCGGTCGAGGTCTCACGCGTCCCGCCTCGCTGGACACGTGAGACCGTCAGCAAGAATCTGGGGCGTCAACTCGAGCAGATCGTCGTACAGGCCTTCCGGGATGCGATCGCGGTTCACGGGAAGGAGCTTGATTAGGCCCAGCGAGTACGTGAGCTTGAGCGGATCGCCGGGGATGATCTGCCCGCGCGCCTGCGCGTCGGCGATCGCTTTGAGCAGCGGAGCGAAGATCGCCGCGCTCTGCGCAAGTATGGCTGGGTAGTCCAGCCCCGCCGCGAGCTTCTCCAGCTCGGACGGATCGTCGAGCATGATCCTGCTCATCTCGTTGGTCTCGATCTCGCGGACGATTGCCTTCATCAAGCGGATTAGCGCCTCACGAGCATCGTCGGTGGCACGGAACGAGTCATCGAGCAGCCGGTCGATCATCGCCGGGATCTCCTCCAGGAAGACCTCGACGAACAGCTCTTCCTTACTGTGGAAGAACAGGTAGAAGCTCGCCTTGGCGATCCCAGCCGGCTTGGTGAGATCCTCGATGGTGGTTTTGTACACGCCGTAGCGGAGGAAACAGGCCCGGCCTGTCTCCATCAGCTTCTGGCGTATCGTCTGTTTCTCCGTTTCCGTAAACGCTCTTGGCATGGTCGTGTCCCTGTGAATCGATAACGTACAGATTCATACAGTATACACATCGCTCTTCAGGAGTCAAGAGATGAGGCGCGCCTTGCAGTTTCGCAAACCCCACCGACGCTGTGCGAAACGTGCGCGGCCACGACTGGGGCTGTGCGAGCCAAGAGCGCGAGGTCTTGGCAGTCATCCGGGAGTGACGTACCCTGGTAAGAAGATCCATACGTCAGGTGATGTGCGATGAACACGAAACTAACGTTACGGCTTGATGACGAGCTGATTTCCAAGGCCAAGGAGTACTCGGCCCAGTCGGGGAAGTCGGTCTCCCAACTCGTCGCTGACTACTTCGCGCTCATCGAGAGCAGTGATGCGCCAGGAGACGCAAGGCTGACGCCGCGGGTACGAGCGATGGTTGGTTCGCTCAAGGGGGCCACGGTGACGGAAGTCGACTACAGGCGCCACCTTGAGGCGAAGCACCAGTGAAGGTCCTGTTCGATACGAACGTGGTCCTCGATGTCCTCCTCGATCGTGAGCCGCACGTCGATCCCGCGTCGAAGTTGTTCTCGCTTGTGGATAGCGGACGAATCGACGGCGCAGTCTGTGCCACGACGATCACCACGATCTACTACATCGCGGCCAAGAGCTTCAGTGCGGCCAAAGC
>Ga0272442_10000452_pt1 | contig 66326 bp, 48 predicted proteins | sample SSMForm2O_FD_200262 | JGI IMG/M metagenome (GOLD analysis project Ga0272442, IMG submission 200262) | Marine sediment archaeal communities from Little Sippewissett salt marsh, Falmouth, MA, United States - SSM-Form-2O | ecosystem: Environmental > Aquatic > Marine > Wetlands > Sediment ...
CTTCCAAATTCTTTCTCCTTTCACTGACTGAAAAATGAGCCCTGCCTCTCGGAATGTGTCTTCTTGCCTACACTTCCTCCGGCGCCTTCATGGGACACACCTTTACGCACGTCTTGCATTCAAGGCATAGCTGCGTATCTATCTGCGCCCGGTCTTTGACAAATCGTATGGCCGTCCGTGGACACAGGTCTACGCACCCGCCGCATCCCACACACTTTTCCCTGTCAATTCGTATCATGGTTTAGCCTCCTTTTAAAATTTAATGAGCCGGTAGTTTCCTTCACTCACATAGCGTTAACGTATTTAGTTACAACGGACATGCATCTAGGTTTTATGCATGAGAACCATTCGCTACAAGGGTAAAAAAAATATAGCCTGTGTCAAAAGAATTGCCGGGGGGCAGCATGGTGCCAATTTACAATTTTGAACTATTATGCCAGCTAATCTTTTGCAGGCTTATTATATACCCAGTTTTAATAATAGATGTCAAGCTTTTTAAGTTAACAGTGTTAACTTTTTTAAAAAAAAGGGCGTCACCCTCTCACGATTTTTTTCTAACCCTCCCGAAAACCTTAACTTCTATGTTTTTTTGCTCGTTATCATCAGTGGTTACAATTATCTTTCCCTTTAAAATGTCTTTCTGAACGGCGTCCTTGAGGGAGATGTTTACTTTATACTCTTTCCCCTCCGTTATTGTCTCAACCGTGGTTGCCAGTTCAGACAGGGTTGACCGGACATCAAGGATTTTAAATCCGGCACCCGAGGTCGCCGTAAGTTTAATACTTTTTTCAACGGACTTTCCGTTTTCAATAAGCCCCAGAGAAAGATATGAGGGGGAAACCTTAATGCTCCCCATGACTTCACCGTAAACGAAAATACGTATCTTGTTTGCCTTTTCGTGGTCGGTCTTTACGGTTATTGTATCCCTGAACCGTCCCACTTTAATGCCTGGCGGCAGGCTGACTTTTATTTTTTTATACGTGTCATTTTCATACCCGTCGGGGTTCATCTCAACCGTGACAAATCCTTTCTTCGATTCCGCCGATATAATGTGTGTACTATCTTTGTCCCTTCCGGTGAACGAAACAAATTTTGTTAATCCGCCCTCGTCCTTTTTAAAACGGCCGAAGTTCACCCGTTTCGGCTTTGCATCAAAAAGGATCTCAACTTCGGCGCTTACCTTGAGCTTTACGGTCTTCTGTGCAGGGTCATTTGTGGTAACCGATATGGTCTTGCTTCGCTTACCCTTTCGTGACCCCACCTTAAAGGTAACATCAATGCTCCCTTCCCCGCCCGGGGGAATCTCCTTGGCGGACGCCAAGGCTGCTGTACAACCTCAGCCGGCTTTAACTTTTTCAATGACCAGGACGTCTGTCCCGATATTTTTAAACGTAAACGTATGTTTGAGCTTTTCATTCTGTACGGTCTTGCCGAAATCACGGTTCAGATCTGCAAATTCGATTTTAGGAGTTTTTCCCGTGGCCTCGGAACTGTCCGGCGCTGCCGCATCCTGTTGCCCGGCAGCAGTCTGTGCTGTGAGGATAACGGCACCTACAAAAATAAAGAGAACAACTATCCTGCCCAAAACGGCCCTGCCCTGTATCATTTCTACACAACCTCCTTACGTACAATAAACATTATCTAGTAATAAAATATAATAGTTAATATTAGCACCGGTACAGCTATTTGTAAATTTTTATTCCTTCAGCACTGCCCCGGTATTTGCCGACGTAACCATGCGTGAATACCGGTAGGCATATCCCTTTTTTATCTTCGGTTCAGGGGGCCTCCAGGCTGTGCGACGTGACGCGAGCACCTGATCATCAACCTTTAACGTCAGGCTTCTCGCCGGGATGTCAATCTCGATACTATCTCCGTCTTGAATAAGCGCTATAGTGCCCCCGTCTGCCGCCTCGGGAGAAATGTGGCCGATGGCGGCCCCCTTGGTGCCGCCGCTGAAACGACCGTCTGTTATGAGTGAGACTTCTTTGTCGAGGCCCATCCCCACAATCGCCGATGTCGGCGTAAGCATCTCCCGCATTCCGGGACCACCTTTGGGCCCTTCATAGCGAATGACCACCACATCCCCCGGTTTAATCTTTCCGCCGAGGATAGCTGCAACAGCCTCCTCCTCCGTATTAAAAACCCGGGCCGTGCCCGAGCTTTGCAGCATTTCCGGAGCGACACCGGACTGTTTTACCACCGCACCGTCCGGGGCAAGATTGCCGCTGAGAATTGCAATACCCCCTTCTTCATGGTGGGGGGTATCAATGGGACGAATGATGTCATAATTCAGCACACCGGCCGTTGCCAGGCTTTCTTTGAGCGTTGCCCCGGTAACGGTCATGCAGCTGTCATCAATGAGGTTCTTTTTGGAAAGCTCTTTCATAACCGCCATAATGCCGCCGGCGCTGTCAAGGTCCTGAATATGGTTGGGGCCAGCCGGACTCAGCGAACACAGGTGCGGCGCCTGCCTGCTGATCTGGTTAAACATATCAAGGTCAAGCTTAATTTCCGCTTCATGGGCAATGGCGGGAACGTGAAGCACCGTGTTGGTTGAACACCCCAGGGCCATGTCAACGGCGATGGCATTTCTAAAGGCAGCCATTGAAGCGATGTCCCGTGGTTTTATGTCACGCGCGATGAGCTCCAGCACCTGCATACCCGCCTGCTTTGCAAGACGTATCCGGGCGGCCTCCACCGCAGGTATGGTCCCGTTTCCCGGGAGCCCCAGGCCAAGGGCTTCGGTAAGACAGTTCATAGAGTTGGCGGTAAACATCCCCGCGCACGAACCGCACCCCGGACAGGCGGTATCTTCAAGAACCTTCAGTTCTTCTTCGGAAATTTTCCCCGCCTTAACACCGCCCACCCCCTCAAAAACCGTAATAAGGTCAATCTTTTTCTCTTGCTGACGGCCTGCCATCATGGGGCCGCCGCTCACAACAACGGCAGGGATATTCAGCCGCAGGGCGGCCATGAGCATGCCGGGAATGATCTTGTCGCAGTTGGGAACCAGCACCAGACCGTCAAACGGATGGGCTATAGACATCACCTCTATGGAGTCGGCAATGAGCTCGCGGCTGGAAAGAGAATATTTCATGCCTTCATGGTTCATTGCGATACCGTCACAAACGCCTATGGTGGGGAACTCAACAGGGGTGCCGCCCGCCATCCTGACTCCCGCCTTTACCGCTTCAGCGATCTTGTCAAGATGAATATGTCCCGGAATAATTTCATTGGCAGCGTTCACCACCCCCACTATGGGCCGTCTGAGCTCTTCATCAGTATACCCCATGGCTTTAAAAAGTGAGCGGTGGGGCGCTTTTTCAATACCTGATTTCATCTTGTCGCTTCTCATACCATGTCCTCCAGACTAAAAATTAAAACTATCCGTCATGATGTACCCATCATGATAATAATTGTCCAAAGAAAACTTTTTTTCAACAAAATTCACGCATAAAACTACTTGACAAACAAGAGCGTAGCGGCTAGAAATATAACATATGTACAACTTTCGCAAGGAGGACCATGACCGAAAAACTGACAAAAAAACAGGAGCGGGTCTTGGGTTTTGTAAAAAAATATATCCATGACGCCGGATTCCCCCCCACGGTGAGAGAAATTGCTCATCATCTGGGCATGTCGGGTCCAAACAGCGCAAAAAAATTCCTGGACATACTGGAGCGAAAGGGATTCATCAAAAGAAGTGCCAAAAGCTCCCGGGCAATTGAGATTCTGGATGACAAGAAGGGGGTGTTCACCCGCATCCTTCCTGTTGTGGGCACCATCCGGGCCGGCATGCCCCTGCTGGCCGTAGAGAACATAGAAGAGCGGATCGCCGTAGATTCATCATTTGCCCGGTCCGGCGACATGTTTTTTCTCAGAGTGCGGGGGGACAGCATGGTCGATGCCCACATCATGGACGGTGACCGGGCACTGATTCGGCCCCAGGAGACCGTTGAACAGGGGGAAATTGCGGCCGTTCTTATCGGGGAGGAAGCCACCATAAAATATTTTTACCGGGAACCGAACGCCGTCCGCCTTGTGCCCGCAAACGCCGCCATGAAGCCCCTGCATATCAGACGGGACGGACAGGAGGTACGAATTATCGGCAAGGTCGTGGGAATTATCAGAACTATGGAATAGAAAAACAGGAAACCGGTATGGTCGTATTCTTACACACAACAGTCAGTGTCGGTGCGGTGTTTAAACACAGCGGCGTTGTGCCCCGGTGGTTCGGCTACCGCGGCAGAAAAATAGCGATACAGGAGATCACCTATTCCTGGAAGGAAAAAAGAGGCGAAAGCACGTTTCTTCACTTTGCGGTCACCGACGGGACAACCCTGTATGACCTGTCCTTTCAGCCGGAGCGGCTTTCCTGGCATCTGGAGGCGGTGGAAGACACCTGAGAATCAAACATTCACCTTAACGGCTTCACGAGCAACGCATTACAAAACATGGCACACAGAACCATTATTCATATCGACATGGACGCCTTTTTTGCATCAGTCGAGCAGCAGTGCAACCCCGGGCTGCGGGGAAAGCCCATAGGCGTTGTGGGCAGGGGCGGCCGCACCGTTGTGACCACAGCCTCCTACGAGGCCCGGGCCCGGGGGGTAAAAACAGGCATGAACAAGGTGGAGGCAAAGCGCTGCTGTCCCGACATTATCTTTGTCGAGACAAACAATGCCAGGTACACTGATACGTGCGCGCAGTTTGTCTGTCTGTGTCGACAGTTCACCCCCCTTGTGGAAGTTTTTTCCGTTGACGAGGTGTTTCTTGACGTCACCGGCTCCCTCCGGCTGTTCGGCTCGGCACAAGCCATTGCCCGCCAGATACAACAGAAAATCTTTCACACCTTCGGCCTCACCTGTTCCGCGGGCATCGGCCCGAACAAGCTTATCGCCAAGCTTGGAAGCGGCCTGCACAAGCCCAACGGTCTTGTTGAGATACCCCGCGGGGCTGTCCCTGAATTGCTTGAAAACCTTCCCGTGGGAGCGCTGTGCGGCATCGGGAGGAAAACAGAGCAGAAGCTCGCCCAGATGGGCATCACAACCTGCGGCCGGCTGGGCAGAACGGACCCGGGAGTTCTCCGGCAGCGCTTCGGCATCATCGGTGAGCTGCTTTTCCACATGGGACGCGGCGAGGATGACGGGCCGGTTGTCCCCCTGGAGGAAACCCCTGCGCCGAAATCGGTTGGACACAGCATGACCCTGAAACGGGACATCACCTGCCGCGGCCTGATCGCATTTCACCTGCTGCGCCTTTCCGAGATGGTGGGACGCCGTACCCGCAACAGCGGCTTTTCCGGCAAAACGGTCGCCCTTACCATCCGGTACAAGGACTTCAGCACCTTTACCAAACGACGCTCTGTTTCGGCTCCCATACGGGAGACCCGTGACATTTACCATGCGGCGAAAAACATTCTTTCTTCAATCCGGCTTGACCAGGCCGTACGGCTCCTGGGGCTGTCTCTGTCAAACCTTGTCGGGGAGCCCCGGCAGCTGCCCCTTTTCCCCGATGCGCAGCGGCGCCGGGACGTAACCCGGGCCATGGATGCCGTCAATAACAAGTTCGGCGATTTCACCCTCACCTGGGCGAACCTCCGGCTCCTTGAAGAGCGCGCCGGCATTATCTCACCTGCCTGGCGGCCGGACGGCGTACGGAAAATCGTTTTTTAAAACATTGTGTTTTGAGTTAAAATTAAGTATAAAACATCTCACCCCGGTGAACCACTGATGTTCATCGCAACCGCATGAGCAGGGAGTTACAATGGCGGAGTATGATATAGAGAAATTTTTCAATCTCTCCATTGATATGCTGTGCATTGCCGGCACGGACGGCTATTTGAAGCGGGTAAACCCGGCCTTCACAAACATACTGGGATGGAGCGAGGAGGAACTGCTCAACCGCCCTTTCTTTGACTTTATCCATTCTGATGATATTGCCGAGACCAAAAAGGAAATACAACAGCTGGCCGACGGCATTCCTACTCATTCCTTTGAAAATCGCTACCGCTGTGCCGACGGAACATATACGTATTTGCGCTGGACCTCCTATCCGGAAACGGAAACGGGCCTTCTCTTCTGCGTTGCCAGGAATGTTACCCTGCAGCGGCGAAGCCAGGACCGTTTCCGCCTGGCAATGAAGGCATCGCCCACCGCCATGGTCATGGTCAACGAACAAAAAACAATCGAACTTGTAAACCATGCAACAGAGCTGCTTTTCGGCTACAGCCCCAACGAGTTGATCAACCAGCCCGTTACAATGCTCATGCCCGAGCGGTATCGTGAGGGCCACAACAGCTTTTGCAGCAGCTTTTTCAACGCGCCAAGCGCCAGACCCATGGGCATGAACCGTGACCTCACCGGGTGCCGCAAAGACGGTTTTGAATTCTCCATTGAAGTGGGACTGAATCCCTTCTCCCTGGAAGAGGGCACGTTTGTGCTGTGCTCAATCGTCGACCTCACCGAGCGCAAAAAGGCTGAACAGAAAATAGTTGAACAGGCACGTAAGCTTGAGGAGGTCAATACCCGTCTTCTGGAGCTTGCCACCACTGACAGCCTCACACAGCTGAAAAACCGCGGGGTCATGCTCGACCAGCTTGAGCGGGAGATTCTGTTTTCCCGGCGCACCGGCCTGCCCCTTTCATTTCTGATGATCGACGTTGATCACTTCAAACAATATAACGACAACTACGGCCATCCGGCGGGAGATGACATCCTCAGGAATCTGGCACACATTCTCCAGGAGCATTCCCGTCAAAGCGACATTGTGGTGCGCTACGGAGGAGAGGAATTTGCCGTTATAATGCCGGCAACGGATTATGAGGGTTCGCTGATGCATGCCGAAAGAATCCGCGCCGGCATAGAACAGCATCGCTGGCCCAACAGACAGGTAACCGCCAGCCTGGGTGCGGCCACTGTTGTGCTGTCAAAAGCCGACCGCACCGCACCCGACCGGATTATTTCATCGCTCATCTCCGAAGCCGACAAGGCGCTCTACCATTCAAAACAGCACGGCCGAAACCGGGTAACACATGCCCGGGACAGGTGACGTACCCCGTGATACAAAACCTTTTTTTTCGCCGTTCCCGCTGCACACAATAAAAAAGGCCCGCAATTGAGAAACGGGTTGTATACCCCCTCGTCACAAAGCGTGCCTTTTGCTCTTCCGGTACGGGCCGGGCGGCGATGTGTCTGTTTGCCCCCATCACCGCCCAATACATGCAACAGCCCTACAGGCTCGGCTCCACTATCTCGATGGTATAGTAGACCTTGACATAAGAGCTGCTGTCCTTTTCATCATCCCCGTCCTTGACCTTAATCTCATACAGGGTAATGACGTCCGAGCTGGCAGGATTGGTGCCGATCTCGCTGAGATAGTACCCCGTATAGCCGTGGTTGACATCATTGCCCTCTTTGATCCCGTATGACTCATCGTCCCCCGCATCGGACTCTCCCTGAATATCATATATACTGTCACATCCCCCGTCCTTCTCGCGCAGTGGAAAGTCAAGCTCGATAAAGGGGTTGTCATCGGTGTCGACATAAAACTCGGCATAGTGGTCCGAATCGTCCATAAACGTCTGCTGCTGGTCCATGTCCTCGGGAAGTTGCATATAGTTGGCGCAGGTCACCTCGGAAAAGGCGTCGATGATGTCAGTCCCATGGACATAATACTGGAAATACCAGTAAAACTCGGCGTTGCTGCCCGCGCCGTCGCCGCAATTGGTGGTCTTGATGCCCGTCAGGGCCACCTTTATTTTAGAATAGGTATACCCGGTAACCGGAGAATAGGCATTGTAGGAAGCGGTCGTTGTGGCGTCGGTAAAGACCACGACGGCATAATAATATGTTGTGCTGTAGTCCAAATCGGTATCATCATAGTTTTCGGCATCACCCACGTAGACCACCCTGGCCCCGTCAACGTACAGGTCGCTGCTGTCCGGTTCCGTGTCAAGCTTGTCCTCGTAAAATAACGGCTTTTGTGGTATGGCAAGCGTGCTGCTGAACGGGTCTTCAGAGCGAAGAATGATAACGCCCTCAAAATCGCCCGACGAGGGATTGGCCCAGGTTAGCCGAACCCAGGACTGGCCGAGCCCGTCCGCTGACAAATCCTCAACCTTGAGGGCGGTGACGGCCTGAACTATTACCGGCGGAAAGTATATGCCCGTGTCCCCGCTTGTCTTGTACACATATGCCGTGTAGTAGTAAGTAACGCCGGGGGTAAGCCCGGTATCCTCCAGTATCTCGACCTCGTTGTTCTGACCGGATTTATAAACAATTACAGCGTCTCCGATAGTACCCCCCACGGAGTAGGATGATTTCTCATCAGGGTCCGGTATGTTCTCCGTCACCGATTCCATGCTTTCGTGGCGCAGGATCATCACGCTGTTGTAATCATCCTTGTCCGAAGGATTGTCCCAGGTGAGCATGACCCGAGTGGAATAGGTTTCATTGACCTCGAAATTCTCAAGGGACACGATCTGGTCGAACTGGGTGGGCGACGGATCAAGGGGATCGAGGATGCCGTCATCATCGGTGTCGGTCTTTGTGGGGTCGGTTGAAATGATGCCGTAGTCAAGCAGGTCCTCTTCGGTGGGCACGGTAAGCAGGCCGTCATCGTCGATAACGACCTGGAGGGCCGTGTTGTAGTAGCAGAAATCAAGCTCGTCCTCACCCGTAATATAGTCGCAGAACCCCCGTTCTTCTGAATCCAGAAGGGTGTCCTCATCGGTATCATCGGTGCCGGGGCTGGAGTAGACCTTTGAGCCGTAGACATACCATCCCGCCCGCAGCTCGTTGTAATCGCTTATCCCGTCATCGTCGCTGTCAAGCTCGCTGTCGGAGCTGTTGTTGAGCACCTCTTCACGCACCGGGATGAGATCAAGGTCCTGGTCCTGCAGCATCATGAGGGTAACAATATCCCCGGCATCGATTTCTATGGCTGAGAGGTCGTAGGCCTGGATAAAACCCGAATAGACGTAATTGTATTCCTGCACGCCGTCATTTTTGGTTACCATCATCACCCAGTGGCTGTTCGTGCTTTCGCTGGACTGAACATCCCTGATCTTGGTAATACCCGTAAAGGTTTCGCTGCGGGACGTGCCGTCACGGTCGGTGAACTCCCAGGAAACAGGATTGGTTTCGTAGGTTACGTTCAGCAGGTCCAGTGCCTGGGCAAGGGTAATGCCGGGGCTGTCGGAATCCCGCCGGGTAGCGACATAGTACTGCTCGGGGGTCCTGCCGTATCCGTAGTCAATGGTTATCTTTGCGGTCTTGACGTTCACCGTTGTCATCTGGTGGTCGATGGCATTGCCGTATTCATCCTCAAGCTTATAGGTTGACGGGAAGAAAACCAGGTTCCTGGTATCGGCCAGCAGGTCCATTGTCTCCTCGTAGGTAAGCCCGCCGGCCCCGAACAGGGCCTGGATGCACTGGCCGTTTTGAACCGTGGTCTCGGGAAACTCGGGGTCGTATTCCGTGCCGCAGAACATATTTGCTATGGGCGTTGAAACCTGGGTGGCAAAGTTGTACTCCTTGGCGGCGATGACCAGGTTGGTAACGGTAAAGTCTATATTGCCGTCGTTACAGATATCAACCAGCACATCCATTGTTCCCTCGTTGAAGGTCGTCCCGGTGGTCTGGGAATTCTCAACAGCTCTTTCAGAAGTTCGGGAATTTTCCTTGGTCTGGTTCACCGACCAGTTAAATGATTGGGCGAACCCGTAGGTAAAGCTTGCCGTGGCGGAAAAGCTCACGGAAACCCCGGGTTCCTTGCCCCAGGTCTTTTCAACCCCGAAGGTCGCGGAAACCCCTGCCTCCACACTGTGGGTCCGTTCTCCGCCCTGGGTCGTGGAGATGGATGTGGTGTCGGTATATGACGAGCCAATGGTTTCGCTGCCCGTTGACTCCTCGGTAAGTGAATAGTGGGCATCGATATCCGGCAGGCTTGCCAGATCGATACTGAACTGGGGAACGTCGGCAAGTGCCGGATTAAACCGGTACCGGTTGGTGTCGGGATCAAAGGCATAGACGTTCACTTCTTCACCGTCGTCGTACCCGTCGCCGTCTGAGTCGGGATCATCGGGGTTGGTGAAATAGATATTCATCTCATCGCTGTCGGTAAGGCCGTCACCGTCTGAGTCGCCGGGACCTCCCTGGGCGGTCGTGGTGGTGGTGCTTCCCTCTTCGAACAGAAAAACCATTGCCGTTGCCGTAACCGTGGAATCGGACACAAGGGTGGCGCGTACAGTTGCCTGGGTGCTTGACGGCATTGTCTTCGGTGCCGTGTACAGGCCGCCGGTTGAAATAACACCATACGATGTGCCTTCTTCCACGCTCCAGGTGACGCTGGTAGCGTCCGAACCCATCACCGTGGCCGTGAACTGCTGGGACGAGCCCAGCTGCAGCGTGACAAAACCGGGGCTGATGCTTACTGAAGGCCCGACATCACACCCCCCCAGCATCACCCCGGCAAATCCGGCCAGGAAAAGAAACAGTAATAATAAATTTTTTCTGAACATCATAGCAGTACCCCTCCTTGTATAGTGTGGTTTTATTATATAAATTATAGAACAAAAGTTACGGTATCATAAAAATAAAACGTGTCAAACAGATATTTTATCATATGCTTACAATCTATAAAAAAAGTAGTTTTTGATTATATTGAAAAACCAAATGCTCTCTTTTACAAACATTACCCTCATTACGCCTGGATGCTAAACACCTATGCCAAGCTGTTCATTGGGCAGACATCCCGGGCACTACACATTGCCGGTGAGCACGAACAATAAACGCCTTTAGGCTGTTAAAAGCACATCATGTGCCAGCTCTAATAAAATCATATTACTTTGATAAAACTATTGTTTTCGACAATAGATGCAGCATCTGTCTGCATATTTCTTTTGCAGATAGTACACTTTGTCGGCATAATAAGGAGAGTAATTAACAGACTTCACCCGCAGAAAAGGAATGCTGATGATAAGAATCGGTACCAGCGGATTTTCTTTTGATGACTGGAAGGGAACCGTCTATCCCCAGGGCCTCAAAAAAAATGACTGGCTTGCCTTTTATGAAAAAGAGCTGGGATTTAAAGCGCTTGAAGTTAACTTTACCTATTATGCACTTGCCTCCCAGAAGAGTTTTGAAGGCATGTCCCGGAAAACCTCGGATGATTTTGAGTTCGTTGTAAAAGCCCACAGGGACATGACCCATAATATCCGGGACAGGGCAACAAAAAAAATTGTCGATACCGGCAGTGTATGTGAAAAGTTTATCTTTTCCCTCGAACCGCTGATGCGGGATAAAAAGCTCTCATGCGTGCTCATGCAGTTCCCCTTCTCATTTCATTGTAGCCGGGACAATGTGGAATACCTGCGCAGGATTCGGGACCTGGCGGCCGGCATCCCGGTAGTTGTTGAATTCAGGAACAGGGCCTGGCTCCGGGAGGAGACCTTTTCATTTCTTCGCGAACATGACATGGGGTACTGTGCTGTTGACGAGCCCCGGCTTAAGGGCCTTGTGCCCTTCGTGTCCGAGACAACCTCTTCCATCGGGTACCTGCGGCTTCACGGCAGAAACAAAAAGTGGTTTGATTCACCCATGTCCGTACGGTATAATTACTGCTACACCGATGAAGAGCTTAAGGGGTTCGTCGGTCCGGTGCGCACCATGGACGGCCGGGTCCGGAAGATGCTGGTCTTCTTCAATAACTGTCACGCAGGACACGCAGCCAAGAACGCGGTAAGAATGGCGCACATGCTTCTTGGCGACAAAACAGTATGAACAGTAACGAGCCGCCCTGACGCCTGCAATGAGATGAACGACAAAAAAAAGTATCACAATGTTCCTGCCGCGTTCATTGACAGCCATGTCCACCTGGATCATATTATTACCGGTTCACCCGACCGGGCTGTATGGCTCAGACAGGTCCGCTGCATTCCCGTATCCTGGTCCTTTGGGGCTGCTATTTCGTCGGCGGCGCATGTTAAAGACTATCTCCGGGGCCACCAGGAGATCATCCACCGTTTGAACAGAAAAGGATTCAGATGCTTTTATCTTGCCGGCATTCATCCCCGCAACATTACCAGCGATTTACGGCCCGGAGCCGTGCGGGATATCCTTGCGCCCTATATAGACGATACGCTGTGCCTGGGCATTGGTGAAATAGGTCTTGAAACCGGGTCCCAGCATGAGCGGGACATATTGGACGCGCAGCTCGCACTCACCGCTCACATCGTCCGGCGGGGGAAAATAATCGGTATCCACACACCCCGGCACAACAAGCCGGCGGTAACCCGGGACACCCTTCTAATGCTTGGGCAGTACCGTTCATACGGCAACAGCATCGTGGTTGACCACTGCACCGTTGATACCATCAGCGCTGTTCTTCACCAGGGATTCCGGGCGGGAGTAACGCTGAGTTCAAGTAAGACGTCTCTTGCTGAACTTGACGGCATAGTCAAGCAAAACCCTCACCACATCAACAGGATACTGCTGAACACCGATTCGGGCACCATGTTCTTCGAGGATTTGTACCGGTTTTGTAACACAACCGTTTTCCCTGAAACAATAAAGACGGCACTTTCACATGATAACGCACACAGCTTTTACGGGTTCGCCCAGCTGGCATGACCGGCATTTACGTAATCTATTCCACAGGAGAAATTCCATGATTAAAACGAGTTCTCACAAACTCGCCAATGCAATACTCGTGCTGTTGACAACGCTCTCTATTACTACGGGGGTATGTCAACCACTGTGGGCACATGATTCACCAGGTGCCCGCGTCCTGCATGGTAAATCAGCTGCCACGAAAAAGAAAACGGGCACCATCGATCCCGCCTCCCTGGCACCCCTGTGCCGGCAGCTACAGAACATAATGGCGTGTTTAGCGGCAAAGACGCGTGCTCCGCGAACTGCTTCTCCCCTGAGAACTATCCTTATGTCCGAAAAGAATAAAAAAATCGCTCTTACCCCCGTATTAGAAAAACGGGACAAATCCGAACCATGGAAATTGATTGTTCACGAGCAAAACGGCACCCCTGTTTTCCTCGGCAAATCGCGGACAGGGACTTGGTCGCTCAGGATCAAAAGGCCCGCGGGACCCTCGCTGCCGGCACGGCAAAAAGCCCTCCGCTATATCGAGGAAAACCGGGCTCTGTTTTGCCTTAAAAATCCTTTTGAAGAATTGCGTGTTGCCGATGAGCACCGGGATGAGTTCGGCCGGCAGCATATTACCTTCAAACAGTTCTGGCAAGGGGTCCCGGTGTGGGGTCATGATCTCGTTATGCACCTTGACGCAGACGGTGAACTGTATGCATGTAACGCGCGCTACTCGCCAAGCCCGGAGGAAATCGATCCCGACGAGGTATATGTAACAGCAGCCGAAGCTGTGAGCATCGCCGAAGAAGACCTTTTGTTCGACACTGCCATTGACAATCTCAGTGAACCCGCCCGTGCCCTGCTCGGTTATGACGGACCTGCGGCAACAAAATACGTCTGGACGGACCCCGCAACACAGGAAAGCTTTTGCGTATGGCACATACAGATTCGTCCCAATTTCCGTGACAACTGGTACTACTTCATCGATGCCGTAACCGGTGAGGTCCGTGAACGCTACAACGCTACTGCTACCGAAGGTGCCGTCACGGCCCAGGCTGTTGGTCTGGACAATGCCGTCAGGACCATTGATGTCTACCGGCACGATGAGGCGTTTTACATGATCAACGCTTCACTGCCCATGTGGCTCCCGGACCAAAGCGATCCCGTTAACAATCCCCAGGGCGCGCTCTGGACCCTTGATCTGCGCGGAACTGATCTTGGAAATCAGGCGCAGGTCTATTATGTAACCTCACTCGACAATACATGGAATGACCCTGCGGCAGTGTCCGCCCATTATCATATGGGGCTGGTTTACGACTACTATTACAGTACCCACGGACGCAACGGCATTGACGGTGATGGCAGTACCATCATCTCCCTGGTGCATGTCACCGACGGGGGAAACGCTATGGATAATGCCTACTGGAACGGTAAAGTATGCGTATTCGGCGATGGAAATATGCTCTATATGCCCATCGCGGGCGCCCTTGATGCCGTTGCCCATGAGATGACCCACGGGGTTACCCAGTATACGGTCAATCTCGAATACAAGTTTCAGTCCGGTGCTCTGAATGAATCATTTTCCGATATTTTCGCCGCCATGGTTGATAGAGACGACTGGCTCATCGGCGAAGACATTGTAAACACCTTCTATTATCCCTCGGGAGCCATGCGCGACATGGAGGATCCCCACAACGGCGGCAGCAGCCTCGAGGAGTTCGGATGGAACCCTGCACATATGGATGAGTACGTTGAACTGGACATAACCCAGGACAACGGCGGGGTTCACGTAAATGCCATGATTCCCGCGCGCGCCTGTGTTCTGATAGCTGATGCCATCGGCAGGGAAAAAACCGAAAAAATCTTCTATCGCGTCTATGAGGCGCGGTATCTGAACAGCCAGGCCCAGTTTGTGGATATGCGGCTGGCTGCCGTTCGTGCCGCAGCGGACCTGTTCGGCGATTTGTCCGAGGAAGTGAGCGCGGTTGAGGAAGCATACGACACCGTTGGTATTGTGGGAGAGACCGGCACCCGGCAACCCGAGGACCTGCCTGCTGTTCAGGGGGACCAGTGGGTTGCCGTTGTGGGCGGAGACGGTACCCCCTACCTCGCGCGTCCCGTTCTGGAATCTGAAACAGATATTGTCCAGCTGACAACGACCCGGGTGTTTACCGGTTCCTATAAACCCATAAGCATCTCTGACGACGGCTCCGTCATTATCTTTGTTGACGACAAAAATTTTGTGCGCATCATCTCTTTTGACGGCACCGGAGAGAAAATTATCAGCGAAACCGGCCAATTTTCCTCGATCGCCCTGTCGCCTGACGGCACAATGCTGGCGGCAACCTCCATCTACCAGGATTCATCCATCTATATTTTCGACCTGACGTCCGGCACCAGTAAAACGGTTACGCTCTATAATCCTACCACCTCTCATGAAGGGGCACATGCGGGCACGGTTCTGTACGCGGATGTCCTGGACTGGGACCTGAGCAGCCGGCTGCTTATTTACGATTCATTCAACCAGGTCCCCAAGGTTACGGGAGACGCCATCACGTTCTGGGACGTAAACATCCTTGATGTTGACAATGAGATTATCTTCCCCCTCTTCCCACCCCAGAAAGAAGGTATTCACATTATTAATCCATCCTTTGCACAGACCAATGATAATTATTTTGTCTTCGATCTGGTCGATCAAAACCAGGCAACCATCGCCATTATGGCCGGAAATCTTTTTAGCGGGGAGGTCAATTTCATTGAAAACAACGGTTCTTTTGCCGGGGTTCCAAAATATTCCACGGATGACCGCCGCATTGTTTTTCAGCGCATGGAAGCCGATGCCTCCTATGTTTTCCAGATTCCGGTAACAGAGGACAGGATGCAGGCGGCCGGCCAGGCAAAGGACTATCTCTCAAATGCCCGGCTTCCCACCTGGTTTGCCGTCGGAACACGCCCCGGTGATACAACGACAACGACCACCGCCCCATCTGAAGAGGTCTGTGTGCTTTCCGCGTCCCTGAAGCAGCAGGAAGCTCTCACGGCCCTGCGGACATTCCGGGACACGCGGTTACAAGGAGAAAGGGGCATCGTCCTTACTGCTATGTATTATCGCAACAGCGCCGAAGCGGCCGGCATAGTAGCCGCTGATCCCGTGCTTCGCACCACGCTGCAGGAACTGGCACGTCAAAACACGCACCGTATACAGGCCCTTGCTGCAGAAAAGGATGTCTATATCACCCAGGATGCCCTAGATGATATCGTTTCCTTTCTCCGGGACGTTTCAGCACAGGCCGCCCCGCAGCTACAAAGGGATATCTCTGAGATACTGGACGGTATTGAAAGCCGCCTTTTGCTGCGTCAAATGGGAATACAGCTGCAATGACCCCTTGACGCGTGTCCCCGACAATGCGGCCCCGGCTGTAGGAACGCTCTGCCCCACGGTACTCAGAACAATCAAAATTCAGATACCGGGAGCCGTAATACAAAATTCAAAGCACAAAAACTTTTTACAGCCGGTCTTTTATTTTTAATGCTGAATGCTGCAATCGAAAATTCCACATATCTCTGTTGTGAATTTACATTTTGACCTCCTTCAGGAATCATCGTATACTTTTTTGATTGCATCCCATACGGTGCATGGTTTTCAGACGGTACAACAGTAACGTGACTATAGGAGCAACCACATGCAGCAGTCCCATGATGAATATGACGCGGTAATAATCGGTGGCGGCCTGTCCGGACTCACCTGTGCACTTTCTCTTCTTAATCAGGGGAAAAAGGTGCATCTTGTTGAACGAACACCCATGGTCGGCGGGTGCCAGGGATACTTCAAAAGAAAAGGGTTTCTGTTTGACGCCTGCCTCCACTCTGTGGCGGAGGCATATGACGGCGGCCCGGTAGTCACGGCCCTGCAATCTCTCGGGCTTCCCGGGCTTCCCGATTTTGTCAGGATGGACCCGGCTGCCTGTTTTGTCTTTCCCGATACGACATACCGGATGCCTGCTGACGGTAATGCGAGCATTAAGATGCTTTCACATCTCTTTCCTGGAGAAGCAGCGGGCATTGAAAAACTGTTTGCAGCATTGCGTGATGTGTACCAGGGGCTGGGAAAACTGCCCGACATTGACCCGGCTGTTGAGCGATACAGCGGCGCGGTCTTTCAGCAGGTTCTTGATGAGTTTATTACCGACGGAAGGCTCCAGGCCGTGGTGTCGGGATACTGGGGATACCTGGGCCTTCCTCCGTCGCGTTCATCCGCCCTCGTGTTTTCCGCCTTTACCCATTCGCTGTTTGCAAAGGGAAATTTCTTTCCCCGGGGCGGTGTCAGCACCGTGGTCCGGCTGCTGGAAGGCGCTATCAGGAAAAAGGGCGGGGAACTGTCTATGAACTCGGCTGCGCAAAAAATCATCGTTAAGCAGAACAAAGCAGCGGGTGTTCTGCTGGACAGCGGCCGGGAAATCAGCGCAAAAACTGTTGTGTCAAACGCCGATGCCGGTGCAACATTTTTTGATTTGCTGGGCAAAGAGCACCTGCAGCCGGAATTCATCAACAGCATTGAACAGCTGAAAACATCCCTGTCCGCATTCAGTGTCTACCTGGGGATAGAAAGGGGCCTTTCAATTCCTCAAACACTCAGCGGGACAAACCTGGTGTATCCCGACAATGACCTTGATCGCCAGTACGAAGCACTATGTGCAGGGCGCCTTGAAAACGTGCCGTATTGTCTGGCGATCCCGACCCTGCAGAATCCTTTGCTTGCACCGACAGGACGTCATATTGTAAATCTGTATACCCCCATACCCTATCGTACCGATGCTGTAGCGGCGTGGAAAGAAAAAAAGCAGGAATACACTGAAAAGTTCATTGACCTTGCAGAAACGGTTTTACCGGGGCTGCGCCGGCACATAGTTGTAACAGAAGCGGCAACGCCGGATACGCTGGTGCGCTATAGCGGAAACCGTAACGGGGCTGTAGGGGGCTGGGACTATACACCGGCAACGGATGCAGGCCGGCTGCTCAACAAAACGCCCGTTGAGGGGCTCTATCTCACCGGCCACTGGACCTTTCCCGGAGTCGGGGTGCATGCCGCCATACAGTCAGGGTGCATAACGGCATCGATGATAGAGTAAAAGCTTTTTGGTAATGTGTATGGTTTTAACCGGTACCGGGGGGGTATCCATGATAAGGAACAGTATCCATAGTTTGATTTTTTTTGTGGCGGCTGTGCCCTTTGCAGCGTGTGACACCCAGCCGACGGACAACAACACTGAAACACACGGCGGGGCTTTTCCCCTTGCCGTTGAAACCCGGTCCGGAACCGTTGAGGGCAGCTGGGGAGAGGCATCCCTGTATTTCAAGGGAATACCCTACGCGGAGCCGCCGGTGGGGGACCTGCGGTGGCAGCCCCCTGCAGATAAAGCGCCATGGCAGGGTGTGCGTCTGGCACACGAGTTTTCCCCCGCATGCCCCCAGCCGGAATCACCCCTGTCGCAGCAGGAACTTGTGTGGGACGAGGACTGTCTGTGTCTTAACATCTACCGTCCCAAGGAACATACCACAAACCTTCCCGTCATGGTTTTTATTCACGGGGGCAGCCATATCACCGGCTCGGGCTCCCTTTCCTACTATGACGGAGAATGGCTTGCTCAAAACAAAAAAATCGTACTGGCAACCATCAACTACCGCCTGGGACAGTTTGGCTACCTGTATCTGCCGGAAGCCGGCATTACGGGAAATTATGGAACCCTGGACCAGATAAAGGCCCTTGAATGGATCAATAATAACATTGAGGCATTCGGCGGGGACCCTGATAATATAACCCTGTTTGGGGAATCCGCCGGTGGTATCAGCGTGGGTATGCTGCTTGCCCTTGCCCCTGAGCTGTTTGACAAGGCAATAATCCAGAGCGGCATAATTTACTACAATGCCGACAGTATCTCTCCTGAAAAAGCATCCGAACAGGGGAAGGCTTTTGCCCGCGAGATCGGCTGTGACCAAGCCGGTGATGTCGGAGCCTGCCTGGGTGAAAAGTCCGCCGGAGAAGTGCTCACGACCGGAACAGGAAACGCAAACTTTGCGGTACCGGGCAATCAATACGGCCCGGTTTTGGACGGCGTGCTCGTACATGATACCCCCCTCGAAATGATCATTAAAGGCACCGGCAGGGACATTCCCCTTATCATGGGCGTTAATGCAGATGAAGGAACCCTTTTTGCCTATTTCCTGGGAATAGAGACAAAAGAGGACTATGAAAACTGGGTGCGCAGCATCTTTTCCGTTCTGGCCGACCACGTGCTCAGGCTCTATCCCGCAGATAATTACCGGGAGCCGTGGCTCGCGGCGGCAGACGTGCTTGGCGATGCGGTGTTTGTATGTTCAACCCGGGAAACTCTTAAGAAACTCTCATTGTACAATAACCGGCTGTATCAGTACTACTTTACCTACGCAACCGATGATGCCGTGGAATCGGGTTTCGGTGCCTTTCATGCAGCTGAGCTGGGATATGTGTTCCACACTTTTGCATCTGAAACAGCCGCGGCGGAACAGGTCTCCCAAAATCTAACCGAACTGTGGACGCGGTTCGCCTATGACGGCGTTCCTTCATGCAACGATACGGTATGGCCGCCCTTCACCTACCTGCTTCAGCACTACCTTTCCATTGACGAACAGCTTTCAACAGGCATGTACCTGAAGAAGGACACCTGTGATTTCTGGGACTGGTTTATCAACCCCTGAAAAAACAAGGTAGTAGTGTATAACCTTTTTTTCTTGATTCGTGCTGCTGAAAAAAGCTGCACACAAACGTTCCTTTTATGTTGACAGAAACATTTTAAGAGGATACCATACATACCGACTGGTCGGAATGTATGGAGACTGAAACAATGGCAAAAAACAAGGCCCCTGCAGTCAGAAGAGAAGAGATTTTTGAAGCAGCCCTGCGCTGCTTTAACAAAAGCGGCTACTATAAAACATCCATTGAAGCCATAGCCGGAGAGGCGGGGATAAGCAAAGGCGGTGTCTATCACCATTTTGCGTCAAAAAAAATCCTTTTTATCGAGCTGTTTCATGCTAAGGTCAACGCCTATTTTGACCGCGTAACAGCCAATATTCAGGAGATTGCAGATCCGGCTGACCGCATACGGTCCTTGGTACAAAGATCCGAAAAAGAGCTCCATGAAAACAAAGATATCCTGAAATTCTGCCTGGAGTTTGTGGCGGAAAGCACCCGGGACAGTGATATCCGCAGTGAAGTCACCAGCATGTATAAGAACAGGGTGACAACCGTGGCCCGGATAATCAGGCAGGGAATTGCTGCCGGGACCTTCAAGGACACCGATGCGGAGAGCATTTCACGCATTTTTTACTTCCTGTCCATGGGCTTTTTCCTGACCCGGTTCACTGTTAACCTTGATTTTGATCCCATTCTGCAGCACAGTGTTAATATGGACACTATTTTTACGGGTATTCAAAAAACTATAACAGCCTAGCAACCAATCACGGAAGGAGTAGTACCATGAAGCAGCAAAAACAAGCACTGTTGTTGATTATGTTTTTTACCGTTTTCGCCACTGTCGGTGCATTCAGCATGCTGTGTGCTGCCGAAAAAGCGGCACCCGCACCAAAGGCCCAGGCTATTGCAATTGAAGCCCGGGTCGATGAGACGCACCCTGAAATAGAACCCGGCCTCACCTGTAATGACTGTCATGAAATTAAATATGATGCCGAAACAACGGCAACACAGGTGCATCTGTATGAAGAATCACCGGCCCGAAAAAAAGGTGAAGGCGTTATGACACAGGAAGGCATCTGGCAGGAAATCGTAAAAGCCATCGGCGGCCTCAAGCATGATTCCAAGACCTATATTCTGGGGACCTGTCTTAATAATGAGCCCCTTACCACCACATGCGAATGGACCCTTGACACAAAAGACAAGTGCCTGTACGGCTTTCATGAGAAAGGGACGGAAAAACTCAAACATATAGCAGCAAATCCCAAAGTAAGCATGAACTATCATCTTGAATTTGACAGTGCCACATTTGCCGACTATTTATGTGTCCAGATACGAGGCCGGGCCGAGCTGGTAGAGGGCACCGATCCGGCTTTTGAACGGGCCATGATTGATCTGTTGCCGTATGAATTCGGTGCTCGGGTGCCCAAAGACGCCACACCCAAGCAGCGTGAAGAAAAGCTGAAACAGTTCCGGGACATGGCCAAGGGGGCTTTTGTTATCACCAAAATAGTTCCGGAACAGATTACCATACTCAACAAAGATTTCGCACAAGAAGGCTTCAGGATATACCAGCGCTGGACCAGGTAACGCGGCAAAAACCAGACCCCATAACAGTTAGGGAAAAAACAGATGAAAACATATGACGTAATCGTTGTCGGAGCAGGCCCCGGTGGCCTGGGGGCGTGTCTCAAAGCTGCCTCCATGGGGCTTAAAACAGCTCTCATAGAACGGCGTTCCCGGCTCGCGCCGTTGGCCCGCGCCTGTTCGGAGGGACTGCTGTATGAAGAAGAATATCACGGTGATGCCGTTCAGGTTAACAGGGAAACAGGCCGCATCGAATTTCAAAAAAACGACTTTTATCTTCGCTATACAGGGCCTGTCAGGGAAACGCCCTATTTCATGAACGTTTCCCCCAACGGGAACAGGATGAAGATTGTGCGCTACGATCATAAGGCCATTCACCTTGTCTACGACAAGGCACAGTGCCTTGAGGAGAACCTTGACGACGCCGTCGGCGCCGGTGTCGAGTTCTTGCCTGACCAGACGGTTATAGACCTTGAGACCGCCGGGGAAACGGTCACCGTACACACGAACAAGGAGAGCCTGCGTGGGCGGTTTCTCATTGCTGCCGACGGTCACAACTCCCTGTGCGCGCGCACAGCAGGATTTAATACGGACAGGCCGTTTTACGGTACGCTGACCAACGCCTGCTGGTACATCAAAGGCTTTGAGCCCGAGGAGCCGGCACATATACATCTGGTAGAGGGCAAAGGCGGCCCGGCAATCATCTGCTTTAACCCCCGGGCCATCGAGGGTGAATATAACGTTATGATCAGCGGCTTCAGCCCGAATCCCCGCTACCGTGAAAAATTCGAGCAGCTGCAGCGCTCCTCCGTCATGGCACCCTATTTTACCAAGGTTGAAATAGTGCACAGCCTCTCCTGCATCCTGAACCTTTTCGGGCCCCTTGAAAACCCGTGCAGGGACAATGTGTTCATTGTCGGCGATGCCGCCTGGATCGGCCAGACGAGCAACACCCACGCGGCCCTGACCGGGCTCAAGGCCGCCCAGTGCATCCATGATGCGCTCAAAGAGAAAAAGACGGGCGCCGATATCTATGCCCCCTATCAGCAGTGGTGGGACGAAAACTTCGCCTGCCATATACGGCCGCCGGGAGGCAACCTGTTTGAAGAGCTCACCGGCGATGAGCTGAATGAGCTTTTTTCCTATATGCCCGATGAAATAGAAGGCTCCGAAGAGCCCATAACTGCCAAAAAGCTCATGGGAGCCTTTTTCCAAAAACTGATCCCCGAGGTGCAGAAAAAAAATCCGCAGCTCGTGCAGAAAATAGCTGCGATTCAGCAAAAAAGTACGGATGAAGCGTGGCATGAAAAACGAAGCGCAGGGTTTCCGGTAAGGAAAAAACCTGCAAAGATGTCCGATTAAAACAGCATAACCCGACTGTACACTAAAGGAGGTTCACATGAGCAATGTAAAGGAAATTCCCGTAGAAGAACTGGAAGCAGAACTTGTCGCATTTCTTGACAGCATGTCCAACAAAGCCGGCGGTAAACGCACAAAGCCGGGGTGCAACCTTAAACACGGCCAGGCCTGTGCCCTGGGCACCTGCGTGGACAACAAGCCGCGGGTCACGCCCATCGATCTGTATAACGACGGTATGATTATCTGGATTGCCGGTGAGCCGGGGGGCAAAATTGCCAATATTATGCGAAACCCCAACGTTTCCGTCGGGGTATATGAGCCCGTTGACCACAGCAAGGAACAAAAAAGCCTCCAGGTCTGGGGAACCGCGGAGCTTGTAAACCTGAAAAACAGCCCGGAAGAATTCAACAAACGGTGTGACCAGTTTGGGCTTAATGAAGCCTTAAGGGGTATGATTGAGGAGTTCACATTAAGCGGCGCATTACCTGCAGGCCAGGAAGAGATGCTGTTTGAACAGATCAGTAAGAAGTTCAACTGGATCAAGGTGACACCGGAAAAAATGATCCTGCTGCACATGGTACCGGAACAGTTCCCGCTCCACAAGACATGGGAGCCGGGAAAGGCAACCGTCACGTCACAGGGGTAAAACAGGCAGGGGCGATCAAAAAACAAACTATACTGAACCGCTAGTCACTGTTACGGAGTGCACGGCAGATGAAACAAATATACGGATGGGCCGGCAGGATTCTTTGCCTGCAGCTGACCGACCGGACAATCTCAACCCTTAACACCGCAGAGTACGGTGACCGCTTTATCGGTGGCCTGGGCATCGGGGCAAAGATTTACTGGGACAAAAGTTCCCCCGACAAGGACGCGTTTCACCCCGACAACCCCCTTATTCTTATGACCGGTCCCCTGTGCGGAACAACAGCTCCGGCCGCGCCCCGTCTTGTGGTATGCGGCAAATCACCCTGTGCATTTCCCGAGCGCTTCGTAAGTGCCAGCACCGCAGGCTTTTTCCCCGCGTGGATGAAAAAAGCGGGCTATGACGGCATTGTTATCCAGGGAAAAGCCGACACCCCTGTCTATGTCAGCGTTGATGACGGCAGGGTTGAAATACGCGACGCCGCTCATCTGTGGGCGAAGACAACCAGTGAGGTCACCCGGACGATTCAGCGTGAGCTCGGCGACGACTACCGTATCATGACAATCGGGCCGGGTGCGGAAAACGGGTCCCGCATTGGCAACCTTATTATTGATATCGCCGGAAGCGCGTCCATGGGGTTCGGATCAGTGATGGGCTCCAAAAATGTAAAAGCCGTGGCAATCAGGGGCACGCAAAAAGTACCCGTTGCAGATCCTGAAAAGGTGCAATCAATACGGAAAAAACTCACAACAATGATGGGCCCGGGATTTGTCAATCTCTATGACAAGGCCATTCCCGTTCCCGGCAATACAATTGTCGGGAAGGTTCACTGCCACGGGTGCCCCCAGGGGTGCTGGCGCACGCTGCAGCGCAGGGAGTCGGGGGCGGAGGGCATCCGCAAGTGCCAGACCGGAACATTCTATGCCCTGTGGGACAGGAAGCTTCATGGAGAGATTACTGAGGCAACATTTCAGGCAACAGACCTTGCGAACGATTATTCCCTGTGCGTGCTTGATCTGCTTTTTATTATGCTGTGGCTTGACCGGTGCTTTGCCCGGGGGATATTAACAGAGCAGCAAACAGGGCTTTCCCTGTCGAACATGGGAAGTATCGAATTTTTCAAAACCCTGCTGGACAAGATAGCCTCCCGGGACGGGTTCGGTGATGTGCTCGCCCAGGGCGCGCTCAGGGCATCGGAGATGAGCGGCAGTGAATCACGCAAGATAACCGCTGACTATTTAAACCAGACCGGCCGCATTGGAAGGGCCTACGGCCCAAAAAGTTTCATCATTTCCGCACCGATATATGCCGTCGAGCACCGCCCGTCCATCACCGAGCTTCATGAAATATGTTACCCCCTTGCGAAATGGGCCCTCTGGTATACCACACAGGGAAAAGGCAGCTATGTGTCGACAGACGTGCTCAGAAACATAGCAAAGTCCTTCTGGGGCGGTGAACAGGCGGTCGACTTCTCGACCTATGCCGGCAAAGCCCTGGCAGCAACGCTGGTACAAAACCGCCAATATGCCAAAGAATCCCTTGTCCTGTGTGATCTGGTATGGCCGGTCATGGACGATGCCGGCACCCGGGACCACGTGGGTGACCCGACCCTGGAGGCACAGCTCTTTACTGCCGTTACCGGAAAAGAGATTCACGGGGATGAACTTACCCGCGCCGGGGAACGTATTTTTAATCTTACCAGGGCATTACAGATCAGGGAAGGACGACGGGGCAGGCAGGATGATTATATTCCCGAATACTGTTTTAGCGAACGTGTCGAGGCACCCTCTGATATTTTCGATATGTACAATCCGGAACGCTATCTGCCCGGCTCAGGCGACCAGGTTGTTTCCCTGAAGGGAAAGGCCCTGGACAAGCAGAAGTTTACAGAGCTCATGGATGAATACTACGAGCTTCGGGGGTGGGACAGGACAACGGGTCTCCTGAAAAGGGCCAATCTTGAAGCACTTGATCTTTCGGACATTGTCCCTGAGCTTGAGCAAAAAAGTCTTCTTGCATAATCAGTCATTGAGTAATTACTGGAGGGTGGTATGAAATCAGTAGTAATAACAGGAAGCACAAAGGGCATCGGCCTCGGCATGGCCCGGGAATTTCTAAAAAAAGAGTGCTGTGTTGTTATGAGCGGACGCAGCGTACTAAAAATTGAACAGGAAGTGCAGGATCTCGGCCGTCAATTCGGCAGCGACAGGATCATCGCCCGGAGCTGTGATGTTACCGACATTAACCAGGTGCGCGCTCTGTGGGATGCCGGCAAGAAAGCGTTCGACAGGGTCGATATCTGGATCAATAATGCCGGCGTTGATACAACCATGCTGCCGCTCTGGGAACTGGACGCCGCTGAAATCGCCCCTGCAATAAGCACAAATATTACGGGCCTGATATACGGGTGTCAGGTTGCGCTGCAGGGGATGCTTGACCAGGGCTCCGGCCAGATATATAACATGCTGGGCTTCGGCAGCGGTGATATGATGCGCCCCGGCATGACCGTTTACGGCACAAGCAAGCGTGCGGTCAAATACTTTACCGACTCGCTGATAGAAGAGGCAAAAGGCACGCCCGTACAGATCGGCACGTTGGGCCCGGGCATGGTAGTTACCGACTTTATGATTGAGGGCATGAGAAAAATGTCACCTGAGCAGCGTGAAGATGTTAAGACAATTTACAATATGCTGGCAGATACGGTGGAAACGGTCACACCCTTTTTGACGGAAAACATACTGAACAACGACCAAACCGGTGCGGAAATCGACTGGCTGACCACTGAAAAAGCACATGCCCGGTTTGAAGACGAAGCCTATCTCAGCAGAGATCTGTTCAGCAAATACGGGTTATAACAGCCGGTTATGTTACATAAACGGAAAGGTTTTTCAAAAAGCTGTGTGCGTGGGGCCGAACGGATCAGGTAAGCTTCTTAAAGCACGTTGGGCGTCTCGACTTTTGAATCTTTTTTTATAACTCTGAAAATCTCGTTGTTCACTGCACACATAACCGTTAACAGCAAATGAAGGAGGAAAAAATGGCCACTCCTCAAGGAACAATTTTACAAGTTGATCTGAGCAGCAGAAAAGCAGAGAAACAGCCGCTGCAAAAAGATTTTCTACCGCGGTATGTCGGAGGACGAGGCATCAATGCCCGCCTTGTTTTTGACATGGTACCCCCGGGAACGGACGCTCTCTCGCCCGACAATTGCCTGGTTTTCGGCTCGGGAGCACTGTCGGGCACGTCGGCTCCCTGCCCTGCCAGGTTTACCGTTACCGCAAAATCTCCGTTGACCGGCATGATGGGACATTCCAATGCCGGAGGCTATTTCGGCCCTGCGATAAAACGATCCGGTATCGACCACATCGTTATTCAGGGCAAATCTGATGAACCTGTCTATCTCTTCGTTGATGATGGAAAGGCCGAGATCAGGCCTGCCGGACACCTCTGGGGAAAAGACATCAGGCAGGCGGAAACGCTGATCAAGCAGGAACTCGGCGACAAACGGGTGCGGGTCGCCGCGATCGGGCAGGCGGGCGAAAACCAGGTCAGGATTGCCAATATTATTCATGAAGAGCGCGCTGCCGCGCGCACGGGCATGGGCGCGGTAATGGGCTCGAAAAATTTAAAGGCGGTGGCGGTCAGGGGCTCGGGCACGGTGCCGCTCCACGATCCTGCGGGGTTCAACACGCTGGCACGAGAGCTTCAGCAGAGGATAGCCCGTTCTGACGCCTATGATCATTTTCGTAAAAAAGGTGCCTCAACGGGAACCTATAACACCGACAAGGTGGGCTTTCTGGCGGTCAGAAATTTTTCACAGGCGGGAGGCTTCGAAGGAATAGAAAATTTCAATCCGGTTAACGTTGCCCGGGAGTATTATATATCCAACAAGCCGTGTTTTAAATGTCCCATCGGCTGCGGTAAGAATTTCAGAATCAAGGAAGGGCCCTATGCCGGAGAGTGGGGGAAAAAGATCGAGGAGGGTTGCTTCACCCCGGTCGGCCCGGTGTGCGGCAATGCCGATGTAGACTCGGTTTTCAAAATGAATAATATGGGCAATCAGCTGGGAGTAGATCTCATTGAGTTCGGCGCCCTTATGTCGGTTCTCATGGAATGTTATGAAAACGGCGTTGTATCGGAAAAGGACCTGGACGGCATACAGATGAACTGGGGAAACCACGAAGCGATGATCCAGATGCTGGAGAAAATAGCTTTTCGCCGGGGTGTGGGCGACATCCTTTCCGACGGCATTGTACGTGCGGGTAAGAAATTCGGCAAGGATACGGAAAAATACATAAGCCACAGCAAAGGGATGGTTATGGTAGGAATCGACTCAAGAATGCTTAAAGGCACATCCCTGGGCTTTGCCACGTCAACCCGGGGCGCCTGTCACTTAAGCGCTCTGGTGCCGGTTGAATTTCCCGCATACCCTGTTATGACTCCTGAGCAGGCAGAAGCCGCATTCGGTTCGGCGGAAGTCCTTGATCCTCTTTCCTACAACAAGGCTGCTCCCCTGATCTACTATCAGAACAAATCGGTCATTTGTGACCTGTTTGAAATCTGCCGTTTCATCCTGGGCCTGGGCACCGGCACCAAAGATTTTTCCTATGATGATCTACTCGGGCTTTACCGCCTTGCCACCGGCACTGCTTCAAGTGAAGAGGACTTGATGACCGTCGGTGAACGGGTATACAACATTGAACGGGCTTTCGCATCACGAGAGGGATTCGGAAGAAAAGACGACCATCTTTTCGGAAAATGGGCGGATGAGCCTTTGCCCAACGGCCCGTACAAGGGTGAGGTGATCGATGGTGAAAAATGGGAACCCATGCTTGATGAGTATTACCGTCTGCGTGGCTGGGACAGTAACGGTACCCCGACAAAAAAGAAACTGCAGGGGCTCGGCATAGAAGATGTGGCGCTGTCGCTGGAGCGTTCCGGGGCATATGAAACGACATCTGCAGTGCAGCCCTGATGGTTTATGGGGTAGCAGGAGCGTCCTCCGGCCGCGAAACGGTTCCGGCTGAAGATGCTCCTGCTCACGTGCACATACGTTTATCCGGGATTACCACAAAAATACCCGCGTCCGTATTTTCACTGTCTATTTGGACTTGACATTCTGCTCACCTGTCCGTAAACTCTGTTAAATTCAACAAAACAAAGCTGCGCACATGTCAAAAACCATTCTTCTTACCGGGGCCGCCGGATTTATAGGATTTCATACTCTGCAAAAGCTGCTCAGCCACGGCTACCGCGTTGTCGGCCTGGATAGTATCAACAATTACTACGATGTCGAGCTGAAATACGGCCGTCTTGCTGAAACCGGCATCCCACGTGAGCGTATTTCCTACGGCACATCTGTCAGCAGTGACAAACACGCTTCCTGTCTGTTTGTCAAGCTTTGCCTGGAAGACCGGGAAAAAATTCTCAGCCTTTTTGATCAACACCGCTTTGACGTTGTCTGCCACCTCGCTGCACAGGCCGGTGTGCGTTATTCCATTGAAAATCCCTTTGCGTACATCGACAGCAACATTGTCGGCTTCATGAACATCCTGGAGGCATGCAGAAGACATAAGCCTGATCATCTGGTATATGCCAGCAGTTCAAGCGTGTATGGTCTCAACGAGCTCATGCCCTTTGCAACCCATCATACTACAGACCATCCCGTCAGTCTCTACGGCGCGAGCAAGAAAACAAACGAACTCATGGCCCATTCCTACAGTCATCTTTATAGTATTGCATCAACCGGGCTGCGGTTTTTCACGGTGTATGGTCCCTGGGGCAGGCCTGACATGGCCCTGTTTCATTTTACCAGAGCAATTCTTGAAGGAAGGCCCATTGATGTATACGGAAACGGCAAGATGAAACGTGATTTTACCTATTGTGGTGATATTGTAGAGGGGCTGCTGCGGGTTATTGACAGCCCCCCGACAGGCAATCCGGCCTGGAACGGCAGGCAGCCGGATCCGTCCTCCAGCAGGGCACCCTACAAAATTTACAATATCGGCAATAACAATCCCGTAGCACTCATGGACTTTATTGAGGCCCTTGAACACGTTCTGGGAAAGAAGGCCATAAAGAATATGCTTCCGATGCAGCCGGGGGATGTTCCGATGACCTGGGCAGACACCGCCGATCTCGAGCAGGACTTCGGGTATGCGCCTAAAACGCCTATACAGGAAGGCATAGCCCGTTTCGTTTCATGGTATAAGCGTTTTTACGACCTGTGAGTTGCGGGGCTTACGCTACCGTTGCATAACCTTCGGGGGGTGCATGTGTCAGCACGCAGCAGAACGTCAGGCAGTCTCAGACCACGCTAGAACGCACCATCTGGATCTACGTAATGCGCAATGTTCTCATTCTGTTGATGGCGGCAAGCACTTCAAATCTTCTCGGCAGCGCAAGGTTGCCCGATTTGTACGGAACAAGCATGTCAAGCCCGTTCTCACCCATATCCTGCATGGCCCGCTCAACTGCAGTGCGCAGATCTATTCCTTTATTCCCGGCTACGTAATGCTCAGCCATAAAATGAATAATGTATCCGATACTGCGTGTCTGGTCGGTATCCACCAGCTGCTCCAGTGCGCTCAGGTCTATGGCTTCCTCACCGTACAGAATAGTTGTCAATCCTTTCGCATCAATCTTAACATCCCGTCTGCCTTTGCGGGCATTGAAGCTTTCCGGCTTGGCCTGCCGGGGCAGCAGTTCGCCGAAGGTTCTGCCGCCCTCATCTCTTCTTTTCACGGCATGTTTCCGTGCTATTGTCTGCGCCCGGCCGGTGACACATACGGGCCTGTACTCATCCATCATAATAACGCAGTCAGCCACATCAAAGTAGTCACCTGAGCCGCCCATAACAAGGATTGTTGAAATACCAAAATCGGTGTACAGTTTCTTTACCTTGTCGACAAAGGGCGTAATGGGCTCTTTGTCTTTGCTGACAAGCTCCTGCATTCGTTCGTCCCTGATCATAAAGTTGGTAGCAGAGGTGTCTTCATCAATAAGGAGCAGGTTTGCGCCCATTTCCACTGCCTCGATAATATTTGCAGCCTGGGACGTACTGCCGCTGGCATTTTCGGTTGAAAACCGTTTCGTGTCTTTACCCCGGGGAAGGTTGCTGATGAACGGAGAAATGGTTACCTCTGCAATCGACCTGCCGTCTTCGGCTCTTATTTTTACAGCTGTGGGGTCGGTAACCGTATATTCCCTCCCATCACCGGGTTTGTGGTTGTAAACGCTCCGTTCAAGGGCCCGGAGCAGTGTTGACTTTCCGTGAAAGCCGCCTCCGGTAATGAGGGTAACTCCTCTGGGGATACCCATGCCCTGGATTTCGCGCCCGCTTGAAAGCCTGAAACCGACGCGCATGTCGTGCGGTGCCGTAAAAGCAGTGGGCCGCTGACGGGGGTCCATGGGCCGGTCATCAATACCGCTTCTCCGGGGCAGTACGGAACCGTCTGCAACAAAGGCAACGAGGTTTTTCCCGGCAAGACCCGACCTGAGCGATTCCTGCTCTTCAGCAACGTCAAGATGTTTCTTTAAGCCGGCAACATCAATATTTTTACACACAAGGGAATGGGTTACGATGTCGGGGATTTCGTCCATGAAGACGCGAACAGCGTCCTTTCCTAAAATGGTTCTGCCCGCTGCGGGGAGCCCTACAACAAAACGGGCCTCAACTGACTCGTTGGTTATGAGGACGGCATTTCTTTCAAGGATCTCCTGGCCGCCACTGCTGATGGCAATAAGTCCGCTTGTGCCTATACCCCGTTTCCCGGCGGCAAATCTTTTTACGGCTTGGTGAAACTGCCGTGCAAGAAAGTCCTGGAGCGCAATTTTTTTAGACGGTGTGTTCCAGAGTTCTTCCATGAAACCGGCTTTGGACGCTGCTATTGTTACGCTTACACGGGACGGCGCCGCAAAGGGGTCTCCCTGGACATGGTCGACACTCAGCCTGAATACTACAAAATCATACCTACCCTTTATCTGCTTATATGCTCCGTATCCCTTACCGTCAATTTTGAATAGTGTCTTACGGAGATGTTCACGTGTAATCATATCTCTTCCAGATCTTGATCAATATCGGCAGAATGGTAAAAAAACAAAAAAAAGGGGTGTGGCAGAAAAGGGCAACTGTCCTGCTTGTGCAGTATCAGCTCGTGTGAGAAACAAAAGGTAAACAATGTTACTGTAGTGTCATGATCGTTATGTCAATGAAAGAAACAATATACGCTGGCCTTCCAGTTGGTGCACATCAGCGGCAGTATATGTATCCTCGGTAATCATGCTTTTTAAATCAGCCACCCGTTCTTCTGCCTGCTTGAAGTCTAAAAGGGCTGTTTGCGAAGCTTCCTTGTTTTCCGCTGCAATAAGGGTGCTTTTATCAGCAGAAATGGTAACTATATCTTCTTGGGCTCCCGGCTTTGCAGTACGCGGTTCTTTGTTAGGTGCTTTTTCATTATTCTGTATTTTTCTTACAGGAAAAAACTCAGTATTAATTTTCATAAAGGTCTCCCAGGCATGTATATAGTTTCTTGCACTATTCCTAATCGACAAATATCTGAAATTCTTTAGCGTATTTATGGCATATTATTATTGTTATAATATATATAATATATCAAAAAAAGTTATATTTATGTTAAATTATATTTTTTTTTAATATATTATTTCTTATATATACTTTTATATATCTCTATATAATAAATATGTTTAATGCACGCTCTTTTAACCGGCGATCCTTCTCTCACCTATGAAAAGAAGCGTAATACTAACCAGTTTCAAAAAAACAATCATGAAACATGTCTGATATATACCGAAAAGGGGCATAATCAGGGCACCAATCAAAAAAGCACCTAAACATGCACCCACGTGATCCATTGCATCAATCCAGGCGGCAACCTGTCCTCCTTTATGCCCCATGCTGATAAGAATCTGACCCGCAAGGGGAAATTCCAGCCCGACCAAGAGCCCTAAAAAAAATACAAGAAAAAAATAGCTGAGCTCTGTCAGCCCGGAAACCATACCGGTAAAACCGGCAAACATGCTGAGAATAAACGGTATCGCAAGGGCATACACACATACGATACATTCAATTGCGGCAAGGCTCTGCAGCCCGCCGTGCCAGGCGTTCTTGTGTCTGCACCGTATTAAAAAACCACCGGCAGCAAGCCCCAGCATACATGCGGCAATTATAATTCCTATCTTCTCGAAAATATAGCCGTACACACTCTGAAAAACAAATATGAGTATAATCTCCATGGCCATGCCGGTAAAACCCGTGGTAGCTATGGCATAAAAACAGGAAAAACGCGCGAAGCGTTGCGGTGTCTGAAAGACCGTACACATCCATGCATACAAAGCAACAATACAGGCCGCCCCAACCAGCAGCCACCATACTCCTTTGCTTTTCATTGCATAGGCTGTTAAAAACGTGCTCTTTGTTTCACGTGCAAGCATTTCCCAGATAACGAGATTATAGAAAAACGTGACCGGCCTGAAATCCGTGTTAAGAAGCCCGCCTGATTTTCTTTTAAGCTCCCGGTTGAAAAATGCCCTTCTGTCTTTTCGGAGCAGCCACCTGAAAAAGGCCGGTGAAAATACCGATGAATCTATGGTGCGACGTTCATAGCGTTCAGTCAGGACAGCAGGTTCCCGGGTGAGAATCTCATCGCTCAGAGCGGCAAAGAAATAGTTCCTCTCCCCCGGCACAGCCATTACGGAAGGGAACACATGCATGAGCGCCTTGTACAGAGAGCCGTTGTAATCAGCATGTTCCCTGCTTATATAATGTGCGGTAGAGGACATCCCTGTTATGAAAATGCCGTTCCGTGCAAGCTTTGTCTTTACTTCTTGAAAAAAATCGACCGTATAGTACCGGTTAATCAGTGCTGTGGCGGGATCGGGCACACAGACAATGATCATATCATATGTACGTGCCGTCCTTTTCACAAAAGCACGACCGTCCACATACACGGCTGAAACCCGTTTATCATTGAACGCCGTTTTGTCGGGCTCATGCAAAACAGGATAAACCATATTCACCAATGCGGGATCAAGCTCTACATAGTCAATTGTCTCAACCGGGTGTTTCAGCATTTCCCGGAGAAGGCCGGTCATTGCACTGCCTATCAAAAGGATTTTCCCGGGTGACGGGTGTTGACAAAGAAAAAAGTGGGCCTTAAAGGCGGACTGGTGTTCATCCGGATATATGCCGACAAAACGCCCGTTTGCATATATACTGTACTGCCCCTGCCCTTCGGCGAGAACAAGATGCTGATAACGGGAATTTTTAGTTGCTATAAGGGTGAGGTTGTTCTTAAATGACTTCCAGCGCGCCCGTGTCATAGAGGTTTCAAGCAGATCACACCCGGAGCTCACGATACCCCAGATGCTCGCTGCGCACAGCACAAAAAGGACGGCCTTTGAAAGCTTTGCCGTCCATCCCTGCGATACAATGCAGGTGAGCACAAAGGCGCCTGTGGAAATGATCAGAGAGCCCCAGGCAAAAACAAGGAACGGCGAATAACGGGGCAGCAGCACCAGGGAAATACAAAGGCCGCTGATGAGGCTCCCCACAGACTCCCACACATACACCCACCCTATCTCAAGACTTCCCGTGCCCCCGCTGCCCATAAGAACCTGGCATCCCAAAGGGAAAAGAAGGCCGATCATAAAACTAAAGGGACATACGCACATAATGGTCCCGACAGCTACATCGCCCAGCGCGGCGTAAGATCCCGGAGGCAGATCAAAAATTCCCTGGAGCATCCTCATTTCGATTATCAGCACGAAAGGCAGAAGGCAGGTAATGATAAGACAGGCAAGAAACGCTTCAAAAACTGCAGGTAGTTTTTTCAGCAGCCGGTTGCCGAAAGCTGCTCCACCGGTTATACCGGCAAACCATCCCCCGAAAATGATACCCAGGCACAGCTCATTTCCGAAAAAAATAACAAGCAGTTCACGAATGAAATAGATCTGGGCAGCAATTGAATATGCTCCCAGGCACATAAACAGCCCTGTCAGCACATAATAGGCCAAAGCGGGACTCCTTGAAAAAAGCTCAAGATCGACGAAAAAAGCAGTCTGTCAGTCTTTGCTTGTGAGCTTGCCATCCTGTTTGCTTTTTGTTACCAGTGCTCTGACCTGTTCGTGTGCACTGCGGGAAAGGGGCGCTCCATGCCCGAACAGGCAGGCGTCAAAATCAAGGGCTGAAAGCGCTGCAGCACTCTCCAATGCCGTGGTATAGTCGCAGCATCCCCCACGGGGAGGAAGTCGCAGGCAGGGAGATCCGCTCAGCGCATCACCGGTAAAAAGCAATCGTTTCCCGGGGTGATAATAGGCAAGGCTGCCCCGCGAATGGCCGGGGGCCGCAATAACCTTCATTTCTCCGATGGTCTCGCCGCCGTTTGCGCCGGTACAGGCGATGTCGACGGAAACCGGTTGATAGGGGATCATAAATCTTTCCATGAAAAAGAGCAGCACCGCAAATAGTTTTCCGCCGACACCCTCGCGCCTCATGGTGTAGAGTTTCTTTTTGCCTTCCAAAAAATCTTTCTCCCGCTCACCGGCAACAATGCGTGCCCCGGTAGCATTTTTCACGGCTGCCAGGGACCCTACGTGATCCAGATGGGCGTGGGTAATGAAAATGTATTGGAGTTGCTCCGGGCACGCACCGCTGTCCTTCAAAGCAGTAAGAATCACCGCCTCATCTCCCGGCATTCCGGCATCAATCAAAACAGGCTGCTCACCGGTCAACAGATAGATGTTGGACCGTTTGCCGCGGATCAGATACAACCCCTCTGATACCTGGTCATAGGGTTTCATTCTCTTCTCCTTTCTCCCGCCCCGGTAATGTGCAATTATTTATGGCTTGTTTTTTATTTATTTTGTTTTACTATTAAAAAAAATGGAAGTAAAATATAAAAAAGGTGGCGATATGGAAAAAGAAAGAAGAACCCTATCGAGGGTTGACGTTCGGTTTGACGTTTTCCTGAAAATCGACAATGCCGAGATACCGGTTAAAACCTGGAATCTCAGCATGAGGGGCATGCAGATTTCCGCAGACCACCGTTTCAGCCAGGGTGATTCCTGTGAGGTAATCATTGCGCTCAGCCCTGAGGTCAAGATTCAACTGCAGGGGCAAATCGTTCGTAAAAGCGGGGATGAAGCAGGAGTCTACTTTATCGGTATGGGCGAAGATAGTTTTTTCCATCTCAAGCGGCTTGTGCAATATAATATTGAAGATCCTGACAAAGTGGACAATGAACTGACCCAGCAACCGCAAACAGACTATAAGCACTCATGATTGACGCTCTTGATTTTTTTAATCACGATAAGCTCATTATCGGCATTCCTTCCGGCACTCTCTTTGCCGTTGCAGTAGTAATTTCCATTACGCTGCTTTTTCGCCGCATGTTTTCCCATTTGCTGATTAAGTATTTAAAAAAGCTTGCGTTAAGAACCAACACCCAGCTCGACGACGCACTGATCCAGGTTCTCGAGGGCCCTCTGGGTCTTTTGATCCTGCTGGGGGGCATCGCATTATGCCGCATGATTCTCGTCGGTCACATCGATCCGCGCCTTGACCATACCCTGCAGACCTTTTTACAGTTTTGCTTTGTTATGGTCATTTGCTGGTTCGTATTCCGAAGCGCGGAAGTTTTCAGGGCCTTTCTGGAAAAAATTGTCCGACGCACCAACACCGATCTTGACGACCACCTGCTTCCCTACACAACCACTGTCGTGAAAAGCATAGCGGTAATTATCGCCCTTATTAAGGGGGCGGAAGTCTTTTTGGGCATGTCTGCGGCCTCACTTATCGGTCTGCTCGGCGGTATGGGAATTACCCTTGGTCTGGTCTTTAAAGATATCCTTGCCAACTGGTTCGGGTGTGCCATCATTTATGTTGATGACCTGTTTCACGAGGGCGACTGGGTCCAGCTGGATGATGGGAAAATCATAGATTCCGACGTGGAATCTATCGGTATCAGGAGCACCAAATTCCGCAACTTCGACAAAACGGTTTCAATTGTCCCCAACGCGGTAATTGCACAGTCCGTGATTAAAAACTGGTCACGGATGTACAAACGGCGGGTGCAATACAGCTTTAAGATCGATGGGCTATCTTCAGAAAAACTTGAAGCGGTTCTTACGGGAATTCGCCGGCTTGTGCAAAGTGACGAAGACATACACCAGGAATTCCACATGGTCAATTTCAGAGAGTTTGAGGGCAACGCGCGCGTTATACGCCTGTATTACTTCACCAAGACCACGCTGTGGAAGGAGCATGAACAGGTGCGTGAAAACATAAATCTGAAAATACTCAAGCTCTTTGAACAGGAAGGTATCGAACGGCTTGCCTACACCATTGTCGACCTCAGCGACGACCGCCCCGGTGACTTTGAAATAAAAAAAGGGGACATTTAGTGGAGTGTTTCAGCAGTACGTTACATAAACCATAAATGAACTATAGCTATGTTTTTGCCTGTAGTAATCGGCAAAAGGATCCAAGGATTCACCATGGTAATTAGCCGGCAAGCTGACATGCATGCTGAACATAAGCAATCCGGTAAAGCATTTTTTTGGTTTTTTCTTAGTCGCTTTCCAACCTGTCAGCTTGTTCGCTTGCTAGCTTGGTAGCTTCATGTTTTTCTCTTGGACTCTTGATAATCCTGAAATCCTCAGGCCCTTACAGTAAAGCATATCACAACTGCATATATTCTCAACACACCGCACTACTTTGGGACACGCCCCAATTCTTTTTGCACCATCTGCATATCAACCCACGTTTCCTTTTTCTTATCCTGGTTGCGTAACAGATATGACGGATGATAGGTGGGCATAACCTTTATATCGCCATAATAACAGAAATTTCCCCGCAGTTTTGTTATGCCCGTGTCTGTCACAAGGAGAGCCTGGGCGGCGATCCTCCCAAGGGTACAGATAATGTGTGGGCGGATAACCTCCAGCTGCTTTTTCAAAAAGGGTATACAGGTTCTTATTTCGTCCTCTTCAGGGTCCCTGTTGGACGGGGGCCTGCATTTTATAATATTTGCTATATACACATCAGATCGCTTGAGCTGTATTGCATTAACAATCTTCGTCAAAAGCTGCCCTGCTTTGCCGACAAAAGGATGCCCCTGGATGTCTTCGTCGGCACCGGGAGCTTCTCCCACGAAAACAAGCCGGGCATCAGGATTACCTTCCCCGAAAACAATATGTTTCCTTTTTTCATGGAGTCTGCACCTCCTGCAATCGCCCAGCTCTTCCCGCACCCTTTCCAGCAGTACACTGTTCGGTTCATACTCTTCTTTTCGAATGTCCGGAGAAAAAAACCGTATGCCGGACAGCTTCTGTGAGAGCACATATTTTTTGAGGCTTGAAAGCAGGTCTGTCAATTCCTGTTGTGACCGAAGGGTTTGCGTCATGCTTTCTGTCCTTTTTCTTGGGGTGCTTTCAGATGAACAATGCTGTCGAGGATGCGGTGTGCCAGTTGATCCTTTGACATCGTCGGGAGGGCTTCTTCATTCCCATCGGGAAAAACAAAGGTCGCCGTGTTCATATCGGTACCAAAACCACTGTCGTGTCTGCCGACGTCATTGACAATAATCATATCAAGGTTCTTCTTTTGGAGCTTCTGCCGTGCATTGGCAACAAGGTCCCGGGTCTCAGCAGCAAATCCTATAAGCAGCTGCTTTCCCTTTTTCTGCCCGATGGCGGCGAGGATGTCGGTGGTGGGTTCAAGCTCAACACCCGTCTGGATATCTTTCTTCTTGACTTTGTGCGCAGATACTTCCCGTGGGCGGTAATCCGCAACGGCAGCAGATTTGATGACAATATCAGCGTGGTCAAAGCTGCGCTCAACCGCCGAGAGCATCTCCCGGGCAGACGTTACCGTGACATAGTCTGCACGGGCAGGCGGTGAAAGTGCCGTCGGCCCGCTTATCAGGGTAACCCTGGCCCCGCGTTGGCAGAGCGCCCGGGCCAGGGCAAAGCCCATCTTGCCCGAAGAGGGATTGGAAATAAAACGGACAGGATCAATAAACTCTCGTGTCGGTCCGGCAGTAACAATCACATTTTTCTCCAGAAAATCATGGGGCAGCAAAACGGACGCAATCTCATCAAGGATAACATCTGTCTCGGCGAGCCGTCCGGTCCCATAATCGCCACAGGCAAGTTCGCCCTGCCCCGGTTCTACAAAACGATACCCCCGCTTTCTCAGCCGGGCAATATTTTCCTGCAGTATCGGGTTCTCCCACATATGCACATTCATTGCGGGAGCAATCAGCACCGGTGCCGTAGTGGCCATAACAACCGTGGAAAGCATATCATCTGCAATGCCCCCTGCTATCTTCCCGATACAGTTTGCCGTAGCGGGAGCGATTACAAGCATGTCTGCTCGCCGTGCAAGGGATATATGCCCGATTTCCTTTTCTTCATACAGGCTGAACAGTTCTGTTGTAACCGGATTGCCTGACAGGGTCTGAAAGGTCAGCGGCGTGACAAATTCCCTGGCGCTGTCCGTCATGACGACACGCACCTGCGCGCCCTGCTTTATCAGCAGCCGAACAAGTTCTGCAGATTTGTATGCAGCAATGCAGCCGGTAACACCGACGACAATTTCTTTACCCTGGACTGTCGACATGTTTATTCTCCCGCGCCATTTTCTTTATAACTGATGATAGTCAACCCCCGGGAAATGTAATGGATGCCCGACAGGATGGTAAGAAGGCCGGTCGTACAGTAGAGTACTGTCAGGGCAATATCTCCCTTTTCCAAAAAAAGGACTAAAAAGGCACCCGTAATAGAAAACATCTGTGAGCAGGTAGTACACTTGCTGAGAATGCTGGGTTTTATCTCTATATGGAAGAGGTTAAGCCTCAGTACGATAATCCCGATGGAAATAATCACATCCCTGCTTACGACAAGAATCGTAAGCCAGACAGGTATCAGCTCCAGTATCGAAAAAGCGACAAATGATGTCACCAGCAGCAGTTTGTCGGCAATTGGATCAAGATATGCCCCGAGGGGTGTTTGCTGGTTCAGGACCCGTGCGAGAAAACCGTCCAGAGCATCGGTGAATGCTGCAAGGCCGAATACAAAAAAAGCAGCGCCGAAGCTGTCATAGCTCAGCAGTATTATAAACAGTGGAATGAAAACAATACGCAGAATAGTGAGAAAATTCGGTATGCTCATGGAAGAACGTTTCAGCCTGCTAAAGTTTTTTTTCAACCGATGAAACATTAAACTCAATCACATTGTCGCTTGTTGACACAAGCTCTATTGTGTAGCCTTCTATACCGAACTCGAGAATGCTCTGCAGGATATGCGCACCGCTAAGGGGACTGTTCACCGTAACCGTCCACAGCTCTTTTTCTCCCTCCACCGCCCCCGGCGTAATCTCAGGAAAGGTTTTATTAAAAACCTGGATCAGCCGGCGCACATCCACGTCCGCAACCACATCGGGGAAGCGGAGCTTTAAGAGATATTCACGCATGTTTCCCGTGCTTGCATTCAGTTTTTCAGCAATTTGATCCGACAGATGCTTTGCTGCCTTGCCGATTGCTTCCATGGCAGCGGAGGTTTCGTCGACATTCATGCCGAGTTTATATGTTGCTACCTGAACAACGGAAATTTTATGCTGTACGTCTATTGCAGCTGCTTCTATATTGCACTGTATACTCTCTATAGAGGAAAGGTTCCTGCGCTCTGCGTGCAGGAGAGCAGATTTGCCCAGCACAACGATATCTGCATCAAACTGTGATGCAAATCTGCATGCTGCTTCAAGATCAGGGTTCGGCGTTTGGGGAACATATTCTGTTGAAACCGAATCAGGCGGTTGAAGCTCATTTATGACGGTATAGCCCTTTTCAACAAAATTGCGGGCCAATTGCATCTGGATTCTGTTACGGACGGTGAATGAAGGCGGTTCCGCCGACCACCAGAATGTCGGTTCGTCTTCATCAATCCCCTTCTCGGCAAGCATTAACAGTAGGCGCATTTTCTTACGTTCTGAACCGATAATACCCATGGACTCAAGATCCTTGATGAGCAGTTGATCCTGCACAAAACCCTGTATGGTCACCTTATAGGTTGTGACGAGGGTGTTTTCACGAATGACTTTAAATCGTTGCAGATACACTTCAGGATGATCAAAAAAAATATTTTTAAGGGTTAAAAAGTACTGCGCCATTGTCTCCACAGGCACCTGAACGCCCACAGCTTCCATAACGACCTTTGCCTGGGCATCAACAAGCGCATTGCGCCGTGCACCGGCAATATTGCCCGATTCTATTTTTGCGATCCCGCGGCCGACGAAACCCTCGCTCACCATATCCTGGGAAAGGACCGTTCCTTCAACTGATAAAATGAACACAACAGCCCCTATAAATAGCACTGCTTGTTTGTAAAACATCTTCATTCCAAACCTCATGCTGCAAAGGATGCTCTAATACCACGTAGATAGTAAAAGAGTTTTATGCAATATTCAAGAAGTTTTTAACCCGCTCGCACACCTCATCTGCTTTCTCAGGCAACGCGATCCAGACAACTTCAGGTTCGCGCCGCAACCAGGTAAACTGTCGTTTGGCAAAACGTTTTGTATCACGTTTTGTCTGGAAAACCGCGTCTTCAAGGGACAGCGTCCCGTAAAGATACGCTGCGATCTGTTTGTAGCCGATACTGCCCAGGGATTTCAGTTGAGGAGCGTAGCCCATCTCAAGCAGCTTCCTGACCTCCCGGATGAATCCCTGTTGTATCATCTGATCAACCCGTTTTTCAATACGTCTGTAAAGATCCTCACGCTCTCGGGTCAAACACAGTCTGAGGCATGTATACGGCATATCCTGAAAGCTGTGTTTGTGTTGATGCTGTGACATGGTCTCACCGGTCAGATAAAAAACTTCAAGTGCCCGGATAATTCTAACGGAGTCTCCGTCATTGATTCTTCGTGCAGCGTCGGGGTCTATTTGTTCAAGCTTCTTGTAAAGGCGGCCTGTTTCCATGCGCCCCAGTGTTTCCCGCAGTTTTTCATCCTTTGCAGGGCCGGAAAAGAGTCCCCGGGTAAGTGATTTTATATAAAGCCCCGTGCCGCCCACAACCACCGGATGGTTGCCCCGGGACACAATCTGTGCTATCGCCTGTCTGCCGCGCATCATAAACTGGGCCGCGTCAAAAGGCTCATCAGGATTCACTATAGAGAGCAGGTGGTGGGGTACCGCCCGCTGTGCACGTGAGTCCGGCTTTGATGTGCCGATGTCCATATACCGATACACCTGCATGGAATCGGCGTTAATGAGCTCCACGGGGAGCTTTTCCGCCAGTGATAGTGCAATATCCGTTTTGCCGACCCCGGTGGGCCCCTGAATAATTATTAATTTCTGTTTCATTATACCTTTAGTGTTGTCTCACCTTCGGTTCGTGCGATGATAACAGCACCACAGGTGTCACTCCATGTGTTAACGGACGTCCGCATCATATCAAGGATACGGTCAACCGCAAGAATCAGTCCCATCCCCTCCAGCGGCAGCCCCACAGCACGCAGGATAACGGCTATCATGACAAGGCCGGCCATGGGAATTCCGGCGGCACCAATGCTTGCCAGCAGTGCCGTCAGAACAACCAAAAACTGCTGAAAAAAAGTGAGGTCAATCCCGTATGCCTGGGCGATAAAGATAGCTGCCACACATTCATACAGCGCCGTGCCATCCATATTGATAGTTGCCCCCAACGGCAGCACAAAACCACTGACATTATCAGAAACACCATCGTTCTCGCGTACCGATTCAAGGGTGAGGGGCAGCGTTGCGGATGAGGATGCCGTTGAAAACGCAGTCATCAGGGCCCCTGATACCGCACGAAAATGTTTGATCGGTTTTGCCCTGCCCAGCAGAAAAAGCAGAACCGGCAGGGTGATGCATGCATGCAGGGAAAGCCCCAGGGCAACGGTAAGCATATACCTGCCCAAGGGAATAAATACCTCGAAGCCGCTCCTGGCCGTAATATCTGCCAGCAGAGCAAACACGCCCAGAGGGGTGAACTGAATGATAAAATGTGTCAAAAGCATCATAACATTAAATGCCGCATCAAAGAATGTCCGCAGATACGTCTTGGCGGGATCGGGAGCCTTGGTTATGAAAAAGCCGAACAACAGTGAAAAGAAAATTATCGGTACAATATCTCCTTTTGCCAGTGCGGCAAACGGATTGATTGGTATGATGTTTAAAAGCAGCTCTCCCAGTTTCTCAACCTGTGCGGGCACTTCATTGGGCACGGCCTGCAGCCCCAGCTGCGCACCTTTGCCGGGCATGATTATGTTGACCAGTATAAGTCCGGTAACGATGGCAAAAAGGCTGGTGGAAACATAATAGACAAATGTCTTAATGCTCAGCCTGCCGAAGCATTCGCCGGAGCTGATGCTGGCAACCGACGAAACAATGGATACCGTAATAAGGGGTATAATAATCATCCGAAGGCACCGTAAAAAAATTTCCCCGATTACGGAAATACTATTCTGCACAAACGATTCAAAGCCAAGGAGCCTGGAGAGCAACCCAAGGCAAAAACCCAGACACAGGCCGATAAAAATTTTCCAGTGGAGCTGTATCTTCATGTGCATTACACACCTTTCTAAGATCATAGGATGAGTATTAATCTAATCAGACGTATAAATTGATGAACTCAGGGGGAAGGTAAAAGATCCTGTGCTGCATCGGGAAAGCGGAGATTAACCGGCGTGCCGGGCTCTCCAAGGGGTCTGAGAAGCGTGTCATTAAAAAAAAGAGAAAGCCCGCCCGGATTACCTATCCGGACCTGCACTGACCTCCCGGCCGTTCTGGTGAACGTTTCTCCATCCCTGAGCATAATTTCAAAGGATTCCTCTTCGTCAACACTGATACGTATCCATGTTAACTCCCTGGCAACAAATTTCAGTGTAAAACCGGAATCTGCTGTGACAGGAACATCTTCCCCGCTCACCTGGTCAGACGGCGGGGCCGCAACGCTTTCATTGTCGCCGGCAGGAGAAGGGTCCGCAGCAGGTTCCTGCTCTGTTACTACAACAGTAGTGGTTGTCTCGGGAGGAGGCAAAGCAATTGTTGACGTTGTGGTTGCCGGAGCGCGGGCTGCAGTGGTCGTTGAGGTCACGGGGCTGTTGTGCGCCTGTTGTGAATTCTCTGCGGTAGTAAGACGAAACACACCATAGCCCATACCGGCAATAATAACCAAAAGTGCGACAGCTACATAGACATAAAGTTGCCTGCCGGATTTTTGTTCATCCTCTAATCGGTCCGTGTCTGCTGTCTCAGTATCTGGGCTTTCCTTTATCGTTTGTTCATACAGCTCGATAGCCTCTTCAGGATTTATTTCAAGCTCATGTGCATACAGCCGTATAAATCCCCTGACATAGGACGGCGGCGGTAAAAACTTGAAGTTTTCCTGTTCAATGGCCTCAAGTGTTGTTCTGCTTATTTTTGTAGCCAGTGAAATGTCTTTGAGGGTCTTTTGCTTTTTTTCCCGCTCATTTTTGAGATATTCACCAATTGTTGCCATCATTTATTCCATAAAAAAATGAGTGCCGGCATAAAAAATAGTGAGCCTTTTCCAATAGATATCACGAACCCTGCAAACAAACAAGAAGAAAAATAAAAATCTTGATAAAAAGATTATTTTCTGTTATATATTTTCTAATTCATATAGGCGCGCCTTTTTAAGGCGCGTTCTTCTATTTTGGGAACAAACATGAAAAAAATACTTACCATAGCAGCTTCAGATTCAGGCGGCGGAGCAGGAATACAGGCGGACATCAAGACCATCACGGTTTTGGGCGGGTTTGCTATGAGCGCGGTTACTGCCCTGACAGCCCAGAACACCCTTTCGGTTAAAGCAGTGCATCCGGTGCCGCCGGCTTTTGTTGCTTCGCAGATAAGCACGGTTCTGGATGATATAGGTGCAGATGCGGTTAAAACGGGTATGCTTGTAAACAAAGATATTGTAGCCACCGTGGCGGAAGCCCTGCAGCGATATCGCCCCCGGCACATAGTAATCGATCCGGTCATGAAGTCAAAATCAGGAAATACGCTGCTTGAGCGGTCTGCTGTTGAGGTTCTGATTGCCGAACTGTTACCCGTGGCCACCCTTGTTACGCCTAACCTTGACGAGGCATCACTGCTGTGCGGCATGAGGATTGACTCCGTCGCGACAATGAAGAAGGCCGCAGAGCGCATGGCCGCAATGGGGCCCCGGAACGTCCTTATAAAAGGCGGGCACCTCGAGGGTGACTGCACCGACATCTTTTTCGACGGACAGGAGTTTGCGGAATTTTCTTCCCCGCGAATCGACACAAAGAACACACACGGAACAGGCTGCACGCTTTCTGCGGCCATTGCGGCCTGCCTTGCACAAGGCGCATTACCCCGTGAGGCCGTAAACGCGGCAAAAGCTTTTATTACCACGGCAATACGCTGTGCTGTGCCCCTGGGACAAGGCCACGGGCCCACAAACCATTTTGCACCTGTCCAGCGTAATGCACATATTACCCAGTGCTGCTCTGAGCTGAAAAACGCTTTTGAAATGCTCCGATGCGCAAACATCGGACATCTTATACCCGAGGTGCAATCCAACCTCGGCTATGCCGTTCCTGCTGCCGCCGTTTCTGATGATGTTATTGCCTTTCCGGGCAGGATTATTCGGCTGGGCGAGACAATCACAACGGTGGCTGCCCCGGCGCCGGGCGGTTCCCGCCATATTGCCAAAATCATCCTCACCGCGCTTACATATGACGGCAGGTACCGGTCAGCCATGAACATTACCTGGAACGACGCGCTTATTGATCACTGCAGGAAGGCGGGTTTCAGCGTATGTGAATTCGACAGGAAGCAGGAGCCCCCTGAAGTGAAGCAGCGCGAGGGCTCCACCCTTGAATGGGGCACGAACAACGTACTTGCTGCGCGCAAAGAAGTGCCCGACATTATATATGATCGGGGAGATTTGGGCAAAGAACCCATGACCAGGGTTCTCGGCACAGACCCCATGGACGTTGCCGATAAAATTATCAAACTTGCAGACATGAGGAACAGGTGATGCAGATACACTATGCCCGCCAGGGCACTATTACACCGGAAATGACGGCGGTTGCCGCAGTTGAAAACGTGTCGGAAGAACATGTGCGAAGCGCCGTCGCCGCGGGAAAAATCGTTATAACCCGCAACAACAATCACAGCACCATACAACCTCTTGGCATAGGCAGCGGGCTGCGGACCAAGATAAATGCAAATATAGGAACCTCAAAGGACTGTACAAATCTCGATGAAGAGCTGAAAAAGCTGGAGGTGGCTACCGGAGCCGGTGCTGATACAATCATGGACCTGAGCACCGGCGGCGACATAGATGCTATACGCCGTGACATCATGCACCATGCAACCATACCCGTTGGAACGGTTCCCATCTATCAGGCGGCCATTGAAACAACAAGGAAAAAGCGGGCCATCGTCGATATGACAGCGGACGATCTCTTTAAGGTTATTGAGCGTCATGCTGAAGACGGCGTTGATTTTGTAACCGTCCACTGCGGACTTACCAGGGAAGCCGCCGGCAGAGTGAAAAAGGAGGGCCGGCTTATGGACGTGGTCAGCCGGGGCGGTTCTTTCACCGTTGCATGGATGATCCACAACAAGCGGGAAAACCCACTCTTTGAGCAGTATGACAGACTCCTTGAGATAGCGGCTGCATATGACATGACACTCAGCCTGGGAGATGGGCTGCGGCCGGGATGCCTTGCCGACGCCACCGACCGCGCCCAGGTTCAGGAGTTGATAACCCTCGGCGAGCTTGCTCAAAAAGCCCTTGAAAAGAATGTCCAGGTTATGATTGAAGGGCCGGGCCACGTTCCCCTCAATCAGATTGAGGCAAATATGCTGCTTCAGAAGCGACTCTGTCATGAAGCGCCGTTCTATGTGCTGGGTCCCCTTGTTACCGATTCGGCACCGGGTTACGACCACATCACATCGGCCATCGGCGGTGCCATCGCCGCTATGCATGGTGCTGATTTCCTCTGCTACGTAACGCCCGCCGAACACCTTCGGCTCCCCACAATAGAAGATGTGCGGGAAGGAGTAATTGCATCAAAAATTGCCGCACACGCCGCCGATATAGCCAAAGGCAGACAAAGTTCCATTGATCGGGACATAGGCATGGCACGGTGCAGGAAGAAGATGGACTGGGAGGGACAAATTAAGGCTTCCCTTGATCCGGAGCGTGCCCGGGAGCTGCGAAGCAGCAGCACCCCTTCCGACAGCGATGTGTGTACCATGTGCGGTGAGTTCTGTGCAATAAAAATTCTGAACAATGAAGAGAACTGGGACTTTGAGAAAAAGTAGCATTCAGGAATCAGGAGCCGGAATCCAGAATCGAGAGAAGGTATGATTCAATCTCTTAAGGGCAGATTCCCCGAAGCTTGCTTCGAGTCATTATCGAGCAAGCGGTAATCATGGATTATCCGGTCCCCGATAGCGGAATTTATGCTTACGCTTCAACAAGCCGGATAATGACAAACCGTGATACCCCGCAGTCGTGTCGCGGAGCAGTTCATTTTTTCTCCTGACTTCTGTTTTCTGACTTCTGAATGCTGCTCTCAAGGGCATGTATGAGCTTCCTGTGGGCCTCAAACGCAACGGGAGGCAGCCGTGTCATATCATAGTAACAAAGTTCCTGCATATCATCGCCTGGTTTCAGCTCTCCGCCCACTACCGACACACGGTATCCGAATATAATAACGCCGCCGTAAAAATTGCTTTCTTGATAAAAACATCCGATATACGAATCAATCTCTCCCGCCAGCCCGGTCTCTTCTGCAAGCTCCCTCAGTGCGGCCTGCTCCATTGATTCATCAAGCTCTATAAATCCTCCGGGCAGACACCACTGCCCCTTTGCCGGCTCCACGCCGCGTCTTCCCAGCAGCAGCTGCCCCTGTTCGTTCATGACAAGGGCCGTTGATGCCGGCAGAGGATTTTCATAAAAAATTTCTCCACAGCGGCTGCAGACAAGCCGCTGCCGTCCCTGAACAAATTTTCGCTCAAATTCACCGCCACAATACGGACAGTACTTTCGCTCCTTGATGGGCATGTATTACTCCTTGTAATCTTGATAAACAAATGTGACAAGCCTCAGCTGCAGTCATTACGAGCGTTGGCAAAGCAATCTCTTGGTTTGCGGCACCGGAACAAGGGATTGCTTCCCCCCTCCGTAGAAGGCTGCTGCGGAGGACGGGTCGTCGCTTAGGCTCCTCGCAATGACACGTGGGGACGTTTCAGGGATCTTCAAAGTTGACGAAATCTTTGACAATATACAGAGGCCTGTCCTTGGCCTCGTCATAGATTCTCCCGATATATTCACCCACAATCCCCAGCATGCAAAGCGTAATACCGTTGAGGACAAACGTGAGGACTATAAGCACCATCCATCCCTCAACCGGTGTCCCGATAAAATACCTCTGGCAGAGGACATAGAGCAGATAGAAAAGACCGCATAGTGAAACAACAGCGCCCAGCATGGTAGCACATTTTAGAGGTTTGTGAGAAAATGAGGTGATAGCGTCCAGGGCAAAGCGGACCATTTTCTTGAGGGGGTATTTGGTGGTCCCGGCCCAGCGTTCTTCCCGCACATAGCTGACGGACGTCTGATTAAACCCCACCCAGCTTACAAGGCCCCGGACAAACCTGTTTTTTTCATGAATACTTTTCATTGCATTACAGACCTTCCGGTCGATCAGGCGAAAATCACCCACGTCCATAGGTATGGAAACACTGGTCATTCGTTGCAGAAAACGGTAAAAGAAGACTGCGGTCAGCTTTTTAAAGGCCGTTTCCCCTTCGCGTTTGCTCCGCTCCCCGTACACCACCTCATAGCCCTGCTTCCATTTTGCTATCATATCCAGGATGACCTTGGGCGGGTCCTGCAGGTCGGCATCGATGACCACCACTGCGCTGCCCGAAGCATGTTCCATGCCTGCGGTGATCGCAATTTGATGGCCGAAATTCCGGGAAAAGTTTATTATCTTTATATTTTTGTCCCGTGAGGAGAGCTGCATCAGTATCTGAATTGTCTTATCTGAGCTTCCGTCATTAACAAAAACGAGCTCATAGCTTTCGCCCGTTGAGTCCATAACCTCTTTGAGACGCGCATGCGTCTCCTGAATAACCGGCTCTTCATTAAAGACCGGAATTATAACTGAATAACACACTGATGAACTCATTCCACTCCCCCTTGTTTGTTACAGGTAAAATATCCACGATTTAAACCATCTCAAGAACAAAGCAGCATAGGACTTACTTACCACCGCACCGGAAAGAACCGGATAGAACATGGCAAACAGTATAAGCACAATTGCCAGATACCCGTACACGCAAAAACGCATTCGACTGAACCGCTCTTTGAGTATTTTGAGTATAAACGTTATAAAAAGTATGATAAAGGGCACCGCGGGAAAAAAGTGATAAATAAAGGTCAGTTTCCGCGGGGCAATAATCCAGGGTACATACACCGAGGCCAGGCCAGCGAACAGAAAAAACACGACCCGAGACCTCCTGACAATGCCGACAATCAGCCCGGCCGCTACGGCAAATATTCCCGGCCACCAAACTGCCGGATTACCCATGGCAACAATGCTGGAAATGTTGTCCCCGGCAAGGAATCGCTGCCCGCCGTAATACCATATGGGTTTGAGCATGATCGGCCATTGCCACCATGGTGAGGAAAAGGGGTGGGTGGCCTCCAGCTGGCTGTGGTAGGTATACATATGTTTCTGATACGTGACGACATCAAACAGGCCGTGTCCCGGCCCGGGAACCCGCATAAACGGTATATAGGACAGCACATAAATCATACCGGGGACAATAATAAAGGCGACAACACAAAAGAGCAGTGTTTTTACGGTGCAGGAACAAAACAGCGCAGGTGAAGCACCCGGTTCCCCGGGCTCTTGCCCGTGATCCCCCCCCAGGCACTCAATAAAACGCCGGGCCAGCACGGCAAACAGAATAAGCGCAAGTCCCACCGCCGCATACAGCACGTTCCATTTGCTTGCGGCTCCCATGCCGAAAAAAACCCCTGAAAAAAAGAGCGGTACAAATGTTCTGCTGAGCTTTACCTGATAAAAATTGAGGCAGTAGTACTGATACATGAAATAGTACATGAGGATAATGAAAAAGACACCATACACGTCAATGGTCGCAATGCGGGTCTGGGTAAAGTGCATAAAATCAAACGCCATGAGAAAGGAGGCAATAAAGGCATATTCCGTTTTTTTAAACAGGCGTTTGCCGAACATATACATCAGGGGAACCATAGCGACGCCCAGCAGCGTCCCCATAATTCTCCAGCCGAAGGGGGTCATGCCGAAAAGTGCGATCCCCAGGGATATGATCACCTTGCCCAGGGGGGGATGGGTCGTCTCGGAAGGTTCAATACGATGCAAATGCTCATAGGCCGTTCGGGCATGATATCGCTCATCAAAATACATGCCGTTGTAAAACGTTCCAAAAACGGCAACAGTATGCTGCTCATCAAACACGTGTGCAGGCCGTCCCTCATGAAGCGGGACCCCCAGGCCCGGCGGGCCAGCCCGGCTTTCTTGTATCTCACCTATCGGGATGGGCTTTGTGCCGCCGGGAGCAAACAGTCCGATCTCGTTGAGCATTGTTCCGGGGGCTTCTGCCGTTATTTTCATGTATTGGGCGGTAACGCGCGGTTTGAAATGACGCCACTCCAGCGCCTCATACCGGCTTTTTTGTTTGATAATGCGGCTCTTGTGCCAGTCTGTTCCGTCAGGCGAAAAAGCAATACGGAAACTGCCCTTTCCAAGACCAAGATAATAGCATACGCGTTCAATGCGCTGCTGCTTCCCGAGATCAATAAAAAAACTTTCCCCTCTGTTTGCCGGCCTCCAGTATGTCTGGGGGGCTTTCAGGGAACCCAGATTGACCACTGCCGCCACAGCGTAAACAAGCGTAAGAATACCCATAAGCATATAATCATTTCGTGACAGAAACACGCGTTCAGGCTCCCGCGTAACGGAAGCGGGCACAGGCGGTGCTGATGAAGGCGGGGCATCCCGTAAAACAACTTCTTTAACTTTTTTTCTCACGCAAATATCAACGGCCACAACAACAGTGTATATGAGCAAAACAACGTTGCAGCCCGACAGTATACGAAGCACCGGGTCATTCTTGGGAATCCAGTATACATTCTCCGCCATCACGAGATCAACAAGCATTGCCTGGTTAATAAACAGTGTTATCGTGAACCCTCCATACAGCAGCAGCAACCTCCTGTCGCGGGTCGTTATAAAACTCATTACAGCGAACACAAGGGCCGGGAAAAGATACCGCTCGTGCATCTTCGATGCAAGGACATACACGGCGGCCATGATAAACAGGGAAAGGAGAAACGGACGCTGCTGCTCCCTGCTCTTAACGCTCAGAAATGTCGCAAAGGCAACAAGAGCAACAATAAAAAACATTCCCCAGACTTTATAGGAGAGGACGAGAAACGGTTCGGTCTCTTTCACCCAGTTGCCCCCGGCAAGGGAAAACAGGTTAAACGCGTTAAGGGAAGCATACGGGTACGAGGAAAGGGTTTTCAAGTAAAGTTTGAATACCCATAGCGGTTCCTGCTTCAGGGAAAAGGGGAGGATAATAACAATAAAGGTAATGGCCATCGCCGCAAGACACAGCCACAGTGTTTTCAAGCTTCTCTTTTGAAAAAGAGCAAAGAGCCCTATGGGTGTAAAAATGAGCGCCTGGGGTTTTATAAGCACTGCTGCTGTAAAAACAACAACTGCCGCAACCAGCCTTTCTTTAAATACCAGAAGCACGCACACACAAATAAAAAGGGTGAAGAAGGAATCGACCTGGCCGTACGCCGCGGAGTTATAAATAACAGCGGGATTCAGCGCGTACAGAAGTGAAAGCGCAGACGCTTTTGCATCACCCATTCTGCTCCTGGCAAAAAAGAAAATGATAAGGGACGTAACAATATCTGCAAGCATGGCAGGCAGTTTGAGTATACACAGAAAGGTCGGGGAATCGGTGCTCAGTGAAAACAGCCCCTTTGCCAGGCCGATGATATACAGCACGTAGATATAGCCTGGGGGATAATCGACAAAGGTACCGGCGCTGTAAAAATCGGCAAAGCCTCTGCCGGCCGCGGTCAGGGCCCATCCGGTAAAGCAGGAGATATCACTGGAAACCCCCTTGACAGCCGGGGCAATGAGTATCCTGACAATGAAGGACCCAACAAGGATGATAATGTAGCCTGCGATAGTATATGAAACCCTGCCCCGCGCCGGCCGGTTCTGTTTGAAAACCAGGATATAGACCGCGTACAGAGTACCGAGAAAAATCAAAGCAAACGCGAAGACTGCCGGCAGCGACGGGGAGCGTTTAAGCCACTGGGGCGTCCGTACAGGTGTATGTGTTGTTTCCGCGAAAAGTTTTACAACACGCGTGTCGGGGGGGACGTGCCCGACCTCCTCGACCATGAATGCATCAAAGGATGCTTTGCCCGTATTGACATTTGCGTAGCCTCCCAGACGTGCGGTAACTGCCAGCTGTCGCTGCCGGGGCCCGGTTATACCGTAAAGCTCAACGTACTGCCACGTTCCCTTGGTATCTTTAAGGTCATGGGACGTTTCCAGAATGTTGAGAACGCTGATATTTGCTCCCAGCGCGCCCGTGCCGATTCCTGACGCCCTGATCCAGCAGGACAGCCGGTATACCGTTTTCGGTTTTACCGTTATGTGTTGGATAAGTTTTGCATCGGTCTTCTGCAGATTCTCTATGGTAACACATTTTTCGCCGATACGGGCACCACGAGATTCCGTATAAAACCTGGCAAAACGGGTGCTGCCGTAGACGTCGGTACTCCACCTGTCGGGCAGGCCGGATAGCTCCTGCTCAAACCCCCCGTTTTGGAGCAGATTTTCACCGGCATAGGTATGTGTCGTGCAAAGCAAAAAAAATATGAGGGACAATAACAGCAGCGCTTTTTCCATAAACATAACTATCCTGAAGCAGCCCCTATATACTTCGATTCTCACTTGCGTCGACATGTTTTTACACAACAAAGTTTAAAAGCTGATGCAATTGCAAAAAGTCCCGCTTCGTGTCATTGCGAGGAGGACGCCGAAGGCGGACAACGCGGCAATCTCTGCTCTGTTATAGTATTATAGTATGCTGTGAGATTGCTTCCATCCTCCGCAGTAGCCTGCTACGGAGGACGGGTCGCTGCGCTCGCAATGACCTTTTTGTGCCTTTTACGGTGTCATCAAAACTGCCCACTCAGCACTGAGTCCTGAGTGAATAAGGCCGTCATCGGACGTATGAATCGACGGACTATGGAGAAAGATTATGCCGCAAATAGGCAACAGCATTTTTAAACAAAGCGACCCCCTTTCCTTCCTCAGGCACTGTTTCCCGCGTCCATCGGGGGTGATTGGTAAAGTGGATATATGCCTCTGCGTGGGGCATCATACCGAACACCCTGCCGGTTTCATCACAGATACCGGCAATTGCGTCAACCGACCCGTTTGGATTCAAGGGGTACTGCATAGACGGCTCGCGGCACAGCTCATCACTGTATTGAACAACGATAAGGTTTTTGCGCTTAAGCTGTTCAAGCACCTGTTCATCCCGGGGGATAAATTTACCCTCGCCATGCCGGACCGGAAGGTACAGTGTCTGCAGCCCTTGTGTAAACACACAGGGGGATGCTTCATTTACTGTGAGATTAACCCACCGGTCTTCAAACCGTCCCGAATCATTAAAGGTAAGAGTCGTCTGCTGTGATATGTCTCCGCCCATCGCAGGTATAATGCCGAGTTTTACCAGAAGCTGAAATCCGTTACAGATGCCCATAATGAGTTTGCCCCGCCTGATAAAACCACGGATGTCCTCAAACAGGCTGTGGCCCTGTGAGGTTTTTGCATACCGCAGGCGTGTTGCATTGGCCTTCGCGGACCCCAGGTCGTCCCCGTCAAGGAAACCGCCGGGAAGGTTCAGAAAATGATAATCGTCAAGCGTAACATCCCCGCTCAGCAGCTTGTATATATGGATAATGTCGACATGGTCCGCTCCGCCAAGCTTGCAGGCATGTGCCATCTCCATCTCACAGTTTGTCCCGTTACCGGTAACAACAATTGCCTTTACTGTTCGTAGTCCCATGTGATCCTCAATAAAGCCTCAATGTACAAGTCACGTAAAAATTCTTAAAAGGGTCATTGCGAGTCCCGCTACAGCAGGGCGAAGCAATCTCACAGCATATAGTATACACCGCAGGGATTGCCGCGTCGTCCGCCTTCGGCGCCCTCCTCGCAATGACACAATCGGCGGTCATTGCGAGTTTCGCTGAAGCGGGACGAAGCAATCTCTATGCTGTGCAAACAAAAGAAACGGGATTGCTTCGTCGTCCACCTTTGGTGGCCTCCTCGCAATGAAACGCAGGGGCTTTTTCTATGTCCTCTTGTTTGCGATTCTGAATTCTGTCTTCTGTATTCTGAATTCAGGTGCCCTGTCAAAACCTCAGCGTCTTTTGCCACGCCTCTTTGAGTTCTGCAATGTCCCGGCTGATAATCTCGTTTCCGTTCAGTCCGTTCACGGTAAACCGCTGGTGTTCTGTCACAACACCGATTGAAGCATACACACTGTCCTGCATGCACGCTTCAAAGGTATCAACCTTTTCAGGCGAAACGGTCACGACAAACCTGCTCTGTGTCTCGGAAAACAGTACAAAATCATCACGCGGTGTCCCCGAATACGGGACCTTCGCCAGATCAACCTCGATGCCCAGCCCCCCGGCAAACGCGCTCTCCGCAAGTGCCACGCCAAGGCCGCCGTCGGAGCAATCGTGACAGGAGCATATACAACCCTTGTACATGGCCGCGCTTAACGCCCGGTACATGGTGAGTGCCTCCTGGGCATGGACCCTGGGGACCTCCCTGCCAGTAAATCCCAGCATGGCGAAATATTCCGACCCGCCGAGTTCTTCCCGGGTGGTGCCGAGCACATACACCCGGTCACCACGGCTCTTTACGTCCATGGTGTGTGCCCTGCCGACATCCTCCACGCTTCCCATTATGGAAAAAAGCACGGTGGGGGGGATTGATATCTTGTGCCCCCCGATGACGTAATCATTTTTCATACTGTCTTTTCCGGAGACACAGGGGATCATGTATGCAGTTGTGTAGTCGTAAAGGGCCATGTTTGCACGGACAAGCTGTGCAAGCTTGTACTCGCCGTCGGGGTTTTTATCAGACACAACGGGATCGCACCAGCAAAAGTTATCAAGTCCGGCGATGCCCTCAAGGCTGCCGCCGACGCATAAAAAATTTCGCAGGGCCTCGTCAATAGCACAGGCCATCATATGGTAGCTGTCAATATCGCCGTAGCGTGGGCAAATGCCGTGGCTCACCGCGACACCCCGCATGCCGTCCAGAACCGGCCGCAGAACGGCCGCATCGCTTGGCCCGTCACAACAAACACCGCACAGGGGTTTCACAACACTGCCGCCCTGCACCTCATGATCATATTGCCTGACAACCGTCTCCTTACTGCAAATATTAAGCCTGCCCAGCATATGCTCCAGCACGCCGCCGAGGTTTTCCGGCTCATCACAGTGCGGCTCAGGGTTCCCGGGGGGCGCCCACACAGCCCTGAGCCTCATGGCAGGAAGCCCTTCATGGAGGAAATCCATATCCAGATACGCTACCGTTTCATCCCCGTGCCGCACGTGAAAAAACCCTGTATCGGTAAATGTCCCCAGAGCCGTTGCCTCAACATCCATTTTTTCGGCAAGTGCGAGAAACGCGCTGCTCTTTTCAGGTGGTACTGCAAAGGTCATTCGCTCCTGCGACTCCGATATCAGAATCTCCCAGGGCTGCAGCCCGCGGTATTTAAGCGGTGCTTTTTTCAGGTCCAGCACGCAGCCGTTGCTGAACTGTGCCATTTCTCCCACCGAGGAGGAGAGTCCGCCGGCGCCGTTGTCGGTGATACAGCGAAACAGTGCCCTGTCACGTGCTTCAAGGATAAAATCCGCCATCCTCTTCTGGGTTATCGGGTCCCCGATCTGAACGGCGGTTACCGGCGATCCTTCGTGTAGCTCTTCGGAGGAAAACGTTGCGCCATGTATCCCGTCCTTGCCGATGCGTCCGCCCGTCATGATAATTATGTCATCCGGCAGGGCCGTCTTTTCCTCTGAGGGCTCATCAAAAACGGTCCTGGGCATAATGCCTCCGGTACCGCAATATACAAGGGGCTTGCCTAAAAACCTGTCGTCGAAAACGATGCTTCCGTTCACCGTTGGGATGCCGCTCTTGTTACCGCCGTGCTCCACGCCTTCACGGACACCTTCATAAATCCGTCGTGGATGAAGAATACGCGGCGGCAGCGTTTCCTTGTAAAAGGGGGATGCAAAGCAGAACACATCCGTGTTAAAAACAAGCTTTGCCGCCTTGCCGGTGCCCAGGGTGTCCCGGTTTACCCCGACGATACCGGTAAGGGCACCGCCGTAGGGGTCAAGAGCAGACGGGCTGTTATGGGTTTCCACCTTAAAAACGAGATTGTACTGATCATCCCACCGGATGACACCGGCATTGTCCTTAAAAACCGAAACGCACCAGTCACGTTTGCCCAGCCGCTGTCTGATTGTCTCTGTCGAGCCTTTTATGTAGGTGTCAAAAAGGCTGTTGATGGTTCGGGTTTTGCCCTGCTCGTCGGTATACTCTATTACGGCATTGAAAATCTTATGTTTGCAGTGCTCCGACCATGTCTGGGCAAGGGCTTCCAGTTCCACATCGGTAACTGACGATGAAAGCTTGTGCCTGCCCCGTTGCGCCCGTACCTCTTGCCTGGCAAAATATGCCTGTATTACGTGCATTTCCTCAAGGCTCAGTGCAAGAAGCCGGTCCCTGCTTATGTCTATGAGTGCTTCGTCTGCTATATCGAGCCGTATCTCTTCAATCGTTACCGTTCCGGCACCCGTTACCCGGGGAATGGTTATGGCCAGGCCTGCATCGCAATCAAACGCTTTCCGGTCGACAATCTCATAGCGCTGTATCAGATCATTGGCGAGCATTCCCTGTACAACGGCCTCAATGTCCGTTTTTGCCAGCCTTCCTCGTATCAGATACTGGCGTGATGCATATATTTTCTCCTTTTCTTCCGCCTTTCTCCCGATGCGCAGGCATGCAGCCTCCAGTGCAGTTCTCCCCACATTGTCGGTTACCCCGGGCCGCAGGCCGACCTCAACAAGCCAGTCAAAATCGTCATAAAGGGGGCGGTCGACGCTGTAAATCTGAGTGACTGGATCGGAAAAGGGACCTTCTGCCAGCAGCCGGACATCTTCCCCGGCAATGTCCATATCTACCGTATATACGTCAACGGTCCGCACCTGCTCTACCGGCAGTCCGAAACCGTCCACTATACGCTTCTTTACTTTTTCTCCCATTGCGTCTCGGAGTCCTTGTCGGAATCCTACTTCTACTCTCCAGGCCATATGCTGTTCCTTTTTGTTTCACTCGGAAAGGATAGGGCTCGCCTTCCCCACTATAAGGTGGTTTCTTACAGGCAAAGCTTTTTAATGATTATAATACGAAATGCTGTAAAAGAAAAACATGATTGAGGATTACTGTGTTCAAAAAAACCTGTTATATATTATAAGGTTCTCTACACTACTCCCGACAGTATTATTTTCCAGATCCCCGCTTGCGCGGGGATGACAGTAAAGCAAATACGTTTCTAAAACAGCACGTCATTCCCGCGGAAGCGGGAATCTAATTCTTCAGCATCTGTCTTAAAATCGACCAACCGGAGTTTTTCAAATAACCAGCTTATGTTATTCTTTATTCAGGTCATCCAGCCGGCTTTTCAGCTGCTGGACCTCCTCTTTTTCTTCGTCCGACATAACATGCATAAGCTTTTTAAGCTTTGCATAATCCTTCTCTGCCTGGCGTTTCACCAGCTTGCTCTCTTTTTTCTTGAGAAGATCCAGACTTTTCTTAAGCCGCCTTTTTAAAAAATTGTTTGTCTGTGCCTTTTTCCTAGTAACTTTTTTCTTTGTATCTTTCTTAGCTTCACTTGCATCTGTATCAGATTTTCCTTTTTCAGCACCACCGCCAACCCTTGATATTTGCGGCTTTTCATCTTTAATGGAGGTCTTTTCCGAACTGCGTTTCTCTTTCCCTTCATTTAAGAAAAGAACCATTTCTTCTTTTGTGTCCTCATCCAGCAATACGACCTTTTTCTTGTCGATCTCTTTTACACGGTACCCTTCGGCAGAATCACCGACCATAACAACATGCGAAAAAACTTTTTGCCTCCGTTTCCCGATGTTAATAACGGCAATTTTTGTATCATCGGTGATAACGGTACCGTAGAGGGCAAGACGCTTTGTCTTTTTTCTCTTTTTCGTTCCCTTTTTTTTCTGTTTGTTCGGCTGATCTTCCGGCTGGTCCCACCGCTGCCGGTCGGGCCTGAACAGGTTTTTTTCAATTATAACCGTATCTGTCTCCTTTGCCCACGGCACACCATGTGTTGCTGTGAAGAAGAACGTTAGTACGGAAATTATCGTGATTATTTTCGCTGATCTCATAGAAATAGTTGATTTGTGTAGTGGTTGATTAGTTTTCGTTATACGTCATTTCGGGGAATGTAGTGCCGTAGCGCTCTCCTTCAATATCAGACAGATATAGATTACTTTGCTTCGCTCCGCTCGCAATGTCAGCTGTGATACTACGTTATTGAAGAAACATTCCAGCAGCAGGGACATTGAGAATCCTACCCTGCCGTCATACTTTCCTTGTTTTCAGGCCAACCCGCCTTGCCCCTTCTAGTTGCTGTTTGTCGGAAGACACAAACAGGTCGGCCTTCCACTCCAGTGCACATGCAACATGTAATGCATCCAGTGTACGAATGGGGCATGTTTCAAGAATTGTTATTGAAGACGCAACCACTGAAGGTGTTACATTAACTATGTCGGCATCTCTAACATCGTCAACAACCCTTCTTTTCACAGCATCATATTGAGTATTTGTAATTGTCCGTTCTCGTCGACGCCGATTGAGAGCAGACATTATCTCAGGAACACACAGCACACTCAGCCCCAGTTCAGAAGCTTTAGCGCAGACACCCTCAACTTTCTCACTTCCCGCTTCCTCAATGAAGCGTTTGGCAAATGATGATGAATCAAGATATGCCTTCATATTTACGCTCATCAAGTATTGCCGAAGACAGCCCTGAACCTTTAGCGGAAAGTCGAAGGGCAGGCTTCTTCCACGAAGGTTTGCCGGCCTTTTCATCAGTTAGGGGTGAAACAGCAGCTATGGGACGACCGTGCCGCATAACAAGTATAGTCTCTCCATGCTCTACCTCGGTCAGAATTCCCGATGCATGACTTCTAAATTCGGTCAAATTTACCGTCTTCATAGTTCTCACCTCCATTCCGTACATAAGTGTACACTATTATGTACAGAATGGCAACTCGCTATATGTGGTCCGAGATTGCTTCGGCGTCCCTCTTCGACGACCTCTTCACAGTGACATACTGCAGATCAGAGCAAATCACACGCGCAGTCGTTGCGAGCGAAGCGAAGTAATCACAAAAATAAATTCTTTAAGTAGCAACAGCTAGAATTCATAATACCACAGCCGCCTTTTTTCTCAAGCAATAAAGAAAGCCCGGTAAAGATACTATTTGTGTCATTGCGAGCCTTAGGCGAAGCAATCTCAAAGCCCAACATAACCTCCAGAGATTGCTTCGTCGTCCCGCCTTGGCGCGATTCCTCGCAATGACTCTCATATTTAACATTTTATCTAAAAAAAAGGGTCCGGAAGCTTTCGCCTCCGGACCCTTTTGTGTTCTGTTACCGAAACAATCGGTTAGGGAAGAAACCCTGCTGTTACAGTGTAACTGCCGGAGCAGTCACCGATTGTTACCGTGTAGTCGCCGGCGGTGTTCGGCCAGATAATGCCGATCACGAACATCTGATTACCTGCCGGGATCGAAATGATAGGCAGTACTGCTGCGCCCATGTCTACTGCATCGCCTACTGCAAAGGTACCGCCCGTTGCGGTAATGGTTGCAATAGCCGGATGCGGCAGCAGCCATCCGCACTCGATTGCCGACACGCTGAGTGAGCATGTCGGTGCAGGTGTCGGTGTCGGTGCAGGTGTCGGTGTCGGTGTCGGTGCAGGTGTCGGTGTAGCGGTCGGTGTCGGTGTCGGGGTGGCGACCTCGGCCAGCACTGAGAAGCTGTCCTCACAGGTCTCGTCGTCAACCGTCACGTCACAGAGTTCGTCTGAACCGTTGTCCGAAGCCGCGACATCGATGGTAACGGTAATCTCTGTGTCGGTTGCTGCTACGACCTTCTTGTCCACGGTGATTTTCGCAGACGGACATTCGAAGCTGACCTTTGAATCGGTGGTAAAGCTGGTGTTTTCACCGGTTATGGTCACGTCGACACCGGTATCACCGTACATTGCGTACGTGGGATCAACGTCAAGACACTTAGCTTCAGCAATCTCGCAATCCAAAATAGTAACCGCAATTTGTACCTCTCCGGACGTGTTGCCTTTTTCATCCTTCACGGTAAGCGTTACTATGTACGTCCCGGTGTTGTCGGACATGCCGTCACCCATCGCCGTAAACTTAACAACCGTAGCCTTACCGGTATCATTGTCGGTCGCTGTTGTTTTGTCTGTGATGGTGAACTGATCCGTTACATCAACATTGTCTTTCTCAATTTTGATGCTTGACTTTGTAGTGGTGATATCAAGTGCCTTGTTGTCAGTTACCTCAAAGGAGAAACCGCATTCTTCAGAAGTTTTGCTGCCAGTATCGACCGCAGGTGGTATGAGATCGCTGGCAGAGAAGTCAAGTGTGAGAGAGCCTTCACCAAACTTCTCATCTGCCTCTGCGTCAATATTCATGACGGTTACACCGGTATTGGGCGTTGCCGTGAAATATTTTCCTTTGTCACTAGTTGCAAGAGTAAATTCTTGGGAAAGACCGGCCAGAACTCCACCAACAGGGAGATCATCATCTGGCTCATCCTCCCAATTGTTGATTTCAACAAGTATCGACGATTCCAAACCCGAAGTAAGTGTGATGGGCCTGAAAAGTCCTCCGTTCTGGTCGACAAAAGAAACTTTACACGGTGTGTCGGTTATTCCCTGGATAGGCGGATATAAATCCTCGAATGAAAGATCAGTTTGGTTTTTCAGGGTAAGATCAAAAGATGTTGATGCTCCACCATTTTGTGAAGAAACCTGAACCGTGGCAACATCCTGTCCTGCGGTTACCAACTCCCTATCAAATTGAACTCTCAGCTCACTGAGATCTTCAATATCGCCCGATGCACCGGGGAACGGCGTTCCGTCAGGCAGGAGTACATCGACCAGAAGATCTGCATCCTTGGCGTCTGCATAGGGGGTTCCCAGTGAATCTGTAACAGAAACCTCGCCCCTGACAGTGTCGTGATCTTCCTGTGAATCCAGCTCTACTATCCGGTCACCGGTGGGGCACGTCATCGACAATTTGCTCGGGGTATCTTCCTCAGGGTCATCAACATTCCCCGTTGCGGGTGTTACGGGGGCAAGGCCGAAGAATACCGTTCCCTGCTGCATTCCCAACCCTTGGTAAACAGTAGTAGTTCCCGGGCCGAAGAATACCATGTCATTTGTTGTCTTCATATCCTCATCCACAGATACCTGTACCTCTGCTGTACCGGTAGACTGACCTTCCAGATTCCAGTTTGCACCAGAAATCGGTTTCACTTTAAGTGACTGCTCAGGGTTGGTCACATTCCTGGTGATAATGGTAAACTCTTGCGTTGAATCACCGGGGTCCAAATCAATGTCTGTAAAATCGGAAAAATCGGTCTTTGAAATGGTATCCAACACAACAAAGTCGATACCCTCGGAAACTGAGTCAATGGTGGAATACAAATCGGAGTCCAGAGCGGAATTATTTGTTGGATCGATGCTGTTAATATACAGGCTGTCGACACTTGCTGTCCCCTGGTCCGCGGTCGCGGTAATAGCAAAGCCGACGAAAGCCTGGTAGTTAAACGTGGTGCTCAGTACGTTAGGATCAATGCTGGCATCCATTTTACTTCCGGCAACCGCCATGAGTTTCCCGCCGCCCTGGTTGACGCCTTCACCATCAACATCAAACAGTTCGATGGCAACCGTACCGCTTATGGCATCGCTGACACCGCCGCACAGCGCTGCGTAGTTGCCGTATGAATCATACCCGATAATTGCGCCGTACGCATAGGTGTCTTCTCCTGCTCCTCCGGGGTGCTGATAAGCACTGCAGTCATTACAGCCGACGGTCTTGAATGCGCCGCTGGTCTTCTTTGTGGCATCTGTGACACCGAAAAGAGAAGAGGGATTCAATTCAGGAGCTCCACTAATATAAGACCCTGGATCAACTTCGTCGCCCTCGGCATCTGTCGAAGTCAATTCTTTATGTTTACCATCCTTGTTCACCATGCCGACCGGCACACCGACCACAACCACGCTCTTTACGTTGCCGGGCACATGGTGGGATGAGTCAGTAAGAGCGCCCATGGTCATCACACCGCCATTACATGCATTGACCATTTCATTTTGCACATCACCATCATTATACCCTATAGTGGTATACATCAAGGGGGTTGTGTTTGACGGGGTCCAGGTCAATGCAACGCCGTCGGTAAAATCAGTGTTTGCCGCTGCAAGGCTGCTTGTACTAACGGGTACACTGGTAACCTCGAATGTCCCCTCTGCGAAACCGTCATCAAGTTTAAGTGAACCTGACCCCTCACTTTTTCTAGGGGCACTTGAACCCACTATCGTCACGGTTGCAAGATCAGGACTCATCAAGTTAGAGGTGAAATAATACTTATATGTAAATGGCGGAATATAAGGCGGTTGAGGAACACCAACTGCAGTTGCAACGGAAACCAGTACCGACTCCCCTGCCTTGCTGATCTTGCCACCGTTATTCTGCCCTGTAGCGCTGAGCTCATCTAAATATTGCGGTCTTGCCATACCGCCCGTGCGCAGCACATAATGGGTTGCCGCGGGCAGCATCACGGTCATCCCCACTTCATAGGGATCTTCATACAGATAGGTATTTCCGTGCCGTACGTTAAAGTATATGACGTCGCTCACCACAGGACCCGAAAAGTTCTTTGCCTCATCGTAGCTCACTGCAAATTCCTGCCAGGCATTCACGATATTCCATGAATGACGGCCGGTAGCCGGGGGGGCATCAAATGTCCCGCCTATATTTCGGTTTCCTATCTTTTCCTGGCTGAGCTCCATCTTTGTGGGGAAGAGATTCGACCATATCTCAATGGTACAGTCAGCTAGAGCAACCCCGTCAAACTCGGTGGCAAGCTCGAAATTATCATCAAGAAGCAGTATCCTGCCCCGGGGGAAGCCCATAGCCTGCTCTCCCCACACCATAGCCAAATTTGATTTCATTGTAACATTAATGCTGGCCAACTCTCCAGCAATGGCATTGCCCGCGCAGAATACAAGGGCAATCCCGATAAGTAAAGCAGTTATCTTTTTTCTCATTCCTTAGCTCCTTTCACTAAATTAATTGTAATTCCGTGCTTTCCGTTGCGGAAAGAAACAACTTCTTTTTTTTTGCCTCATCACCTCCCTCTCTAAACCTGTTTTTTTATAGTGTTATTTTTATTTTTATCCCTCTATATCAATAGTTTAACTGCTTGTTTCTATAAATGGTATGTACCGGTTATCACCCCCTCTGTGCAGAATACGAGGGTGCGTGCAAAAATATACAGAACCCCTCATATTTACAACATTTTTTAATGTAGTACAGGATTTTCGTATCACTTGTCAAGCATTTTTTTTTATTTTTTTATAAAAATTATAACTTAAAAGAAAATATAATCTTTTATTCGCAAATTCCATTCCACCCACATTGCATCCTGAAAAAACAGGGTCCTTTGAATGAAAAATATACCGGTAAAAACAAACGTAACACGTACCGGTAAATGACGTTTTGGAAAACTGTTTCTTTTAGTACGAGGTACTATATATAATACAAGTTATGTGATCCTGTAAAAAGTCACCGGTTGTGTCATTGCGAGGAGCACAGCGACGACCCGTCCTCCGCAGTAGCCTGCTACGGAGGGAGGAAGCAATCCCGTGAGTTCAAGGACTTAGCAAGCAGAGATTGCTTCGCTTCGCTCGCAATGACCATTTTTCCCACTTTTTACGACGCTGTCATGTTTGGCACCGGTTATTGTGTGCCCATCGTCCACTATCGTATTTGGCTAATTCTGCAGAATCTGTGCCATATAGTAATTACTATTAAAAACAAGTAGAATATAAACAAGTATCACGCTATAGCGGACAATCTGTTGACAGTTCAGGAGAAAAATAGAAAAATTGCGAAACAGGTTTAGAAAAAATCCTAAAAAAGCTTGGCGTGCCGGCTTGTTCGCCTGTCGGCGTTCTTCTTACCGTCATTGCGAGTCCCGCTGTGGCTAAACAGTCTCTTCGTTTGCACCACTACAACAAAAGGATTGCCGCGTCGTCCGCCTTCGGCGCCCTCCTCGCAATGACACACCGGCAGTCATTACTAATTCTTCCAGCGCGTCATTGCGAGCCCTGCTGGAGCGGGGCGAAGCAATCTCTGCCCCGAATGCCTGCAAAAAAGGGCTTGCTTCGTCATACGCCTTCGGCTACTTCCTCTCAATGACACAAGCGGAGGTCATTGCGATCGTAGCGACGCAATCTTTTACCTATCAAAGCTCGTAATACAAATCTTTCCATTCGTTGTTCATTTCGTTTACCAGTGATATCTTTTTCTGCCTTGATCCTGCTTTTATTTGTTTCTCACGCAATATCGCATCTTTCGGATCATGGTAAACTTCGTAATAAACAAGTTTTGTTAGGTTATACCTCTTGGTGAATCCTTCAATCAACTTTTCTTTATGCTCATATACTCTTCTTACAAGATTGCCGGTGATTCCTGTATACAGTACAGTGTTATTCTTGTTTGTCATGATATAAACACAATAAAGCTTTTTCACAGAATCACCTTATTGCGGTAAGAATTCTCCGGTATATAGATTGCTTCGTCGTCCGCTTTTGGCGCCCTCCTCGCAATGACACACCGGCAGTCATTGCGAGCCGGAGGCGACCCGTCCTCCGTAGCAGGTTACTGCGGAGGGTGGAAGCAATCTCACAGTATATCATAAACCGTAGGGATTGCTTCCTCGTCCCGCCTTAGCGGGACTCCTCGCAATGACTTCATTGGAGGTCTTTTCACTCTCCCTCATTACTTGTAAGAAATGGTCTGCAGGAAACATTATGCTGCCTGCAGGTGGAAATGATATGTTCGCGAATGTCATCCGATGCCGACGGTATTGCTATGACGGCCTCCCGGGCACCGGTGCGTTGTGCCACGCTGCCGATATCTTCAATTCTTCCCAACACCTGCACGCCGTGTATCTTTCTTTTCTGTTTGAACGTGTCGTCGTCAAGGAACCCGACCACATGATATTTCAGCACCGGATTGTTTCGTATTTCCCTGAGCACCATTTCACCGGCATCACCCGCACCGATAATAAGCACCCGTTTCCCGCCGGCAGGAAGGGTCTCAAAGTATTCCCGCAGTATGCGCATGAAAAAATGCGAGCCGGTGATCAGGATAAGGGTAAGCATGCCGTCCACAACGAAAACAGCCCGGGAGAAATTCTTAAACCGCGAATACATGAGAATTATCGCTACAATGACCAGGCTGCTCACAAAAACTGCTTTGGCAATGTTCACAAAGTCCCTGACCCCGACATGCCGCCACACGGTCTGATAGAGGCCGAAATAATAGAACACTGAAAATTTAATAATAATAATAAGGGGGAACGTCTGGATAAAAAGATCCAGCGTGCCCCCGGCAAGGCCGCTCTCAAACCGGATAAGATAGGCGGAAAAATAGGCAACCGCAACAAGCACAAGGTCCATAAAAATCTCAAAGAATCTGCGCGCGTGTACCAGAAAGCCTTCGACGCGCTTGCTGGTAATCATGGCCTGCCGGTTTCCGGCACCCGGTCTCTCTGCATTTCCCAGAAACAGACAGAAGTAGAACAGGCCTGCGATGAAGATGAACGCCAGCACCACAAATGCCAGGGGATTGATCTTACGGTAGAAAAGTGCTGAAAGGGCAAAAACAGCCGTAACAGCATACAAAAAAAGCACGGTGTTCCGTTCGCTCAGGCCCAGGGCAACAAGGCGGTGCGAGATATGGTCCCTGCCGCCCTGTGAAACGGGCCGTCCCCTCAGCTTGCGCATAACCGTAACAAATGCGGTGTCAAAGATGGGGATCCCCAGGATAAGCACCGGGACAAGCAGGGTCACGACAACACTTGACGCATGTTTCCAGGTCCCGGTGATGGAGATGGCGGCAAGCATAAACCCCAGGAACATGCTGCCGCAGTCACCCATGAAGATGCGCGCGGGATTAAAGTTGTACAGCAAGAATCCCACACACGAGCCGGAAAGCACAATTGAGCACAGGGCAAGTGACGTCTTGCCGGATTGAACGGAAAAGATAAACAGCGCGCAGGAGCTGATGGCGGCAACGCCGGCAGACAGCCCGTCCATATTGTCCAGCAGATTGAAGGCGTTTGTCAGCCCCACAAACCACAAAAAGGTGAGGGGGACCGCGACAACAGGATAGGGTATAATCTCGATAACCACGCCCATGTTTATCAGCAGGGCGGTGATGATAATCTGCCCGATAAACTTTATCTGCGGGCTGAGGGGCCGCAAGTCATCCAGAAGCCCCAAAATGAATATAAGCGTTCCACCAACCGCAATGGCCAGCACAGGCATGCTCAGGCCGAAGCGGCAGAACAGAATTACAATACAGGGCACCACAAATCCGATGCCCCCGAGGACCGGGGTGGCATTTTTGTGCCATCGGTCTTTGCGGGGTTCAACAACGAACCCTGCGCTGATTGCCATGCGCCGTACTATCGGGGTAATCAGTGCGGAACAGGCAACGGCAACAATAAAAAAAATAAGATAGGTCATTATTGTTGATGGTCCGGTAAAAAATCATCGATGAAGTCATTGCGAGGAGTGTAACGACGACCCGTCCTCTGCAGTAGCCTGCTACGGAGGGAGGAAGCAATCCCTTTTTCAAACATTTACCAAAAATGAGATTGCTTCGTCCCGGCACGGCAGGACTCGCAATGACCACTTTTTTGACTTTTACGACTGGGTCATTGTTGATAAAAGTTGATTACACTGTCTAAAATCCCCTTGATATCCAGCGAAGGGGCAAACCCTATGAGGTTCCTGATCTTGGCAATGTCCGGAATGCGCCGGCGCAT
>Ga0272442_10000454_pt1 | contig 66273 bp, 59 predicted proteins | sample SSMForm2O_FD_200262 | JGI IMG/M metagenome (GOLD analysis project Ga0272442, IMG submission 200262) | Marine sediment archaeal communities from Little Sippewissett salt marsh, Falmouth, MA, United States - SSM-Form-2O | ecosystem: Environmental > Aquatic > Marine > Wetlands > Sediment ...
AACAGACTCATCGCAGCCCTCATCGTGGCCGCCATGGCCGTTGTCGTGTACGCCAACAGCACGAAAAACGGCTTCGTGGGGGATGATCACTACCTTGTCGAAAACAATCCCCTCCTCGAAAAGGGTCCGTCCCTTGCAGACATCTTTACAAAACCCTGGGGCGCGTATGGAAGTGAGTTCGAACGCGGCATGAACCAGGGCTATTACCGTCCGCTCGCAGTCGCAGTGTTTTCCCTCGAATACGCCGTCTGGGGCAAGAACGCCTTCTTCTATCACCTGGTCAGCCTGCTCGTTCACGCAGCCGTCTGCGTGGTTTTCATGTTTTTCTGCCTTAGATTCATGAACCTCGCCGCCGCGGCGGCTGCGGCATGCCTGTTTGCGATTCACGCGGTTCACACCGAGGCTGTGAACGCCATCTTCTACCGTACAACGCTGCTTGCCGCATTGTTCTGCATGGCGGCTATGTACGTTCATGCAGAAGAAGGCGCGGATGCACGGCGCCGGATGCTGAACCACGTAAAAACGGGCATCCTTTACGCCCTCGCCCTCATGAGCAAGGAAACCGCGCTGATGCTGCCGCTGTACATGGCGCTTTACGACATGCTCATCCGCACAAGGCGTCTGCCTGAGCTGGACAGAAAAAGATATGCCGTGCTCCTCATCATGGCGGTCGCCTATGTGCTTGCCAGGTACGCAATCGTAAGCAGGGGGGCCATATCCTATTTTGAAGGCGCATCTTCTTTAAGCGTTTTTCTCACCATGACGGGTGTATTTCTGATGTACATCCGGCTGCTCTTGTGGCCCCATCCGCTGTGCGCATTCTACGAATGGACGATTATCCCGCCTGTTGAGAAGATCATGAGCGCGATCGCCCTGGGCGGGCTTTCAGCCGTAATACTGTATCTTTCTGCGACGATATGGATAACGGTCAGGGCACGCAGGCTACCGCAGACGCCCGGAAATGATTTACCGGCGACACGCATAATTTCCTTCGGCATGTGGCTTCTTCCTGTATCGCTTCTTCCCGTCATGCATTTTATCCCCATATTAAACGTGGCTGCGGAAAGATTCCTTTACTTCGGCTCGGCCGGCATCTGCATTCTCTTCGGCCTGGCAACCGAGAAAACACTGCGCATGCATTCGTCCGTTTCAAGGATTCCTGCTTTGATCGTGATCTGCGTTTACCTGATGGCACTGTCGCTCATTACCGTTCACAGGAACAATGCATGGCACAGTGACCTGGCGCTGTACCAGGCCACGATTTACACACACCCGGAAAGCGTGAGTTCAAGGCTCGGTCTTGCACGCATCCTTTACGAACAGGGCAGGAAGGCGGAGGCATTAAAGCAGATCGAAACCGTCGAGAAGCTCGCCCCCGGCATCGATGCGGTAAAAAAATTCAGGGAAAAGATTCAGCGCGAGATGGAACGGTAGGAAGTGCGCTGGGATCAGCGGCAAGTCTGACTCCCTTCCCGTCAAACCTAACCCCCCGACTTCGCCCGGCTACGTCGGGCAGGCCTGACCCCCTTCCCTCATGGGAAGGGGGAATGTGATATCTATGTTGATCTCTTAAGCCCCTTCCCTCCAAGGGAAGGGGTTTGGGGTTAGGTCTCAAGCGACAGGGTATATGTTTCAAGGGTTTGGGGTTTGGGGTTTTGGGTTTGGGGTTTGGTCTATCGCGCCGGAACCGATGGTCTTACGGTTTTTTTCTGGCCGGGCGTTTTTTGCCGGCAGGTTTTCTGGCGCGTCCGGGCCCTCTTCTTGCACCGGGCTGGCCCGTTCTCATATCAATTTTGACAAGGCTCAAATTATCGTCAATGTACTCGATCTTCGACTTGTCCTGCAGCTTCTTCAGCTCTTCTTCCACGCCCACCCTTCTTTTCTCGCGGTAAACGAGCATCTTGAGCCTGGGCTTTGCTTCTTTGAAGCTGATATCAAGCGGCTTTCTGAAACCCGTTCTCATCAGGACATTGAATCCACCGTTGGCCTTGATCAGCTTGGGGTAGATGTCACCGTCGTTTTTCAGGGAAAAGGCAGCCTGTACAATAGCTTCGTCCACTTTCGGATCACTCTCTTTTCTGTCCTTGGCACGGGTAAAAAACCTCAGATCCCCTCCCCTGAGCCTAGTCTCTTCGTCCTCGCTGTTCTCCTGCGCCAGTCGCCTGAACTCGTGCTGGCTGGGCTTGTCCTTCGTCAGTCTGTCAAGAAGCTCCTTTGCCTGCGCCCTGTCCTTGAGCATTATGACCCTGGCCCTTGTCTTGGCCGGCTTGTGATAGTTTTCAGCGTGGGAATCGTAGAACTCGCGCATCTCGGCCTCTGTTACATCGTCCTCGCTGATCTTTGAAGCAAGCTCCCTGTGCATAATCGATGCGAGCTGGTTCTTCATCACACGCACTGCTTCGGGATCCTTGTCCAGGCCCGCGGCCCGGGCTTTCTGGGCAAGAAGCCACATCCTTATCATCTGATCGAGAAACTTTTTCTTGCCTTGAGGCGTGCCCAGCTCCTGAATCTGCATTGGGCTGGCCCGTCTCGCCGCTGTCTCGAAATCATTTACCGTAATCTTTTTTCCGTTTACCTCTGCAAGGACCGTGTTCTTATGCTTTTCAATTGCCGCGCTCAGCTCTGGCTTCAGGCCTTTGCCGTCGCCCGCGGCAGCGCCCTCCTTGCCGGCAGCGGCTTTACCGTCGTCCCCGGCCGCTGCCTGAAACGCCAGGCAGAAAAAAGCGGCGATGAGAACCAACATAATCCTCAGTCCCGGCTGTGTTGAAAACAATTCGTGTTTACCTGTTCTTTCGGGCCGTCTCATACTCTGTCTCCTTTTCAGTTTTACTTTCCGCCGTCACCGGCATCACCACCCGCATCGTAACCGGCATCATCGCCCGCATCGTAACCTGCGTCTGCATCTGCGTCGGCATCAGCATCGGCGTCTGCGTCTGCGTCTGCGTCGGCGTCGGCATCGGCATCGGCATCGGCACCCCCGTCAGGCCCAGCATCAGGCGGAAGGACGCATCCGGCGTCGCCTGTATAAATGCATGCCTTCTGATCAGGGCTTATGTTGCCCTCCGTGTAATAATTGCCCGGAATCCTGCAGTCATATCCTTCTTCCCAGCGGCAGTCGCACGCGGTGTCACATGCCTTGAGGCAAATAGAATCTGATCCCAGAAAATAGCTGTTAGTAAAGCATATTCCATCCACACCGCAATGCCAGTTCTCAAAGCAGGTCTGCAGCGTGCAGTACCCGCCCGGGAATTCCATAGAGAACTGTGATGTGAATCTTCCGAAATCTCTCTGGTTCGGGCACTGAACTCCCGTCGGATTCATGTCCGGGCAGTCCTCGGGGTGACCGGGCCTGCATGAATCGCCGGTTCCGGTGTACTCGGGAAGAGCAGCATCTCCGGCGTCGGCGTCCGCATCCGCGTCCGTATCGGTATCTGCATCCGTGTCGGTATCCACGTCCGTGTCGGTGTCGATGTCTGTATCAGTGTCCACGTCAGTGTCGGTGTCCGAATCGGTGTCGGTGTCGGTATCTGAACCGCCATCCTTGTTGTCGTCGATGTCACTCACGTCCGGTCCTGCATCCTGTTCGTCACCCCCGGAATCTTCGCAGGCCAGTAACAAAAGCAGTACGGACATGGAAAACAGAATTGTAATTGATTGATTTGATATTTTCATTTTCTTCTCCTGTTTCTAAGCTGAGGTGGGATTTTATTATCTGTATTCAAGGAACTCAAGACCAAATAAGGTGCTTTATCCCGTTTTTCTGAATATTTTTACATGACAAACCCTGAATCACTGTATTATCGAACACACAGACCATATGGGAGGAGCAGGAAGATTACATGAAATTATTCAAAAGAAACAAGGGCTATAAGCCCTGCCCCGGTCGAAGTTTGCATGTCCTGTGTGTACTTGCGGCCGTGCTGAATCTGAGCGGGTGCCTGTGCTCTTTTGATGCGGATAAAGATAACCAGAAACCCCGGCCGGCCGGCCCCGGCATTGTCGAAGTCAGCGTCAGATCAGGACTGAGCGAAGCGGACACGGCAACACAGTGGTTTTCGCCGTCAAGAGACTCACTGTGGTCTTTGATCACTCTCTTTGAGGATCTGTCCGGAAAACCCGAAGTAGCAGGATTGCTGCTGGATATAGGTGAGCCCATAAGCTGGACTGCAGCTCATGATCTTTCGCACAGCCTGAACCTCTTCAGGAAGACGGGCCGGAAGGTGCTGTGCCATCTTGGATATGGGTCGAATGCATCTTACCTTCTCGCAGCCGGCGGATGTGACCGCGTAGTCATCAGCCCGGCGGGACAGCTCGACATTTCGGGAGTTGCTGCAGAAGTCCTTTACATGAAGAACATGCTGTCCCTCATAGGCATACGTGCGCAGATGTTTCACGTGGGAAAATACAAGGGAGCGGCCGAGCCCCTGACACGCGACAGCATGTCCGCAGAAATGCGACAGAACATGGAACAACTCCTGGACGCGCGGTATTCATGGCTGGTTGATCGAATAAGCAAAAGCAGGAAGCTAGAACCGGACAGGGTCAGGGAACTGATTGACAGCTCACCAGTTTCCTCTGAAAAGGCCCTCGAACACGGCCTCGTCGACCAGGTTGCAACACCGGCCGAAGTCAGGGCTTCCCTGGACGAGCATTACCAGGGAGGGGTTTTTCCGGAGTCCGATTTTCATGAAAGCCCGGATTATGATCTGGCATGGCTGCTGGACCTTCTTAAAAAAGGCCCTGACAAGGACTCCGGCCCGGACAGACCCCACATTGCTCTTGTTTATGCATGCGGAACGATCCTTCCACCGGGCGAGGAGTTTGAGTTTTTCCCGCCTTCATCCATGGTTGAACCGGGAAAACTTGCCTCGGTTCTCAGAGAAATGGCCCTTAATGAGAACGTAAAGGCCGTTGTCCTTCGCATTGATTCTCCGGGAGGAAGCTCTCTTGCCTCGGATGACCTTTTTGAATCGATCCGCCTCCTGGCACGCAAGAAACCCGTGGTGGCCTCGCTGGGAGAGACCGCGGCCTCGGGCGGGTATTACATTGCATCCGCTGCCACGCATATAATCTCGTCCCCGCTTACGATGACGGGCTCGATAGGCGTCGTGGGCGGCAAGATCGTAGTAAAGGAACTTTACGACAAAATCGACGCGAAAGCGGAAATCATCCGGCGGGGCAAAAGAGCGGGATGGTACAGCTCAAGCCGCGAATTCACCGAAGACGAAACCATGGCCATTCAGTCGCTTCTGAAACAGGCGTATGATCAGTTCGTATCCCGCGTTGCCTCCGGCAGGGGCATGGAGGTTGAGGACGTGGAAAAAGGAGCACAGGGACGGGTCCTTACAGGAACCGAAGCTCTTGAACTCAAGCTCGTAGACAGCCTGGGAACCATCAGCGATGCAATTGACACCGCTAAAGAACTCGGCAGCCTGGCTGCCGACGCACCTGTACAGATTTACCCCGGGGCAAAGGGGCTCTTCGACCTGCTGGACATGTCGTTTGGACACGGCAGAGGTGCAGTCAGTCTGCCGTATCCACCGCCGGCGGCATACCTGGCCGACCCGCGCCTGATCAGGGCACTGCTGCTTAAACGCCTCTTCACACGCGAGAACATCCTCGCCATAAGCATCAACCCGCTCGCGCTCGGGAGCCTTTAGCCTTTTTCATGGGATCCAGCCGGCTGACTATCAGGGGCGTGGGCCTTCACAGCGGAGAGACATGTACAGTCACTCTCGGATGCGGACGACCGCACAGCGGTGTTGAGTTCCATATTAAACAGGACGGTAAAGACGCCGCAGTCATACCTGCATCCATCTCCCATGTCGTACGATCACGCAGGGCCACAACCCTGGGACGGGACGGTGTCGAGATCGGCATGGTCGAGCACCTTCTTTCGGCCTTGGCTGCCCTTGGCGTGAAAGACATTGTCATTGGCGTGGAAGGTCCTGAGATACCCGTGCTTGACGGATCATCCGCGCACTGGGCCCTTGCAATCAAAGCACTTGGAGCGGCACGGGAACCCAAGTGGATCAAGTGGCCGCGCAGTGTCTGCCTGAAAAGTGACAAAGTCATGGTCAGGATCGAACCCGATGATCATTTTTCAATAGATGCGACTATAGAGTTTCCCGAAAAATGCATCGGTCTTGAGCAGATGCACTGGCATTTCAACAAGGATGGTTATCTTCCGGACATCGCCCCGGCCCGGACCCTGGGCAGGATGTGCGAAGTAGATCTTCTTCGCAGGGAAGGCCTGATCAGGGGAGCTTCTCCCGGATGTGCGCTTGTGGCGTCTGAAAGCGGTTTTATAAATCCCGAAGGCGCGAGGTTCGCCGACGAACCGGTCAGGCACAGGATACTGGACGCAATAGGCGATATTTTTCTGAAAACAGCCCCGGCACTTCCTCTGGCCCGTGTAACGCTCGTGCGTGCGGGCCACTCTCACCTTCTTTCGGCGCTTTCACAACTGTAGTCTGAACTATTTCTTCCTGAACCTGTTCAGGACTTCTTTCTGAACAGGTTTTTTACAACCGCTCCCAGGTCCTTATCGAGCAGGCTGCCCCCCGGACCCGCAGATGATTTTTTCTTGCTGGCCAGGTAACGGATCTGGCGTGCCGCATCCACGTTATTAGGATCGATTTCGAGCGAGTTTTCGAAATAATTAACGGCAATGTCGTTCTCACCCAGATGAACACAGATCTTGCCGTGGATATAAAGACTCATGGCGTCCTCGTGATCATCGGCGTGAATTTCCTCGAGCATACTCTCCGCCTCTTCCCTTGCGTCCTCCGGATCCTTCAGGAACAGCGCCCAGGCAAGAAACGCCTTGCACCTTGAGCCCGGCTCCTTCTCGTACGAAATTCGAAGGTGGTCAATGGCATCCGCGTAATTTTCCTCTTTCATCAGGGTGCGCCCCCTGGAAAAAAGCCACTGGGCGGGAAATCTGGACAGCTCCTTTGCAGTCGGCTTCATCGATATCTTCCTTCTGCGGGGCACCGTACTGGATGACGGAGGGTGGGAGGACGCTTCAGCCTGGCTTTTCTTTCCGAGGATGCGGATTTTCTTGTCGTACTTCTCTCTTTCGTTCGGATCGGACAGCGTCTTCCATGCCTCCTCGATCTTGAAATACATCTCCTTGAGCTTTTCCTGTATCAGCGATGAATTGATGTTCACAAGAGAGTCGGGATGAAACTTTTTCCTCTGCTTATTATAACCGGATTCTATCTCTTCAACCGGCGAATCCTGCTTTACCTCCAGGAGCTCGTAAAAATCAGCATCCCTGAGGCGAAGGTAGTCCGCCAGCCTGGCCTGGGCTTCCTCGGTGAGTCTTGTCTCACTCCTCACGCTCTGCGACACTTCGACCGTTTCCTGCTCCGGATGCGATTCGTCCGAACCGGCATCGTCCTCAGCCTTTTCCGGCACTCTCTCGAAACCGATAACCTGCATCAGATAGAATGCATAAAGTATTTTCAACGCCCTTTCGCTGTCCCCCGAGAGCAGATCTCCAAGGCTTTTACCGTTCTGTATGCTTCGCCTCAGTTTCACCTCGGCCGGAAAAAGTTTAAGCTGATCATCAGTGTAAATCTGATCCGCAAGCATGTAGGCTACATCCGTGTCATTGAGTTCGAGGGCGGCGCGGACATCTTCCAGCGGGGTGTAATTCAGGACACCGTCCAGGATGAGTCTTCCGGTCTTTATGCCTGCGGGAATTATGCTGTGTATCCATTCATCGCCCGGCTTGAGTACGAAAAATGCGTTCTTCAGGCCGAAACTCAATTCGATCTTTTCGATTATGTGTGCTTCGAGATGTGCAAACATCTCGTGCGGATTCATCATCTGATTGTTTATGAGGATCTCGCCCTGCCTTGCACCCGTTTTCTTCATGATGTCTAGGAGCTGGAGATTCTGTTCCTGTGAAATAAGCCCCTTCTTTACCAGATAAGCGCCCAGCGTCTCATCGATGATGTCGGACTCGGCAAACACCGGCAGCCCGTTATTGAAATAAATCTGCTTGTTGCCCTGCTCGTATTCGAGTTCCATGACTCCCGTGAACTGATCTGCAAACAGGTGATGGACCAGTTCGGTCATGGGGAACTCGCTGGTGTACCCCTCCCTGGGAACCTTTTTCCGTCGATAGACCAGAAGCCCCCCGCTGTCCTCCTCCGGATCGACAGGGGGAATGGAAAAATGCGAAGGGAGGCCGAGGTTCTCCAGAAGCATATCTCTCAGAATGCGCAGCTGGAACGGCTTTACCAGAGAAGTCGCGCTGCCGAGCGCCCCGATTCTTTCGGCAACATCGGAGGACGGTGGTGAGGGTGACGTAAGAATTGCGCAGAAAGAGCCCGGATCCTCCATGCTGCGGTAAAAATCCTCGATCAGGTCAATGCCCATCATCCCGCCTGCGGTCTGATCGACTACTGCGGCGTTGACTCCTCCCTTACCATGGATCTGTGCTGCCATGTCCAGGCTCGATGCCTCGTGAACGACAAACTTCTGGCTCCTGAGGTATTCGGCTATTGTTGCCCGGATTTCAGGGTTCTCCTCAACGACAAGGACTGTGATCGGATTGCTCATTGCCCGTAATTATCATTTTATTGAAAATACATGGCTATTGGCAATGGATTTCATCACCTGCACGTAAAAATGTGTCTCAGGCACGTAAAAACATGTCCCACGCACGCCGTAAAGTCATTCCATCACGTGATGGAGAGCAGATTCAGCGTGCTTGACGGCCGTCTATACTTGAGGGGAATGGTTTTCTACAGTGGGATTAAAATCACTCGCAGGAGTAGTGCAGGATCAGACTGATCTTGCTATTTACATTTCTGGCAACGGCGAATGCTTCATCTTTTGAACAGGTCCAGATTCTGAGTATTTCCCATGGAGCATCCAGTTCCACACGATTCCATAAATACCCATCATAATGATAGGTGACATAATCCTGTGGCGCCCCGCTATCCGAATCAACAGCCCTTCCTGTCACATAAATATTATCACCGGAACTTCCGGATATTTTTTCCATCGCTTCGGGAATTCCTTCTTTCAAGACCGCCCATTCATTACCGTCGTAGTGACGAACAGTGCTATCGATGAAGTCCACTGGTGAACTGACGTTATTATTAACTACAAAAACATCAGAAGCAGAGAACCCCCAGATATCTACTGAATACCTGTAATCTTCTGTCTCAATCTCAGTCCATTCGTGGCCATCATAGTGAAGTATCACTTCTCCGGGAACATCCTCCATTTTAATACTGCGTTGCCCGACAACATATACATCGTTACTCGAGCTTCCCCAGATCCCAGCGGGAATCATCCCTCCATCATATATTCTGGTCCATTCAACTCCGTCATAGTGAAAGATGCTTCCGGTCCGGTCGAGCGTACCGGCATCATAGTTATAGTCCCAGTCATTTCCGACCGCATAGATATCATTTTCGCTGCTGCCCCAGATGTCGCGGGTCTGCATCTGATTGGAGCTGATTGTTTTCCATTGCTCCCCATCATATTTTAACATCTCAGTCAAATCACTACCGGATGCAAAAATGCATTGATCATTGATGCCCCAGATGCTGTCCAGATTCATCATCTCGGCCACTTTCATATCATTCCAGGAAATACCATTATAATGCAGTATGACAGTGTAAACCGCATCATCCAGAGGATCGACTGGACTGAAAAAACCTACTGCAAATATATTATCAGGATCGCTTCCCCAGATGTCATAGAGGGCACTGATGTCGCCGGTCGCCTCGTACATCTTCCTCCACTTGCATCCACCATCTGCTGAAGCATCCGGGCTCCCGTCGGCATCGGCATCCGCATCCCCGTCACCATCCGCATCCGCATCTGCATCTGCAACACCCGTCCCATCCATCCCCGCATCCGCCTCCTTTACCTTGTTCGAGGTGCAGGAAAAAGAAATCAGGATTATCAGTCCGGTTATGATTAGTTTTCGGCTCATGTAATTCCCCTCATTTGTTATTCGCAGGAGTAGTGCAGGATCATGCCGTCGGAGCTGTCCTCGTCCTTTCCCACAGCAAATGCCTCATTCCGGCCAGTTGCCCATACACTGGCAATTGTCCATGAGTCTTCCAGCCTCATCTTTGACCAGTTGTTTCCGTCATAATGATAGACCACACTACCGTTGATGTTGCTAGTTCCATTAACGTAGACATCGTCACCTGAACTTCCGTGTATTTTATCAAGCACTTCCGGAAAATCTTCTTTCATGTATGACCACAAATCCCCGTTAAAGTGCATAATGAATCCGTCCCCGTATTCAAACGCATCTTCAGATAAAAACTCATTGCCTGCGACGAATATATCTGACTCTGAATCCCCCCATATGGCGGATAATGCCCCTTTAATCTCTGTCTCTTTCCACTCGGATCCATCATATAGAAGAATTCTTCCCGACAAAGGAAGCGCATTATAGATACCAACTGAATAAACGTTCGTGATTGATGTGCCCCAGACTCCTGCTGGAATCACGATTCCATAATATATATTGGTCCAAGCATCACCGTCATAATGATTAATCGTGCCACTTTCGGGGTCGTCCGCATTTCGTCCAATTGAAAAAACATCCGGTCCCGTGCTTCCCCAAATATCAAACGTATACTGATCCGAATTATTCAGATTCCATTCTGTCCCGTCGAAATGATACATCACACCGTAACTTCCGCCGCAGAAAACATCTCCTTCGCCGTTTCCTGATACGGCTTCCAGGTAGGTATCACGAGCCTCCACGGGCATTAATTTCCATACACCGTCTTCGAGATGAAGTATTACAGGACTTGCGTCAAATCCGGGTGCTGTACTGGGATAGTACCCTGCAGCATATAAATCTAATTCTGACCGGCCCCAGATGTCGCTGAAAATCAAATTCGGCCTTGTATGAATCGTTCGCCATTTACAGCCGTCATCGGATGCATCCCCGCCGGCATCGACATCAGCGGCACTATCGACAGTTGCGTCAACGTCTGTATCAGCGTCAGAGTCTCCATCCCCGTCACTGTCAACGTCGCTGTCACCATCAGCTACACCCGTCCCATCCATCCCTGAATCTTCCTCCTCAGCCTTGTTCGAGGTACAGGAAAAGGTGAGCAGGATTATGAGTGCTGTGAGGATTCTGGTTCGGTTCATGGTGCCCCCTTTCGTAATGAAAACATTATAGATCAATCAGCGGGAAAAATCAGAAATTTCCTGGTGCAACCAGATCCCTGCCATGAAAATCGCTCGTGGACTGATTCAGAATTTCCATCGTTTTGGATTCTCGGAAATATATTTGCGAATGCAATTCAGTTCGCTCGGGTTTCTGATAATATGATCATAATAATTCCTCTGCCATAGTCTTCGGTTGAAACAAGGCCAGTTGTGATTATTTACGCCACGCATGTATTGATTCGTGGTGTAGGATTTATATCGCTGGACCAGCACTGGTACGGGAATCCTGTCTGTTCGGGCGGGCAGACACGGTGGTCTGTTCATAACGGGCAGACACGGTGGTCTGCCCCTACTACGATGGTCGAGGGCGATGTCGTTGACGAATACGATGACGTGGATGTGATTCGGCATGATAATGTATGTGTCAATTTGAATATGAGGATACATTGAGTGCAGGTTTAACAACGCATTTTCTACCATTCGCCCGGCATCATTAAGAATCATCTCTTTTTCGATGATTCGTCCGAAGAGGCAATCCATGTCCTGCGTGCATATGGTCAGAGAATATGCTCCCTGTTTGCCGTAATCGAAGTCAGAAAGCCTGCATGATTTTCTGGATGGCGATTTCATTCCATAACGACTCGTCCTCGTAGTAGGGGCGGAGCACCGTCTCCGCCCGTTCTAAACGACGCACCGTCTCCGCCCGTTCGAAATGACGCACCGTCTCCGCCCGTTCTAAACGACGCACCGTCTCCGCCCGTTCGAAATGACGCACCGTCTCCGCCCGGTTTGAATCGTCTCTGCCCGGTTCGATTTGCACATCCCGTTCCAGAAATCTGGTTCAGTAATTATGGGGAGTTACACTTTGTTTATACTGGCGGATGGCGGCGAGACAGCATAATCGCCGGCAGGACAGTAGCAATCCACTTATTCGCAGGACACGCTTTTACGCACCGATTAAAAAAACAGATTATTCTGCAGAATCCGTGCGAAGCACCCGGGAGAAATCTGACTTAAATATTGTTGTAATAATATCCGGAGCTTCCTGTGGTGGCGGAACGGCTCAGGATCCCCCGCGCACGCAGCGGATGTCATGCGACGTGGTGTTTTCGTTATTGCTGACGCGGCCGTCGATGAAGTTCACGTACCAGGATTTCTCAGCGTCATCCTCGACAGCGGACGATGACCAGATCATCCTGCAGCTGCCCTCGAAATCATCCGGACGGTAGCAGCCTTCTGCTCCGGGACCTCCGCTGCTTTCGCATCCCGCGCATTCTTCGGTGATGCAGTCCATTTTTGTACAGTCATCTTCTATCCCGCACGCTCCCCCGACAGCGGTACCGGCGCACCCCTTTATCAGGCTTCGAAGCTCTCCTATCGTGGGAAATCTCCAGTCATCATAGCCGCCCAGCTCCAGGTCCTCGCAGTGCGCGGGCGCATCTTCCGCAGCCAGCCACCCCGTTGTCTTTTCCTGCCAGTACAGGGATGAATCATCATCACGCCAGGCTCCTTCTATGTCCACGTCCGTATCCGAATCCGAATCAGAATCCGTGGACCCATCTACCGACGCATCCTCATTTCCGCCTTCCCCTGCATCCGCCTCTTCGCAATTGCACCGGGTATAGCCGCTTCCATCCTTCTTGCACTGCTGAGTACCATCCGAACCGTCCGGGCACGTACACGGCTGGATTTCACCCGGTTCGCACTCAGTCGAATCGCCACCGCCGCCCCCGCTTATGCTGCTGCAGCCATTAGCAGCAAGCACAACGCAGAACGACCACAACAATATTGCACGATTACTGTAGTTCATGAGCCCTCCTGTGAATAACTCCCCGCTTACCGTATTAGATACCCTTGATTATCCATTCTGTAAATGGGTTAATGTGTCCCGGTATGATTTTGAGTGTGATGAAACAGAACGGCAAAAAGGGCGGAGGGCTCACTCGCAGGGGCACGGCTCTGGGAATTCTGGCCGCCGTTGTTACGGCCTCGGTCATTCTGCTGGTGGCATGGGGACCGGAGTGGATTAAGACCACCATAGACAGCTTAAAGCCGACCGTGGAAAAACGTTACAATATCGTTCTGGACTGGGAAGATCTTCACGCCTCATGGGGATCAATACGCATAGACAACCTGGATGTCAGCATACCCGACAGCGGAAACAGGCTTTTCAGCGCCGAAGAAATCGAGATGCACTTTGATATTTTCTCCATTCTGGGCGGAAAGCCCAGGCTGAAACACGTCATCGCCAGAAAAGGCCTCATGAAAGTCGGAGACAGCGGTTCTGCTCAGACAGCGGAACTGAGCACCCTGATGAAATCATTCAAAAGCGAAAAGCATGGCGATTCAGGCGGCAAGGAACATTCCTCACTGAGGCCTGAGCGAATTTCGATGCTGGACTGTGAAATTGCCCTGACTGCGGCAGGGGGAACCACTGTATCGATTGGAGGTATTGCACTTAACCTTAATTCCGCGGGACATCTGAGTATGATCACGGGGCCTTCATCGATCACGACCGATGGAAAATGCTCCCCGTTCTCGGTAAAAAAAATCATGGTCGAAGGAGAAATACCCAGTCCAAGGCATTTGAAAATCCATCTCGTCGAGCCATCGAGCTCGCCGTGCGGATCGAATGCCGAGAACAGCAGCCGTTCACGTGCGCTTCTGGCCATCAGCGATCTTAAAAAAAACCTGCTTGCCACTACCTCCGTTCAGGACGGCCAGCAGAAAAAGGCCGCTCCGTCGCCTTTGCAGGTGGAGATTGAGGTTGACAGAGGAAGTCTGGAATTTTCACTGCCGGGCAATGACAGCTTTCACATAGGCGACATAATCGGCACGCTGTCGCAGACAGGAGGAGCAAAGGCTCCGCTGGCCGGCAGCCTGACCGGAATCATCGAAGATTCAGGGAAAACGGTTACTGTAAATTTCAAAATAGATCCCTCGTTGAGCAGGGCCAGGGCGGATCTCAGCCTGCCGGCCGCCAGGGGAACCTGGCTGGGTCCGGTTCTGGGAGACGTTGAATGGATTTCGGGGATCGACGATACAACCGCGGGCCTGGATCTCAGCCTTTACTGGAATGAGGAGACAGGAAGACTCGACCTCGACCTGAAGATCGAGATCAGCAATCTTACCATCAAGTCGGACTTTCTATCCAGAACCGCTGTGACGCTGCCGGGAATAAGCGCCACGGCAAAGATGTGGTACAGAAAGGAAGAACCCCGACTTAACATATCCAGCCTCCTTTTGAACATTGATTCCATTCCCGTGAGCATAACGGGCTACGTCGACAGTATTAAAAGAAGCGGTGATGAAAGAACCGCATTCGACCTTACCTGGTCGCTTCCCGATGTTCAGTGCAATTCGCTTCTGCACACTGTGCCGAAGGAACTTCTTCCCCACCTAGGCGACACGGTACTCGGTGGCAGCATTCAGGCAACCCTGAGGCTTTCAATCGATACCGACAACCCCGATTCAACCGTCCTGAGCGCAGACCTGAACAATAAATGCAGGGTGGTTGATGAAGGAAAAATCCCGAAGAAGGGATATTTCACCGGACCTTTCGACCACACCGTCTACGACAGGAACGGCAATCTGATAAAGATAACCACAGGGCCGGGCAGCGATAACTGGACTCCGCTGGCCGGCATAAGTCCGTACTTCATATGGGCGCTTTTTGTTACCGAGGATGCCAAGTTCATGCGCCATGAGGGAATTACGCTTCCCGAGGTGAGACGCGCGATAGAACTGAACCTGAAGGAAGGCCGCTGGAGACACGGCGCCAGCACAATCACCATGCAGACGGTCAAGAACCTTTTCCTCGGCAGACAGCGTACCCTGAGCCGCAAGCTCGAAGAGCTCGTACTTACCTGGTGGCTGGAAAGCAGTTTTACAAAAGAGGAAATCCTGGAGCTTTACGTAAACATCATTGAATACGGTCCTGAGATATACGGGATAAAAAATGCTGCGGAGCATTATTTCGGAAGGCATCCGTCGGATCTGGATCCGCTTGAATCAGTATTTCTCGTAAAACTTCTGCCGGATCCGGTGGACAGACACGTCTCGTACACAAAAGGCAGGGTGAGCGAGAAGTGGTTGTCAGTGCTTCACAATGTGCTGAGAATAATGAAAAAGAGGGGCTATCTCAACGAATACGAACTGATTGACGCCCTTGAAAGGGAACTAGTCTTCTACAAAGAGGGAGACCCGCTTCCTGAACCGCGCAATCTCCTGTGGAGCAGTCTGCAACCCCTTTCAGGTCCTTCATCCGATTCTTATGCGGATGCAGGAATTATGGATCAGGAATAACAGAGCCCTGCATCAGATCAAGAGCTGTGCCCTGTCAACCCATTCCATCGATCTTGTGGTGCTCGGTTCATCATCTTCCTGCGGTGCAGGCACATAATCGGGACATCCTCTGCAGGAAAAGGAATTCCACATTTTCCGTGCGGCAACAGCCAGACAGAAATTATAGAACAGACAGTCATCGAACCTGTGTTCCTCGATCATTGAGATGTCCAGAGCACGGTCAACCTTCTTCATTTAAAGCCCCTCTCTTTTTTTCTTTCAGAAATTATCTTCAGTCGCCCGTGCCTCAGTAATTTCTCTTTTAAATATTAGTCTCTTTTTCTCAAAAGCAACGCCGTCCAGACAGACGTTTCTTATTTTTCCATAATTTAGACGCCCGGGAATTTTTTTTATTTGGCTGATGAAAAAATTTTCGTGATATCAGAAGGTTGTAACTTATTCCAGATTCAGTCTGACTGTTGCGGTACTGGTAGCGGCCATGTCGATACCGCATGGGGGATTTCAGGTTTTTTAGTATTTGTAGAAATTCCAAGGGCCGCCTCCAGGGCAACCATTGCTCCATTGTCAGTACACCATCGAGTCACAGGCGCCATCAGCTTTATTCCGGTCTCACTGCACAGTTCCCCCAGAAGCTGTCTCAGAGCATTATTGGACGCCACTCCCCCCGTAACCGCCAGAGTCGGGATACCTTCCTTTTTCGCCGCATTTACAGCCTTTTGCGCTAGTGGTTCGATAACGGCCTGCTGAAAGCTCGCGCAAAGATCCTTCATTCCCTGTCCCTCTGGTACGCCGTGTTTTCTGACATGCTGGACTACGGCCGTTTTCAGTCCTGAAAAGCTGAACTCGAGTGAATTTCTGTCCCTGAAAGCCCTCGGGAATTCAATAGACCCGGGATCCCCGCCGACTGCGGCCTTCTCGACTGCCGGGCCACCCGGATAGGAAAGACCGATGAGTTTTGCTATTTTATCAAAAGCCTCCCCTGCGGCATCGTCCCTTGTTTCTCCAAGCCGGAACACATCCTGAGGACCCTGAACCCTGTATATCCCGCTGTGTCCTCCCGATGCACACAGTCCCGTGTAAGGAAAAAGGGGAGTAACCGGACTGTCACTGCCCCTGAGCGAAAGAAAAGGCGCAAGCAGGTGGGCCCTGACGTGATGCACGGGGTAAACGGGAATGCCCGCAGCCCATCCCAGGCCGGAGGCTGCCTGTATACCTACGAGAAGCGATCCGAGCAGTCCGGGTCCCTGTGTAACCGCTATCGCATCTATTGCGTCCAGATTAACATCCGCCTGACCGAGCACGTGTTCTATCATCACTGGCAGATGCTCAAGGTGCCTGCGTGACGCTATCTCGGGTACCACCCCTCCGTACGGCCTGTGCCATTCGAACTGGTTTGCAATCGCCTCTGCGTAAACAACGCCGTTTTCATCGACCACGGCGCAGGCCGTATCATCGCATGATGTTTCAATGCCAAGAACAAGCATCTGATTTCAGTCTCTGTCGACGGATTCCCTGCCGAGCCTGAACACTCCGTAAAGTGGTTCATCACCGCCCCTCATTATGCGGACTTCGACTTTCTCATCCTCCATGAGGGAAACGATTACGAGGGCCATCTCCTGACCGGAGCCCCCGGGACGGCAGAAGAACATGTACGAACGGAGGCGGCCGTTAGGAAAATCCAGGTTGGACAGTTGATCGTGTGAGAACTCGGGAATCGGATCAAGTGCCGAATTGTCGAAACGCCCGTCAGTCGTGCGCAGTACGCCCGGTCCTCCCATTCCGTACTGATCCGGCTGCATCTCGACCTGATCCACGTGAAAAGTCATCTCAAGCTCCGCGTCGGAGTGGAACCCGCTCCTGATGAATTTTCCCGTGATAACGCCCCCCCTGTAAATGTGCTCCCCGTCCGTGGAAAAATGTTCCAGCTCGTTGCACGCTGCGCACACCAACATGACAGGCAGAATTGAAATCACCGTTTTCATGGATCAAAATCGTATCAGGGGCGAAAAAGGAAAACAAGTGAACCTTTGACATCACTCTTAACCGCGTGTATAGCCTCTTGGTCCCTGTTCGGAATTAAAGGTAGAAAACGGGCTTAAAGGGTGATGCCATGTCGCTTCCGGGCATACAGATTCATTTCCTTCGTCGTCTTCTGAGGCAGAAGGCGGACAGGCAGGTTGCAAAAGCACTTGAAAAACTCAAGGCGGCCGACCTGGTACAGCTTTACAATGCAATCGGCCCTGCAGAGCGGAACATGTTCATTCTCTCGCTGTTCCAGATCCACCGTGCGGGCGAGATGCTCAGCGAGATGCCTGAAGGGCTCATTTCCAGCACTCTCGAGAACATAGACGACAGTACGCTTTCCAGAATACTCGGCCGCCTGGCATTCCACGACGCAGGTGTTCTTCTGGATCAGATCCCCGAAGAAAGACAGCAGAAACTACTGTCCATGCTTCCTGAAGACAAGAAAACGGATCTTGAAGATTACATTCTTTATCCTCCGGACAGCTGCGGTCAGGTAATGACCAAGAATTTTCTTGCCCTGCCCGATGACATGACCGTGGGCGATGCCATCTCTAAAATAAAAGTTTCCGGAGAGGAACTCGATGCGGGATTCTACTGCTTTGTTGTCAACGGCGGATCAAGGCTCGTGGGAGTGCTTTCGATGCGGCAGCTCATCATGGCGGCCGATGAAAAACCACTGAAAAAAGTGATGGTATCTGACATCATTTCCGTAAGCGCCCAGGCCGACCAGGAAGAGGCGCTCAAGCTTGCAGCGAAATATGATTTTTTTGCAGTGCCCGTAGTCGATGCTGACAGAAAGCTCCTCGGCGTCATAACAATAGACGACCTCGTAGACGTTCTGGAAGAAGAAGCAACCGAAGACATGTATGCGCTTGCAGGACTTGACACCGAGGACAGGGTTTTCTCACCCGTGCACCAGTCCCTTATCAGACGCCTGCCCTGGATGGTCATCAGCATAGGTACTTCTTTTCTGGCCGCCATAATCATCAGCTTCTTCGAGGCTACCATAGCGGAGGCCGTTGTGCTGGCCTCATTCATGCCCATAGTGGCAGGCATGGGAGGCAGCGCTGGCAGCCAGAGCCTCACCGTAGTAACGCGCGGTATCGCGCTCGGCGAAATTGATTTCACATCCGGTGTCAGGGCCATAGGCAAAGAACTCGCCGTGGGAGTGTGCCTGGGTGCCATAATGGGACTTCTCGTAGGCGGAGTGGGCTACCTGTGGCGCGGTGAGATAAAGCTCGGTATCGTCCTGTTCCTTTCGATGAGCATCAACCTCGGCCTTGGAGCTTTCATCGGCACATGCATACCTCTCGTATTGAAGAGGCTCGGGTATGATCCGGCACTCGGAGGCGGGGTGTTCGTAACCGCTATCTGCGACTCCCTCGGGTTTCTGACTTTTTTAAGTCTGGCGTCGGTGATACTGCTGGCCTAGGCTTCCGTTAAGCGCCCCCTATCCGGCGCAGCCTACTTGCCGGTCTCCCCCCCCCCGGCAACCGATCGAGCACACCTGAACCCAACCACGTTTGTAAGCGTGTCCGGCTCGATAGACAGACGTTTTGTCGTACGGCTGTCGACCATGGGATTGCCCCTGCCGCCCCCGCGAAGTACCTTCTTGTCTCCGCTTGCAGGTCCGGTCGGATTGTCCGTGTACTCGGCATTTCCACAGTCCGCGCCGGCGTTGCAGTAGCGCGATGAATACCAGTCGCCAACCCATTCGAAAAGGTTTCCGGCCATGTCGTATGCACCGGACCATGTGGATGCGTTATCAAGCGTGACATACGAATCCATGCTCTTGTCCGGCCAGTACCAGTCGTCGGAAGACCATGTAGTGTCCACGTAGAAAAGCCTCGGGGTCACACCATTGCTGAACGCCGCGTTGTCGGTCCAGACATCCCACGGGTCGCCGTTGTCCAGGTAGTTTATCTGGTTTCCGGCTGTTTTACTTCCGAACGGATAGATAAAGTACTCCTCGCCGGCCGGCTCACCGTCGTTGTCGGGCCCGCGCGCGGCATACTCCCACTCAGCCTCTGTGGGAAGTCGTCCACCGTTGCCTTCTCCCGCTATCCATTCACAGAAGCTGTATGCCCCGTACCATGAAACCTCGTACACGCTGTAAAACTTGTTACCCGGATCCACTTCCCACTCGGAAGTGCCGCTGTTGTAGCTTATGTGAATGTCTGTGTCTGTGTCCTTTGTTGCGTGACACTTCTGATCGGAAGCAGGTCCGCATCCCATGGCGTCGTCACTGATTCCCACATCGTTCAGGAATTCGATATATTCGCCGTTCGTGACTTCTGTAAGCTGTATCTGGAATGGATCGAGCCTGACCCTGTGGTGTGGTTTCTCGCTCGCCTCGCAGTCCGGATCCTCGGAATCCAGGCAGCCCATCCAGTATTCCATCATACCTGCATCATTCGGAGCAAGGGATCCTCCCGACGCCGGAACAAAGCATCCCGCGGCATTATCAGTATCACCGCACAGGCAGTCCCTGCACCATTCGAAATCGTTGTCGATAACGGCGCCGTCCACTCCTGCATCCACTTCTCCTCCTGCATCCCTGTCCGTGTCCGTGTCAGTGTCCCCGTCCGCACCACCGATGGGTTCGGGATTGTCGTCCAGCTTGTCCGGAAGCTTGTCCTCGTCGTACTCTCCAAGTTCGTCCTCGGGAATATCCACGTCCACGCATTCGGCTTCTCCGTCAACTAGATCGCAGGTCTTGTTGGGGTCTGTCTCGCATTTCTCGTAAAACCTTATGGGCGTACCGTCCGGATGAAACTCTCCGGTCTCGGCAGCACAGCGGTTGTACAGGTTTGCTTTCAGCATTACCACCTTGTCCTTGACGAACTTGATCCTTGCCTTTCTTCTGACCAGAAGCCATTTGCCCTCAATCTCGCGCGGATCGATCTCGCTGTCCGGAACCCATTCATAGCCCGTAATCGTGAACAGAACCGGCTTGTTAAGATCGCTGCCCGCCAGAAAACCAATCGTTGCCGGCAGTACAATCTGCCCGCTCTGGCTGATGTTATAGTAATTGCCCAGATCTTCACCAACGATGTCTCTCTTACTTCCATCATTGGCTTCAACCGAGACATGCGAAATCTTGTTTGGCTCCTGGCTGCCGCCTCCGCCTCGCTCGATATCCGTGTCAATGGAAATTATCAGCTCGGTAACCTTCTCCTTCGTGCATGCCGCCGAAGTCGAAAGAATTAACGTCGAGAGTGTTACCAGGATTGTTTTTATATTTATTTTTTTGCTCATGTCTTCACCCCCTACAACTGATAGGCACCGGGTGGAAGACTTCCATCAACCGGTTCCTCCGGATCGGGCCACAGTATGCCTCCGAGCCACAGTCCTAGGATAACGGCTCCGCCGGCCGCAAGAACGCCGCCGGTGATTCCAAGTCCCAGGGCCAGTGCCGTGTTGTCTTTTTTCGACGCCACCACCTTTTCCTCGAGTCTTGCCATAATCGTTCTGTCCTGTCCCGCGACCAGCGTCAGCTCGGTACGGTAGGGCGCCTTGTCGTCGTGAAGCACTTCGAGCTGATGCCCTCCAACTCTCAGCTCACCTTCCCATGGAGCAAATCCCATGGTTTCGCCGTCTATGTAGACCGTTGAGCCCGCCTCGGATGCTTCTATGCGCACCTTGACCTTTTCCAGCAATGGCTTGAGTTCGACATTCAGCTCTCTTGTCTGGTTGGCGGCAATTACAAGCTCGCTCCTGAACGGCTTCATGTTTTCAGCCGTAACTTCCAGCACGTGACCTCCCACCGTGAGGTCTCCCTCCCAGGGCACCTTGCCTACCACCTCGCCGTCAATCCTTACATCGGCGTCCCTGTCCGAAGCTTTTACAATCACCCGGCCTTCGTTCTTGAACTCCGCAATCGTAAGCTTGACTGTCTGCGCCTGGCTCGCCGCAACCGTTATCTTTCTTTTTACTTCCTTGAAACCTTCCTTGATTATGGTTATCTCATGCTCGCCGGGATCCATCAGGACGGGTTTCTGCATCGGGCTGGTGCCCATCATGACACCATCCACATTAATCGTGGAGTCTTCCTCGTCCACCTGGATAGTCACGGGCGCAAGCAGTGACTTGAGTTCTTCTATGGCATCGAGAATTTCCCGCGCGCGCGCCTTGGAAATCTTTCCTTTTCCGCCCTCGAGATACTGCTCCAGTGTCCGGGCCGCCTCAGCATACCTGTAAAGGCTCTTGAGACATGCACTGATGTTCATCAGAACCCTGAAGTTGGGATTCGCCTTGTACGAAGCCTTGAACTCGGCCAGTGCCGCTTCGAAATTACCTTCGTCAAAAAGAGCGACTCCCTGCATGTAGTGACGTTTTGCATCTTCCTTGTAATCCTGGGCAACCGAAATATTACCCATGAAAAGGATCATCAGACTCATGACCAGCATAAAGCGCATTCTTGGAATCATGTGGCCTTTCTCCTCTCTTCTGCTTATTCTCCCGGATACTCTCTTTGAAGCTGTATCTGCTTTGCACCTTTGTAGGTTTTCTTGCCTCCCTTTTCCGAACTCGTCTTCCGGGGAGGAGGTGTTTTTTCAGGCTCCGGAACCACGACGATCTTTTTCTCGGTCGTTTTCTTCCTGCTCCTGGCCCTCGAAGCAGGTCGGCTCCTGCCTTTTTTCGCTTTTGAAGCAGGTGACTCGGGCTGCATCATGACGGCGATTTCCAGGCTCTTGTTGGGCACGAAGGCCTTCTCAAACCTGTCGAATCCGCTGGCTTCAACGGCAAGTATGTGAGGCTCCAAGGACTGCTCGATATAGTATGGAAGCTTTTCCACCACCTTTTTGTCTATGAGAACCCTGGCGCCTTTTGGAAGATTGCTGACGCCTATGCGAACCTTCTTCACTTCTTCGTCTGGCGGCCTTTGGTCTCCGGCAGCGGCTTTCGAAGCGACTGATGCCGAAGCATTCTTCGCTTCAGGAGCAAGCGGAGGCACGGTTACGGATGCCCGGGAACTGCTCTCTGCCGGGGAAAACGGGCTGGTAATCACGATAAGGGCCGCGGCGACTCCTGCAACGACGGCAATGCCAACGCCTACGAATATGGCCGTTTTTTTCTTGGCTCCACCGGCTTTTGAATCGCTCCATCCCATCTTCGTGCTTTGCACGGTGACTTTGCGCCGCGCGGGCGGAGGAACGGACTGCATCTCGCCTGTCTGGCCGAAAAGCGTATGCCTTGCACCAAACGGTCTGAGCAGTTCGACAAAATCGTCGGCCGTCTGTATCCTTTCATTCGGGTCCCTTGCAAGCGCCATCTTCAGGATATCGCACAGCTCATCGGGCAACTCAGGCCGGTACTGTTTCGGATCCGTGGGTTCCTCCAGAAGAAGCTTGCGAAGCAGCTCCTGAAGATTTGAAGCCTTGAAAGGAAGATGCCCCGTCAGCATCTGGTAAAACATCGCTCCAGTTGAAAACACGTCGGCCCTGTGATCGAGGTCAGACCTGCCCTCGGCCTGTTCCGGAGCCATGTAAACGGGCGTCCCGAGTACCATACCCGTCTGCGTGAGGTTCATGTGATCGCCGCTCCCCTGGGCATGGAACTTGGAGATGCCGAAATCGAGCACTTTTACGAAATCAGTCCTGCCGGCAACTGTAACGAGAGAAACATTGTCGGGCTTCATGTCTCTGTGGATTATGCCCTTGTTGTGCGCCGCCTGAAGAGCAGACAGGACCTGACCGATAACATCGGCCGCCCTGCTTATGTCCATTCCCCTGTCTTCTTCGATTATATCGGCAAGGGAACAGCCATCGAGAAGTTCCATGACAATGTATGGAGAACCCTCGGGGGTCTGACCCAGATCCATTATTTCAATTATGTTGTCATGGCCAATCATGGAGGCGGTTCTGGCTTCTCTGTGAAAACGGGCTACAACCTGATCCTCCGAGGCAAACTGGGCATGCAGAACTTTTATCGCTACTTTCCGGGAGATAAGCGTATTCTCGGCAAGAAAGACAGCACCCATGCCTCCCTCACCCAGTAAACTCTTTATCTCGTACTTGCCGTCAAGAACGTCGCCTTCATTAATAGGCATTTAATATCCTTACACCCTTCGGAATCCCGCTATAAAACACATAATAATATATCGTACCCAGAAACGAGACGAAGTAAAGCTACTAAAATGAATATTATCAATCATAAATCCTGCAATTTATAAAGATACTTGATTCCAGTTAAAGGGTGCCTGTAGGATAAATCACAACGGCTTCTTGCCGTTTTATAATATCCAGGGAGTGGATTCGGAGAAAAAATGCGCAACAGCTGGAACGCCATAGGCGTAGGGATACTGGCTGTCGCCGCCGCCGTGGCGATTTATTTTACCGTCCGGTGGGTGGATGAACGACAGGCAGGAGAAAATCCTTACAGTGTATTTGCCATTTTCCCTGATGCCACGGGGCTTAACGAAAGAACTTACATAGCCATTGCAGGAATCAAAGTAGGCTCCATCGACAAAATATCCCTGATCGGCGGAATGGCCAGAGTGGACATGAAAATCAATGGAGATATAAAGCTTTACGAAGACGCGGCCCTGTACAAATCCGCCGGTTCCATCCTGGGTGAATACTTTCTCGTCCTGAACCCGGGCTCGGCAGACAGAGCGCTGATAACGGAAGGGGGGCAGATAAAGAACTTGGGTGAACAGGGTCTTTTCGGCGCTCTGGACTCAATCTCCAGGGATATCAAGGACGTAACCGGCACCTTGTCAAAAGTTCTCGGCTCGGATGCCGGGGAACAGCAGCTGGCCGAGATAGTGCTCAATCTCACGGAAGTATCGCGATCCGTGAATGAGATTCTCAAGCAGAACAAGGAACTTGTTCATACTACGATTAAAAATGTCGAAAACATTACCGATGAGGCAAGGCCGGGGATTGTTGAGATAGTCGAAAACCTCAGGGATATCTCGGCTGACCTGCGGGAAATCATCAAGGCTAACAAAAACAACGTGGGCTCTGCCGTGGGCAGGGCAAATGAGATACTTGTGAAGGTGGACAGGGCTGTCGACAAGCTTAACAATTCCCTTGAGTCGGTTGAAACAATCACAAAGGGACTCGAAGCCGGTGAGGGTACCGCCGGGAGGCTTTTGAAAGACGAAACGCTCATTAACGAAGTCGAAGGCGTTGTGCAGGGAGCGGGTGATTTCGTCGATTCCCTCGTCAGGCTGCAGACCATTGTCGAACTTCGAAGCGAATATTATTTCCAGGCCAATTCCCTGAAAAGCGCGCTCAGCCTGAGGCTGCAGCCACGGGAAGACAAATACTACCTGATAGAAGTCGTGAACGATCCGCGGGGGAAAACAACGAGAACGGAGACTGTCGTTGAATCGACACACCCGGATGATCCTCCTCAATGGCGTGAAGTAAGGCACAGCACGTCGGATACTTTCCTTTTCTCTTTGATGTTCGCACGCAGAATCAGCCTTGCCACCTTCCGCTTCGGCATAAAAGAAAGCACCGGCGGCCTCGGCATGGACATCCATCTGCTCAAGGACCGGCTCGAATTCTACACGGACCTCTATGACTTCGGTGCGGATGTCTATCCCAGGTTCAAGGAAACCATGGCCCTGGAATTCCTGAGACACCTTTACGTTATCGGTGGAGTTGATGACGTATTCAACGAAGACAGGGATTACTTCGTAGGCATGATGCTCAGATTCAACGACCGCGATCTCAAGTCGATTCTTACATTTTCTCCCGTAAGCTTTGATTGATTGGTGTCTCCTCAAATTTTCCCTCTTCAATATCTGCCGGGATTTAGGTATAGTAAGAGGTTGTTCATATAAATTAGCGTCTGGATTGATATGAAAGTTAGCAAGGTCAACAATCTCAAAGTTCAGTACACCCTGAAAATCGAAGAAGGGACCAGAGCTCCCCAGATTATGAACTTCTTCGAGGAAGAAGTCCTCGTAGGAAGAAGAAACGCCGTGCTCACGCTGAACGACCCCCAGGTCTCGGGACGCCATGCGGTTTTCTACACGCGGGATTCGCTCCTTTTCCTGAAAGACCTGAAGAGCCGCAACGGCACCAGAAGAAACGGCCGGCGCATCAACGCCGAAAATGAAATCGAAATGCGCTCAGGAGACGTGGTCACTCTTGGCAGGCACTCGCGCATCACCTGTCTGAGCGTCGATCTTGTGCAGACGCGCAAGGCACAGGATATAATACACGACAGCCAGAAACGGGACACACAGCCGCCGGACGACCCGGACGTAACACAGCTCCCTTCCCCCGACGAAGTGGATGAGTACGGACTTCCCTTACCGTCAGAACCGGATCCCTTCGAAGATATCTGAAAAAACACAACCCGGCGAAGTTTGAATTCGATTCAATTTGTATTTATAGTAGGGGCAGATCACCGTGTCTGCCCTTCGATACCGCGGGTCCCCGGGCTGTTAATTTACGGAATCAGTCTGGTCATGAGTCTCGGAAAAGGTATGCATTCGCGTATGTGATGCCGGCCACAGATCCACGCAACCGTCCGCTCCACCCCAAGCCCGAAACCTGAATGCGGCACGCTGCCGTAACGCCTGAGATCCAGGTACCATCCAAAGGCCTCCTCGGGAAGCCCGTGCTTGAGAATGGCGCTCCGCAGCGTATCATAATCATCCTCGCGCTGCCCTCCCCCGATGATTTCACCATAACCTTCTGACGCCAGCATATCCACGCACAGAGAGAGCCGTTCGTCACCCGGATCCTTCTTCATGTAAAACGCCTTCACATCGGACGGATACCTGTGAACCATGACGGGTACATTAAAATGCTTCGATATCTCCGTTTCCTCCTCTGCCCCGAAATCACCACCCCATTCCTTTTTTATTCCGCTTTTGTTCAGCAGATCCACGGCCTCGGTGTATGAGATTCTCGGAAAGGGCTTCTTGATCCGCTCGAGTTTTGAAATGTCCCTTTCGAGCACCTCGAGTTCCTTGTGCCTGCGCTCAAGCACCTGGCTTACTACGGCGACGATGAAGTCCTCTGCGAGATCCATGTTCCCGTCGAGATCCAGGTATGCGACCTCGGGCTCCACCATCCAGAACTCGGTGAGATGACGGCGCGTCTTGGATTTCTCGGCCCTGAACGTCGGCCCGAAGCAGTACACCTTTCCGAAAGCCATTGCGCCGGCTTCGTTGTAAAGCTGACCGGACTGTGAAAGATATGCCTTTGAGTCGAAATAAGCGGTCTCGAAAAGCGTCGTGGTCCCCTCGCATGCGGCAGGAGTAAATATGGGCGCGTCCAGCATCACGAATCCGTTAGAATCAAGGTAATTTCTTATGGCCGAGATGATCTCGGCCCTGATGCGCATTATGGCATTCTGCTTTTTTGATCTCAGCCACAGGTGGCGGTGATCCATAAGGAAGTCCACGCCGTGCTCCTTGGGCGAGATCGGATACTCCTGTGCAAGGTGAACGAGTTCGAGATCCTTCATGGTGAGCTCATATCCACCCGGGGCCCTGTCATCCTTCCTGACTTCACCCGTAATTATTATCGAGGATTCCTGCGTAAGAGTGCCTGCAAGCTCAAAAACTTCCATTGAGACATCCCTGACGCCGGCGACGCACTGAATGATGCCGGTACCGTCGCGCAGCTGCAGAAAGTGAATCTTTCCGCTCGAACGCCTGTTGTAAAGCCATCCGCTGAGCTTCACCGTTCTGCCGTCAAACCGGCCTATATCATCGATTCTAGCTTGTGTTTCCATGATGTCTCCTCTTGAAGCATGAGATAGGCCAGCCGCGGCCGGTATGTCAATGCCCGGCCACGGAGGTATTTACATGAATACATATATCGCGGCACCGGTTTTATGATATAAAGGAAATAATGAAAATTAAACCGCCAGGCAGCCCGGGAAGCGTGGGCATCGATAAGATCGCATCCGTGGATCACAAGGAGCCCGCGTCCGAAGCCACCGATGTCGGGGCCGCACTTAACACGGGCGATCTGGAATCTGTTGTGCAGGCCCTTGAGGCTGGGACCATTCAGGGACCCGAGGCCGTGGACAGAATAATTGAACTGGCCGTGTCCAGGGCAGAAACCGCCGGCGTTGATCCCTCCGGCATAGCCGAACTCAGGAGCAACCTGCTTGATTTCATCGAGAATGATCCGTATCTGAAAAGCCTCGTCAGCCGCCTGGGTGAATAGATTCACCTCCGGAAAAAAACTCCTCCAGCTCGTAATAATCATCCTCAGGCAGAGAACATCTTCCCGGGGTATTGATCTGACTGCACAGCACTGCGGGCAGCATGGGTCTCCAGTCGACCCATAGGTGGCCTCCTTTGAAAACCATGTACCTGTGCGGGATTTTACGCTCCTTCATGTGTCTGTGAAACACCCTGGTAGACTCGAAGATGCCGGGCCTGTCCTGTGTGCCCGCAGCCACCAGCAGTCTTACACCCCCGAGATCGGCTGCGCTTTTTACCCTGTTGTAGATATTCTGCTGTTCAACACGCTCCCGTTCCGGAGGCCCGAATATCCGCTGGACATTTGCAAAATGCTTCCAGAAAAAACCCTGCAGAAATTCCAGAACCTGATCCGTGTTGTATACGGGTGCGCTTATGACCGAGGCCGAGGCAAATACTTCCGGACGGTTTACAGACATGTACAAAGCGCCCGCTCCGCCCATGGAAATACCCATGAGGTGGGTGGATTCCCTGTCTTTCAGCACTGGGTAGTTTTTCCGGATATGAGGAATCACGTCTTCGATCACATAATCCTCGTAGCGTTGAGTTCCATCGTACCAGTTTGCCCAGAAACCGAGCTCTCCGTCCGGCACTGCAAGTATGAATGGATCCAGCATGCCCTTTTCTATCCACTGATCGATTTCCCTGAACGACTCGAAATCGTCAAAGCACTCCTCATCGTCACCCCCGCCGTGCAGAAATACTACCAGAGGAAGCTTTTTCACGCTGTCCCATCCGGGAGGAAGATAAACGCTGTAATTCATCCGCCTTTCGAGAGCCGCGCTTTCGAAAGAGGCGTATTCGAACCTGTAAGCGGTCGCGCACGAAACCGCGCACAGCAGCAGAAACATGATCAGGTTCAATGCGTTGCCAGGCTTTTTCATGAATGCAATCTATCAGGAAACGATAATAAAATTCCTGTAGGCCTCTTTTGTGGTGGATGGAGACGGCTTTTTCTGCATGCTGAGCTCAATGCATCTGGCAACGAGCCAGTCCACGATGAAGGCGAGTGTATCCCACCGCGTGGTAAACCTGAAAAAGTCACCGGACTGAACTCCCGGTATGCTGTCTAGTGCGTCGGCAAGATCATTCATGTATCCCGGGAGGGTTGCAAAACCCGAACCCCATTCCTGGCAGTGATCGCACAGCACAGCCTCCATGGCCATGCCCACCGGGTTGAAATACAGAAAGCAGTCCATGAACTCCAGTCGCCACCCTGCCGGATCTTCGTCGTCCGTAATCCACCGGCAGTTGTAGCGCCTCCTTATCACTTCGCCGAAATAGGCCCCCATTGCAGAGGCAAGAAGACGCACGAGCTCCGTGTCAGGCTCATCAATGCCTTCACCCTGCTTTACCAGGCTTCCGTAATGGTCAAGAATGGAAAGCGTCTCAGGCTCGAAGTCCAGTTCCATTCCGACTGCCTTTTCAACGTAAGCCACACATCCCTGTGCAAGCTCTTTCACGAGCTTCGGCGTGGGCGGAGGATCATTGCTGTTCTTTTTCTTTCCCATCTGAATTTAATGTTAAAAGTTAACAATCGCATTTGCAAGCACGGCGGCCTGCAGAACAACGCAGTAAAAGAAAATATTTTTTCGTGTCAGGACTGTTCACTTTCTGAGGACATGAGCTGTCTTACCGCTCTCTCTACGAATACGCCCACTATGCGTCTTCTGTAATCCGCGCTTGCACGAACGTCGTCGATGGGCTCAACGCTTTCCATGGCTTTTGCACCTGCCTTCTCAATAACATCTTTAGTTATCCCACCACCCTCGAGGATCTTTTCGACTTCTTTCAGCCTGAGGGGAACAGGAGCAACCGAACCGGCGGCAACACGCGCCTTTGTGCATCTGTCGCCGTCCATCACGATCAGGACGGCCACGCTCGCAATCGCCAGGTCCATCTTTACACGGCCCTTTTTCATGTACACGGCCCGCGCGCCCGGGTCGGGGGGATCAAGAACGATTGAAGCAAGTATCTCATCCCTGTTCAGACAGCTCTGGCCGGGTCCCACGAAAAGTTCTTCCATGCTCACTTCCCGGTTGCTGTCCGGGCTTTTAAGCTGAGCCCTCGCATCAAGCACAATCAGGGCCGGTGCAGTATCAGCGCACGGAGAGCAGTTGCACAGGTTTCCCGCGATCGTCGCCGCATTTCTTATCTGCGCGCTTCCGAGCTTCCGTGCGGCCTGCACCAGAACCGGAAACATCTTCGCAAGTTCAGGATGTTCAGTCAGTTCCGCTATGGTCGTGCTTCCGCCGATGCTTGTCACGCTTCCGATATCAATGCCCCTCAAGTCGCTGATATTCCTGAGTGATACAAGGGCTTCGGGTTTGATATCCCTGTTGCGAATGCGGACCATGACGTCCGTGCCGCCGGAGATGTAGTGCGAACCAGGCATTGAAGCCGAAAGCCTGAATGCCTCATCAAGACTACGAGGACTGTAGTATTCAAATTCCTTCATGCAATAACTCCCTCTTTCCTCAGGGTATCAATCTCATCGTCCGACACGCCTGTCTCCCTCAGAACGGCATCCGTATGCCCGCCGTAGGAAGGTGCAAACGAAAGCTTTCCTTCGAGTTCCTTGAGCCTGGATGTGCTCACCGCGGGCGGCGGCAGACGAACGGTTTTTCCGTCGGGCGTTTCGGTTTTCAATGCTTCCTGTTTTACGAATTCAAGATCAGCCACCTGTTCAACCGGCGTTATGGGAGAATGAGGAATTGCGGACTGGGCAAGCATCTTCGAAACCTCGGCAGCCGGGTATCTGCTCGTAATCTTCTCGATATGCGCAAAAAGATCCTTCTTATGCCTTCTTCGTCCCTCGTTTGTCTGATACCTCTGTTGATCCAGCTCACTGAACATTTCCTTCTGTATTATCCTGTTCCACTGGGCATCGCTTCCTATCGCGATGTAGATGTAGCCGTCCGCGGTCCTGTATGCATTGACCGGAATAAACTGCCTGTGCTGGTTTCCGGATCGTTTGAGCTCCTCCGGAGGACTTCCCATGTCCAGCATCGGGAGGAAGGTGTGCAGCCAGGACACGGCCACCTGTGCCATTGAAATGTCTATCATCGATCCCCTGCCGGTCTCGGCACGTTCCATCAGGGCTATCATGATCTGGGCAAACGCTTCATCACCCGCTTTAAGATCCACGATGGGAGGCCCGCACTGAAGGGGCGGCCCGTCAGGATGGCCGGTCAGATCCATGTAACCGCACAGCGCCTGCATGACGGGGTCATAACCGGGAACATCCGGGTATTTCGTGCCCATTGCCGAAATCGAACACCATATCAGGTCTTCCCGCGCCTTTTTCAGCGTTTCGTAATCGATACCCAGTGGTTTGTGACGCACGGGCATGGTGTTTGTGCAGAACACGTCCACGTTCAGGTTTTTAATCAGCCGCCGGACGATGTCCTGTGCCCTCGGATCCTTGAGATTGAGTGCAATGGCCTCCTTGCCCAGGTTCGGCGCCACAAAATAACTGTGGATATCGTCACCGGCAACAGGCCTTCCTATGTAACGGTTGGGATCCCCCTTTGTCTTCCTTCCGGGTACGGGCGTGGGCTCCAGCTTAATTACGCGCCAGCCCAGGTGCACGCACCTGAGCGTGGCATACGTCATGGTAAGAGCCTGTTCCATGCTGAGAACAACGTGTGGTTTCAAATCTCTTTTACTCCTTTATCACCCCCGGCAATCATGGTCACAAAGGCAAATTAAAATGAATCGACTTCAAAATCAACATGTTGTAATGACTATGACATCCGTCGAAACTGTTCATTTTCCATGCCCGCCGGCAGCCCTCGTGAATGAACTGAATATCCGGCCGTGTTCCTTCTGCCTGGCGTAAAGGAGCTCCGGGTGCCACTGTACACCGAGTATGAACCTGTGCGCGGTAGACTCAATACCCTCTATGATGCCGTCCGGCGACACGGCCGAAACCACAAGTCCCCTGCCGGAATCCTTTACCGCCTGATGATGAGTGCTGTTCACGCGTGAACGGAATACGCCCGTGCCTTTTCGACCCTTCATTATCGCATAAAGCCGGGTGCCTGGACTCACTCTTACCTGATGCGATGTTCTGTCCTTGCGGACTTTCTGTGAATGTCTTCCGGATTCCGGCCTTTCCTCGAGAATGTCCTGGAACAGTGTGCCTCCTAATGCAACGTTGATCAGCTGCATTCCCCCGCAGATGCCGAGAACGGGCATGTCTCTTCTCAATGCCTCCCTGAACATCGCAAGTTCCGAGTCCGAGCGCGTTTTTTTTACCGGACCGAGCCACGGCTTCGGCTTCTCTCCGAAATATTCCGGCGGAATATCGAAATTTCCTCCTGCCAGAAGGATTCCGTTCAGTCCGTCCATGAGAGTGCGGATGCTGGCCCTTCGTGCGGTAACGGGCAGTAGTACGGGTACGGCCCCGTGATCTTCGATTGCACGCAGGTAAAAGTCCCATATGTACACTATTCTCTCCTGCGGGGTACGGGTCTTGATCCTGCGTCCGCTGTGAGTATCGGGTGAGACGCCTATGATGGGTTTCATATTTTTCACCTTTGCTGCTGTTGTGCACCCTCTTGATGCTGATGCTGCGGCCTTGACATATTAAGCAGAATATCGTCTGATTCCGCAATCATAAAAGCCGCGAGGAGAAATCAATGAACATAATCCAACGAAAAAGCTGTACTCCGGGCAGGCGGGAACTATCTGGTTACTTTCTTGCCTGCCTGATGCTTTATTCCGCCTATTCAACGGCGGGAGGACTCGAAGTACCCGACCTGGGAACCGTGGCGATAGGACGCGGTACCGCCTTTGTGGCTAGGGCGGACAACGGAAGCGCGTTTTATTACAACCCGGCAGGACTATCCAAGGGCAAGGGTGTTAATGTGCTCGTGATCGGGAACGCCGTGCACATGGATGCGAAATTCCAGAGAAAAGGCAGCGGTGGAACAAGGACAATAAACGGAGTTGAAGTGGACAACCCGGATCAGGATTACAGCGAATTCCCCCAGATTGGCGAATTTGATTCCGTATCATTACAGAGCAATTTCGGTCCTGCACCGGCCCTGGTTGCGAGCTGGTGCGGAGTGGGCGACGTGGACGGGCTTGCGCTGTCCTTCGGCGTTCTTCCGCCCGCTAGTTTCGGTACTCCCAGTTATCCCCACGACGGGCCGCAGAGATATGCGATGCGCGAAGCCCACTTTCTCATGCTGTTCCCGGGCGTAGGCATCTCTTACGCCGTAAACAGGTATTTCCAGGTAGGGGCCGTTTTCCTCAGCGGCGTAGGTTTCTTCGAGCAGGACCTGGCCATAAGGCCCGTTTTCCAGAAGGGCATTTATCACAAGAACGAATATGCCGGCGGAGATGCAAACCTCAAGATCGACGCTAAGGACTGGTTCATGCCCACGGGCATAATCGGTGTGATGTCAAATCCACTCGACTGGCTCGAGATAGGCGCATCCGTGCGCATACCCATTTACATAGAGGCTACGGGACACATAAAATACGACTCGCCCGAGGTTGATCTTCCTGATTCGCACCTGGTTGAAGGTGAAGACGCGGTCACACTGAGCCAGCATTTCCCCTGGGTAGTCAGAACGGGCGCAAGGTACATACACGAATATTTTGATTTCGAGGTGGATTTCGTATGGGAAAACTGGTCCAGCCTCAAGGGTTTCGATCTCGACATGGACGCCGAGCTCAATGACGGCCTCAGCATTCAGCCCATGCCTGATTCCAAGGTAAGAAAAAACTTCCGCGACACTTATTCGATCAGGTACGGGGGCGATGTAGAAGTATGGCCCGAGAACATCGCCGTTCGCGTTGGTGGATTCTGGCAGTCGAGCGCTTTTCCTGAAAACTACGAGACATTCAACCTCGACTTTCCCTTCGGCGAGCAGATCGGCGTAGGCGGCGGCCTTACGTGGCATGCCGCGGATTTCCTCGATGTAAACGCGGGTTACATGCACGTGTTTCAGCTTGACGTCGAAGTCACAGAGGGCATTATTCAGCAGCAGGGTCTTCCGTGGGAGGACCCGTCCGATGGAGAAGAGAAGGACATAGGCAATACAGTAAACAACGGTACATACGAAGTCAGCATGAACCTGTTCGGTGTATCTCTGGAAGGACATTTTTAAATAATAGGCTGACACAAAATTCAGAGCCTTTAACGACAAACGGAGGACGGTAATGAAAAAGTTCTGGTTTTTACTCCTGGGCGCATGCCTTGTATTGAATTTCGCACTTTTTGCCTGCGAAGAAGAAGATGACGGCGAAGAGGACGAAGACAAGGGCTCAGCGGACGGTGACATCGACATCGACGAGGAAAAGACGGGGTTCAACACTGAAGCCAGTGGTCCGAGCGGCCTGTTCATCGTGCTTAACCCGGCCCTTGCCGAAAAGATGGACGGGTACAAGAACGGCAAGAAGGTCAACATACACGAGGCCACCCTGGGGCAGGCAATGGGCGGCGTGTTCATCACGTCCATGCAGATAAGGGAAAGCGGGGGAGACCCGGTCGAAGAGGGAAGCGCCGGCGATGGGGATTACTGCGAGACGAACGATGACTGCGTACCGGACGACGTACACGAAATCGGTTACTGCGAAAGCTATCAGACCGCACCGCCCGATTCAGACGCTGAATGCATCCACGACCTGGTTCCCGAGGGAAGCGTAAGGCTCCTGGGCACACTTCGCAACTTCGAGACGGGAGAAACCCTGTCAGACGTGAAAATCAAGCTGGCAGGCGCGCTTCCCACGATCACGGATCCTACGAATGCCCCGGAACTTGGCACCGATACCACGGACAAGGACGGCAGGTTTGCAATAGAAGCCGGTGAAAACGCTACCAAGGAAGGCGTCGGGCTCGTGGCCAACGTGCAGATGTCGGGTTACGCCAACTGCGTGACAGGACTGGTGGAGCCTGAAATAGGAGGAAAAATCTACCCGCCGGGCGCGAGAAACCACGATGTATGGGCCGTAAAGCAAAAGACTATCGACGACTGGTCAGCACTGCTGGAAAAAGACGACAACCTCGCACCCTACATGCCGCTGGGAGAAAACGGAGGATCCTTCGGCATCATCAGGGATGCGGACACGGGTGAGCCCATGGAGGGAATAGAACTGAGGTCCCGCAACGAAACTTCCCAGGCAATCATTCTCTATTACAACGAGTAAAATCAATCTGCCGCGCGGAAGGATCCGCGGCGGAGGTATGCGAGCACTCTGACCGGCTCAGTCCTCGCCCTCTTCCTCCTTTGTCTTCTTCATTATCTCTTCCATGTCCAGTTCCCTTACCTTCTGAATTACCTCACCAAGGGCTTCTCCCGGGAGTGCCCCCGCCTGCTGCATCAGAAGTACCTTCTGTCGGAATATCATCAGCGTCGGAATGGACCTTATTCCGAAGCTCGCAGCCAGCTCCTGCTGCTCTTCCGTATTGCAGCTGCAGAATGCAATGTCCTCATGCTTTTCGGACGCATCCTTGAAAACGGGCCCGAACATCTTGCAGGGACCGCACCATTCAGCCCAGAAATCGATAAGGACTATCTCGTTTTTATCAATTGTTTCCTGGAAATTATCCTTTGTCAGCTCTATGGTCGCCATAAAAAATCACCCTTCTCCTTTTCCCCCGCGCAGACCACAGTAAATCACACATAATGCGTTTTTCCAATGAGTCTGAGTTATATGAAGTCGATTTTTTTAGTGCATCAGCGTAACACATGGCTAAACTATGGTAATGCGCAAAAAGGAGGAAGCATGCTTGAATTCAATAAAATTCTCTGGCCGAACGACTTCTCTGATTCATCGGTAAAAGCCCTGCCCTATGTACAAGACCTGATCGAGAGGTATAATTCCGAAATTTACATGCTGCACGTGCCCATGGATCTGTCCGCGTACGGCGGTTACTGGGGAAAGCCGGACCCGGAGCATGTAAAGGCCATGCACGAATTCGCCCTGAAAGGTGCGGAAAAGAAGATGCACGAGTTCTGCGAAGAGGAACTCGCAAGCTGCCGTCTCTACTTCGTGAAGGTCGAATTCGGCGAGCCTGCCGAAGAGATTCTGAAGGCCGTCGACGACACGGGTGCGGACGTGGTTGTTCTTCCCATTCACGACTCGCAGGGTGATTCGCACGTCGGCAGTGTAACTTCAGAAGTGATCCGGAAATCGCCCGTGCCCGTGCTTACAATCAATCCGAACGTGTGCAGACTTACGACAAAGACCTGCTGAAACGCGCGGAACGGTACCTGCCTGACAGGGTCTGCTATTACGGTAAAAGCACACCGGACAGGACGGGAATCAGCCCGACAAAAGACAGACCTGAACTTCTTTTCATGCCTGCTGCATCACAGGAACATCCCCTGGCTCCAGGAGAAACCCTCATTGACTGCTGCCGGGCCACGTCCTCCCTGAAACCGGCAGTCATGGCGTCCAAATCCACGAAAACTTCCCTCGGATGCGGGGGATGCATCACCCTGTCGAGTATGGTTATAGAAAGTCCGAGCGAACCATAGCTCGTACCTTCAGGCATATGAATGTCGACTTCCAGGGCGTAAGGCCATTCCCCTTCTTTTATTCCCTGGGATTCGGAGGCATAAACCCACCATCTGCCCGGAACATAGGGGAAAGGAGGTGGAAACTCGGCCTCCCTGCCTTCAAGCGGTTTCATCTCGACAAAGACATTCGAATCCGGTTCGCGCACACGGGCCCCGGTGGCTTTCCATCCTTCGGGCATCCAGACACCGAGGACGCCGTGACCTTCGATTCGTCCTGCTGCGGGCTCGGAAGTCACGCCGGCATCTGCGCCTTCTTCCTCTCCTGCCTGTGCGGGCCCGGACTTCTCGGATTTTACCAGGACCCTTGATTCCAGCGTGAACGAGTTCTTCTTTATTGACCCCGGATTTACGCCCACGCTGACTATCTCAAGCGTGGGGCACCCGGACACGACGATTGCGAGTGCGGCGACAAGCAGGAGCAGAGAAATTATTCCGGCCGGTCTGTTCTTCATGCATCTTCTCCAGGCATTTTTTCCAGAATACGATGTCATAAGGTTTCAGTCGTACACAGGCAGGCTGCTAAATATCAAGCTGCGCATCGAAACCATAACCCGTGAAGTTTACGGTGCCGGCAACAGTGCCGCCGTTTGCGGTGTCGGCCGTTGTCAGTGTCACGCTTCCCACGTCGCCCGGGAAATACGCCCGCATCCAGCTTTCGGTGGGAGTGCCTCCGCTGTAACTGTTCTCCGACACCTGACTGGACGCTCCCACAAGCGGGTTTCCGTCCGCCGAATGACTGGATTCCGGCCAGATCAGAAGTGCATCCATCTGATGGTCTTGGGCTATTATTCTCGTTATCTGAACCATCCAGTCAGTGCCCACTTTCTGTGCTCCGCACTGGACAAGTGTCTGATTCTGGCCGTCTATTGTAAGCGTAACGCTGTTTCCCGCCTGAAGCGTAGTGCCTATCTTGCAGCTGAAACTCCCCGAGATTGTCGCTTCCTTGAGACACATTCCCATGCCGCACACGGGCCATGACGACCCGTCGCACACCGTCTCATCCTGTGAACAGTCGGGGTAGCAGTAACTCGTAGTCTGATTGGTAAAGAGTATCCCGCATGTCGTGCCGCCATGGCAGTCGTCGTCATCATCGCATTCATCTCCCGGGTTCGGCGGACCGTCACTGTCGGAATCCGAGTCGGAATCACTGTCGCTGCCGCCGCCGTCGCCTGATCCGCCGTCCGCGTCGGTGTCCGAGTCGCTGTCGGTATCTGAATCCGAGTCCGAATCGGAATCGGTGTCAGAGTCGGTGTCAGAATCGCCGTCCGCGTCGGCTCCGTTCTCGCCGTCCCCGTCGCCGTCATCATCGTCATCGCCTCCGCTAACGCTGCCGGAAGCGCATCCGAAGCAGAGGCACATAAGGAACATGGCGATCATGAGCATTCCGTTTCTAAGCATGGACATCATTTCCTCCATTCCCGGATCCTCAATCATCCGGATTGTCTGAGACGGTAAATAATCTTCATGAACTGCCTAAGCTTATCAACAGTGAACGTTTCAAGCGGAAGAAGAATGGAATATGCGATTCTTCATTATCTTTTAATAATTATAGGGTGAGAAGGGTTCAGTTCAAGCATAAAGTTTCATATTGCTGTAAATATCCTGAAAACGTCGTGCTCAGGAAAACGGCAGTCTGAAGCTTATGGATGTTCCGCCGTCCGGTCTTCTTTCGGCCCTGATGTCACCTCCATGGGCTTCGACAATGCGCCTGCACAGAGTAAGTCCGAGGCCGCTTCCACCCCTCGTACTGCCGCGGCTTTCGTCTGTCCTGTAAAACGGTTCAAAAATCCTCCGAAGATCCTTTTCTTCTATTCCAGTGCCGCGATCCCTTACGCTTATCTCGACATCTTCCCCGCCGAAAGAGACATCCACCTCGATCTGAGGCTTTTCATCCGAATACTTGGCCGAGTTTTCAAGAAGATTGTCCATCACTCTCTGAATGAGAGCGGGATCAATGAGCACGTCCGCCGCATTCTCAGGAACATTCGCACGGACGTCTGCACCGGGGCATGACTCGCCCATTCTTTTAAGCGCCCTTTCAATGATGACGGACAGGTCTTTCTTTTCCTTTCTCAGAACCATCTGTCCTTCACCGTCCGAAAGATCCAGTCGCGCCGCCACCAGAACGTCGTCAACGAGCCTGTCCAGCTCGGCCACGTCCTGGCCGATGTCACCCAGCCTGGCCTTTATGTCATCAATCGAACTGTCCTTTTCAGAGCACAGCTCAAGGGCCACCAGGATGCGCGACAGCGGTGTTCTAATCTCGTGGGAAATGTTTGCCAGAAGCTCCTTTTCGCTGCGCAGCCTGTGCTGAAGCTGAGCCGCCATCTCGTCTATGGTCCGGGCCAGTACACCTACTTCGTCCTTGCGCTCGATTCCGCTCCTTGCAGAGAGGTCTCCGTCTGCAAGTTTTTTCGCCGTTGTCGTCAGCTTCTCAACAGGTCCGGTGATCAGCTTTACAAGCGGGATGGACATGAGTCCGAGAACGATCAGTATCGTAATCAGAATCGTAATACCCCTCGTGGCGTTGTGCTCAAAAGGCGCGCGCATGATGAGAAGAGCGCTGTGCGGATTTGACCTCCTGAGCGGCAGGACCATGACGGGTCCTGATTCAAGGTGAAACATTCTTTTTCTGCCGGCCTTTCGAAGCAGCTTACGATCAAGCTTTTCGATAGGAGTCTGAGACACCTCGGCCAGTACCCTGCCGTCACGGCTGACAACGGCCATTTCCACCTTGAGAAGCCTGTTGAGTCTTTCGAGTTCCTTTTTAAGCCTGGCGGTGTCCTGCGGAACCGCCCCGACCTCTGAACCGAGACGGGAAGCCACACGGTGCGGCATGCCGGCCATGTGCGCAGGCTCGCCTAACAGATGCGCAACCGCTGCTATTGCAAGGGCCACGACCAGAAGCAATATCACGCCGTGCGCGTAAACCTTCCAGAACAGGCGCCTGCTTTTTATCTTATTCTGACGGGCCATCTGCCTTACTCTTTTATGTACTGGTAGCCCACACCCCGGATTGTCTTGATGCGTGCCGGGCTTCTGGGATCATCGCCCAGCTTTGTCCTCAGCCTTGAAATATGAACATCAACGGACCTGTCAAAGGATTCATCCGCGCTGCCCTTTGCAAGCTCCATGAGCTGCTCCCTGGACAGTACGCGGCCCGCCCTGTGCGCAAGCGCGTACAGGATCGAAAACTCGTAGCTGGTAAGATCCAGCGTCCGGCCGGCAAGAATGGCGGTCCTTGCACCGGGGTCGAGCGTAAGGTCGCCCGCCCTGACTGTTTCCGTCTTCGGACCGCTCAAGCCCCTTGCCCTGCGCACTACGGCCCTGATCCTGGCCAGAAGCTCCCGGGGCGAAAAGGGCTTTGCCACATAGTCGTCAGCGCCGGTTTCAAGACCCATGACCCTGTCCGCCTCCTCGCCCCTGGCCGTGATCATTATTATGGGAACGTCCGACTGCCGCCTGATTGCCTGGCATACCTCGGTACCGTCCATGCCGGGAAGCATTATGTCCAGAAGAATGACGTCGAATCTCACATCGAGAGCTTCTTTCAGGCCCTGGGCGCCGTCATGGATCATGCTCACGATTACGCCATGTTTTTCGAGATATTCACTGGTGAGCGAGGCAAGCCTTACATCGTCTTCGACCATGAGCAGCGTTATTGGGGAATCATCCGGCATGATCAGTTTCTACAACAGATCAGTGACAGTCCTCAAGGTGCTCGTTCACCTTCTGAACAAGCTTTGCCCTCTGCTCCCTGTCGAGAATCTGATGTACCTCTACCCCGTAATCCACCAGCCTGTGGGCGAAAGCGCGCATCTTTTCGGCCTTGTCATCCACCATGGCGTGCAGCTTGTCGGCATCGGGAGTGTCCTTCTTCATCTCATCCAGAATCACGGCGTGATGATCCTGCCTGTCCGCATGCATGTCCCTGATTTCAGCAAGCACTTTACTCTTTATTGAATGGATGTCCCTTCGCTGCGCATCGATGGCGTCGAGATCATCAAGGACATCATCCACCATGTAGCTCGTGAACTTTTCCATTCTCTCCGGGTCGTGCATCGAGTACCTTCGGTGCCCGCATGCAATGAAAAGTCCGGCAACTACCATGGACCCGACAACGGCTATGGCGATTCTCTTCTGCTTTTTGGTGCATTTTATCATCTGTTTCTCCTTTCGAGTTTTTGGCCGGAAAACCGCCGGCCTTTTTTGTAAACCTGAGAACAGAATGCACCATGCGCATTAAGCACGTTTTGCGCGATTATTAAAAAATGTTAACCGCCTCACCATCGAAATGGATCAAAACGGCCGTTTTTTCTCAAAATGCCTTCATGCCTTATCTATTTGATTTGATTGCTCTTTTTGTTAATAATGTCTTTTTGTGCTACGTGTGCTATCGTCGCACAACCATGTTTGCAATATTTGACACTATGATTTTACGCATGTGATTTTTTTAATCTATTGAATTAAAGGAGACGCAACTTGCCACTGGCATTTGAATCCATAACCCACGGAACAGTCGCATTCGGTTTTTTCAACATCGATTCGGACATGCTCCTGCTCGATCACTGTTTCTTTTTTGCCAATGAATTCTGCAGGTCCGTAAAAGAATTAAACAGTGCAGATAAAAACAAAAACTTTAATACTTCTTTTGCAGGATATTTTATCGAAAAACAGGAGGACATCGGCGACCTCATGGGCGCTATTCACGGCATACGGTTTACGGGATTTATCGGCGATACCTACAAACGCTATCCTTTTCCGTCCGATCCGGCTGACTTCAAACAGAAGTCCGACGGCTTCAGAACCCGGGACGAGTTCACTGAGATGATACGCACGTACGCGCGCGAACGTCACTTTGAATTCAGGTCGGACGCGGATTCAGAGAACATATTAATTGGAGAATACGGCTTTACACGGCACGGCTTTGCACAGCTCGTAAACTACGTGTGGGAAGGCGGCTATCCGCGCTGGCTTGACGGAAAAAGGCCTGAGTATGTTCTCGCCATGCATAATTCTTAAAGGACATGGATGCGGTTTTACATGTAAAAAAGTCCCGTGATAAATTTAGCAGTCCAATCTTGAGTAACTGCACGAAATAATGTAATTTTATAAAAACGAGCTGTTACCCTGACAGGTGGTGATCAATTGAGCATTGACGACTTTGATGATCTTGAGAAATTCTGCGCGAGCCGCGTGGGAAGGGTGCTGGGCAACAAGTACACTCTGGATGCTCTTGTGGGCATCGGAGGCATGGCCGCGGTGTACAAGGCCACCCACCGGAACGGGTCGAAAAGCGCGATAAAAATGCTTCACCCCGAGTATGCGGCTACTCAGGAGATCAAGGATCGCTTTCTCAACGAGGCATACATAGCCAACAAGGTCCATCATCCGGGAGCTGTGCACGTTTTCGATGATGATGTAGACGAGGAAAACAGCCTCTACATTGTCATGGAGCTGCTGGAGGGCAAGGATCTCGACGACTTCATGGCCGAGGCCGGCGGAATACTTCCCGTTGAGATCACGCTCAGGATGATGGACGACCTGCTTTCCGTTCTCGAGGCGGCGCACGCGGAAAACATAATCCATCGCGACATCAAGCCTGAAAATATCTTTATTACAAACCAGGGACAGCTGAAGCTGCTGGACTTCGGAATCGCCAGGCTCAAGGACGCTGCAGGCGGTAACATGACAAAAACCGGCATGCTGCTGGGAACGCCCGCGTTCATGCCCCCGGAGCAGGCGCTGGGAAGACACAGCCAGCTCGACGGCCGGGCCGACCTGTGGGCCGTGGGCGCCGTCATGTTCAACATGATAAGCGGACGTCGCGTTCACGAGGGCAAGACGGCAAATGAGCTCCTCATAAGCGCGGCCACCGAGCCCGCCCGTTCTCTTGCCAGGGTCGCGCCTAACGCTCCGGTTGAGCTTATTAAAATCGTGGACAAGGTGCTTCAGTTCGAGCCTGCAAACAGGTTTGCTAATGCTGCTGAAATGCGAAAGGCCATGGCACCGCTGATGGTACAGCAGTCCCCGGCCCCGCCGGCCCCTCAGGGTACGACAGCTGCAGCTGCGCCTTCTCAGCAGGCGGCCGGAACGCAGATGCAGGGTCAGAAGGCGGGCGCGCTCAACCTTCCTCCGGCACCATCTGCAACCAGGGCCCCTGCAGCATCAGCCGGTCAGGCGGCACCAGCACCACGGGCCGCGCCTCAGCCTCCTCAGGCCGCCGTACCCCGGCCAAAGGCATCACCCGGACGGCAGCAGGCACCACCCGGTGCGTTAAACCTTCCGCCGCCCCCTTCGCCGACAAGGGCAGCTGGCAGTGCGCAGGCCGCTCCCGGGTCTCAGACAGCGCCCCAGCCGCAGGCAGCGCCGGATGCAGAACAGGCGTCACCGTATGCCGCAACACAGTACATGGGAGACAGTCCCCTTGGTCAGCCGGCACCCGGTGCTTCTCCTCAGGCTCCGCCGGCAAAGTCGCCGGACAAAGCGGAATGGAAAAAGAAGCCGAAAAGGCCCGGACTTTCGTCATCCCTAGTTAATGCCGACCTTGAACTCGAAAAGGAAGAGGTTGAATCACTTCGCGAACTCTTCAAGCTGATGGAAAAGGTGCTTGTCTCAAAAAAGCAGTACGAGGCGGAACACCCGGAGACGCTCAGAAGAATCCAGGAAATGGAAAACTTCCTGCTCGATGCCATGGACAGGCACGAATACGGGCTCATGTGGAAAATTTCTCCTTATGCTTTCAAGACCACGGATGAAATCCTGTGGGAACCCGAAGCTCCCTGGGATCTTGTTCCATACCAGCTTTTTGCAGACGGGATACGCATCATGGCGGTCAGGCCGGGCGTTGATACGAACGAATTCAGAAAGTTTTTCAAAATCATCACGCTCGACCGCGCAAGGGAGATGTCGCCCGAGGACGACTTTGTTACACTGCTGTGGGAGACCGATTTCGAAAACGTGGAATTCGAGGCCATAGACAGCTTTGCCGAAGGGGATCAGGAGCAGAGGGCGAATTTCGAGAAGGCAAAACAGAATATCGTCAAGATGGCCGAGATGGAAACGCCGGACGATTTGGAAGACTGCTGGAACGACGCCAGGCAGGGTCTGGCGGGCGGGTCCGGCGACCTTGGTCAGAAAACAAAGACCATCATGGGGACACTTTCGTCCGGGGAGAGCACGGACCTTGAAGCGGCGGTGCAGGCCAGCGCGTTCGGCGAGGCCGCAAACCGCGAGAAAAAGCCGGATCAATTCAGCAGGCTTCTGCGCTCGGACGAGAATACGCTCAGGGTCATTGCCGCGCAGATCGAAAGAGGCTCCGGAAGAATGGGCGATCGCTTCGCCGTAGCGGCCGGTGAAGCATACATGGCCTACGAAAAAAAGGGCCGGGGCGAGGTGGTGACAAGGAGCCTTCGCATGGCCGTGGACGGCCTGGTGGACGAACAGCCGCTGGCGGCCGTGGAAATGGTCCGCCTTCTGTGTGAGGCCATCGACGTGCCCGGAAATCCGGAAGAAGCCGAGCACTACAGAGCAAAGATAGCGGGCACTCTAATCTCGAAGGAACTGATGCAAAAACTTTTCGAAAGTGCGACGCAGCAGAAGGATACGGAGAAATCCGTCGAAGGCAGCGAAGAAGACTTTGCAAGGGGACTCGAGATCATACTCGGCTTCATAGACGCCACTTATGTTCCCCTGGTCGCCGAGGCACTGAGATCGACTGAGCCCGGGCCGGTGTTTGAGCAGCTTGTCGCATACATAAAGAAGTACGCCGAGGGCAACGAGGAATTCCTGGGCAACCTGATTCCCACTGCAGACCTGAAACTCGCACTCGATCTCATTCACATACTCAAGGAAATCGGCACGGAAGCGGCCATGAACGCCATGATCTACGCCACCAGGAGCGAGCATCCCGTCGTCCGCATCGAGGCGCTCGGAAACCTGGAAGGCGAGTCCAGCCAGAGGGTAACCGAGGAGCTCAAAAATCTCCTGCAGGATAAAAACGTCAAGATACGACTGGCCGCGCTTGAAGCGATAGAAAAACACAACGTTTATGTAGCAGGCCCCTATCTTGCCAGAAGGCTTGTGTCCACTGAGTTCAGGCAGGTGTCCATTGCGGAAAAGCGGCAGGCTTTCAGTACGGTTGCCGCGCTCTCGCCCGGCCGGACCCAGATCATATGCCTGGACATTCTCAACGACACTCATCTTATCTCGGTGGAGGGATTCGAGGAAATCCGGGCCTGTGCGGCGGAAGCCCTCGGAAGGATAGGTAAAGGCCCTCAGGTGGTAAAGACGCTGGAAAAAATGTCCAAAAGCAGATGGAAGAACAGCGAAAAAGTCAGGGAAGCTTCCAGCAGGGCGCTCGCGCTTCTGGAAGAAAGAAAATCACAGAAAAGCACGAAAAAGCAGGAAGCGGCAGCTGAAGGATAATGAGCCATGAATGAAGAATCACTTTTCGGTGGAGGGCAGCTTGACTTTCTGGATCTGTGCGCCGCCGCCGGCACGTCCAATCCAGTGCTGGAGGAGATACAGCAGAGATCGTCCGATGTCGTTCTCGCCGTTTTCAGGCTGGCCAAAATCGTGGTGGTTCACTCGATCGACAACGATGCTGTCAGGAAGATTGTCAATAACACCCATGAAATTCTAACCACATTCTCGGGGCTAGTAGGCGAAAGCGTCACGATCACATTTGTGCAGGAGGAAAGCATATTCGTCTGCGGAGAACTGCTGCGCGGCACAAGGGCCGTGTACGAGGCCGCCACCGATCTCGGCAGCATGCTTCGAACCTGTGATGTGTCGGAGGTCAGCTTTGCGTCCGAAGTCACAAAGAATGACATTTTTACCTTTGCAAAGGCCCTGTCCGTCAGCCTTGCTGATCCAAAGCAGAGAAGCGTGCTGTCATCCACCAATGTCCCCCATATCAAGGCCCGTACGGTGGACGCCATCCTGAGCCACAGCGGAAACGAAGACGAAAGCGGTCTCGATATGCGTAAGAAAACGCTTCAGACTTACGCATCCGCCCTGCTCGTAATCCGTGAATTCTACGAGAGCCTTGCGGCGGGTAGAAACGTGCTTCCACACCGTGCAAAACGAATAGCGCAGAAACTCGTCATGATTGCAGAGGAGTCCGAATCAACCCTTATGGGTATGACAACGCTCTCCTATGCAAGGCGCGAAGACGCGACCCGTGCCCTGCACGCAGCCATCCTTTCGATTCTCGTGGGCCGGCAGATCACGGATGACAGGGTTCTTCTTTCAAAACTGTCGCTCGCCGCACTGCTGGCCGATGCAGGACGCGCGCAGGTCGCCGGACCAGACAGGCTGAACAAGCTCGTCCGCCTGCCGGAAGAGATCGAGGCAGCCGTTCCGTCTCACTCCGCCGCCATTACTTTCATCACGGGCGGGATCAGGTCCGCAAGCGCCATGCGCGCCGTGTCCGCCTTCGAGACCACGTGGATGGAAAGGGAACACATACTGGGCAGGACATACCGTGGAAGGTACGAACCCACCGTGCTCTCGAAGATCCTCAGGCTCGTCCGTGCACTTCTAGACCTTGTCGCCCCCAGGGACATATCCGAGGCAATGACGCCGTTTGACGCCCTTGCAGAACTTTCCAGCAGAGACTGGGCTGAACCACAGCTTTTGAAGCTACTCACGTCCACCATAGGTCTCATTCCAAGTGGAACCGTGGTCGAGTTCGCTTCCGGCGAATGGGGCGTAGTCATAGGCCCGTCCGACAATCCGGAGGCGACACATCTGCCCAGGGTGAAAATAATCACGGATAAAAGGGGCAAGGCCGTGGACGCACAGGGTTTTCTGGACCTGGGAGTCGACGAATCCGCTGCAAGAAATCTCAGGATTTCAGGCATTGTGCCTCCGGGAAAAGCCAAATTCAACGTCACCCGCGCTTTCCTCCCGGATTAATGTTAAGAACACGGCCTGCCTGGGGGCAGGTACCCCTCCAGGCTTTCGCGCCACCTGCCCCCGTCGCGGCCTCTTATTCCAATTGGTGCGCGGGGCGGCCCGGCGAAGGGGGATCCGAGCCGAGCCCTTGCGGCCGGCCGGCCCGACTTCGCTGCGTTGGCAGCTTCGTCGGGTTATTACAATTGAATGGTTCAACGAAGCCTTGGCGAAGTTGAAAGCCCGCGAGCCGGTAGCCGGGGGTCCCCGCACGATAGATTAAATTGTCTGCTGTCTACTCGCAGGTTACTTCGAGGCCGATGGACGAGAACCTGTCCTGCGTCAGTGTCTCTATTACCAGGTAGTACGGACCTGAAGTCGAAAAGTGGTGACTGACCTGATCCTTTCCCATTTTAGCGCACGAGAAGGGATCGGCCAGGTCTTCGAGCAGCAGCAGGTAGACGGATGCGTCCTCAGGCTCGGTGCCCTCGTCCGTTATTTCGACGGATACCGTTCCCGAATGCATTACTTCGAACGGCATCTCGTAACCCGCGAACTCGTCCCTGCCGTGGCAGTTGCCGCCACCGTACTCGACATATTCGGCGGACGAGTACCAGTTATGCACGTTTCTCTCTGACAGCACCACCGAGCGGTTGCACATGAGCGAATCGATTATCCTGTCGTCCCCGTCCACGCAGCTTTTGTCCCAGTCAATCACGTCGCAGGATTCCCTGGTAGAAATATCACTGTCCGAGCATGAATCATCGGGATCGGGCACGCATACGGGGCTTTCCTCTCCATAGCACCTGGACTCCTGACCCATGCACTCGTCACCGCATCTTTCGTCAGGACCAACCGGGCCGGCATCTACACATGCACCGAGATCGGTATCATACTCGCTCTTCCAGCATGGATTCCCTGATTCACACGGAGCGGAAAGAGCCATGCAGGATCCTGTCTGGCACATTCCCGACCTGGCGTTGACGCCTGCATCCGGCTCGAAGCAGAAGGTGCCGTTTCCGACTTCCATCAGGTCGCAGCTGTCCGTCTGCTCGTTGCACTGGTAAACGGCGCAGGGCGGTGGAGTATCCGTGCACGGGTTATCCAGCGATGTGGGCACGCATATTCCGCTGTAGCACTTGTCAGTCTCTCCTCCGCGGCAGAACTTGGCCTCACTGCAGGGCGTGCCGTCTTCGACTTCGGTCTCCACACATCTCTTTTCGTCTTCGAGACACTCGACTTCTACGCATTTGCTGACCTGTACGCAGGCTTCCATAACCGCCGGCCGGCATTCTCCAGCCTGGCAGAACTCCTCGCCGTTGCAGAAAATTCCATCGCTGCAGGGCTCGCCGTCCTTCTTGTCGAAATAGACACACACGCCATCGGTGGCGCACTGCTTTATGGCGCATGGCTTATCCGGGCAGTCTGAAGCCGTCGAGCAGGATCTCTCCCCGTCGTCATCGCTGTCCGTATCGCCGTCACTGTCGGAATCAGAGTCGGAATCAGCTCCTGCATCCTGTTTTCTGTCTTTTTCATCATCAGTATTGTTCCAGGGCGGCAGCTCGTTTTCCATGCTTTCTTCCTGCATGCACTGCCCCATGCTGCAGAACTCACCCTGGGAGCAGTCATCATCGACCTGGCATTCGGCGCCGTCCTCGCATCCGGACAGGATCACGAGCCCGAAAACGGCAAGCAACATCCAGAATGCAGCCATTGCCGGATCCATTCGAACCCCCCGGCTCATGATGTTCTCTGTATGTCGCCTCTTAGCCATTTTGCATCACATCCTTACTGCGCCTGCATGAACACCCTGTACTCACCCAGGCTGTTTCCATTCCCGGCCGTATCGACCACGATGTATATTTCGCTTCCAGGACCCACGTCCACCTCCTCGATACGCGTGTACACGCACCGGTTGTCGTCGCCATGGGTCGGTACACTGAAACCTGCGCAGGGGTCGTCGGTTGTAGTAGTATTAGTTGTAGCCCATCCCAGCTCGTCGCCCATGCAGGAGTACGCGGCCATGGACGAAAGCTCCTGCCACTCTCCCCATGACCTGCACCCTAAGAAGTACCATTCACAATCTCTGTACGGCCTGTGGTACACGTACACGTTCCATGTTCCCGACTGTGTACTATGGCCGTTCTTAATCTTTATGACCTGGTCTTTGCCGGCCCATGCAGTGGCTCCGCCGCCCGAGGCCGAGGTATGATCATTACCTGATGAGCCCTTGATTTCGAAGCAGTGAGTTCCATCACAATTCGAACCCGAGGCTGCCGGAATCCAGTGATCATTCCCGGGAGTCACGAGATAGGCGTCTCCGTCAGGCGGCTGTGGAGGATAATCGTAATCCATGCCGGCTACACTGCAGTCGCACGCTCCCTTCTGCACGTTCAGCACATACTCGCAGGTGTCATCGATGTTCTCTAGGCACGGCCTGTGTCCGCCTGCTCCGTCGGAATGCGGGGCGAACTCGGAAACATTTATCATGTAGAACTCGCCTGCTTGAACCGCAAGCTCCAGGGCGCCCGACTGGCTTCCGCCGTGACCCGTCTTGCAGGTGCCGTAGCTGTAGATCGCGTCGCAGACACCGTACTTTTCGTCAGCGTCCCTTTTCCACACTCCGATAACGCCATCTATGTACTGCGACGTATCCTGATCCAGATAGATGCAGTAGGTCTGGCTTCCCGAAGCCACGCCCGACCTGTCTATTTTGTAATGAGCCTGGGCCGGCCAGAACGCGGATGGCTGCGGATCCGCGTGGTACGAATTGCTCGAAGAGAGCCCCGGGCTGTGGCATGACCTTATGTCCGAGCCGTCATCTTCGCAGCTGCCTTCGCCCGAGCTGAAGGTCACGAGGCTTTTACCCGTCCAGTTGTCCGGCTCGTTGTCGTCGTAGATGCCGCACATGCATTCATCAGGCGAATCGCAGGTTCCCGCTTCCTCGCACAGCTTGAGCATCGAGTTCACATAGTTGTGCATGCTTCCGTAGAAAGTTCCGCCTGACGTTACATCCATCACCCTGGGGTTGTCCCTGGGCATGTTGCAGGGATTGTTGTAGTAACGGTGCTTGGTTACCGAAAGCCTGAAATCTCCGCCCTTCTGATCCGACGAATGGCTGTCCACGAAAACGTAGAAGGTGCGCGGAGAGATGAAATCCGATCCGGGATATATAGTGGCAACGGCCACCTGTCCGTAAATCTCAGGCTTGCAGGTGTAGGGAAGGTCGGGATACTCCCATTCTCCGCCGTTGTACTCTCGCGTGCAGTAGGTGAAGCATCCGTATTCCGGGAATCCCTCGCACATCATGACTTCGTTCTGGTGACATTCGTCCTCGATTACGACCTCGTAATCGCGCCCCGGATAATGACACTCTTTCACATCCACATCGTTGCAGGGGTCGTCTTCCTTTACGTAGACGACGCCGTTGAAGTTTGACTCGAGTTTGACCTCGTAGGAATACCTCTGATGCTCGGCCAGCGATTCCTCGATGGTGAAAAAATAAACAACGTCATGACCGCTCTGCCCGAGCGGTATGGGGTCGGATCCCGCAGGAGCCTTTTCCATGCAGTTCGTGCCTGTGGAGGCATTGTAGTCGTTCTCCGTGCATCGGTTTGAACCGAAAGCTTCCAGGTATGCTCCGTCTGTATCCCATCCCTTGAGTGTTCCCAGGTCGCCTGTTCCCTCGCTGCAGTTGTCGTATGCATCTTCCTTATACTGCGGCAGACACGCGAAAAGTCCGCCGTCGATATTCTCGCAGCTTCCTTCGTAACACGGTCCACCGGCGTCCACGTCCAGGCTGCACTCGGTACCGGGCGGGCTGTCTACAAAAACACACCTGTGCTCGCCGTTGCAGCCCTTCTGCTGGCACGAGGGAGCCGGAGCAGCGTAATCGTTCGAGTCGTAGCAGTCGGTGATATCATGGCAGCATCCCGCAACAGACGTTCTTACCTCGCTGGATTCACAGACTTCATTTTTGCACATGCCCGTGCAGAGGTGATCGTCATCGCCGTCGTCGCAGAAGGTGCCGTCGTCCTTTCCTACGCAGAATTCGCCGTCGTCCGATCCTGTTCCGCCGTCGCCCTCGGACTCACCACCGTTGCAGCTGGAGCCGGCCGGAACACAGTATCCCCATCCGGCAGGATCATAAGGATAATCTCCTTCACAGCATTTGGTATGTTCCGGTTTTCCGGCCTCGCGCGGACACACAGTTCCCGTGCCTCCGTCCGGCAGGGTCGCGGGTGCGTAATACTTGCATCCTCCCCAGCAGTTGCATTTGTAATAGCCGTCGCACCAGCTCGGATGCAGTCCGTCCGGGCCCACCTTGTCACGGCCCCAGCAGCTTGCGTTGTCACAGCAGTCGCCCATTCCGGCATCGACCATGAGGGCTTTTGAATGGCCGGATGTATTTATCGCGGAAGATTCCGCTCCCTGCGGGCTTTGCTCATTCCCGCATGCAGTGATTGAGATGACCACGAATATGCTGACTGAAATTGCCTTGAGTTTCTGTTCTATGTTTTTTTGCGTTTTCATCGTTCTGCCCCATGCATAGTGCACCGGGTGTGCCATAAAGCAGGAAAGTACCCCGGGAGTAAACTTCCTTTTAATTACATGATGTTATAAGATACAGATCGTATCAGGGAGCGGATTTTCATCCAGCATGAATGTAATTGTGTTCCAGAAGTGCCGTCACAGATGGGACATGTGTTCCATGATGGAACACATTGGAATACTTAGCTGAGCCTGTATTTCTTGAGTTTCCTGTACAGCGTTGTCCGTCCGATCCCGAGCAGGCGGGCGGCTTCGGCCATGTTTCCACCCGTTTTCTCGATGGTATCTGCAATCGCCCTGCGTTCAATGTCTTCGGTATTAATGCTGCGGGAACTTAAAAAAGGCGGCGTGGTCTTGACCCTGTCCGAAAGTGTATCACGCTTCTGAACGTAAATGGGCAGATCCTCGGGCCGGATCACGCCCCCGATCGCTACAATGACGGCGCGCTGTATAGCGTTCTGCAGTTCACGCACGTTTCCGGGCCAGGTATGCGAAAGCAGCAGGTTGAGCGCCTCTGGTGAAAGCACTACGCTCTCCATGCCGTGCTCTTTCGAATAATCGTCCAGGAACTTCTCGGCTAAAAGGGGTATGTCCTCTCTTCTTTTCCTTAATGGAGGCAGAAACATCTCGAATACTGCTGTTCTATAATAGAGATCTTCGCGAAAATAACCGTCCTTCACCTCTTTTCTCAGGTTCTTCTGTGCGGCCGTGATAAGGCGTATGTCCACCTCAACCTCTGCTACCCCGCCCACGCGGTTGAGCTTTCGTTCCTGTATCACTCTCAGAAGCTTGGCCTGCATTGCCGTGTCGAGCTCGGTGATCTCATCGAGAAAGATCGTTCCGCCGTGAGCCTGCTCGAATTTCCCGACATGGCGCCTGACCGCGCCCGTAAACGCGCCCTTTTCGTGTCCGAACAGCTCGGACTCGAGCAGGTTTGCGGGTATTGCCGCGCAGTTGAGGGCAATGAACGGTCCCTTTTTGCGTCCGCTGGATTCATGAAGCGCCCGGGCAATGACTTCCTTGCCCGTACCGCTTTCTCCCTGGATGAGAACGGATATGTCGCTCATTGAGATGCGATCCATCTGCCTGTATATCTCGAGCATGACCTGCGATCTGCCGATAATGCCCGGGTATCCCCTGTCCTCTACCTCTCTTTCGAGCCTGTGAAGCTTCATGGACATGGCGCCCTTTTCCACGGCGTTCTTTATCGTGGTCTTGAGCTTCATCCAGTCAATTGGTTTCAAAAGATAATCGTACGCGCCCTTCTGCATGGCGTTCACGGCAGTTTCGGCCTTGTCATCCGCCGTCAGTATTATTACGGGCACAAGCGGATAAAGCCCGGTGATGCGTTTGAGCGTTTCGAGGCCGTGCATTCCGGGAAGGGACAGGTCAAGGCATATGGTGTCCGGCACCATGAGCGACAGCGCTTCGAGGCATGCTTCACCGTCGTTCTGTATTTCTATTGAATAGCCCTCTTTGAGAAGAACTTCCTTCATGAGCGAACAGAGAAGCTCGTCGTCGTCCACGATCATTATCGTCTTCTGTCTGTCTTTATCCTGCTTCATGTGTGCAGGCATAATACATCAGTACAGGAGCATACTCAATCCTGAAGCCGGATGTTCCGGCGTGTTAAACAGCTTAACCTATTCGCCGGTTGGATGTATAATGTAAAGAGTCATGGAACCCGTCTTCAAAAGCTCCGCCGTCCTGCTCATGATGCTCCTGGCCGCCGGGTGCACCTACCCGGATCCGGCTGAGACAGGGAGCTACGAATATGATGCGGACAGTAACAGTGATGACGAATCCGGGTCAGCCGGAGGAGAAAACGGAACGGGAACTGGAGACAGAGACGATGCCGGCGCAGAGCACGATTCCGGCCATGAAAATGTCAAAAGCGACTGCCTTTTCGACTATGGTCCTGCCACGGTATTTTCACGCTACCCGGGTGACGGTGGAACAAGTGATTCAAAAGACGTTTACGAATACGATGAATCCGGCCTTGTAAAAAGTATCACGGGATTCCGCCTCGACGGGTCAGACTGGAGGCCCTATGGCCGCAGCGACTACGAGTACGACGAAGAAGGCCGTATTCTTGAGATATTATCCACTTCCGTAAAAGGTGATAATGACGAAACGGAATACGCTTATGACTCCTCCGGAAAAATCAGCATGGTTTTATCGTCGGACGAGAACATGGAAGTTTCGTTCTTCTATGATTCAAAGGACAGGCTTGTCCGGATCGAGGGTATTGATATCGAGAACAGCCCTGAAAGAAATTACGAATTCAGGTATTTCTATGACAACGCCGGCCGCGTTATCCGGGAGGAATACGTGCTTCTGGATGAAGACCCGTATGTCGTGAACAGGAAATACAGTTACAACGCAGAAGGACTTCCTGTTAAAAAACTCCATACCGGGAAATGCGAAATGGAAGAGGGAACGTCCTTTTATCACTCGGTGACGAAGTACGAACACGACCCGGACGGCAGGCTTGAATTCATGTTCACGGACGTTGTGGAAAACGAAGAGGAGTACATTGACGGGATACTTCACCCGCAGAACAGGTGGTACATGCATTTCGGAGAATACGGGAGGATGAAGTCCGTTTTCACAGAGGAATATTCACTGCACACGGAAGACTGGTCGCCCGCCCGCGAAAAAGAAATCGAGTTTACGGATGCGGGATCCTCGTGCACCTTTGAGCGGCAGATGCTCGTCCCCATACGAAACTGGATCCATGAATTCTACGGTTACGGAGAGGTCAACAGGTACGCCGACGGCAGATAGGTTACAGGACCTGTACGAATCCGGGCATCTCGAGTCTGTCTGATTCACGCTCGCGCTTGATTGCGGATGATAAATGCAGTTTGATGCTTTCATGCCCGCTGTCAGAAAATCCTTCGTAAAATGGATTATCCGGTTTTCAATCGCGCTGCCCGCCGTCGTCCTGCTGGCGGCATGCGTATTTTTCATGTGGGCGTATTTTACACTTAGCGCGAGCCTGCCCGTACTCGATGGAAAGGAAATACTTGCCGGACTTTCGGCTGAGGTAACGATTGAAAGAGACGATGTCGGAGTCCCCCTGATAACGGGAAAAAACAGGCTCGACGTGGCCAGGGCAACGGGGTTTCTGCACGGCCAGGAACGCTTTTTCCAGATGGACCTTTCGCGCCGCCGTTCCGCCGGAGAACTGTCTGAACTCTTCGGCGCCGAAGCCCTGCCACTGGACAGATCCGTGCGCAGGCACAGGTTCAGAGCGCGGGCGCAGAAATTAGTCGATTCCATGGCAAAGGAGGATCGGCGGCTTCTAATCGCTTACACGGAAGGCGTTAGCGCGGGCCTTTCTTATCTCAATGAAGTTCCTTTTGAATATATCCTTATCGGTGAAAAGCCGCGGCGGTGGGCGCTTGAAGACAGCATCCTCAGTGTCATGGCCATGTACGTTTTCCTGCAGGAGGAAGACGGGGCAACAGAAAGCGCGCTCGGCGTCATGCACGATTTTTTTCCTCAAAGCCTGTTCAATTTCCTCGCCCCGACCGGCACCGAATGGGACGCACCCGTGGACGGAAAACCATTAAAGACACCCCCTATCCCGGGCCCGGAAGTATTTAATCTACGATCATTGCAAACAATGCTTGGGGACCCCCGGCTGCCGGGCTCGCGAGCTTTCAACTTCGCCAAGGCTTCGTTGAACCATTCAATTGTAATAACCCGACGAAGCTGCCAACGCAGCGAAGTCGGGCCGGCCGGCCGTAAAGGCTCGGCCCGGATCTCCCTTCGCCCTGCCGCCCCACGCTACCACTCGACTCGTAGTAGGGGCGGACCACCGTGTCCGCCCGATGCTCTGGATCGAAGAACAATCGGCAGTAACAACTGGGCCGTTTCGGGTAAGCACACCAAGACGGGCGCCGCAATGCTTGCAAACGACATGCACCTGGGCCTTTCCGTGCCCAACACGTGGTACCGCGTTTCCATCAAATACACGGACACGGACGGAGCCGAGCGGCATGTAACCGGTGTCACGCTGCCCGGAATGCCCGCTGTCGTTGCCGGGTCAAACGGTCATGTTGCCTGGGGATTCACCAACTCGTACGGCGACTTCAGCGATCTCGTCATTATTGAAACCGCGCCCGGAAATGAAAATGCCTATCTTACTCCGGACGGCGCTAAAAAATTTACCGAACACACCGAAACGATCAGGATCAAAGATGCTGACGACGTAAAACTGAAAATCATGGAAACCATCTGGGGGCCCGTGATCGACAAGGATCACAGGGGACGCATGCGTGCGTACAGATGGGTGGCGCATGACGAACGGGCGATTGATTTCGGCATCATCAAGATGGAAAAGGCCGAAAGCGCTGCCATGGCTCTGGACACGGCTGCAAGGTCATGCATACCGGCACAAAATTTCGTTGCTGCCGACTCGTCAGGCAACATCGGCTGGACCATTATCGGGTCGATACCCGTTCGCTCCGGGTTCGACGGGCGGCTGCCGTCGAGCTGGGCCGACGGATCAAGGGGCTGGAACGGATGGCTCGAACCCGCTGAATACCCCCGCATCGTCAATCCGCCCGCAGGCCGCATCTGGACCGCGAACGCGCGCGTGGCAGGCGGACGAATGCTCGAAAAACTCGGCTTCGGCGGATACGCCCTTGGCGCCAGGGCAAAAGAGATTCGCGACAGGCTGTTTTCAATAAAAAGCGCGGCGGAAAAAAACATGCTCGAAGTACAGCTCGATGTCAGATCCGCTGTCTTGGGCAGGTGGAAAAATCTTCTGCTTGAAACACTGGAAAATGAAAAGGCGCGATCACATCCATGGACGAAAACCCTGCGCAGTTATCTTGAAAAATGGGACGGACGCGCATCCGTGGAATCCGTGGCCTATACCTATGTCAAAGTTTTCAGGCAGTACACCACCTCGCGTGTGTTCAGTCCGTTTGCGTCCATGTGCCGCAAAAAGGACGAAAGCTTCGATTACGTGCGTACGGTCAGCCAGCTGGAAGGCCCCCTGTGGAAACTCGTCAGCGAACGCCCCCCTCACCTTCTCAACCCTGAATTTTCGTCGTGGGAAGAACTTCTTGTTTCTGTTTATGAGGAAATCACGAGTGACCTTTCAGAGGACGGTTCCTCAATCGAGGAGCACAAATGGGGGAAATACAACCGGGCCGTCATACAGCACCCGATGAGCCCGTACATACCCCTGGTCGGAAAATTGTTCGACATGCCGTATGATCCACTGCCGGGAGACAGTCTCACGATACGTGTTCAGGGACCCTCATTCGGCGCATCCGAGCGCATGGTGGTAACGCCCGGTCGCGAACAAGACGCAATATTCCACATGCCCGCCGGCCAGAGCGGCCACCCGCTGTCGCCCTTTTACCGCGCAGAGCACGATGCATGGGTAAAGGGCGAGGCAAAACCCTTTCTGCCCGGCCCTGCGCGTCATGTGCTTAGGCTTCTGCCCGCAAAAAAAAATAATGAGCCTGCCCCGTAGGACTAAGAATGTCCGTTCTGCCTGATGACCTTGAGTGAATCCCTGAGCACGGGAAGCACTAGCCTGTCCTTCCTGCGGTTCGTGGCTTTCTTGCTGGCAATGATTCTCTCGAGTTTGAGAACCCTTACATCGAGATTCCCCAGGGTAATGGTTACCGTGTTTTCAATTTCTTCCCCGAACGACTTCAACCCGTGCATGTGCAAGACAATGTCGAAAAGATTCACGCCCTGTCCCGCGAACATTGGTGGATTCAGCTCGACCTGCGGCACAAAGGCCGCGCCGACCTTTTTCAGGGCCCGGCGGATGCCGGGGTCAGACAGATCCCTGAACCACAGGTCAACGTCCTGCGTCACAACGGGCGCGCCCTGCAGGGCGGCTCCTGCAAGCCCCACGATCATGAAATCCACCTTCTCCCTGATCAGGCTCCTTAAGAATTTCAGCTCATCCTGGGAAAATATGTTTCTATCCTGCACGCCTCAGTGCCCTCCTGAGCCTTTCGATGGGCGGCTCTTCAAGAAGAAGAAGTGTATGCCGCACGTTGTCCCGGTCCATGCGGCGGTGCCTGCGCATTATGCTTTCCAGCCTTTTAATAAGCTCGTGGTAATGCCGGACAAGGCTGCTTTCTTCATCCAAGAGAATTTCCGTAGGATTTACGCCGAGGCAGTCTGCAACAGCCATGACGGTTCCGGGAAGTATGCTCTGTTTTCTTGCAAGCGTGTAGTATGCATTCGGGCTTACGCCGGCTTCGGCCAGCATCTCATGCAGGGTACTTTCCCTTTGCCTGCACAGCTTCTTTATCCTTTCTGTGTCAATCTTCATGAACCCAGTCTACCATAATATGGTAGATTTTGCATGCCTTGTTATATTTTATTCCGAGAACGGGGGCCTGTTTTCCGGATCATCGGATTCGTACACGCTGATGAGAGTGTGATTTGTCCAGTCCACCTTTATAAGCGAGCCGTTTTTCGCAAATTTATCCAGGCCCATGTCGTGCGTAAGGGTGCGGATTACGCCGCCGTGCGTGAATATCAGATGCCTGCCGGGTTTCAGGGATGAGATGAAACCCAGGACCCTGGCCTGAAAAACCGCAAGGTCCTCTCCTCCCGGGGCCCTGAAGTCCCTGAAAACGAGAAGTGCTTCGACAAGCGCGGGATCAACGTCCTGCCAGTGGACGCCTTCGAGCTCGCCGAAGTTTATTTCCCTCAGGCGCCCGTCTGCCGGGCACTGTCCCCATGCGAGTCGTGCAGTTTCAACAGCGCGTATGAGATCCGAGGAATGCACAGAGTCGAAACTCGATGATTCGAGCATGGGCTTCAACGCTGCTGCCTGCTTTCTGCCGAAATCCGTCAGGCCTATGTCGCTGAAGCCCGCAAGCTGCTGCGAAACGTTCCACTCGGTCTGTCCGTGGCGTACGAGCCAGAGTTCAACTGAATCAGACATGCATCGTGCATATCACAGGTCGTGCGTCTTCTCATCCCCGCATTTTTTAATATGGCGACATGAACCGCTTGCAAAGGAAATTTCTGTATATAAAATGCTCATGATAATAAAAAGCGTCTGGTATTTATTTACTTAACCATCAGAAAACGGGAGAAGAAAATGAGCAGAACAAAATTCAGTATGTTCATATTGTCGGTGATTGTTCTTTTCATGGCGCAGGCCGGATGCGAAGGCGACAGTGACGACGGGGAGAAAGATGCTGGAGGCGAAATGAATGACTCCGGCATGGATGCGTCTTCGGATGCCGGTACGGACACTGACACTGACACTGATACTGACACTGATACGGATACGGACACAGACACTGACACTGACACGGATGCAGACGGTGACGCTGATGCAGGAGATGCCGGTGGTGGTGATTCCGGAATAGATGCTTCGTCAGACGGCGGTCCCGGACAGGCTGCACAGCTCATTATTGATTATCCTCCATTAGACACTACTGGAGACAATTATTACAGAGGATTTTATATTACGGAGTTCCCCGGGATTTCTCTTGTGTCGGTGAGACTCTGGTATCACACGAACAGACATGATGATTATGTTTTTCAAATGGAGGCCAGGAAAGATACTTATGACGGAGAACTGATCGGAACTGCCAAGACGTCAATATACCTGGATGGTGGCACCAATCCGGTGGACTATGATTTCGATCCCGCCTGGGTGCCCAGGGGCTCACTCGTTACCTTTGCTGTCAGCAAGCTTGCAGGTGATGCAGGGGCTACATATGTAGTGGTTGGTGATTACGCCAGCGCCGGCGACGCAGGACCGATTGTAATTGAGACTGATGGTACAAATCCTCCGCTGGACAGCCACCGCAGAGACGGAATTGCGGTTCAGGTAACGGGAAAGCCGTAGATTTTAAAAATTCCGTGTCGTGGTGCCTGGCACCGTCAAGTAGCTCTTGAAAACTATGTCCGGAAATTCCTGCAAGGCGCGTGTGAGCGTACTGATTGCCTGCGTGATATTTATCAGGTATTCTTGTTTTTAGAGGTCGAAAATGAAACTGAACATAGTACTCGAGCCAAGTGATGAAGGGGGATACACGGTAACGGTTCCCGCTCTTCCCGGTTGCATCAGCGAAGGCAACACAAAGGAAGAAGCACTGAAAAACATCAGGGAGGCGATTGAGCTCTACCTGGAACCAATCGAAGACGACGCTTCGTTTCATCCCGACGCCGAGCAGCTGGAAATCGCTGTATGACAAAAGTTCCAGGCCTTTCCTATACACAAATCATCAACGCATTACAGAGGGACGGATGGGTGGTTGTACGCAAACGGGGCAGCCATATCCGTCTTCAGAAACGCATATTGAAAGAAACGTTGAAAATCACTGTCCCTGCGCACAGACCGGTAAAAAGATCGACGCTTTCCCATATACTGAAACAGGCCCGGCTGTCGGTCGATGAGTTCATGAAATTCCTCTAATAACGAGAAAACACAAAATAAACTGCTTCCAGGTACGCGGAAAAAGCTTCCCCTCACGTGATTGAAGCCCTCCCCCGCGTGATTGAAGCCCTCCCCCGCGTGATTGAAGCATTCCCCCGCGTGATTGAAGCCTTCCTCCGCGTGATTGAGGCTCTCCCCCGCGTGATTGAGGCCCTCCCCCGCGTGATTGAGGCTCTCCCCCGCGTGATTGAGGCTCTCCCCCGCGTGATTGAAGCCTTCCTCCGCGTGATTGAGGCCCTCCTCCGCGTGATTGAGGCATTTCTCCGCGTGATGGGAAGGTCTTTTACAGCAGGATTGAATTTTTCAGTGATTTATTGCCTTGTCGTGGTGCCTGGCACCGTCAGCCGGCATCTGTCCCGGCATCGTCACTTCCCCCCTGCCCCGCGTCTTCTATTCCTGAATCAGATATTCCCGCATCCGCGCCCGTATCAAGCACCTCGCATACGCTATTCTCGCAGACCGGCACCAGATTACCACAGTCATAAGCAGCAATGTACTTGCTATCCCCGCAACCATCTTCTTCATAGCTGTTACAGTACTTCTCGTTAGCCTCTTCTACGGCTGATTCCATATCGGAAACACCATCCCTGTTAATCGCCATGGGACAGTCTTCCCTGCATTTTGTATTCACACTTACGAGAACACAGTCCCTGTTCTTCTCGCATGAGCTGTGCTTATATGCTGTCTGGCTGATGATCGACCATGCGCTCTTATACCTCTCATCACACGAAAGCGAGCAGTCCGTAAGAAACGACACAATCGCCAGTACAGCCAGCATCCGGATTGTTTTCATACTGTCCCCGTGATTCTAAACATCAGGCTCCGCATCCTTTGACGCATCCATGCCCGCGTCAGTGCCGCCGTCTATTCCGGCGTCCAGGCTGACTGGAATCTCGCAGTCTTCGCCCGTCCACCCTTCAAGGCACTCCTCGCATAATTCATCAGGATCCCGGTTGCCCGTGCATTGATCACACATTTCGCCCGTCAGTTCCCCGGCGCATTCCTGGCAGTCCTCGCCCGTAAAATTATCCGCGCATCTGCACTCGGCATCAGTCGTTGAAAGAGTATAGCAAATCATATTAGGGGCCGTGCACTCTTCATATTCATCCATCTCATTTCCCTCGCATCCGTCAAACCATTGAACAGCCCCCGATCCAGTGCACTTCCTTACCGGTTCTTCTGAACAGCAGATCGAACCCGCAGGATGATCAACGCAGTACTCATCGCTGTCGCATTTTTCAATCAGATCAATGTTTCCTTCATTATCATCAAACCAGACACTGTTATCTTCACAGAAATAGAAACAACCGTAGCAGGAACCATCCAGGAATCCTCCATCCTCGCTGCCTCCATCCGTGATCTCCGGCTTCTTCTCACTGCATGAAAGTGTCAGAAGAACAACCAATACAATGATGTTGCTGATGCTCCGCCTCATCCTGCTTCTCGTGATTCTACACATCAGGCTCCGCGTCCTTTGACGCATCCATGCCCGCGTCAGTGCCGGAATCGGCGTCACTGTCACTGTCACTGTCAGCATCCGTGTCAGTATCAGTGTCAGTGTCTGTGTCAGTGTCTGTATCCGAATCAGCATCTGCGTCGGCGTCAGCGCCCGGATGCCAGCCTGAATCATAATTTGCATCCGGCCCCACACCGCCGGGGGCGTCTGGATATCCATGATGATCATAATCATCATAACCACCGTCACTGTCTTCAGAACCGTCATCTTCACATGAGGTGCCCACGGCTCCTGATGCCATTGCAGCCGTAGACGCAGCGACCATTTTCATGAAATCCCTTCGCCCGTGGTTATCAGGCCTGAAGGTTTCAATCATTCCCTTGAGCTGTTGTTCCGAGACAGCATCGAACATGCCCTTCTCAGACTCACTCAGGCTCATGTTCATGTCTGTCAGTGCAAAATCCCTGTTTTCAAGCAGGCGCTGCCTGAAATCCTCCTTCGTGGCTGCAAGGTACAGTATCTGCTCCATCCGCACCCTGAACCTCTGCCTTGCCTTTCCGCCTTTGCGGTACGCCTCGCCCTTCATTATCCTTTTCCCGCGATCTTCAGAATTGCTCATTCAATACCCCCTTGAATGTCATGCGGTGATTATACATCAGAATCATGCAGGACATGAGAATTATTTAATCCCGGGAGAAATGCCATTACGCTTTCTGCCGGCACTGTCCCAGTTGCGCCCGAAATGTTTGTGCTGTAGACAGTGCGTATGCAGAAAATTGAAATACGCGATGCGCATATCAATGACGCTGCCAAAATCGAGAAGCTGTGGCGCAGGCTCATGGATCATCACCTGAAACTGGACGCGTACTTCGAGTATTCCGAAGAAGGTGCGCAGGTGTTCGCGGCCTTTTTAACCGTTAATATCAAAAGCGACATGTCAAAGGTTCTTGTGGCACTGGATGATGCGCACGTCATAGGCTACTGCATGGGAATTGAAACAAAACGCCCGCCCGTGTTCCGTAAAAGAAGCATCATAGAGATTACGGACATGTTCGTGCTCGAATCTTACCGTGGCCGGGGAACGGGCCGTCGCCTTGCATCCCTGATGCTTGAATGGGCGCGCAGCCGTAAGACAGACGGTATTGAAGTCAGGGCATCAACCCGCAATCCGCATGCAGTGGAATTCTGGAAAAAAACGGGCGCAAGACCCTATCTGGAATCTCTTGTTTTTCATACGTAATCAGCTCATCTGAGAAACACACCTGTTTTCGTGAGCAACAGGAATTAAATTCTATACGGTCAAAAACACTGCGAGATGAAGCCTGCCTGATAAATTATTTCCGGTATGGAAGAAACAGCAGCGGATTTCTGGGTTTGTCGCCTTTACGCACTTCAAAGTGCAGGTGAGGCGCAGTGGCCCTGCCCGTGTCTCCGGCAAGCGATACCACCTGACCGCACTTCACCCTGTCCCCTTCCTTTACCTTGTTCTTTGAATTATGGGCATAAACCGTAACCAAGTCGTTATCGTGCCTGAGGATCACGAGGTTTCCATAGCCCTTGAGTTCGCTTCCGCTGTAAAGCACAACTCCGTCGGCCGCGGCCTTTACGGGAACACCCTTCTTCACCGAAATATCTATTCCTTCGTGAACCCTGCCCCTTCTTATTCCAAAGCCGGAAGTGACCTTTCCATTTACGGGCCACTTCAGAACAGCGCTGGTGGATTCGGCGGGTTTCTCAGAGCCCTGTGACCCGCTGCCTTTCGAGCCGCCGCCGGATAAAGCCGCAGCCTTCTTCCCCCCGGCGGCTTTACCCGAACCTGTACCGGTGGTTGAATGACCTCCCGGGGTCTTACCCTCGGTCAGCGGAATGAATACCTCTTTTCTCGACCGGAGATCAGCGTCGTCCCTGATGTCGTTGAGCTCGGCGATGTCTCCGGCATCGGATTTGTATCTGCCGGCAACGGATTTTATCGTGTCGGATTTCTGAACCTTGTGCCAGCGTCCTTTTACCTGAAGTGGAGGCAGCCTGGGGGCGCTCCCGCATCCGCATGCGATCAATATTACTGCAAGCGCCATTATGTTCCTGAAGTCCATCTCTTCTGCCATTAATGATACAGGCAAAAACCGGATATGCATAATAATTGGATTCCCGCAAAGCTTGACGGTACTCGAAATCGAATGCTACTGAAATGAATGTAACATGGGGGTGTCGAGAATGTGTTACTGAACCGGAGGTTTCATGCCTATCTCAAGGAAGATCGAAGGATTTCTCTCAAAAGCCTCATTTATCAGAAAAATGTTCGAAGAAGGGAACAGGCTGAAAAATGACGGCAAGGGTCCGGTGTATGATTTCTCACTCGGCAATCCACAGCTCGAACCGCCGTCGCAATTCAAAGAGGTTCTGCTGAAAACCGTTCAGAGCGATGAATCGTGCACCCATCTGTACATGGAGAATATTGGCTACGAGGAAACCAGAAGCGCCGTTGCCGAATCACTCGAACAGGAGACCGGGCTTCCTTTTACTCCCGGATCCGTAATCATGTCCGTGGGAGCGAGCGGCGCCATAAATACGGCACTTAAAGCCATCATCGATCCCGGAGACGAAGTGATAATCACGGTGCCGTATTTCGTGGAATATTTATTCTATATCGACAACCACGGCGGCGTTCCCGTAAAGGTGAACACAACGCCGGACTTCAATCTGGACGTAAGCGTGATTGAGAAGCATATAAATGAACGAACGAAAGTCGTCATTATCAACAATCCCAACAATCCTACCGGCGTAATCTATCCACAATCAACACTCGACGATCTCGGAAAAATGCTGAAAGCAAAATCATCCGAGATCGGTCATCCTGTATATCTGATAGACGATGCCCCTTACAGAAAGATCATTTACGATACAGACAGGTGCCCCTCGATATTCACAGCGTACGAAAACAGCATCATGGTCACCAGCCACTCAAAGGACCTGGGCCTTCCAGGAGAAAGAATCGGGTTCGCCGCCATTTCCCCGAGAACCGGGGATGCGGCGGAACTTTTCGGGGCAATGGCCTTTACGGTAAGAACACTGGGATATGTAAACGCCCCAGCACTAATGCAGCGGGTTGTGCGCCACCTGCAGAATACGACCATAGACATCGAGTGGTACAGGAGGAAAAGGGATCTCCTCTACAGGGAACTGACCGGCATGGGATACGAGATGCCTTATCCTGGAGGAGCTTTTTATGTTTTCCCCAGAGCGCCCGGTAAAGATGATGTTGCATTCACGCGACTGATGCAGGAAAACCGCGTTCTCGTCGTACCCGGCACGGGCTTCGGCACTCCCGGCTATTTCCGTATCGCCTACTGTTTTGATGACTCCGTGGTCGAGGGAGCCCTGCCCATTTTCAGGAAAGCAATTGAAGAGTCCGCAAAGTAATCATCCGCGCTCAGGGACATCCACCCGCCGGGTGGCACTTGCCGCCATGATCAGGAAAAATGGGCTTAACCCCCCTAAAGAAGTCTGGCATATGCTCCCTTCCCGTTTGAAGCCTGAAGCAGGCGACGAAAAAATAAAGCCGGAGCTTCTGTCTAACAAAACCTGGTACATGGATCACATTTCCCAGCTCGATCCTGAACTGCAGATCAAGGTGCTGTTTTCATGCAGGCCCGAAATAGCGGGAGCTGCCGCTCGAAGGCTCCACGTATCACTTGATGAACTGACATTACCCTCTTCATCCCGTGAGAAAGCGCTCCTTCAAAAGATGATTGCGGACATGCTTGTAGTTCAGCTTGTAAGAGCTGAGTGTCCGTCATGGGCGGCGCCTGTCCTCAAGGATCCTTTCAGGTGCCTGTCACTGCTCGGAGAAAAGCTGCTCGAGAATACTGGCGGCAACGAAACAGAATACCATGATCAGATAAAAGAAATGGTCCATTCTCTTGAAAGAAGCAGGATCTCTTTTCCCATAAGGGTGGGCCTGATGCGCATGGCATTGGCCGCCGCCGTTGACGACTCGGCCGCGGACTCAATCATTGCCGGTCTGTCCAGGATCCCGGCATTGTATTTTCTAAAGTGTTTCAGATGGACCTGTGTCTGTGCATCGGGCATGGACGCGCAGGAAGAAAAACAGCGTATTAGAAATGATATGGCCGGAGCATTCGGATGAAGGCAACCGGACGCGTAATTAAATCTTCGGAAATTGAAAAAATCCTCGAATCCGAAAAGGAAAAAGGCAGGGCTGTTTCCGAGGCGGACATGATCCGCCGACGGGCTTTTGAAGACGGCCGTACACAGGCCGCGGCCGAAACTGCGGCCATGCTCGCACATGCAGCGGATATCAGGAACAGGGCCATCAGTGAATCGAGGAAGGAAATCGTTTCCCTTGCCGTCAAAATCGCAGGCAGGATCGTGCAGAAAGAGATACAAGTGAATCCCTCTGTGGTTGTTGAAATGATAGACAGGGCCGTTGATCTGGTCATGGAAAAAACGCGGCTGAGCATACGCGCAAACCCCGAAGACATCCCTGTTGCCGAATCGATGATGCAGAAAGGTGACAGGGACCAGACGCATGATGCGATCGATTTCGTCCCTGACAGAGACGTGGAAAGAGGCGGATGTATCATCGACTGCAGCCTCGGTCGCATAGACGCGAGGCTCGAAACCATACTGAACAGAATAAAAAATGAGCTTTCCGGCTGACATGAATGCTGGCGCACGGACATCGCGGTTGAAAACTTTTCCATTTCTTAACGTCTTCCTGTTCGCGGCAACACTTTTTACGACCTTTCTGGCAGGACTGTCTTACGGACCAGGACCTGATGAAGTAACCATAATGTCTCTTGTCAAAAAAGGTGCTGTTTACTCGCTCCCCCTTATCGCCATACTTCTCAGCCACGAAATGGGCCATTATATCACGGGCAGAAAGAACGGGGTAAGGGTATCCCTGCCGTATTTCATTCCCGTGCCCGCATTCGAGGGGATACTCAACATAGGAACCATGGGCGCCGTAATCCGCATGCGATCCAGGATTCCATCGCCGTCCGCCCTGCTCGAGATCGGAGCGGCCGGTCCGCTTGCAGGGCTCGTGGTGGCACTGCCCCTTCTGGCCTGGGGCCTGAGCCTGTCTCCGGTAATGGAGCTCCCGCCCGGCGTCATGCGGATAAGCGAGGGGAATTCGTTATTGTACCTCGGTGTCAAATACCTCGTGGCAGGGCCTGTTCCTCCTGGTCATGACGTAATTCTCCATCCCGTTGCATGGGCCTCATGGATCGGCCTTCTCGTTACAATGCTGAATCTGTTCCCGGCCGGGCAGCTGGATGGAGGGCACATTGTCTACGCACTTTTTCCCAGGCAGCATGCCATGGTTTCAATAATAGCCCAGCTCGTCTGCCTTGCGCTTTTCGTTCTTGTGGGCGCTTACTTCGCATTGAGAGCATTCTCCGCCGGCATGGGCGATGAGGTAATTATCGCCGAATCTCTTTCGGGAATGAACTGGCTCGTATGGGCTTTCATAATCCTTATCGTGCGGAGAGCGGGAAAAGGCGCAAGTCATCCTCCGGTTGGACCGGGCCGACTCAGCAGGCGGCACAGGGTCCTGGGCATTACAACACTCGTCATCTTTGTCCTCATCTTCATGCCCGTCCCACTGCACATATATTATTTCTGATAAAATCCGGCGTGGAATTCCTTTTATGTTTTCAATATTGAATGTTATCCTGAT
>Ga0272442_10000458_pt1 | contig 65752 bp, 62 predicted proteins | sample SSMForm2O_FD_200262 | JGI IMG/M metagenome (GOLD analysis project Ga0272442, IMG submission 200262) | Marine sediment archaeal communities from Little Sippewissett salt marsh, Falmouth, MA, United States - SSM-Form-2O | ecosystem: Environmental > Aquatic > Marine > Wetlands > Sediment ...
ATAGGATAAATTCAAAAGTAGAAATATTGAAGGTGGAATAATCTTATTATGATCTTTGAGCATAAACTGTGAGGACATTTTTTACATAAAGAGTGCTTAGAATAATCTAATTAATATTTAATTAGTTACAAAGATTAAACTTTGTATTTAGTGAAGATCCTCCTTAATAAAAATAATAAATAACATTTTAAGTAAATTCAATAAGGTATTTCCGTATAATTAAGAATTGGCTCTTCGCTAGTCAAGCATATATTTGTGTCTAAATTCCTCGGTAACTTAAATTATCGTTATTTATTATATACTATAGTTTTTTCCAAAATCCTTCTTTTTTAAAAAAATAAATAATAAAGCCCTTCAGAAATATCGCTGAAAGGCTTTATTTATAACGAAATAAATGGTGGAGGCGGCGAGATTCGAACTCGCGTCCAAAGATATTTCAGTAAAAATCGCTACGAGTGTAGTCTATGATTTGATTTCTCGCTCTTTTTGCCTCCCATAGACAGGATGAAAATTGAGCCAGCTCTAAAGTTTTCTCTTCAAATTTTCAGAGCAAAAAATCTGAAGATAACCTGCTAATGGTTACACCCAAAAAGACCCCGCAGATAAAAATCTTTTCAGACGCACAGCCTAATTAGGCTGCGAATGCTAATTCGTTTTCGTTAGCAATTAATGTTTTTCCATTGTTTAACGAGATACGGAACCTCGACTCGCTATTCTTACCTCTCTTATCCCTGTCGAAACCTATCGCCCCCATTTTTTATTTTTTAATTCTCTATCCATTTCTCTTTGTGCGTCTCTCTCAGCTAAAGTATGTCTTTTATCATATAATTTTTTTCCTTTAGCCAGGGCTAATTCAAGCTTAGCATACCCCTTTTTAAAATAAATGCTCAAGGGTATCAAAGTTAATCCCTTTTCCTCGACTTGCCCCTTTAGGCGGCTTATTTCCCGAGAATGTAAAAGCAATTTTCGTTTTCTTTTTGGATTTACATTAAATATATTACCAAAAGCATATGGAGAGATGTGCATGTTCATGATATATAACTCATTATTATCAAACTGGGCAAAACTTTCTCGAAGACTGACTTTTCCTTCCCGTAGTGATTTAACCTCTGTTCCCTTTAAAACCAGTCCAACTTCATAGGTATCCAGTATATGATATTCATGTCTTGCTTTTCTGTTTGCAGCAATTTTTTTTAAGTTATTTTTCATTAGTGTGCTCATCATCTTTCTTCGGCTTCTATATAAATTATATCATGAAACAGTAGGATTCTCAATCAATCCGTACTTTCGGACTTTTTACCATCGGTAAAATTCCAATCAAAAAGCAAACTAAAAAATCTTTACAATTTTTGAATATTACCCTTTAAAAGCAATAATATATGAATTATATTATTGCTTTTTCGCGTATAAATGTATCCCCCTGTTCACTTTTCAAAATATTTCTCCAAGTCATCATTTTCTTTTAATATTTTACCTTATTTGAATTTATTTTAAAGATATTTATATCCTCTTAATCGCCAGACTATTATTAAATCTTTCATCTAGAATAAACAGAATCATAAATAAAGTAAAACTGATAGATATGGGAATCAATGCAAAGCGATATGCAAAAATCAATCCAATTTTATCTGCGATGCCTCCAAAAAGGATAGGCGCAATGGTAGCCGCCAATCCTTCGGAAAATAGGCTGACTCCAAACATCTTGCTCTGCTTATTTAATGGACACACAAAAGTGAGCCAGGTGTTTTGAGCAGGAAAGAATATTCCCTCTAAAATCCCAAGAATTGCAATAAACATTAAGAGCAGGATTGGTGTCATAATATAGGTGATTCCTAAAACTAAATTTATACTGGCAAAAGTAGTTATTAAAACAAGCACCAATGGCTGATTCCTGTCAGTTAATCTGCTTGAAATTAGACTCCCAAAAAGGACTCCGGCAAAAAATATGCTAATTATCCAAGCAGAAAACTCTACTCTCATAGACAAATAATCCGTTGCATAAATCGGCAAAAATGAGATAACAGCCCAAAATCCCATGCTTCGGAATCCCAGACTCATATAAAACAATGGTAAGCGTTGAATGTTGTTATTCTTCCCCACTTCGCTACTCATTTTTTTTACGTCTCTATTTGATTTCAGATATAAATAAGCCAATAAATAGCCCGGCAAAGAGAGTGCCAAACAAGTTATTTTCCAGCCCCATGTTTGCACAAAAAATCCAAATAATAAACTGGCTACTACCAATCCGGCAGTTCCCGCTGCAGAAAATAAGCTAAGGTATTTTCCTCTTTTACTATTGCTGGAATTTTCCCTGACAATCGTAGTTGCCAAAGGGTGAAAAGTTGAAACGCCAATAGCTAAAAGCAATAAAAGTGCAATAATTGTCTCTATTCTGTTTGCCCAAACCAATCCACCCAATAATATTGATGAAAGAATAAAACCAGCTGCAATAATCTTTCTTTTATCATATTGGTCTCCAAAATGTCCAAACAACAACGAGAAAACTGATCTTATAGCAATATGAATGCTTAAGATCAAACCGGATTGAACATAATTTATTTGAAATTGCTCCCTAAAGAGAGGAAGTAGTAAAGGGATTATAAAAAAATAAATGTCATTATATGAATGACCAATGGCATTTAAAATGAGTTTTGATTTTTTGTCTTTAGTGTTGTGCATTTCCTAATTTTCCTTTCTGCTTGTTTTCAAAGCTACTATTATAGCGGTTTATTATGTTTTGTCAAGTTTATTTTGTAAATAAGTAAAATGCATACACTTTTTTGTTATTTTTCCAAAAAGTCATTTTTTCATATATTGTTACTTATATGATAATAATCATGTTTTTTCTACAAATTTATTTTTATCAATAATATGTCTTTAGTATCTATAATAAATAACATGACCAAAAATGATAAAAAGGGTAATTAAAATGGAGGGGAGTTACATTCCACCTTAAAAAAAGATTCCTGTAGATTATTGAGAATTGCTTCTTTTCTTGAAGAATCGTTTGAAAAAGGCAGATTTATTCAAGTTGAATGGTTTTACAATCAGTTCATTTAGCAACGGATGCCTTCTTTAATCTTTCCATAATAGCCAGTCCAATGCCACATTTTGCAAGACTTTCTGCAATGATAACCTCATACTTTTCTTTATCAAAATCTCTTAATACCGCAAAGAGATTCGCAGCGCATTTTTTTAATTCACATCCTTTACCAATGACTTTAACTTTGAATCCCTTATATTTTTCTTTATTTTCCTCTTTTGCCATGATGCCAACAACAAAACCTTTTGATTGATAAAGGATTGCCTGTCTAATAACTTCGCCTACTTGGTCGACTTCTTCATTATCGATCAATACCAGTTTAGCCTTGGGTGAATAGTGACTATCCATCATCCCGGGTGAACGAAAACTTTTTTCCAGCTTAGCTCCAATAGTAATCTTGCCTATAACGGCTTGCAGTTCTTCAAGTGTGATTCCTCCGGCTCTCAACAATTGTGCCGGCTCAGTGGTTGTATCTATAACGGTGGATTCTACTCCAACACGAGTTTTTCCTCCATTAATAATCATTTCTATACTTCCTTCCAGATCATCGGCAACATGCCACGCATCCGTAGGGCTGGTTCGACCAAAAAGATTTGCACTGGGAGCAGCAATAGGGGTTTTTGATTCCCTGATCAGATTCAAAGCAATATTATTGTTCGGCATTCTTATTGCGACCGTATCCAACCCAGATGTAACCAGGCTTGGAACCAAGAGAGATTTTTTCACAACAAGTGTAAGTGGCCCCGGCCAAAATGTTTCTGCAAGTTTTAAAGCAATCGGTGAAATATTACTGGTCAGAAGTTGTAATTGGCTATTCTCAGCAATATGAACAATTAGCGGATCATTGAACGGTCTTTTTTTTGCTTTAAATATTTTTAAAATAGCCTTTTCATTAAATGCATCCGCTCCTAATCCGTATACAGTTTCTGTGGGGAAAGCAACAAGAGCACCCTTTCTAATCACACTTGCAGCTTTTTTTATTTTCTCAAAATCAATATTTTTTGAATTTATTTTTATAATCGTTGTCTTCATTTTAATATTTTCAGGATTTCATATTTCATTGTGCCCACAGGCAGTTCCACTTCAACCGTTTCTCCTTCGCAGCGACCTGAAAAAGCTGACCCCAAAGGAGAATTCATGGATATTTTATTTTGAGAAAAATCTATTTGATCATCAGGCACAAATATATACTCTATCAATTTACCTGAATTGATATTTTTTAATTTTACACTCGATCCTATGCAAATACCGTCAGAAGAAGATTTTTCTTCAACGATTTTTACTTTACTCAAATTTTGCTTCAATCGAATAATTTTTATTTCATTCATTCTTTGATGTTCAGAAGCTATTTGATATTCTGCATTTTCACTTATATCACCATACTCCAAAGCCTTTTTCACTTCTTCTTGAATTTCTATTCTTTTTACACTTTCTAGATATTTTATTTCTTCTTTTAACTTCTGTAATCCCTTTTCAGTTAAAAAAATCTCATTTTTGGTCATTTTTCCCCTCTTTTGGTATATATTGCTTTTTATATCTCCCAAATATTATGTTTTAAGGTTTTTAAACTAATCATATTCCTATCAAAAAGAGCAGGTTTAACCTGCTCTTTTCTTGAATTGCATTTTTAGATTGGTAGCGCAAGGGGGAATTGAACCCCCGTTTGCTGATTGAGAGCCAGCTGAATTAACCACTATTCGATTGCGCCATAATTGGAAAATATTTTATTTTCAAATGGCTGAGGGAGGTGGGCTCGAACCACCGTTCCCAGATCCAGAGTCTGGTGTCCTACCACTGGACGATCCCCCAACAACACTCTATTTTGTAATATATTTTATAACATTTTATCTACTTTTAAAAGACTATTTTTTATTTTTTTGCTTCATTTATTTTTTTAAGTGCATTTTCAATGCGCTTAATATTCTTCTCTTTACCTAAAAATACCATTAACTCAAACAGACTCGGACCAATTTTCTTCCCAGTTAAGGAAACTCTGGTTGGGTGAATTATTTTGCCACCTTTTATTTCCAGAGACGAAGCAACTGATCTTACTGCATTTTCAAGGTTGTCTTCATTCCAGCAATCTACTGTTAAAAGCTTTTCCTTTAAGGCTGAAAGAATTTCTGTTACCCCCTCTTTGTTTAAAACAGATTGGAATGCTTTTGGTTCGATTTCAATTTCATCCCGAAAGAAATAATCTGTGAATTCCGTAAATTGGGAAAAATTTCTAAACCTCCCCTGCATTAATCGAACAATTTCCTTTAGCCATTCAAATCTTTCCGGAGAAAGCGTTTCTTCGCTGATAAAATTCACCCTTTTTAAATGGGGTAGAAGTAATTTTGTCAATTGATCAACAGGCATTTTTTTCAAATATTCATTGTTAAACCAATTCAGTTTATCCATCGTAAAAACAGCAGCATGTTTGGAAATATTCTCCAATGAGAACTCTTTAATGATTTCCTCTATTGAGAATATTTCCCTATCATTACCCGGAGACCATCCTAAATGTGCAATATAATTTACCAATGCCTCCGGCAAATATCCCATTTTTTGATACTCCATAACAGAGGCAGCGCCATGGCGCTTGCTAAGTTTTGCATGGTCTTGGCCCATAATCATGGGAATATGGGCAAATTTTGGTAATTCAAAACCCAAAGCCTCATAAATGATGATTTGTTTTGGAGTATTGGAAATATGATCATCTCCCCGCATGACATGCGTTATCTTCATTAAAGCATCATCGATGACTACCGCATAATTGTAGGTAGGGATACCATCTGATTTAACTATGACAAAATCAGTTAGCAGCGCTCCATCAAAAGATACTTCACCTCTTAGCAAATCATTAAATTGAATCTTCTTATCAGGAATCCTTAGTCTTATAACCGGCTTCCTGCCTTCTTCTTCGTATCTTTTTTTATCTTCTTCGCTTAGATCGAGACAATGCCTGTCATACTTAATTACGCTACTTTTCGACTTAGATTGCCTTTCTCTGCTGGCAGCCAATTCCTCTTTGGTACAGTAGCAATAGTAAGCCTTTTTTTCTTTGATTAATTTTTCGGCATACTTCTGATAAAGTAACAGCCGCTGCATTTGATAATATGGCCCGAATTCACCTTCTTTGCCCGGACCTTCATCCCAGTCCAAGCCCAACCATTTCATACCTTCCAATATGACATTAACCGCTTCTTCCGTGGATCTGACCTGATCGGTATCTTCAATTCGTAACACAAAAGTCCCCTTATAGTGCCTGGCAAAAAGCCAATTGAATAAAGCAGTTCGCGCACCACCGATATGCAACATACCAGTCGGGCTAGGTGCAAACCGAAGTCTAATCTTATTATTTACCATTTTTCCCATCCTTACTGATGTAACTTTTATTTTGTTTATCTAAAAAATAAAACTTAAATCACAATCATATATAGCCTATGTGCTTAATATGAAATCTTTATAAAAAAACATTTTCATTATAATTTAAATCAATTGAGAACGCAAACCTTATTTATTAATTTATATCATCTCTGCTGTTAGTAGTTTAGTTAGTATTTCAACTTACAAATTATCTCTAAAAAGTACTGATACAGGTACTATTTTTATTCCCTCTCTAATGATCTCAGGAACAACGCGTTTTAAAACATAATAGGTATTGATACGGTCATGGCCAATCGCAATAACTTTTCCTTTCTTATAAGCCATTTTCTTAAGCTCCTCCATCTGTCCCTTGATATATTCCATGTCATCTTCATTATCTAAAAAAACTGTTCTTTCCATTGAGTTTATTTCCATTTCCCGAGCTATTTTACAAGCTACAGAATTTTGAGTGGTTTTACTATCTACAAAAAACAGCTCTGAATCAATTGCTTTCATTTCTCCAAGTATATACTGCATAATTTCTTCATTTTCAGTAATTTTTGATCCCATATGATTATTCATTCCTGAAATATGGGGAAGAGAATCGAAACAATTTCTCACCGTTTGCCGAATATCTTCTTCTGACATATTGGATTTAATTGCACCCGGGCCCGGATTTGCAGAACTATTTTTTGCTTCCATGGGTATATGAAGCATTATTTCCTTATTCATTTTATATCCTTCTTCAGCTATATATTCCGAATACTGAAGAAATGGAAGAATAGAGAGAGAAACAGGAAAATCAAGATTCATCATCTTTTCAGCTACATTGATTTCATAACCCAAATCGTCTATAACGATAGCTATGCTTGGAGAAATAGTTATCGCTTCTTCCGTTTCCGGGACGGTAAGATCTTCTATGATGGTATTTATATGTGCTTCGCTCCGATAATGATAATAATCTTCTTCCGGTTCGGAAGCATGCTCAATTCCCTTTAATTCTTTTTTATCCTTTTCAACTGGGGTATAATTTATTTTATCATTTAAGGAAATCATTTCTTTATTATATGTTTTAGAGAGCAAATTCGAAAATATTATGCTTGCTACCAGTATAACCAGTATTGCCATTAAATTTATTATTATTCTATTATTTTTTTTCAAAATTACATCCTTTTTATTTCTCTGTGTCTTGCAATAATTATTCCCATCTTTTTCTGATTACCACTGTTTCCATATCTTCTATTTCCAATTTTCTACACGAAGAAAAGAAAATAGGTTAATATCAAAATGTCTTTATCTTTTGCAAAGAAATAATGCAAAACCTCTTGCCTGAATACGAAATAAATTAATTTATTCCTATAGTCTATGGAACAGAGATAACGAATATCAAAACTTGTTTCTGAACTTTATAAATTTCCAACAAGGCAAGCTGACTATTTTAACAGCTCATCCATTAACTGCAATGCCTTATTCAACTGCATATCCTGTTCAGGATCTTCCCCGATTTCTATTAAAATATCAGGTTCGATTCCTATGTTATGAATAGACCGTTCATTGGGAGTAGTGTACTGTGAGGTGGTCATTGCCACTCCGGAATCATCTATCAATTCAAAGACCTGTTGAACCACCCCTTTCCCAAATGTCTTTTTCCCCAGCAGTTTTCCCCTGCCTGTATCCTGAACAGCACCGGCTACAATTTCTGAAGCACTAGCACTTCCTTCGTTGATCAAAACATATAATGGCCAATCCGGATATTTATTTCCCCGGGATTTTATGGTCATTTTTTTACCTTCACGGTCATTAATGTGAACAATCGGGCCATCTTTAATAAATTTACTGGATACCTCTATCGCGCTATCAAGCAATCCACCAGGATTATTGCGTAAGTCAAGAATAATCCCTTCGATTTTATCATTCTTTGCAAAATCATCTAATACATCCTTTAATTCACGATCTGTGTTTGCATTAAATGTAGTAATTCTCACGTAACCAATATTTTCATCTTTCCCCATGATCTCATTTTTTACAGCTTTTACCTCGATAATGTCCCTGATGATAGTGAAATTCAACACTTCCTCAATACTTTCCCTTTTAATCCCTATGGTGACTTCAGTTCCTTTTTCACCTCTTAACTTGTTTACAGCCTCATCGACAGTAATCCCTTTAGTAGGTTCCCCGTTGATTTCTACAATAAGATCGCCGGCTTTTATTTTTGCACGATATGCAGGTGTATCTTCAATGGGAGATATAATAATCAATTGCTCATCTTTAACCGAAATAATAATTCCCAATCCTCCAAAATGGCCCAAGAACATATCCTCCTGTTCTCTTTGGAGGCTCTGAGGATCCATGTATCGGGTGTAGGGATCATCCAATGCTTTCAACATTCCCCTAATAGCCTCTTGAACTACTTTGTCAACATCTACATCCTTTTCTATATACTCATTTCTAATCAATGTAAGTACTTCAAAAAATGGTTCCAAACTATTAAATAATTCATCCTGAGTATTTTTTCCATTCGCTCCTGCATTAAAGAATAGTAGTGAGCTTGCTAAAATAACCGCAATTAAAATAACAATCAAACCAATAACTTGTTTTCTTTTAATTTTTATCAATTTTTTTCACCGCCGTATTTTATTAAATTCTTATTATAACCAATTCATAGGATCTGTAGGTTTGCCTTCCAATCTTACTTCAAAATGAAGTCTGGGAGAAGAAACACTTCCGCTTTCACCAACTTGGCCAATTATTTGACCTTTCTGAACTTTTTCACCGTTTTTGATGATTGTTTTATGGAGATGTGCATATAATGTACTCATCCTTCCTCCATGATTGATGATAATTATTTGACCATAACCTTTGATCCAGCCAGTATAGATTACTTCTCCTGAACCGGCTGACCGAATGATCTCACCGATAGGAGCACTAATGTCGATTCCCGAATTGAAGGTAAATGTATTAAAGTCTTCGTTTTTTTGCCTTCCATATTCAGAAATTATCTTCCCTTGTAAAGGTAAAGATAAAATACCTTTTTTTGCCTTTAAAGTAGGTATAACTTTGTTTGCCTTTTCGGATTTAAGTGTTTCCTGATGCATTCTTTCGATAATGTTTTTAATTTCCTCAGATGACTGTTCCAATTCCTCTAGAGATTTCAAATAAGCTTTCTTCTGAGAATCTATCTTTTGAATAATTGATTTTTTTGCTTTTACCGAATAAGCAATATTTTCTTTCTCTTTTTCTACTTCTTCTTTTAGTAAGCGCAATACTTCTTTCCGGTTTTTTAAGCTATTTTGAACTTCTTCCAGATGTTGACTTTTTTCTCGAATATCGTTAATGAGCTTAACATCAACAGATAATATCTTGCTTATATATTTATAACGACTAAGAAAATCAGAAATATTTATACTATCCAATAAAACCATCAGGTAATCTATCCTCTGATGTTTGTATATTTCTCTTAATCTATCTTCTAAATAGTGAATTTTCTTTTTCAGTTCTAATTGTAGTTTAGCACATTCTTCTTCGGCTGATCTCAAATCGTTTTCGGTTAATCTTAAATCGTTTTCGATTTCCTTTAATTCTTCCTGGGTATCCACCAGCAGTTTTTCTATTTTTTGTAATGATGATAGGTATCCACTTTCTTTTTTTTCCAAATTTTTGATTTCGCTTTTTACAGTTTGAATTTGATTTTCTATTTTTTTTAACCTTTGATTTTCTAAATCTACCTTCTGGCTTACCGCTGCAAAGCTGTTAAACAGGATAAAAAAAAGAAACATAGCCAAGAAAAAAAAGAAAATCGATTCAACACTTATCTTTAATTTATTCTTTTTAAAAAACAATTGTTTCTTAATCATTTAAATATTTTCCTACTGAAAATAAGCTGCCTATGATGCCAATCAAACTTCCTAATGTTACAATAGCAATTCCTATAGGCATTAAATCCCTTATATCCCATACTGCAACAAGAAAAGGAATATTTTTCTGAATGACATTCATTGCATAAATATAAGCTTTATATAAAATAATCATTGCCAAAATAGCAGAAATCAATCCTTGTAAAAAACCAGCAATAATAAAAGGCCATCGTATAAACCAGGCAGTTGCGCCAGCCAAATTCATGATCTCGATTTCATTTTTTCTAGTATAAACCGTTATCTTAATGATATTTGAAATAATCAGTATGGATGAAAATACCAGGAATCCTAAAATGATTATTCCTGCTTTTCTAAAAACAGAAGATAAGTCTAACAATTTTTCTGCAATTCCTTTTCCATAATCCACCTCTTCAACATGATTGAATTTCGAAATGCTTCCAGCAATGCTTTCAATATTTTGACTCTCATTCAACTTGACAACATAAGAATCTGGAAGCGGATTATTTTCAATTGCAGCCAATATATCCTTTTGGTTCCCTAAATCATCTAATAGATTTTTATATGCCTCTTCCCTAGAGATATATTTTATTTCACTAATCCCATTAATGGCTTCTATCTTTCCTCTCAATCCCTCTAAATCTTTCTCTGTACTATTGTCCTCGATATACACAATAATTTCTAATTGAGATTCTATTTTATCCAGAATAAGATCCATATTTATCGAAATCAACAGGAAAATGCCCACAATAATCAAAATTGTTGTAAAACTGATAATAGTCGCAATATTCACCAATGCATTTCTTTTGATGCTAAACAAAGCCTCTTTTAGATAAAATCCGGAATTTTCAAAAATCATGTTAATATTTTCCTCTTTGTGTGTCTTCAACTATTTTACCGTTTCCGACCCTAAGCACTCTCTTTTTTGCTTTATCAACCATTAATTTATCATGAGTAGCCATGATCACTGTCGTTCCTCGTAAATTAATATGAAATAAAAGTTTCATGATTTCCCAAGATGTTTCAGGGTCTAAATTACCAGTAGGCTCATCGGTTAACAATATCAGAGGTTCATTGGCAATGGCACGCGCAATGCACAATCTCTGTTGTTCTCCTCCGGACAATAAATGCGGCTTGATATTCCTTTTATGGTGCAATCCCACCATTTCTATCACTTTTTTTACCTGTTCCCTAATTTCATAATTAGTCGCTCCAATCGCTTTTAAAGTAAAAGCGATGTTTTCATATACTGTCCTGTCATATAACAGTTTAAAATCTTGAAAAACAATCCCTATATTTCTCCTGAGATAAGGTACAAATTTTGGTTTAATCCTGGAAATATTTATCCCATCAATAATAACCTGACCCTTAGAAGGAAGAATACCGCGATAAATCAATTTCAGAAAAGTACTTTTTCCTGCTCCGGTGGGACCGATTAAAAAAACAAATTCCCCCTTCTTGATATGGATACTCACGTCTTTTAACGCTTTTATTCTATTGAGATAAGTCTTATCGACATGAAACATTCTAATCATTTATGGAGAAAGAACCTCCTTGACAGCTTTCTAGCAATTGAAATAATAGCTCGTTGTTTTTATTTGCCTTTTCTTTCAATATTTTAACTTTTCCCGGTAATAATTTTGAAATATCCTGATGATGCTCTATTAAATATTCTACCTTTTTTTCAAGTTTTTTTAAAGATAAATCATTTAATTCCAATGCCAATTCAGACATGTCTAATTCTTCCATAAAATTTTTTACTTTTGGATCATAGCTTATGGCAATAAAGGGAATTTGTACCAAACAGGAAAACATGATGGAGTGAAGCCGCATTCCCAACATAAAAGAAAATCTAGAAATCAAAGATAATAATTCCTCCGGCTCCAACCTTTCTCTTAAAATATAGGTTTCTTCTCTTCTTTCCATTAATTCCATTATTTCTGTACTTTCTGAAATATCTTCCTTGGCATTAAATGGAATAAAAATGATTTTGGATTTATGTTTGGAAATAAGGGTATCTGCTAACCGGGCAAAGATTTTTTTTGAATCTTTGTTGTTAGTCTTATGACTCCTGACTGAAATACCTACCAACATTGAATTATTTTCGGATAAAATTTCCTTTAAACCGATAATATTTCTTAACTTTTCATCAATAGCCTTCTTTTCAAGCAAGAAAGATGGATCGCCACAAACATGTATTGGCGTTGCATTAATTTCTAATTGATTTAAAAGTTTTTTTGATTGATTATCTCTAACGGAGATCAAATCTATCTTATTTAAAATCCATTTCATTAATATTTTGTTACACTGATTTTTAATCGGACCAATTCCCTGGGCATATACCATCACTGGAAGACCAACTATTTTTGCCAATAAAATTAGACCTAAATAATACAGAACGCTTAAACCTCGTCCGGTAACATCTTGAAACAACCCGCCTCCTCCGCTAAGAAAGATATCTGTTTGAGAAAAACATTTCAATATCTTTAGCCAGTGCATTCGATTGATTGCTTTTACCCGATAATTAATTGAAGTCTCAAAGGGATTTTGAGAAAGAACTGTTATCTCTGCTTGGGGCTTTCTTCCTTTTATTTTTTTTATCATGGAAATAAGAATGGCTTCATCACCGGTATTTTTAAAACCATAATAACCTGAAATTGTTATTTTTAAAATGGCTTCAGCTTTTTTCATGATAGGTAATATTCCTAAATATTTTTACGATAAAATAGAAAGCAGAAACCACAAATAAGCCAATTAATAGACCAAGCCAAATCCCGTTAAAGCTACGTAACATCGAAAATAAAAAAGGTGTATGGATATGACAAAAGGTATTTATCAATGTCACCGGCCCAATGGTTCCGATAATAATTGCCGGTAATTTAAATTCTTTAATGTTTAAATAATTCATGCTCATGGCTAACATCAATGCGGGGTAACCAATTAAAAACTCTTTATTTCTGGGACGGGCAATTAATGTTTTTTCTAAAAATACTCTAATTTTTTCTTCGATGCCCAACACGGGAAGAAAAGAGAAATTTCCTGATCGAGCAACGTAAATCACCAAAAATACGACAAAAAAAGATAATATCAACACATCTTTTATAAGAATTGGTTTATTCATTGTTTTAAAAATCATTAATTTATCTTCATTTTGTTTGTACCAAAAAATGCTTAACACAAATAAAAGGGGCGCAAGATAAGATAGTTTGATGCCGCTAAATTGATCGATTCCCAACATAAATTTTCCGTTACTCAATAGCGCCGCAATAAATAAGGCCCCAATTAAAGAAATCAAGATAACCTTGAAAAATCCTATCCATACCATCTTTAACAGGGATAAATATTCTGTTTTTTCTTTATTAATATTTTTTTCAAATCCGTTTAATCTACTTATACTTGTAGCCAAAAAGTACTTTTTATTCGCAACTATGGCCAAAGTGGGAAATACCAACGCCGACAAAAGAGCGAATAGCTTAATCAGAATAATGTTTTTACCCATCAAAAAAATGAATAATGAAAATATGATGCCAAAAATCAACAAAAGGTAAAGCTGATTTTTTTTCAATGCGATAATATTTCCCAAAAGAACAATGCCGCCTGAAATCACACCAAAAACAATAAGAAATATCCATGGCTTAGCTTCCTGATATAGAGGAAAAAGACTTGCTTTTCCGGTTCTGAAACCGGCAGTATTTAGATTTCCATTTATATTTTTTACGTAGGATATATTTTTGTTAAATAGCTCTGTTCCGTTTTTTAAGAAAGGTTTTACGTAAAAAATTCTGACTTTTCTTTCTTTTGCAGCTCTTATCCATCGGTCTAAAGCTTTTTTAACCGGCATGATTTCCATTTCTTCTTTTGTAATACTGTGCACTTTTACTGCCATCTCGCTTGCTGAATGTGCAATGGTTTTAATTCCTTCTTGATTTGCAAACTCAATCATTCCAAACGGATATTTTTTTTCTCGCAAGAAATTAGCCACAAACATCATGTTTTCCCTTGAAGGATAGCCTAATACCGACTCACCATCAAAAATAATGCCTGAAACATTATCAATATCACCAATCTCCTCGAATTTAAATTCAATATCATCTTGGCTTATGTTCGGAAAATTTTTAGGTCGCAGGATAACCTGAAAACCCATTTTGCTTACCAAAGAAATATCTTCCCGGGAAAATCCTAAACCCAGACCTTCCAGTTTTTCCTCACTTCCCCTGACTTTTAGACTTCTGAAAGATAAAATACTATAATCTTCTATCGCCTTTTCTCCCAATTGACGCTTTAAATATTCTTTGGCTCGACTATAATCCTTTTCATCTTTAAAAACAATATATGATTCTCCGGCGGAAAATTGAATTTTATCTGATAACTTGAAAGTTTTTAAGAAAAATTGATATTTGTTAAATTCTCTATTTGAAAAATATAAAATGTCTCCCGTTGAATCAAGTTTCTCTAAACTGTCTTCGTGGATTGCAATTGAATTAATGCCTGCGCTCTTCATCTCCTTAAGGACTTCTTCTATTTTATAACCTTCTTGATATGAAAATTCCCTTAATTCATCCAGGCTCACAACTAATTCCACTTGATTAAAGTCCTTTTCCAAAGCAGACCTCTCAAACAAAATAATAGCCGAACCAATTAATGCAACAATAATAAAAAAAACTAATACTCGGATCATTTTTGACATCATCTTCTCATCCTTTTTTAATACAAAACTTTAAGTATTTTAGCATATTTGGTTTTATAAGTAAAAATCTAAAAAGTGATTTAGCAAGAAGAGGTTTTGCTCAAGATTCAAATCGGAAACAATAAAAACAAATGACATTATTGCTTTTCCCGACCAATCACTTCTGTGACACCACTTATTTTACCAGGTTAAATATAAATTGCATTGATTAAAAATGACATAATATTAGAACTGGACAGAAACTTTCTTGCTTGATACCCTAAATTTTTTTCAATTTTATAGATCATTTCAGATTGGATAGAATATTTTATACACCGTATCCTTCTTCATCATAATAATGATTGCCACTTATAATCTCCATTCCTAAATTATGTTTTTTTGCATATTTCTTTTCCAGGAAATCTTTTGCCAGTTCAGGAAATATGGCATAAGACAATGTATCTTCAATATTTTCCGAAAGATGAAAAATTTCTTTTTCTTTTTCTTTTAGTAGAGATTCTAAAATATCAGCTGGACGGCAATCAATGATTTCGCTTTTATCAATTTTTGCTTTCTTTATTATTTCTGCATTAATCGAACCAGGTGGACGGCCGTAATATCCTTTCAAATATTTACGAACCTCTTCTGGAATCACTTTGTAACGTTCATTTAAAATAACATTGAGTGTTGCTTGTGTTCCAACAATTTGACTGGTTGGTGTAACCAAGGGTGGATAGCCAAATTCTTCTCTCACTCTAGGAATCTCTTTTAATACTTCTTCGTATTTATCCTCAACTTTATATTGCTTTAGCTGGGCAGTCAGATTAGAAAGCATTCCCCCAGGAATTTGATAAGTTAATACCCTTGTATCAATGTTTTTCACCTTGGATTCCATATCTATATGATTCTCTCTTACTTTCTCAAAATAAGCAGCAATTTCATAAGCCAATTTTAAATCCAAGCCCGTATCACGTGGCGTTTTTTTTAATGTCTCTATGAGTGGTTCTATAGCCGGCTGAGAAGTTTGCAGAGCCAAAGAAGAAATCGCAGTATCAACTGCATCTATTCCTGCTTCTGCCGCCTTCAAATATGCCATCATCCCCATGCCGCTTGTATAATGACAATGTAATTGCACAGGAATGGTTGTGGCTTTTTTTATTTCTTTCGTTAAACGATGTGCTTCATATGGAGAAATTAATCCAGCCATATCTTTTATACAGATAGAATCTGCGCCCATTTGTTCCATTTCCAATGCTTTTTTGACAAATATTTTATTAGTATGGAAAGGACTTATGGTAAAGCATATGGTTCCCTGCACATGAGCGCCTTCTGATTTTGCAGTTTTAAAAGCAGTTTCCATATTACGTGTATCATTTAAAGCGTCAAAAATACGGATAATATCTATACCATTAGCCACGGTTCTTTTTACAAATTCAATAACCACATCATCAGGATAGTGTTTGTATCCAAGTAGATTTTGACCCCTCAACAACATTTGTAGTTTTGAATTAGGAAGTCTCTTCCGTAGGATTCGCAATCTTTCCCATGGGTCTTCACCAAGGTAGCGCATGCAAGTATCAAAAGTAGCTCCTCCCCATACCTCTAGAGAATAAAATCCCATCATGTCGAGCTTTTCACATATAGGTAATATTTCTTCTATTGTCAACCTTGTTGCCAACAAAGATTGATGCGCATCCCTTAATGTAGTATCAGTAATTCTTAAGGGTTTTTTAATTTCTCTTTGAATGATTTTATTTTTTTCCCCTCTATTAAGTTTCTTTGACTTTTTTTGTTTTTTCGTTCTTGCCATATTTATTAATACTTCTCCTTAATAATGCAAATATAAAAATACATATAAAATAACGCAGGTTAAAGTCTAAAAATATCAGACTAAATCCTGCGTATTAAAATATTCATTTTACAAAGATATTACCTACTTATCTAAGAAAATAGGTTAATGTTTTTTAAATGCTATGCTTCTTATAAATAATAACGGTAAATAGCAGTCTCTTTTAGCGAAAAGCAAAATGCTTTCCACTAAAAGAGTGCTATACTTCTAGTAAATAGAATGTTTAAATTCTATTCATAAAATCATTGTAATAAGGTTATCATAACACCAGCGGCAACTGCGGTTCCGATAACGCCTGCAACATTAGGTCCCATGGCATGCATAAGTAGAAAGTTGCTTGGATTTGCTTCCTGCCCGACTTTCTGAGCAACCCTTGCTGCCATTGGCACAGCAGACACACCAGCAGCACCAATCAGTGGATTAATCGTACCGCCTACAATTTTGTTTAAGAATTTAGCGAATAACACACCACCTGCTGTTCCAAAACCAAAAGCAATCAATCCCAATATAATTATTTTTATCGTTTGGAAAGTCAAAAAATATTCTGCACGCATCGTCGCACCCACAGATGTAGCTAAAAATATAGTAACAATATTTATTAATTCATTCTGTGCCGTTTTTGACAATCTTTCCACGACCATGCTTTCTCTAAATAGATTCCCTAACATCAACATACCTATAATGGGAACCGAAGCCGGCAATAGAAGACCAATCAATGCGGTTGAAATAATTGGAAAGAGTATCTTTTCGGTTTTCGAAACAGGTCTTAATTGCTTCATTACTATTTTTCTTTCTTCTGGTGTTGTTAACAATTTCATTATCGGAGGTTGAATTAATGGAACCAATGACATATAAGAATATGCTGCAACTGCAATTGCTCCTAATAGCTGCGGAGCCATTTTCACTGCAAGATAAATTGCTGTCGGTCCATCAGCCCCACCGATAATTCCGATGGAACCGGCTTCAAAGATATTAAATCCCAGCAAAACTGATCCAATCAATGCAACAAATACACCTACCTGTGCAGCTGCTCCTAAAAGAAAAGTGATCGGATTGGAAAGCAAAGGACCAAAATCTGTCATCGCTCCTATACCCATAAATATTAAACAGGGATATACTTCGTGTCGAATGCCCCATGATATAAAATACAAAAGACCACCCTCATCCATAATTCCGGTCAAGGGTAGATTCACTAAAATCGCACCAAATCCAATTGGGACAAGCAATAGTGGTTCGTATTTCTTAACAATGGCAAAATATAACAACACGCCAGCAACCATGATCATGACAATATTGCCAATGGTAAGCTCAGCATAACCTGAAATTTGAAACATAGAAAGGACTTTTAATAAAAGGTCCATTTAATTCCTCCTTTGTGTTTTAACCTATTACCAATAGAACATCACCAGTATCCACCATATCATTTACCGCAACATTTATTTTTTTAACACTACCAGAAGCATTTGCAACGATTTCGTTTTCCATTTTCATAGCTTCTAAAATTAATAATGTGTCGCCTTCTGATACGCTATCTCCTTCTTTGACTTTTAATTGTAATATTTTCCCCGGCATAGGTGCATTTACTTCTTCCCCTCCAGCTGGAGTTGCTGATGCTTTAGGCTTAAGTGCTGGCTTAGGTGCTGCTGGCTTAGAAGCAGACTTGGGTACAGGCTTAGGCGTTGTGCTGCTTGTTTCTCTTAGCACTGGCTTAGGGGCTGGTTTTGATACTAATGGAGCTATCCCTCCATTTAGCTCTTCTACTTCTACTTCGTATGTGTTTCCGTCTACAGTAATTTTAAATTTTTTCATTTTAAATCTTCCCTTCAAATTAATATTTAATATTTTTTCCCAACATTGCTTCCTGTCTCCCTATTGCGCTCCAGGGAGTGGAGATGAATGGTCTGTATTTTTTTATTCTTATAATTTTAAATTCGCTTCTTAGTTTTACAATTTCAGATTCGATTGTAGATGTAATTGTAGATGCAATTGCAGCTGTTATTACGGCTACTAATTCACTTTTCATTCCATCCTTATCTTTTTGGATTAGAGCTGCTGGCGAACTTGCCTCTGTTTTTATTTCTCTTTTGGTATCTTTTGGCGGTTTCACTGTCTTTGCTGATACTACATTTTTCAATAAAACCATAACCAAAGCTAAACCACCCAAAATGATAAATACCAAAATCATATCAATAGCTGCTAATTGAAGAGCTCCTTTAATTCCTTCAAACATATCCCTTTTCTCCTCTTTATTTAATGATAGTTACCTGCAAAATATTTTCAAATCAAATGTTTAAAGCATATCATTTAATAATGTTTAAACATTTGATTGTTGATTTTAACAAATAACCGTTAAGCTATTTGCAATTTACACGGGGAAATTTCCGTGTTTCTTTGCCGGTCTATTTTCTCTTTTGGTTGATAACATTTCCAGTGTGGTAATTAAACAAGGTCTGGTCTCCCTTGGGTCAATAACCATATCTACAAAGCCTCTTTTGGCTGCTTCATAGGGATTTGAAAATTTCTTCTGAAATTCTTCTATTTTTTCCTGACGAACCTTTTCGGAGTTTTCAGCTTTTTCGATTTCTTTTCTAAAGATAATATTAGCAGCACCCTGTGAACCCATAACTGCAATCTCAGCAGTTGGCCAAGCAATAACCTGGTCAGCTCTAAGGTCTTTTGCGCACATAGCCAGATATGCTCCACCATAGGATTTTCTGGTAACCAAGGTAATCTTTGGTACTGTTGCTTCGGAATAAGCATAAAGTAATTTTGCACCGTGGCGAATAATTCCACCGTATTCCTGTGCTGTACCCGGTAAGAATCCCGGAACATCAACAATTGTTAATATTGGAATATTAAAGGCATCACAAAATCTTACAAATCTTGCTGCTTTGTCAGAAGCATTAATGTCCAGACAACCGGCTAATATTTTTGGTTGATTTGCAATGATACCAATAGATTTTCCGTTTAACCTTGCAAAACCTGTAAGAATATTCATTGCATAATGAGGCTGTGATTCAAAAAAATCACCATCATCTACAATATACTGAATAACATTCTTCATTTCATATGGTTTATTAGGATCGGTAGGTACTATATTTAAAAGTGCTTCTTCGCAACGATTACAATCATCCTGACAATCCACGGTAGGGGCTTCTTCCAAGTTATTTGAAGGTAGATAACTCATCATTTTTCTTACCATCTGATAAACTTCTTCTTCGTTTTCTGCGGCAAAATGAGCAACACCACTTTTTTTGTTATGTGTCATAGCACCACCAAGTTGTTCTGAACTCACTACTTCACCAGTAACTGCTTTTATTACTGCAGGACCGGTAATATGCATAATTCCAACTTTTTTAACCATAAAAACAAAGTCCATAATGGCAGGGGAATAAACTGCTCCACCTGCTGCCGGACCGACAATAATGGAAATTTGCGGAATAACTCCTGAGGCAATCGTATTTCGATAGAATAATTGTCCGTAACCGCTTAAGGAGTCCACACCCTCTTGTATTCTGGCTCCGCCTGAATCATTAATTCCAATACAAGGTGCACCCATTTTCATGGCCATATCCATAACTTTACATATTTTTTTGGCATGCATTTCACCTAAAGAACCGCCAATTACAGTAAAATCTTGCGCAAACACGTAAGTCAATCTGCCGCCAATGGTACCATAACCGGTTACTACACCTTCTCCAGGAGCTTCAATTTTCTCCATTCCAAAATTACTACATCTATGTTCGACCAGACGATCAAGTTCAACAAAGCTATCTTCATCGAGAAGAATATTTATTCTTTCGCGAGCGGTAAGCTTACCCTTATCATGTTGGGATTTAATTCTTTTTTCGCCTCCTCCGGCCTTTACCTTGTCTTCTCTTTCCTTTAAATCTTTCATCAATTCTTCTATTGACACTTTCATTAATTTTTTTACCACCTTTCTCAAGTCATTTTATCATTTTCCGTTAATACAAAAGTATCTCATTCTTCCATTTCCTTATGCTTAAGAATACAACTAGCTTAATATTGTGTTTTCAAGCAATGATTTATTTATTAATTTGACTTAAATCATTGCTTTAACAGCAAGTTTTTGTTTATCTCTCGCATAATTCAATTAAAATTCCGTTGGTGCTCTTGGGATGTAAAAAGGCAATTTTGGCTCCCCCCGCACCGTAACGGGGTTTTTCGTCTATCAATCTTACGCCTTCTTTTTTTAATTTTTCAAGTGTTTCGGTAAGGTTATCGACCTTAAAGGCAATATGTTGAATGCCTTCACCTTTCTTTTCTATAAATCTTGCAATTGGACCATCGGGAGAAGTTGATTCCAATAATTCAAGTTCACTATTACCTACCGGCAAAAAGGCTACTTTTACTTTTTGCTCTTCCACTATTTCCTTCCCTATTGTTTTGATGTTTAACTTGTCAAAAACATCACATGCTTTCTCGAGGTCTTTTACTGCAATTCCAATGTGATCAATTTTTTCAATCATTATTTAATCACCTCCTTATTTATAAGAATTAATCAATATATCCAATATTTTCTTCACTGAAGTATAGGGATCAAGTTCACGCTTTTCAATTTTTATTGCAATTTCATTTAAATATGACTTATCAACAGACTCGGTAAGCAAGTTTTTCCATTCCTCATGGATCAGAGAAAGAATTTCTTTCTTAATATTTTTATGTCTTCGTTTTTTAAATTGCCCGCTATCTTTTAAATACTTCAAGTGAAGATTTATATTGTCCAAGAGATCTTCAATGCCGGTATTATCAAGCGCAATGGTCTTCAATACCGGAGGATGCCATTCACCGGCATGATTCAAATCCAACATCATTTGTATTTCTGTCAATAACCGTTCATGGCCTTCTTTGTCTGATTTATTGACCACAAAAATATCGCCAATTTCCATAATACCAGCCTTGATAATTTGAATATCATCTCCCATTCCCGGTATTGTTACGAGAACCACTGTATCCGCAACCTTCACAATATCCACTTCGGCCTGTCCCACACCAACGGTTTCAATAAAAATTACATCCTTACCTAAGGCATCTAAAATCTTTATACTTGCTTGAGTTGCCCGTGAAAGTCCTCCAAGATATCCTCTGTTCCCCATGCTACGGATAAAAACACCTGGATCCAGGCTTAGATCCTGCATGCGAATTCTATCACCAAGTAATGCACCCCCTGTAAACGGGCTGGTTGGATCTATAGCTATAATTGCAACTGTTTTTCCTCTTTTGCGCAGTTCCTTGGTTAACTTATCGGTAATTGTACTTTTTCCTGAACCAGGAGGGCCGGTGATTCCAATGACTACTGCATTTCCCGTATGATTGTACAGTTTTTTTAAAATCGTTTCGGCTTGCTTGTAGTCATTTTCTACCATGGTAATTAATTTTGCAGCAGCCCTTCGGTCTCCATTAATTATTCTTTTCACAATATCTTTTTCCATCTACCGTGTCCTTTGTATAAATCTTATTCCTGTTTAAGATGAATAGAACCAATCAATTGTTAATATTCATCACTTGTTTTTACGAATACAAAAATAAGTTGTTTATTTTACGTTTTCTTGAATGAATTTTACAGTGTCCCGGGTATCGGTTCCCGGAGTAAATATAGCAGCTATTCCAGCTTTCTTAAGTTCAGGAATGTCTTCTTCCGGAATAACTCCTCCACCAATCACAATGATATCGTCAATATTTTCTTTTTTCAGCAATTCCATGATTCTCGGAAAAAGATGTGTATGTGCACCTGATAAGATACTCAAGCCGATAACATTTACATCTTCCTGGATAGCTGTTTCCACTATTTGTTCGGGTGTTTGACGCAACCCTGTATAGATTACCTCCATTCCAGCATCTCTCAAAGCTCTTGCAATTACTTTTGCTCCTCTGTCATGACCATCAAGTCCAGGTTTCGCAATAAGTACTCTTATTTTTTTATTTTCCATTTTTCTCTCCTTATTTTTCAATTAAAGTTTTACAGATTCTTTATATTCTCCAAATACATTTCTCAATACATCACAAATTTCACCTAAAGTAGCATAAGATTTTACACACTGCAATATGATAGGCATTAAATTTTTATCTGTATTGGCAGCTTTTTTTAATAACTCTAAATTTTCTTTAACTTCCTTATCATTCCTTTCCGATTTTAATTTGCTTAATTTTTCCACCTGTCGACGACCCACTTCCGGATCAACTTTCAACAATCCCTTCGGGGCACTTTCCTGAATCTTGAATTTATTTACTCCTACGACCACTCGTGAGCCTTCTTCAATATTTTTTTGGTATTGATAAGCACTATTCTGTATTTCCTGTTGAATAAAACCTTTTTCAATAGCAGGAGATACACCACCTAAATTATCTATCTTGGTGATATACTCCATTGCTTTCTCCTCTATTTCATTGGTTAAGTTTTCAATATGATAAGAACCTGCTAAAGGATCAACTGTTTCGGTAACACCGCTCTCATAAGCAATTACCTGTTGTGTTCTGAGTGCTATTCTAACAGAATCTTCTGCAGGCAAGGCGAGGGCTTCGTCACGAGAATTCGTATGCAGAGATTGAGTTCCTCCTAAAACAGCAGAAAGTGCTTGTATGGCTACCCGGACAATATTGTTATCAGGTTGCTGTGCCGTTAAAGTGCATCCGGCCGTCTGTGTATGGAATCTCAACATCATCGATTTAGCATTTTTCGCACCAAATCTTTCTTTCATAATTTTAGCCCATAATCTTCTTGCTGCCCTAAACTTAGCAACCTCTTCCAGTAAGTCATTATGCGCATTAAAAAAGAATGATAGTCTTGGCGCAAAATCATCAACTTTCAAACCGATTTTTATTGCCGCATCAACATATGCGATACCATCCGCCAAAGTAAAAGCAACTTCCTGAATTGCAGTGGAACCAGCTTCTCTAATATGATATCCGCTTATACTGATTGTGTTCCATCTTGGCATTTCGTTAAAACAAAATTCAAAAATATTTGTAATTAATCTCATGGATGGAGCCGGCGGAAAAATATAAGTTCCCCGAGCAATATACTCCTTAAGTACATCATTTTGAATGGTTCCTTTTAATCTATCCGGCGATACCCCTTGTTTTTCTGCTACAGCAATATACATAGCCAACAATACACCAGCCGGTGCATTGATCGTCATGGAAGTACTGACCTTGTCCAAGGGAATCCCATCAAATAATATTTCCATATCTTTTAAGGAATCTATAGCTACGCCCACTTTTCCTACTTCGCCCAAAGACATATTATGGTCTGAATCATAACCAATTTGTGTGGGCAAATCAAAAGCAACACTTAAGCCGGTTTGACCCTGTTCTAACAAGTATTTATATCGTTGATTGGATTCCTCTGCAGTACCAAAACCGGCGTATTGACGCATGGTCCAAAATCTACCGCGATACATGGTCGGCTGAACACCGCGAGTGTAAGGATATTCCCCCGGAAAACTTAAATCTTTCTCATAATCCAGGGAAGAAATATCTTCAGGACAATATAACCTTTCTATTTCTTTTCCCGAACCAGTGACAAATACTTTTTTTCTTTCAGGAAAACGATCTAAAGTTTTTTTTAGCGTTCCTTCTTCCCAATCTCTTCTCTTTTCTTTAATCTTATTTATTGCTTCTTTGTTAATCATATAACACCTCTTGATTAATTATTATTTAAATATAATATGCACAAAATATAGTCTTTATTTTTGAACTTAACTGATAATATATAAGGGAAAATTATCGGTTAAAATATTTGTCTTTTAAGTAATATTGCTCAATTTCCGTTTATAAATGCATGTTTATCGGGCTTTGTTTATTTTGGCTTTTTTACTACACTCCTGCAATCTAATATTTTAATTTACACACAAATATATTAATTAGAACAACACTAATACCTGTAATATATTCTAACTCCTTCTTTAAACTCTTCTGTATGCATTTTCCCATTTGAGGAATATTGTGCCCATACATGAGTTCTAGACTTATGTTGACTAAAATACCTTCTTCTTTGATGTCAATTTGCGATTTACCCAATCTGATGACTTCTTTGAAATCTTTTAAGGTATAGATAATGATATCTAAAATTGCATTTTCTGAAACATATAACTTCCCAAAATAACTAAACGGAGGCCTTACTATTGCCCTCTCACCAATTTTTCTATTGGTAGTTCTTCTTTTATAAAATATCTCTAATGATTCCAGTATATTGACAGGAAATTTTCTTTGAACTTCAATTCCGGGCAGTGGAATAACATGCCTGCCCTCTTTTAGTCTGCTTGACCTAGCCTCTTCTATTTCTTTTTCAGAAGAAATATCTTCGATTCTTAGAATTTTCCTAGGAGGAGATAATTCTAACCTTTTTATAATTTTATCAATCATTCTGACTGACGTACCAATAATTAATATTTTTGCAGGTTTTGATTTCTTAATCGCATCCACTACCTCGGTTGCATGGGGAAGATCCTCAAAAATGGCCCTTCTGATTGCCTGTATTTTATTTTTTTCTTTTTTTGCGGAATGTCCCGCCAATATTTTGTCTTTTCTAATGAGAAGACCGTCATCAATAATATAATTAATATTATATTTATGTGCAACCAATATTGCCTTATAGCTTTTGCCGGTACCACTTTCCCCTATTAAAGCAAATATTTCCACGATTCATTACCTTCTTATATCTATTTTATTATTTCTCAATTCAGCTATCATCTTAATGGTCGAAAATCTAAACCTACGTGAATCGCTTCTTTAAGAAAATACTCTCAAGACAATCATCACTGATTGACAGCTTTCTTAATAGCTAAGCAATCCTTCGATTTTTCATTTTACTACAATACAAAAATATTATTGTAGGGACGCATTCAATACGTCCCTACATTTTAATCTTAAATTTATAAGATGAACAATTATCCCCTTCAATATGCCTTTCCCGACATCATTCCAGGTAATATTTTAATTCATTTATGATGTTTTTGAATATATTCATTCAATTAATAAGGTTTATTTGTTGGTTTTTACCCAACCTCTTCCTTCAACTGCTCTTGCGACCCTTTGTAGTGAAATGAGATAAGCCGCATCACGAGTATAAACATTTTTCTCTATGGATAAATCTGCAACCGAATTGAAGGCATTGGTCATAATGCGATCCAATTTATCAATTACCTCTTCTTTTGACCAATAATAGTTCATATTATTTTGCACTTCCTCAAAATAAGAAACCGTCACTCCTCCCGCATTACAAAGGAAATCAGGAATCAAGTAAACACCTTTTTCCTTAATGACTTCATCCGCTTCCAAAGTGGTCGGTGTATTTGCTGCTTCTGCATATATTTTTACGGTATCAAAATTAATACACTTTACGTTATCCTGGGTTACTGCTTGTCCCAAGGCGGCAGGAATTAAAACATTGACTTCTTTTTTCAACCAAGCATCTCCATCCTCCTGGATCCAACCAAAGGATTTGGCTTTTTCTGGATCAATGGATCCAAATTTATCTAAAGTGCCGGGTGCCATTAAATCTTTAGGATTGATTCCTTCTTTACAGCTATAAGTATAGGCTTTCTTATCATTGGCATCCCAACAAGCTATTGCAACAACTTTTCCACCATATTGTACGAATTTTTCAGCAGCATAGCGAGCAACATTACCTGCACCCTGAATAGAAGCTGTAGCATCTTTAAAATCAATACCCAATCTCTTTAATGCTTCACGAACGCAGTAAATAGCACCATATCCAGTTGCTTCTGTTCTGCCCAATGAACCACCAACACCTACTGCTTTTCCGGTAACGAAACCGGGCTTTCTACATCTGGCAATCGTATCATATTCATCCATGATCCAAAGCATATCCTGGGGATTCGTTGCTACATCAGGTGCGGGCACGTCCATTTCGGGACCTACAAAATCGTAGACCTTTCTTACCCATCCACGGCATAGTCTTTCAGTTTCCCTGTCTGATAATTCTCTTGGATTAACAATAACTCCACCTTTTGCACCGCCCAGAGGAATATCTACAACTGCACATTTCCAAGCCATCATCATAGCCAATTGTTTGACCATATCGATGGTTTCGTCAGATGCAAAACGAATACCACCTTTTCCTGGACCACGTGCAGTGGAATGTTGCACCCTAAAACCGGTAAAAGTCTTTGTCGTACCATTATCCATATCCACAGGTATTGTAAACTGTAATGCTCGTTCAGGTTCTCTCATGAATTCTCTTAACGAGGGATCAAGGCCTAATAATTCTGCATTGTGATCAAATTGTGCTTGTACTAATTCAAACGGATTCATTTCTTTGGACATTTTAATTCTCCTTAATTTTAAAAATTTAGACGAGTCTTATTTGTTTAAACCACACTGAAATACTTCCTTCAACCTACCTCCTTTTTCGTTGCTTAATTTAAGAACTTTGATAGAAATAATTCTGTCGCTCAACCGCTTATATTTTTAAGTAATAGAAAAATATCTATTTCGCTTTTAAAGCAAAATATTTTTACTTCCTTAAAGATTTGCCTGAAGATAGATATTTATGAATGGCCCGAGCAGCCATCTTTCCATCTCCCACGGCAGAGATAACTGTTGCAGAGCCCCTTACAATATCGCCACCAGCAAAAATACCTTCTCGCGTTGTGGCACCCGTTTCTTCTTTTGCAACAAAATATCCCCACTTATTAGTTTCAACTCCAGTCGCACTTCTGGCCACGATGGGATTTGCTGATGTTCCAATGGCATCGATTACCATATCTATTTCAATATTAAAATTAGAGCCATCAATGGGAATAGGTCTACGCCTTCCTGATTCATCAGGTTCACCCAACCTCATTTTTTGACATTCCATCCCAATTACATTGCCATTTTTATCACCTAAAACCTGAATGGGTAATGTTAAAAAATTAAAGATAATGCCTTCCTCCTCTGCATGATGTACTTCTTCAGAACGGGCTGGAACTTCCGTTCTGGATCTTCGGTAGATAATATACGATTTTTCAGCACCCAATCTTAAAGCTGTTCTGGCAGAATCCATGGCTACGTTTCCGGCACCAATTGTGGCCGCTCTTTTACCAATTTTAATTGGCGTATCGTATTCCGGAAAAGCGTAAGCCTTCATCAGATTGGATCGAGTCAAGAATTCGTTTGCCGAGTAAACATCGTTTAGGTTTTCACCTGGGATATTCATAAATCGGGGAGCACCTGCACCATTTGCCAGAAAAAGAGAATCGAATTGTTCGGCTAAAGCATCTACGCTCTTCGTAGCTCCTACCACATAATCCGTAATTAACTTTACACCTGATTTTTCTATTTCATCTACTTCATATTTCACAATAGATTTAGGGAGTCGGAATTCCGGTATGCCGTACACGAGTACTCCACCTGGAAGGTGTAAAGCCTCAAATAAAGTAACCTCATATCCCAATTTAGCCAAATCAGCAGCACAGGTCAACCCGGCAGGTCCGGAACCAACAATTCCAACCTTTTTCTTATTTATTTCGATATCGGGCAATTTCCCATGCACATTGTTTGACCGTGCCCAATCAGCCACAAATCGTTCTAACCTTCCAATTGCAATTGGTTTCCCCTGTTTTTCCAAAACACAATATTTTTGACATTGCTCTTCCTGGGGGCATACTCTGCCGGTTATTGCAGGAAGTGCATCTGTATTCAATATTTCATTATAAGCAGCACAAAAATCTTCTTCAACAATTTTTTTAATAAATTCTGGAATATTGATTTCTGCCGGACATCCAGATATACATTTTGCATTTTTACATTGAAGACACCTTTGAGCTTCATAAATTGCTTGTTCTACAGTGTACCCCAAAGGAACTTCTTTAAAATTATTTTTTCGTTCTTTAGGATTTTGCTCAGGCATGGAAACCTGATTTCTTTTCATCCTTTCTTTTGGAGGTATCATCTGCGCCATTAATTTTTACTCCTTCCACAATTACATTCATGTTGATGGTCCTTGTATTTATCCCAGGATGATTTTTCAGCTCCCTGGTAACGGGTCAATCTATTAGAGAATTCGCTCCAATCTACCAGCTGTCCATCGAATTCAGGACCATCCGAACAAACAAATTTTGTTTCGCCGCCCACAGCTACCCGACAAGAACCGCACATTCCCGTGCCATCAACCATGATAGAATTCAAACTAACAATCGTATCAACTCCGTATGGTTTTGTCGTATCACAGGTAACTTTCATCATGACAGGCGGACCAATTGTCCATATTTTCTTGATGTCCGAGTCTTTATCCAATATCTCTTTCAGCGCCTGAGTTACAAACCCCTTTCTTCCGTAACTTCCATCATCTGTGGTTACAATGAGTTTGTTCGAAGCTTCTCTAATTTCTTCTTCCATAAAAATCAATTCCTTGTTTCGAGCTCCTATAATAGATATCACTTCATTTCCGGCTTCCTTTAAAGCTCGAGCAATGGGGTGAATACATGCAATTCCAGTGCCACCACCTATAGTAATGACCTTACCATAGTTCTCAATTTCCGTTTTTTTACCTAAAGGTCCAATAAAGGAAAAAAGAAGATCATTTTCTTTCAAGCAAGAAAGCTCTTCGCTAGTCTTTCCAACAATCTGAAAAACAATTCGAATCCATCCATTTTCCCGGTCAAAATCTGCAACAGTTAAAGGAACCCTCTCTCCTTTTTCGCAAATCATTAGAATAATAAATTGTCCGGGTTGGACAGATGAAGCCACTTCAGGAGCTTCAATCCACATTGAATATATCACATCATTCAATTTTTCTTTTTTTATTATCTTATACATAATAATTAAATTAATCCTTTTATAGTTTTTCAGTTATTTCCAAAGTATCCTTTGCAATCATCAATTCTTCATTGGTTGGAATAACCATTACTTTTACTTTCGAGTTATTTTCGCTAATAATTGCTTCTTTACTACGAATATTGTTTTTTTCATGATCGATCTTTATTCCTAAAAATTCCAATCCTTCGCAAGCTTCCTCTCTTGCTTTCCATGCATTTTCACCAATACCTGCAGTAAAAACAACCACATCCAATCCTCCCATAGCTGCTGCATATGCTCCAATATATTTTCTTATGCCATATTCAAAAACAGCTAATGTTCTTATAGCTCTTTTGTCACCTTCTTTTGCCTTCTTGCCTAAATCTCTATTATCACTGGAAATCCCTTCGGAAAGTCCAATAAAACCACTTTCTTTGTAAATAATTTTATTTATTTCCGCTACTGAAAGATTTTCTTTTTCCATTAAGAATGGAATCACTGCAGGATCAACATCTCCACACCTGGTCCCCATAACAATACCTGAAAGTGTTCCGAATCCCAAACTTGTATCAACTGAGATACCATTTTTCACTGCGGTGATACTTGAACCATTGCCCAAATGACAAGTAATTATTTTAAGTTCTTCAATCGGTTTTTTCAAAATGTCAGCCGCTCTTTGTGCAACGTAATTGTGAGAAGTTCCGTGAAAACCATACCTTCTTACTTTATATTTCTTATAAAACTTATAGGGTAATCCATAGAGATACGCGTGTTCGGGAATCGTCTGATGAAAAGCTGTATCGAATACACCCACTTGCGGAACACCAGGCATTAATTCCTTGCACACTTCAATTCCCAATATGTTAGCCGGATTATGTAACGGTGCTAATTCGATACATTCGCGTAGCGCCTCCATAACATCTTCGGTTAACAGAACAGATCCCGAAAACTTTTCGCCACCATGAACCACGCGATGTCCAACAGCAGAAATTTCTGACATATCTTTTATAACCCCATATTCAGAGTGGAGCAACGCAGTCATTAGCAATTCGATACCAACCTTATGATTTGGAATATCTGTATGAGTTACAACCTTTTCCTTGTCTGCAGGGAAATGATTTATAATAGAATCAGGAATTCCGATTCGTTCTACTAATCCCTTTGCTAACACTTTTTCATTCGTCATATCGAATAACTGATACTTTATTGATGAACTTCCACTATTTACTACAAGTATTTTCATTTTTTCGTTTCCCCTTTTTTAAATTCTTCTATATTGAAGCTAGTTATTTTGTTTTTGTTTAAAATCTCGAGCGATATCAAATCCTAATAAAAGCGCTTTCTTATTAATTTCGATAGCCTTTCTAGGAACTCTAGAACAAACGGCTTTCTGAATGGCTTCTTCAGTAACCACTTTGGTTAATCCAACAATGATCCCCAATGAAATAATATTGGTTACCAATTTCGTTCCGATTTCTTTTTGGGCTGCTTCCGCAATTGGAAATAAATATTTTTTATTTGGTATAGATGAGATATTTTCAACCTCATCCGAATCCGCAACTAATATTCCATCATTGTTTAAATTTTTTGCATACTGATCACATGCGGTTTGAGTCAATGCTAAAAGTATATCCGATTTCATCACTTTGGGATAATCGATAGTATTGTCACTAATAACAACTTCAGACCTACTGGCACCTCCTCTTGCCTCCGGGCCATAGGATTGGGTCTGAACCACTTCTTTTTCATCATGTATGCCAGCCGCTTCAGCCAAAATGATTCCAGCCAAAATAAGCCCTTGACCGCCAGATCCGCTTAAACATATTTCAAATCTGTCTTTCATTTTTATGGCCTCCCAACTTCTTGCGCTTTTTCCATGATCTGCTGATATCTTTCAGTATATTCTACTCTGTTTTCATCGGCAAATTCACCAATAATCATTTTTCCTTCTTTTTCTTGTTCGGAAAGTTTTTCCCATCTCATTTTGGAAACCGTTGTTTCTTGTATCCATTTGAATAACTCAATCGGCGATTTCTTTTTGTTCATTTTGCCATAAGATACGGGACAGGCAGATATCATTTCTACAACTGAAAAACCCTTCTTGCTTAAAGCTTTTTTGAATAAAGAGATAGATTGTCTTGCCTGCAAGACTGTGCTTCGAGCAACATAGCTTGCACCAGCAGCAGTAGCTAGTTTAGACAAGTCGAATGTCTGGTCGATATTTCCATAAGGTGCAGTGGAACCAAAATTACCTGTTGGTGTAAGTGGAGAATATTGCCCTCCGGTCATTCCGTAAATCATGTTATTGATTATTATTGCAGTAATATCAATATTCCTTCTGCAAGCATGAATGAAATGGTTGCCGCCGATTGCCGAACAATCGCCATCCCCCATGACTACAATAACTTTCAAATCAGGATTTGCCATCTTAATGCCGGTAGCAAATGGCAAAGCCCTCCCATGGGTGGTATTCATAGTACAAAAATCAACATAACCTGTGATTCGACTTGAACATCCAATTCCGGAAACCATAACAATTTTTTCCCTATCCCAGTTCAAGGAGTCTATTGCCCGTATTAGTCCGCCTAATACGACACCGTTGCCACAACCGGGACACCATATATTGGGAAACATTTCCTCTCTAATATATTTATCGATTACGTGTCCATTCTTCATTAATTTTTCTCCTCCTGAATCTTTACTAAGATTTCCATCGGATTAATCAATTCACCATCTACGCGATTGTAAGGAATTACCCTACATTTTCCATGTGCACATCTTTCCACTTCTAGAACCATCTGCCCAAGGTTCATCTCCGGAACAATCATTAGTTCCACTTCTTTGGCTAATTGACTTATCTTTGCTTCAGGAAAAGGCCAAACGGTTAACAGTTTTAGTAAGCCGACTTTTATTCCTTTTTCCCGAGCAATCTTGACAGACCTTTCCGCAGCTCTTGCAACAGAGCCATAAGCAACGAGCACAATTTCTACATCATCTAAAAAGTATTCTTCGTATAACAGAATATCTTCTAAATTATCTTGAATCTTATTGTTTAATCGCCTTAGGAAATGATCAATTTCTTTTGCATCAGAAATGGGTAAACCTTTTTCACTATGAACAAGACCAGTAACATGATAAGGATAACCCTCTCCAAAATTAGCCATTGGTGGAACGCCGTCTTCGTCCGGCTTGAAAGGCAAATATTCTTTACTGGAAACAGTCGGTTTTTTTCTATTGATGATTTCCACATCGTTAATGTCCGGTATTTCCACCTTCTCCCTCATATGGGCAATCACTTCATCGAGAAGCAAAATGACGGGTATTCTGTATTTTTCACTATAATTAAATGCTTTTATGGTCAAGGTAAATATCTCATTCACCGTAGAAGGGGCAAGGGCAATAATGGGATGATCACCGTGAGTACCCCATCTTGCTTGCATCATATCACCCTGAGAAGGTTTTGTGGGTAATCCAGTACTTGGTCCTCCCCTTTGTGCATTAACAACCACGCAAGGTATTTCATTAATAATGGCAAAACCCAGGTTTTCCTGCTTTAGGCACATGCCCGGTCCTGAAGTGGCGGTCAGGGATTTGTGACCAGCCAAAGAAGCCCCGATGACCGCAGCCATACTGGCTATTTCGTCTTCCATTTGCAGAAATTTTCCTCCTAATTTAGGCAATTCATGCGCCATGGTCTCGGCAATTTCTGAAGAAGGCGTTATAGGATATCCGGCAAAAAATCTTGCGCCAGCTAATATAGCTCCTTCTGCACAAGCTTCATTCCCCTGCAACAATTTTGTGTTTTTTTTATTACTTTTTTTGTTCATCTTTATCCTCCAATCCCACCACTGTGATCGCAAAATCAGGGCATCTCAATTCACAAAGACCACATTTTATGCAAGCATCAATATTCGTTGGGACAGGTTTTCCATGGTGATCAGGAGTTAAAACATCTTTGGGACAAAACTCAATACAAATTCCGCAAGCCTTACACCATCCTTTTCGAACCGATATCTTAACTGATTTGTTCTGATAGGTTTTTGTTGACTTTGGTTTCATATTTCTTTAATTGATCCTCCTTCTCTTCTTAAATCTAAAATTGCTAATTTTAATATATTAATGGAACCTTTATCGGGAACATAGATGAACTCGATAAGGGGAATTTGGGGGGAAATTAATGATTCCATTTCTTTTTTTCTACCAGGAGAAGTAATAATGATATCTGTATCTGTTACAAATTTTTTAATTTTTTCTTCCTCTTGAGAATTAATGAATTTAAAATTCTTACACATAATGCCTGCTTTTTTGATAGATTTGTAGACTCTTTGAGCAAATTTATCAGTGATACAAACTAAACCTATGCTTTTGTCAGGCGAAGAGACTTTGGCAATATTGACCATGGTTTCCATGAGGGGGTCCAGTGAGATGGCAAGGACTTTTTTTTGTTTGCCATGAAGAAATTCTTTGACTTCATTGAAATGAAAAAAGGTAGTAACCACAAGGTCTAATAATTTCAACTTTTCTTTAAATTTTTCAGGTTTATTTCTGATTTCATCCAGCAGTATTGGTACAATAGATATGCCCATTCCCAATTCAATGCCTTTGGCAAAAAGATATAACTGCTCCTGATTGCATTCAATGAAAGCAATATTAATATTTTTTAGCATTCGCTCTTTTTCTTCAATTTTCTTATTAATGATTCGCTGGAATTCATCCAATTCATAATTTAATTCCAAAGCTTCATTGATGGTTGCATCAATTATCTCTGTCAATTTTTCCATACTATGATGTTTCTTGACTCGAATATGTTTTAAATATCTGGGATTTAAAAAAGTGCCACGACCAGGATTTGAAAGCAATATCTGTTCTAAAACCAATTCTTTATAAGCCATACTAACCGTATTCCTGCTTACTCCAAGATTGATTGACAGCTCCCTTTCCGTAGGCAATTGAATGTCAGCATTTACCTTTCCATTAATTAACTGTTTTTTAATTTGATGTTTTATCTGAAGGTATAATGGAATTCCACTTTCTTTATCGATAATAATATTCATAAATTTATACCATGGCAGTTTTTTTTCTTTAACTATTGGACTAATGGACTGATTGATTAGTCTTTTTAAATAATATCACGATTTCTATAAAAATCAATATTTTTTTAAAAAATACCACCTAATATTTATTATCGATAAAAAAAGAGCGGATAGACTATTTTAAACATCTAACCGCTCCTTAGGTGAAATTATTTGATTCAATAAATGATAGATATTTTTTTAAAATCTGACTAACTATAAATTATCTTCTACAACCTTCAGGGCTTTATCTTTAAGGCCTTTTTTCGAGTCAATTAATTTTCGCAAAGAATTATTTAATTCTTCCCGCGCATATTCATCCTTTATCATCTTTAAATTAATCTTTACATTTAAAATGGCACTATCCAGTGCGGCTTCTGCCATTAAAGCTGCGACACCAGCGTCGCTAACAACATTGATATTTCCTTTTTTAGCTACTTCTTCGGATAGTGTTAGAATTTCAAGACACTTAAACCCTACCTTACAAGGAACTTCAGCTGCTTTAATTAATGCTTTTTGGATTTTTTCTGATCTTGCTTTTTTTTCAATTTCAGATTCTTTGGGCATCTTATAAACTGCAATAAAATCATTAAAAACCTTAATATCCTCGTCAATAAGTGCACTCAACTCATTTCGTAATTTCTCAGAAGAACTTCTTATTTTTTTTACATCATCTTCCACTGACAGATATTTCTTTTTTCCCAAGGTCAAATTAGCTACCATGGACACTAATGCTGCCCCTAATGCACCTGATAGTGCTGCAACGCTCCCTCCTCCCGGTGTGGGGGAAGATGAAGCTAATTCATTTAGAAAATTATTTATTTTTTTTTCACTTAACACAGAATTGATCCTCCCTTTACTTCTTGTATTGCTCTGTTTCTTAAGCATCTTAATCCACTCTTAAAAATCCATAAAAACAATAGTTATTTTTAGAATAAATATTTGGTTAAAAGAATCCTGAAAAAAATCTATAGTTTTATTGATTGCCTTGTGCATTGTGGTGATCGAGAAATGAATTGCTTAAAAAATATTTTAGTCTTTTTTTATTAGCTCGGGTTTCTTATTTTTAATTAGATTTGATAATTTTTTTTCCTGCGATGAATCTATTAAAACTTTTCGACCTTTCCATCCTTTCATGAAATAGACCAAAGTTTTGTCAGTGCCCTTATTGATTGTAACCGAATCCATTTCAGTAAAATACATTCTTTGTTCTCTTCTCAGAACATAAAGCGTCACTGTTTTAATCAGCAATCCACTCTGATCAATAATAATAGTCGTTTTATTTGAGACAACCAATATAAAGAAAAATCCAAGAATGCATAAAGTTCCATCTTTTTTCAACCATCCTAAAATGATAAAAAAAATTCCTGCTAAAACCGAGGTGTATTCCATCCATTTTTTCATTTCCCTGGGATTATATGTTTTTATCATGAATGCTCCTTTTAGTTTATCGCCTATTATAGTTTATGTGACACTTTTCTGATTGACTACTTTTTTTCCTTGACATAAAAGATACCTTGCTATTTTTCGCTTTTTTTATTTTTCAGATAAGCCTCGATAAAAAGATTGATCTCTCCATCCATAATTGCCTGGGTATTTCCACTTTCCACCTCTGTTCTGTGATCCTTGATCATTTGATATGGATGAAATACATAGGAACGTATTTGACTTCCCCAGGCTATCTCTTTCTTTTTGCCCCTGATCTCCTTAACGTCTTTTGCTTTTTCTTCTTGATAATGTTCAAATAATCTCGCCCGTAATATTTTCATTGCTGTGTTTTTATTGCTGTATTGTGACCTTTCATTCTGACATTGTACAACTATGTTTGAAGGGAGATGCGTTATTCTTACTGCAGAATCTGTAGTATTCACATGTTGCCCGCCTGCCCCGCTGGCACGATATGTATCGATCCTTAAATCAGATTCTTTTATGTCAATCTCTAACTCATCATCTATTTCCGGAATAACCTCCATGGAGGCAAACGAGGTATGTCTTCTTTTATTGGAATCAAATGGTGATATTCTTACAAGACGATGAATACCTTTTTCTGCTTTTAAGTTACCAAAGGCAAATTCGCCGGAAATTGTAAAAGTGACATTTTTTATCCCTGCTTCCTCAGCGGGAGATATTTCGATTATTTTTGCTTCATAGCCATTTTTTTCAGCCCATTTCAAGTACATCCTTAAAAGCATTTCTGCCCAATCCTGCGATTCTGTTCCTCCTGCTCCCGGTCGAATCGTGGCTATAGCATTATTCCTATCATAATCACCATCAAACAAAAAGACAAGCTCCTGCTTTCTTAAAGACACTTCAAAGCTGTCCATTTTTTGAATGATTTCTTGCCAAACATCTTTATTGTTTTCCTCTGCATTTAACTCAAATAAAATATCGATTTCTTCCAATAAATTTTGTAAACCATGAAAATTTTCTAAAAATCCCTTTAATGTTTTAACCCTTCGAATAATGATTTGAGCTTTCTTTTGGTCTAACCAAAAAGAGTTTTTAGACATTTCATTTTCCAGTTTTTTAGCTTCTTTCTCCTTGTTTTCCAAGTCAAAGATATACCAGCATTTCATCCACTTTCACTCGAAAATGATCTAATTTATTTTGAATTTCTTCGATTTCAATATTCATTTTTTGTATCCTTTCCATAGCCATTATTTGCAATCGCAACACATTTATTTGATTTTTATATTACTCTTTATCTTTTTCCACAACAATGCTTAAACTTTTTCCCACTACCACAGGGGCAGGGATCATTTCTGCCAATTTTTACTTTATCTTTTTTCTCTTTTTCATTTGAAATTTTCTTGCCGGGAGGAGACGTTTTTTCCTTTCGATCTTTAATGGTCTTTATTGTTTCAAAGGGCTTTCTACTCCTGTTTTTTTCTTCTTTTTTCAATTGTACCTTAAAGATAAATTTAATAACTTCTTCCTTGATGCTGTCAATCATGGCCTGGAACATATTGTGCGCTTCAAAATGGTATTCCATCAACGGATCTTTTTGACCATACGCTCTCAAGCCGATTCCTTGTTTTAATTCATCCAGACGGCGCAGATTATCCTTCCACTCCCTATCGACTACACGCAAAACAATGATCCTCTCTATATCCCGCATTACCATTTCTGTAAATTCTTTTTCTTTAATTTCATATAATGCAGAAGTTTTTTTAATCAATAAAGTTTGTAATTTTGGAATAGTCATCTTTAATATGTCTTCATGATCAATGCTCAATTGCAGGGAAAATATTTGCAGCAGGTGATTCTCAAGTCCTTTCCAGTCCCATTCCTCTGGAAATATTTCCTTGTTAGTGTAATTCTTTAAAATATTTTCAATCGCATCTTTTAACATACCAAGGATATGCTTCTTTATATCACTACTTTCCAATACCATTCTTCGCTGTTCATATATAATTTTTCTCTGATATTCCATTTCATTATCAAAATCTAAAAGTTGTTTTCTAATTTCAAAATTTCTACTTTCCACTTTCTTTTGAGCACTTTCGATGGATTTAGTAATAATAGGATGCTCGATAGGAGTGTCTTCTTCCATGCCTAATTTACTCATCACCCCGGATATCCTGTCAGAGCCAAAGAGACGCATCAGATCATCTTCCAGTGAGAGAAAAAATCGGGAAGATCCCGGATCTCCTTGCCTACCTGACCTTCCCCGTAATTGATTATCAATTCTTCTGCTTTCATGCCTTTCGGTTCCAATGACATGTAAGCCCCCCAATACTGCCATTCCTTCTCCTAAAACAATATCCGTTCCTCTGCCCGCCATGTTTGTTGAAATGGTAACCTTATCCTTTTGACCTGCCATTGAGACTATTTCAGCCTCACTTTCATGATTTTTAGCATTGAGAATACTATGTTTAATATTTTCCTTTTTTAGCATCCTGCTTATCTTTTCAGACTTATCGATGGACACTGTTCCTACTAAAACAGGTCTACCCAATTGGTTAATTTTTGTAATTTCTCTAACAACTGCTCTAAATTTTTCTTTTTCGGTTTTATAAATTACGTCTGGGAAATTATGCCTCGCTAATGCCTTATTGGGAGGAATAACGACTACAGGCAAATTATAAATATGGATGAATTCATCTTCTTCTGTTTTAGCCGTCCCAGTCATTCCAGAAAGTTTTTCATACAATCTAAAATAATTCTGAAAAGTAATCGTAGCTAAGGTTTGATTTTCCCGGGCAACAGTCACTCCCTCTTTTGCTTCTATTGCCTGATGCAAGCCATCACTATAGCGTCTGCCAAACATTAGCCTGCCGGTAAATTCATCAACGATAATCACTTCACCATTTTTTACAATATAGTCGACATTATTTTTGAATAATTTATGCGCCTTTAACGATTGGATAATATGATGTTGGATACTCATATTGTTTTCATCATATAAATTTCCAATTTGCATCAAAGTTTCAATATGGGCAACTCCTTCTTCGGTAAGGGATACTGTCCTTTCTTTTTCCAATACTTTATAATCTATTTCTTCTTGTAATCGGTTAGTGATCCGATTGATTTGTTGATATATTTTTGTTGAGGCTTCTGAGGGGCCTGAAATAATTAAAGGCGTTCTTGCTTCGTCAATTAATATACTGTCCACTTCGTCTACAATTGCATAATGAAAACCTTTTTGAACAACATCTCCTAATTGGCTAGCCATATTATCTCTCAAATAGTCGAAACCAAATTCATTATTGGTTCCATAAGTAATATCTGCCTTGTAAGATTCTTTCCTATCCCTTATACTCATATCATGTTGAATAAAACCTACATTTAGTCCCAAAAATTCATAGATACCACCCATCCAATAGCGATCCCTCTTCGCAAGGTAATCATTTACGGTCACGACATGAACACTTTTTCCGTTTAAAGCATTTAAATAAGCCGGCATGGTCGCAACCAATGTTTTGCCTTCTCCTGTGGCCATCTCAGCTATTTTGCCTTGATGCAATACTATTCCTCCAATAAGTTGAACATTAAAAGGTCGCATTTTTGTAATCCTTTTTGCCACTTCACGCACAACAGCAAAAGATTCCGGCAAGAGATGTTCGAGAGATTCACCCTTTTCAATCCTTCTCTTGAATTCTCCGGTTTTCTTTTTTAAATTTTCATCTCCCAGATCAGATATGGCTTCCTCGTAGCTATTGATTTTTTCCACCATAGGTTGAATCGTTTTTAATTCTTTTTCATTCGGATCTCCGAACAATTTTTTAGTCCAATTAAACATAATCTATTTTCCTTTTTTTCACTTTGATTAAGTTCAAAATCTCAATTTTGAACTTAATCTTTTGCTAAATTCAAATTTATAGAATATTTACATATCAAAGAATCAGTCAATTTCATCATGCATGAACACGCTTTGACACCTATTCCTTTCTTGTTCTTCCACAAAATAAATTTTTTGTGAGTGATAAACAAACCTCATTAAAACTAAATTAAATCCTGTTTCAGAAGAAAATCCCAATATTTTCACTTAGCATATATATCTCGTACCCATAGCAATAATCACTTTTAATATGCTCATCTTTTTTAAAACTTCCTACCCCTTGAATATTTTTTGACTATAAAATTTAATCAAAAAGGTTGAAAACTCATTTAAAATTTCATGGAACATTTATCAAATTATATCTTATTTTCAGTTCCTTTTTCAATATTGCCTATCTCATTACTGGTAAAATTCTTTAATAATTAGAGCATGCTGATTTTAGTTTCTTATTTTTATATCTGAATATTTGAAATTATATTGATATAAATGATGTTAAATATTAGATCTTTGCCAACAAGCAAAAATATAAAATATATACGGTCAGGAATTAGTTTATTTTGTTAGCATCGCATTCTGTATTAAATGAAACACGCCGTAAAACATCAAAAAGTCTCCAACACTTACTACAGAAGGATCAGGAAAAGGAGGACTCAGAGGGATAACATCTGCCAAAAATTTGAATAAGGTTTTTTCGGTTATCAGTGTATGTGTAACATAAGTGCCTTCTTTTATACTTTGAACAAAATCATATAATTCCACTTTATACAAACTGCTCAACAGTACTGGCATTTGACCACTATTCATTAAAATTACGAAAAAATTTAAACCTATTCCCAGTGCAATAAAATTAATTCCCTTCAAATCTTTGTTGCACCAGGCAACGTATAAGATTAAAATGTAGGAAAAAATTAAAGGGTAAGCACTGTAATTAAGTATAAAATTTATTTTCCTTCCTCCGAAAAATATTATCGCAGCCTGAATGAGGGCTGCAAGTATAATTAATTCTACTTTTTTCAGAGAAACCTGAACTAAATTGTTTAATTTTCCTTTTCTTAACAAGCCAACTAAAATTGAAAAAATGATAAGATACAAATATAACATTTTTATTTTTCCTGATTTTTTTTGATGATTGACAAGAAGGCCTCAACTACTTTTGGATCAAATTGTTTACCCGATTGTTCCTTCAATTCCTTTATGATTGTTTCACGACTCAATTTTTTTCGATAAGGACGATCAGAGCCCATTGCATCATAAGAATCGGCAACAGCAATAATTCTTGCGGAAATGGGAATTTCCTTTTCCTTTATACCGTCCGGATAGCCATTTCCATTATATCTTTCATGATGATGATATATTGCCCTATAGGAATTTTTTAAAAAATCAACCGGTTCTATAATATTTGCCCCCATAATTGTGTGCTCTTTTATTTTTTTGTATTCATCTATGGTCAGTTTATCTTCTTTTCTTAAAATTCCGTCTTCAATTCCGATTTTCCCCACATCATGAAGCAATGCACTATATTCTATGTTCTCAATTTCACGGTCAGATAAATTCATCTCTTGCGCCAAAGCAACCGCAGTTTTTGACACTCTTTCGGAATGACCTTTGGTGTACGGATCCTTTGCATCAATAGCAGCAGCTAGTGCTCTTATTGTATCCAGGTATACTTTCCGCATTTTCGCATATAGTTCAAAAGAACGACGTGCCAGTAATAATGGCAAAAAGAATAATATAATTCCAACTATTCCTACTTGCGTATACACAATCGCCATCAGAAAACCCATTGGAGCTTCTGCTATATAACTGGGCACCATTTCCTTGATACTGATTCTCCAAATAGTTTTTATATTTTCATGTTGAGAAAATAATACGACAATGGCAAATAAGAATATATTTACAATACAATATACAAATGTACAAATGGTTGCTGGAAAAATGTATTTGATAATATTTTGAGAACCAATCATCCCACCAACTTCTCGATAGACAATACCTGCTATTCCGGCGGTTAAAGCATATTGAGATGTATTGAATACTATTTTATACCAGGATATTTTCCGTTCTAATATTTCTCCTATTAATGCCCCCAGCGCACTGATCAGCATCGCAACAGCAGGTCCGTAAACCAGTATTAATAAAAAATCAATAGGAAATCCAATACTTATAGCTCCTCCAACTGGCAGTTGTACCGGAACAAATTCAGCAAAGATGGAAAGTATAAGAAAGAAGAAAAATGGCACCCATATTTTAGAAAATGCAGGTAAGCTAGGTAATAAATATAAAAAAAGAGCAATAGCAAATATTGTTACTACTCCAATATATACTCTTAGCTTCAAAGTCAAATTACATACGCCTCCCATGCAAATATAAATTAGGCCGGCAAAACTTCAATGATTATATCTATCTCCAGCTAAATTTTGCGCCACCAGCTAACAAAAGAGCCATGACACTAATTAAAAAGCTGATTAATTTAGCCTTATTAATTTTCATTTTTGCACCTCCACGGTTTTAATTTTTTTAAAATTATTAACCGCTTCGCTTCGCTCGATTATAATGCTATATCAATTATTGCATGTTTGGAACTAATAAAGGCTTTACCGACCTAATTCTTCTATTTTCTTTTTGTTAATATTTTACGGTTTACTGCTTTAAGGATGGCCCTAACCACTGCATAACCAAAATCACCATCCACCATAGCTGAACCTACTAAATTTTCCTTTCTTTTAGAATCAATAAGATCAATGGAAACAATAACTAATTTCTTGTCACTTTCCATTTTTATTTCTTTTATCTCGTCAATTTGAAAAAAAACCAGACCTTCTAAGAATTTATTAATTCCCTCTAAGGCTGCCTTTGCAATTAAATATTCGTGATTTTTTTCCCAATTCACACCGGACATTTTACCTGAATATTTTTTTTCATCGTTTTCAAAGTCGACAACAGCTTCAAAATGATTCCCTTTGTTCGAAATGGCTACATTAGATATTTTTAACCTGGTTATCGGCTTGGATTCATTCGGGTTATGACCATTATTCATTTCATCCTCATTGACTTGTGCTATACTAATTTTACGATAATCAACCTCAATGTTGTACTTGGCGAGCAATAATGACTCAATATCACGGATGACTTTTTTAGGACTGGAAGAATGGTTAGTTATGATATGGATCTCCTTGATATCTTGATCTTCTGATAAGATAATCTTTGCAAAAAGAATGCCATTCAAATTCTTTAAAAATTTCTCAATCTCTGCAGTGTCATAATTAAATTTACGTGGAATGATATAATTCCTAAAACTATTTAATTTATTTGTACTCACCATTTTACTCCTTAAAATTCAGGTTCGATTAACCCTAAATTTCCATCTCTTCTTTTATATATAACATTAACGATGTTTGTTTGACCGTTCGCAAATACAAAAAAATTATGTCCCAATAAATCCATCTGCATAGCTGCTTCCTCAACGGACATTGGCTTAACAGCAAATCTTTTGGTCCTAACTATCTTAAGATGGTCTTCCGGTATCTTTTCTTGGAGGATACTGTTCTTTTTTGCTGCTTCTTTTTTCTCAGTACCAGGATGTGGTTTTATAAGATACTTTTCTTTGTATTTCTGTATTTTTCTCTCCAGTCTATCTGCGGCTTTATCTATGGATGCATACATATCTCCCGTTTCCACTTCCACTCTAATAATTGCTTTGCTTGCCTGCAATGTAACTTCAACAATTTGTCTCTGCTTTTCGATACTCAGAGCAACTTTTGCCTCCATTACATTGTCGAAATGCTTTTCAATTTTATTCAACTTTTTTTCTAAATAATTACGCAACGCTTCCGTGATTTCTATATGCCTTCCCTTAATGATAATTTTCATCTTTTTCCTCCTGGTAATGATTTAGATTCTCTTATGTAAATATTCGCTGTAGAATATAAAAATCCTTCTTATCATTTATTTTTTTAAATACGAAAATGATTTCTTCGCTTTTGAATTTTCGCCTTTCCTTAGACTGACCTGGTCTTTGACCCCACACTCGCCTGCTGAGAGGTTCGCTCAGTTTACCATCACTACTACTCTTCTCTTTTTGAATAACCATTAAGGTTAAGGCAGGACTTACTCCAAAGCCGCACCATGCTCGTTAGCTAAGGCTAACTTACGTGGGTCGTTTCGCCTGCGACTGGCATCGACTTTCAACCACAGCTCTAAGGAAAGACGTAAATTGATTCTTATATTCCTCTGGCCAAGGTTAAAACACATATTTTTTCAGCTTGTGCCATTTTTATTTCTTTTGAACATTCATTAACTGTTGAGCCGGTTGTGTAGACATCGTCTATTAACAATATATTTTTTGCCATGACTTTTTTAGGATCTGTCACCGCGAATGCATTATGTAAATTTCTTTCTCTTTCTACCTTTGATAAATTAACTTGAAATTTTGTTGCCTTTTTCTTAACAAGAAGATTTTTTGCAACTGGAATAGAAAAGTATTCCCCTATTTCCAACGCCAACAAAAGACTTTGATTAAATCCTCTTACTACCAAATCATCTCCATATAATGGAACCGGAACAATTAAATCTATTTTCTGATAAATGGTTCTATTGTTCAAGAGATACTTTATCATCAACTTCCCTAAAGGTTTGGCCAGTTTTTTTTCTTTTTGGTATTTATAAAGATGAATACATTTTCTTAAAACTACATCATAAAGCCCAACTGACCGAGCATGTTTAAAGTAAAGAAGTTGCTTTTTACAATTTATACACAATATATCTTTATGCTCTAAAAAATATTGCGTTTTATTTAAAGGTTTGCCGCATCTTACGCAAATTGGAACCTCAATTATTTTTACTGAATCAAAACAATCTTCGCAAATTGAATAACCCTTTGAATTACGAATTGACTTTCCACATACTGCACAGCTTAGGGGAAAAACAAAATTAAGCAAACCTTCTTTTAAATATTCTAACATATTTTGCTGGTTCATACTAATCCTAATTTGTTGTTTTCTTTTCACCTTACATATCAGAATTTTATATCAATTGAAATATTGTTAGTAAACGATTAGCTCTTTTATCCCAATGAACTTGCTTATTAAAAAATAAATATTAAATATATTTTTATACTGATTAATTTTTTTTAGCTATTACTCAATGAAGCTTCACCTTAAAATAACTTCTCTTATCATCAAGTCCCCATTTGCCAGGAAGACAAGTATTTTTTCTGCTGAGGAGTAAGTTTATCAATTTCAATGCCCATTGATTTTAATTTTAATCTGGCAATTTCTTTATCGATAACTTCGGGAACCTTATAAACTTTTCCTTCCATATGTTTACTTTCTTTAACCAGGTATTCTGCTGATAATGCTTGATTTGCAAAACTCATGTCCATTACACTTGCCGGATGCCCTTCAGCAGCGACCAGATTTAACAATCTACCTTCCGCCAATAAATACAACTTTTTCCCTTTTTGCAGGGTATATTCAGTAATATATTCTCGAATCTTTCTCGTATGGTTTGCCATGGATTTTAGTGCTTCAATATTCAATTCAACATTGAAATGTCCGGAATTTGCAATAATGGCTCCACTTCTCATTAATTGAAATTCTTCAGCTGAAATAACATTGATATTTCCAGTAAGTGTAATAAAAATATCTCCTATTTTGGCAGCTTCTTTTATTGGCATAACCTGATAACCATCCATCACAGCTTCCAGTGCCTTCATTGGTTCTACCTCAGTGACAATGACTTGTGCTCCCATCCCGCTGGCTCTCATGGCCAATCCTCTGGCACACCATCCATAGCCGCAAATAACCATCCTTTTTCCTGCAATTAAAATATTTGTGGCTCTTAATAAACCATCAAGTGTGCTTTGTCCGGTTCCGTACCTGTTGTCAAACAGATATTTTGTTTGTGCATCATTAACTGCTATAATTGGATACTTGAGAGCATGGTCTTTTTGCATGCTCTTTAACCGAATAACGCCCGTGGTTGTTTCCTCACTTCCTCCAATAATCCCATCAAGTAATTCTGTGCTTTGAGAATGGATGGTTGAAACCAAATCGGCACCATCATCCATTGTTAAGTTCGGTCTCTCATTTAAAACATCTTTGATATGTTGGTAATAAATTCTTTTTTCTTCACCTTTTACTGCAAATACCGGAATATCATAATCATTTACCAGGGATGCAGCTACATCATCCTGCGTGCTCAAGGGATTAGAAGCACACAGAAAAACTTCTGCACCACCTGCTTTCAACGTCCTCACTAAATTAGCGGTTTCAGTTGTTACATGTAAACAAGCAGCAATTTTCAAACCGTTCAATGGCAAACATGACTTAAACCTATCTTTAATAGCGGACAAAACCGGCATTTGTTTGTTAGCCCATTCAATTCTTTCTTTCCCTTTTTCGGCTAGTTTAATATTCTTAATTGCGTAATTCATTATCTTTCCTCCTTTGGGAATTATATTAGTAAATGTTCAAAATAGGATTTGGAAACCTAGAAAACAAAATAAATCTTACCGCATAAGCTAATGGCAATTGATTTTATAGTTGTCTTGTTTGCCTTAAGCTGAATTAAATACATGGCATGTATTTTTTATATCCAACTATCAAACCTTGTTAAGAAGATGATTAATATAAGTCAAAGTACTTTTTCTCTTTACCTATGGTCGAATCCCTTCCATGTCCGGGGTATATTATTTTATCATCATCCAATTGAAAAAGTTTGTTTTTAATAGAATGAATTATTTCGTTATACGAACCTCCTGGCAAATCAGTCCTACCGATTCCCTGAGCAAATAATGTATCCCCTGTAAAAACAATATCTTCCAAGATAAGACAGATTCCACCGGGAGTATGCCCTGGCGTGTGAATAACTTTAAATCTTAAGAATCCCACGGAAATTTCTTCGCCTTCCACTAAAAATTGATCAGCATTGGGCGAAAGCAAATTACTGCCTGATAAAAATGAAAGATTTTTTCCTTTATCCGCTAACATCTCTGCATCCAATCCGTGGATAAGAATCTTGGCAGAAGTATGGGATTTCAGTTTTTGATTTCCTCCAATATGATCATAGTGCCCGTGAGTGTTAATAATATATTCTAATTTAAACCCTTTTTCTCTCAATATTTCCAAAATCATCCCAGTATCTTCCTCTGACCCAGGATCTATGACGACTGCTTTTTTGGTTTTTTCGCAAGCAAGCAAATAACAATTTGCCCCTAATTGCCCAACTACAAATTTTCTAAAAAACATATTTTCTACATTCCTTCCAACTAAATGATGTTTATAATATTCAAGTTAAAAATGCCCCTATTAGAGCGTTGTCAATAAAATATTTCTATGAAAAAGCAGCCATTATCATCGCATTGCTTACTTCATTTACTTTTTTTAATATTTGAGGATAATTGGATATAATCCCATCAACCCCATACAGAATAAACTGCAACATGTCAATCTCATGGTTTATGGTCCAAACATAGACTGTTTTCTTTGCATTATGCATATAAGAAATATATTTTTTTTTCACCAACTTATAATATGGATTTAAACCATTTAAATTATTCACATACTTTTTTCCAATAAATAACCCATTGCACAAACCATTCGCTAGAACATCCGGATATCTTTTTTTTAACAAAAGAATCGTATCTCTGTCAAAACAGGAAAAAAGAATTTCTTCATTCCTAAAATTCCTTGTTTTTTTAATCACCTCTTCAATAATCCCTGGATAATATTTTTCTCCCTCTTTTATTTCTATATTAACAAATAGCTTGTCTCTTGTAATTTCGAGCACTTCCTCAAGTAGCGGGATGGGTTCAGCAGAGTATTTCCTCATTCTGCTCCCCTGCAGCTCAAACAGTGAATCCCTCTCGATTTTCAATTCTTCAAAAGCAATCTTGGTACCGAAATATTTTGGGAATAAGAGTTTTTTAACAACATCAAACTGCTGGCCGTTCCAGTGCAAAAAAAAGCTTGTTCTTTTTCGGGAAAATTCTTCAAAAGCATTCAGGTAAAATTTATTTTGCCCGATGGCGAATAATTCTAAAAGATACAATTTTTCACTAGGATAATTTTGAAATAATGTGCCCAGCTTATCATTAAAAGGCAGGGAAATATCATATTCTTTTAATTCTTTGTAAGTGAAATCCTTAATATTTCCATTTGGACCGGTTAAGTTATTCAGATTCTTATCATGGATGACAACCAATTTTTTATCCCTGGTTAAGTGTACATCCAGTTCAACACCGTCTATCCCCAGCTCAACAGCTTTTTTAAATCCGGAAACACTATTTTCGGGAACAATTCCCATAACTCCTCTATGACCAATTACGAGTGGTAACTTCATTACACCTTCCTATTTTGAAGCATCTTCTCATGACATATTTTTTAAATCATCATCGTTTAATGGTTTGATATGAATAATTTTAAAAATTTTTTTCACTATCTAATAGAATAGTAACTGGGCCATGATTAAATATTTTAACCATCATCATCGTTTGAAACTGACCAGTCTCAATTCTTAGTTGATGTCTTTTCAAACATTTTATAAAATACTGGTACAATTTTTCAGCTTGCTCAGGTAAGGCTGCTGAAATAAAACTGGGACGCCTTCCTTTTCTGCAATCGCCATATAAAGTAAATTGGGATACAACTAAAATCTGTGCATCAATGTCCTTAGCAGACAGATTCATTTTTTCTTCCTGATCTTCGAAAATTCTCAGATTTACTATTTTTTCTGCAAGGTATTCAGCTTTTTTTTCTGAATCGTTTTTTCCAACACCTAAAAAAATGACCAATCCACTTTTAATTCTTCCTACTTCTTTACCTGATATTTCCACTGAACCTTCTTTGACCCTTTGAATGACTGCCCTCAATTAAAACCTCCTGAATCTATTTCTTTTATCTAATTTAAAATTAGAAATTTTTTGCTCGTTTTACAGTTAAAACGCTTTTTATTTTTGATAACTTATTTGTTATCTCTTTTAATTGTTCAAGACTGTTAATCGAAAAATTTATATCTATATTTGCTGTATTATCCTTAGAAGTTAAAGCATTCAGCGCACTGACCGATATCTTAAAATTTGCAAATACCTGCATAATATCAGTAATTAAATTCACCCTGTCATCAGCACTAATTTTAATTTTTACCGGATAAAAAAGTTCTTTATTTTTTACCCATTCAACTTTCACCAATCTGTCTTTATCCTGGGAGATAAAATCAACATTCGAACAATCTACTTTATGGACGGAAACACCGCTCCCACGTGTAATATATCCAATAATCTTATCGCCATAAACCGGATTGCAACATCTTGCAAATTTTACCATAACATTACTGACTCCTAACACGCGTACTCCTTGATCAATCCCTTTCTTTCTTTTTATTGCTGGCACAATTGCTGGGATTTTTTCCTGTGGAATAATTTTAGATAATACTTGAAAAGGCGTGATTTTTCCATATCCGATATTTTCAAACATGGTATCCATTTCCGCAAAACCTAACTCTATGCTTATATTTTTTAATAGCTTATTCGCTTCTGTGGAAGATTCGATATGATATTTTTCCATCTCCTTTTCAAAAATTTCCCGACCTTTCCGGATGTTTTCTTCTCGCATTTCTTTTTTAAACCAAACGCGAATCTTGTTTCTGGCCCCAGACGTTTTGACCAATTTCAACCAGTCTCTGCTGGGACCCCTGCTAACCTTTGATGTTAATATGTCTACAATATCTCCACTTTTTAATTTATAGTCCAAGGGGACTATTTTTTTATTTACTTTTGCTCCGATACACCTATGACCTACATCAGTATGAACAAGATAGGCAAAATCAATTGGTGTAGACCCCAGAGGAAGCATTTTTACATCTCCCTTAGGCGTAAAAGTAAAGACGTCATCCTGAAAAAGGCCTATTTTTAAACTTTCCATAAATTCTTTTGGATCTTTAAGATCTTTTTGCCATTCTAATATTTGTCTTAACCAGGAGAGCCTTTCTTCTAATTTTTTATCCTTTTTCAAGTCAACTTTTTCTTTATATCTCCAATGCGCTGCTATTCCATATTCGGCAGTTTCATGCATTTCCCAGGTTCTAATTTGTATTTCTAGAGGTTCTCCTTGTGAATTAATGACCGTCGTCTGCAAAGATTGATACATATTTGATTTTGGCATAGCAATATAATCCTTAAAGCGGCCAGGCATAGGTTTCCATAACGAATGAAGCAAACCTAATACCGCATAACAATCTTTTACAGAATTACAAATAATTCTAATGGCAATCAAATCATATATTTGGAAAAATTCTTTTTTTCCTTCCTTCATCTTTTTGTAGATGCTGTAAATATTTTTCGGTCTGCCCTTGATCTCTGCCTTTATTTTAACTTTTTCAAGCTCATTTTTTATCGTTTCCTTTATTGTTTCTATTATTTTTTCCCGTTCCAGTCTATTTTTGGCTAACTTATGGACTATTGTTCTATATTTCGCCGGTTCCAAATAACGTAAAGATAAATCCTCTAATTCCCACTGTATTCTGGAAATTCCCAAACGATTTGCGATTGGTACATATATCTCCAGGGTTTCACGTGAAATTCTAATTCTTTTAAAGGGAGGTAAATACTGTAAAGTTCTCATATTATTTAAACGATCTGCCAATTTAATCAGAATCACTCTTACATCTTCAGCCATTGCCAAAAACATTTTCCGAAAACTTTCAGCTTGTTGTTCCTGCTGAGTTTTGAATGATATTTTGCTTAATTTGGTCACCCCATTTACCAACATAGCCACCTCTTCGCCAAACTTTTCTTGAATCTCAGAGGATTCTATATTGGTATCTTCTATGATGTCATGGAGAAATCCAGCGGTAACCGTAATCACATCTAATTCCAAATCAGATAATATTTTAGCAACACCTAAAAGATGATAAACATATGACTCGCCTGAATATCTTTTCTGATCTTTATGGGAATCCACAGAGAAATCATAAGCTTTTTTAATTAAACTTAAATCCGCATGGGGAGCATATTGGGGTATTTTTTTTAATATTTCATTAAATAATAATAATTGAGAAATGATTTACACCTTCTTTGTAACTAATTTTCAATTTGTAGGGCTTGAGCTAATTAATTCGAAAATATCTTTTTATTATAAAATAAAAAGATATTTTAATAAATTGTTAATACCTATATTTTTTTAATTTCAGATCCCAGCAGTTTATTCATTATAGTTTGAGGTAGGTTTTTCATCAAATAATCCCATTATAATTTACGGGCAAATTGTTAACATTCAATATAGGATTTTTTACCTTATGACTTCCTGTATCCACTCATCATTAACTTTTTTAATGCTTTTTTAATTGTTAGCGAAAGATATGCGAACAAGCAGGTAGCTTTTAAGCAGGTTAAATTTAGGCTTGAATCGAGAGACTTGCTTTCAACTATTAATTGTGATACTGCACTAATGAAAATATGTCATATTCTTTCATTTTTACACGGGGATTCAAAAAAGCAAGTTCAACAATAAAGGAAGCACCTACAATCTTTCCCCCCAATTTTTCAATCAGCTTAAATACCGCGGAAGTGGTTCCACCCGTTGCCAACAGATCATCTACCACCATGATCTTATCACCTTTGGAAATGGCATCTTTATGCATTTCTAAAGTATTTTCACCATATTCCAGTTGATAAGAAATGCTTTCAACCTGACTGGGCAATTTATTCGGTTTTCTAATCGGTAAAAAGCCAACTCCCAATTTATATGACACAGGTGCCCCGATAATAAAACCCCGGGCTTCCATGCCGGCAATGTAGTCAATATCAAATTGTTTACAGTGTTCAACAATCATGTCAATGCTATATGCAAAAGCCTTTTTATCTTTTAGTAATGTAGTAATATCTTTAAATTGAATACCTTTTACCGGAAAATCAGAAATATTTCTGATTTTCTCTTTTAAGTTAATCATTTTACTTGACCTCCGAATATAATCATTACTTTTTAATGTCTTTTATATTTATTTGGATATTTTCAGCTCCATTCCATTTGTTTATCTCAATATTAAATGCAAGGTCAACAATTTTGTTGTTTGTAAGTGCCCGGGTTCCAATCTTAGCCAATTTAAACCCAATGCCATCAAGGAATGTTCCCTTTTCAACCACTTTTAATTTTAGATGTTCTTTTTTCTCTCCTACTAATCTCCAGTGGAAAATATTGTTTTTATAACTACAAAACAATGGTTTTGGATTCCCTAAACCAAACGGTTCAAGAACAGCAATATCATTTATCAAACTAAAACTGATTTCGTTTAATAATATGGGTACATCAATTTCTAATTCCGGAATGATTTCTTTTTCTGCTGTAAAGCGTCGATACATTTCATTCATTCTAGATCTAAAATCGGGTATTTTTTTTGTTTCAATACCAATACCGGCTGCGTGTTTATGCCCTCCAAAATTGATTAAAATATCTTTACATTGTTCTATGGCTTTATATAGATGAAAATTGTTCGTACTTCTTCCAGAACCCTTGCCTATGCCATCCTTAGCTGAAATAATAATTGCAGGACGATTGAATTCCTCAGCTAATCTGGAAGCAATGATTCCAATTACCCCCTGATTCCAGTGATCACCCGAAAGGATCAATAGCGAATTATCCTCCTCCTTAATTTGCTTTTCAGCTAAGATCTTAGCTTCTCTTAAAATGTTATCTCCGATATCTCTTCTATTCCTATTTATTTCACTAAGCCTTTTAGCAAGGAATTTTGCCCTTGATTCAGATTCGGTCAATAAAAGTTCCAGTGCAAGCTTTGGGTCTTCTAAACGTCCAGCTGCATTTAACCTGGGTACCAGCGCATAATTTATATCTCTTGTTGTAATTTCGCCTTCGTTCAATTTACATTCTTTAATCAATGCTTTCAATCCAGCTTTATTCGTCTGATTAAGCATCTTAAGTCCATGTTTAATTAAAATACGGTTTTCGCCAATAAGTGGAACTGAATCGGCAATTGATCCCAAAGCAACGAAATCAAGGTACTCATTCAAAAGATCTTGTTTTTTGCGAAACCTTTGAAAAAGAGCTTGTGCAATCTTAAAGCTGACACCAACTCCCGCTAATTCTTTAAAAGGATATTTTTCATCACATTTCGGATTGATCACTGCAGCTGCACAAGGTAGGTTGCCTTGGGGAATATGATGGTCAGTGATCACGATATCAATTCCATATTTTCTTGCTTTTTCTATTTCATAAATCGAACTTATTCCACAATCCACTGTAATAATAAGTTTTATTTTATTTTTAAAAGCCGATTCTATGGCTTTCTCGTTTAATCCATATCCTTCCTGAAACCGATTGGGAATGTAATAATATATGTTTGGGGTAAATTCTTTTAATACGGAAAACATTAGTGCTGTACTGGTCAAGCCATCTACATCATAGTCTCCATAAATTAGAATTCTCTCATCATGCTTAAATGAATAAATAATTCGATCTACAGCATCTTTCATTCCCGTAAATAAATCTGGATCATTTAAATTTTCGATATCTGCCTTCAGAAATTTCTTTGCTTTTGACGGCACTCTTAATCCTCTATTGATTAGCAATTGTGCTAACACTGGAGAAATATTTAGTTCCCTGGATAATGATAGCTGTAATTCTTTATCTTCTTTTTGTATACGCCACTCTATTGTCTTTTTGCTCCTTTTTTTAGATTTCGTTAAGATATTCCAAAGTGTTTTGAAACTTCCACAACAAATCAAATATGATGATTTGACGATTCACTCTTTTTTATGACCCGGAAAGGAAAAATAAAAAAACAAATACCTTCAGGCAACTTACGTCGGGAAGAATAGATTCTGTTCTTCAGTAAATACCACCCGTAACAGCCAGAAAAGCAACACATAGAAAGTTATTTTCCTATAAGGCTAAATTTGTGAAATTATTCATATTATCTCCTGGATAATTTTTATTTTCTTTTATTTTTCCTGGCAGTTTTCTGTCCCGTACTATGCTTTTCCCTGGAAATATTACTCCAATCAACTAATAAAGGAGAAGCAATGTATATTGATGAATAGGTTCCTGCAACCATACCAATAAATAAAGCTAATGCAAAATCAGAAAGTATGCTCCCTCCAAAGAAATAAATAGCTAAAACAGGAAGAACGGTAGTCAAAGCTGTATTTATTGTTCTGGATAAAGATTGATTGATGCTTATATTAACAATTCCGTCAAAATTTTCTTTCGTTTTGTATTTAATATTTTCTCTCAATCTATCCAAAATAACTATGGTATTGTTCAGAGAATACCCTACAATGGTCAATATTGCGGCTATGATCGAAATGGTTATTTCTTTTTGAATCAGAGAAAATAATCCCAAAACAATAAGACAGTCATGAGAAAGTGCCAATATTGAAATAATGGAATATCTAAATTCGAATCTTACAGTGATATATAAAATAATTCCTATAAATGCAAATAGTATGGCAAACAAAGCGGTTTTCTTTAAATTTTCCCCAATAACAGGACCAACTGATTCCACCCGTAAAACTTCTAAATTTGACAGATTTTCCTTTAAAGAAGTTAGGATTTCCTTCCTTTTTTCCTGTTCTATTTTTTCAGTCCTTATGACATACTCGGTATCACTTAATCCCTGAATAGTGCTTTGGCTTAAATTAAATTCACTAAGATTTTGTCGTACTTCGTTAACAGATACAGGATCATCAAATTTTATCTGGATAACACTTCCACCTGCAAAATCAATACCATAATTAAATCCTTGAAAAAAAATAGAGATGATTCCGATAAGAATGAGTACCGCAGAAATCATATAGGCCATTTTTCTATTTTTTACAAAATCGAAATTTCTTTTTCCAATTAAGTCCATTTTAATAAATCCTCCCTTGCTACATCTACGCTAATATTTTAGAATTGGCTTTTGCAGACAACAATTCTAAAATAATTTTAGTCACTACAATTGCGGTAAACATACTGGCTAATATTCCAATACTCAAAGTAACGGCAAACCCCCGAATTGGTCCAGTACCAAAATACAACAGAGCAACAGCAGCAATTAAAGTCGTTACGTTAGCATCAAATATTGTACGAAAAGCCTTGTTAAATCCAGCATCGATTGATGCACGGAAAGTTTTTCCTAATTTTAATTCCTCTTTAATTCTTTCAAAAATTAAAATATTTGCATCAACTGCCATGCCAATAGTCAGAATCATTCCAGCAATTCCGGGCAAGGTTAATGTTGCTTTAAAGCCGGCTAGAGCACCAACAATAATCAACATGCAAATCATTAACGCAAAATCTGCAACCAAACCAAATTTCCTGTAATAAATAACCATAAATACCAGGATCAATGCCAAGCCAACTAAACCGGCCCTAATACCTTTATCAATAGAGTCTTGTCCTAAAGAAGGTCCCACCGATCTATTCTCTAAAATCTCAACTTTAACTGGTAATGCACCCGAACGCAAAAGGAGCGCTAATTGTTTCGCACTATCTACGGTGAAACTACCTGTAATTCTCGCCTGCCCATCCAGGATAGGTTCTTGGACAACCGGTGCGGATATTTCCTTGTCATCCAAAGTGATTGCCAACACTTTGCCTACATTGCTTGAGGTAGCTTTTCCAAATTCCGTAGCACCAGTCTTATCAAATTCAATAGTAATAATTGGTCTCCCAAACTGGTCAAAGGTCTCCTTGGCATTCAACAAATGTGCACCGGTTAAAAGCGTGTTTCCTTTTTCGTCTTTAAATTCTAAAAGCGCTGTCTTTCCAATTAAATCAACGGCTGTTTCAGGATCATCGATTCCCGGCAGTTGCACTAAAATTCGATTATTGCCCTGTCGTTGAATGACTGGTTCTGACACGCCAAGCTGGTCCACGCGATTTCTTATTATCTCTAAAACTCTATTAACCGCATCATCATCAACTAATGCATTAGGACTGTCTTTTGCCTCTAAAATCACGTGAGATCCGCCTTGCAAATCCAATCCCAAGTTTATTTTTTCATCTAGAGGAAATGCAAATATAACTGCGACAGCTATCACAATAAAGACACTGGCAATCCTGGCAGTTTTATTAAGATTCATAAAAAAATCCTCCCTTTCATTTTTAAAATATTTTTTGAAATCTTTTTATATTACAAACGCCAACTTTTTAATTATAGTATTTTCATAATTTCCTTGTCAACGAGAAAACTTTAAAATAGTTTACATCATCTTTAAAAATTTAAAGGCAGGTAACATTCAATACCTGCCTTTAAATTATCTCTTTGTTTTCTATATTTTTCCCTTGAATCAGATAAACTACTTCTCTCTTTTTTGACCGATTGCATTGCGCGTTGTATTTACAAATACATCTTTTGCAATTTCAATAGTCAAAACATCGTTTTTTATTTCTTTGATAATGCCGTAAAAACCTCCGATTGTGATGATTTTATCACCTTTCTGCAAGCTTTCCAGCATCGCCTTATGTTTTTTTTGTTTTTGCTGTTGAGGACGAATAAGTATAAAATAAAATATACCAAATATGACAATCAAAGGCAAAAATTGTTGAAGGGCTTCCATTTTTTTATCATTCCTTTCATATTTTTGTTTTGAAAAATACTTTATAAATTATACATAATCTGGTTTCATTTAGCAAATTATTTTTTACAACCTGATTAATTTACATTGCATCAACAAAACCCCAAAAATATTAATTAAGAAAATGATTTAAAAATGTCTCTTTATAATCCAACAGCCTATCTTCTTTTATAGCTAATCTGATATTTTTCATCAGTTCTGCCATAAAATGAAGATTGTGTATAGTACCTAAGATTGAACTGAGAATTTCCTTGGACATATACAGATGTCTCAAGTAAGCTTTGGTAAAGTTTTTGCACGTATAACAAGTACAATGTGGATCGAGCGGCTCCAAATCATCCTTATATTTTGCATTGGTAATCGATATTTTCCCAGAAGATACAAAAAGCGATCCATTCCTTGCGTTTCTTGTCGGAAGAACACAATCAAACATGTCTACGCCCCGGGTAACACCTTCTAATATACTTTGAGGCGCTCCCACTCCCATTAAATATCTTGGTTTTTTCTCAGGTAAACAAGGCACTGTATAATCCAAAACATCATACATTACCGGTTTTGGTTCCCCGACGGACAATCCGCCAATAGCATAACCTGGAAAATCAAGGTCTACCAACTCTCGTGCATTCTCTATTCTCAAATCTTTATATGCTCCTCCCTGAACGATTCCAAAAAGACTTTGATTGGGATGACTGTGTACACCTTTGCATCTTTTTGCCCACCGTAAAGTTCTTTGTGCAGCAGCCGCAACTTGATATCTTCCGGCAGGATAGGGAGAGCATTCGTCAAAAGCCATTGCAATATCAGAACCTAGTGCCATCTGAATCTCCATGGCTTTTTCAGGATCAATAAAATGCTTGCTTCCATCAATGTGAGAACTAAAAAAGACACCATCATCGCTTATTTTATTTAATTTCCCCAAACTAAATATTTGAAAACCACCGCTATCGGTCAATATAGAACCATTCCAAGCCATATACTTATGTAACCCACCTGCTTTCTCGATCAGTTTATGTCCAGGTTTTAAATATAAGTGATAAGAATTATTTAAAATAATATTGATTTTCAAGTGTTCTAATTCCCTGGGTGTCATTGCTTTTACCGTTGCTTTCGTTCCTACAGGCATAAAAACCGGAGTACTGATAACTCCGTGTGAAGTTACTAATTTCCCCAACCTTGCTTTTGTTTTTTTGGATTTTTTAAGTATTTCAAATTTTATTGCCAATCATATGCACCTTTCTGTTCTTTTTAATAGATTAAAGATTTTATCCCATATTTTCGCCATGAATTCTATTTATTGTTTTATGTTTTTATCGAAAATCACCTATTCAAAAAATCGCAGGTAAATAATCCTAAAAGATGATGAATTAAGTGATAGCATTTTACTTCCTATTTTTTTTAACTTCAATTATTCATCATTCTTATATGATTATCATCGCATCACCAAAACTATAAAACCTATATTTCTCTTGGATTGCTCGCACATATGTCTCTAGAAGAAATTCTTTTCCGGCAAAGGCAGCAGCCATCATTAATGGTGTCGATTTTGGAAGATGAAAATTAGTGATCAGCACGTCAATGGCTTTGAATTGGTAGCCAGGATAAATAAATATTTCACTCCAGTTACCACCACTTAAAATACTTTTTGAATCATGATTGAAAGCTGATTCTAATGTACGGGTGGTCGTTGTGCCGACTGATACAATCCTTCTATTCTCATTACGGGCTTTGTTTATTATTTTAGCGCTATTCTCAGGAATAAAATAGTACTCTGAGGACATTTTATGTTGTTTTAATTCGGTTACCCTGATCGGCTCAAACGTACCTCTTCCTACATGTAAAATAATAAAAACTACTTCTATGCCCTTGGCACTTATTTTTTTGATCAAGGAATCAGTAAAATGGAAACCTGCTGTTGGAGCAGCTATTGATCCCTCATCATGCGCATATACTGTTTGATAATCTCCCTTTTCCTTTAACTTTTCCTTGATGTAGGGAGGAGTTGGCATTTGTCCAATTTCTTTCAAGATTTGCTGAAAATTTCCATTAAAACCAAATTTAATGCGATAACTTCCTTTTTCAATATCTTTTCCCTCTATCACTCCACTTAGGTTTTGAGAAAAAAACAATTTAGTACCAGTCGATACTCTTTTACCTGGTTTAACCAATGCTTCCCATCTTTTTTCATCCAATGATTTCACCAAAAGCACTTCTACGCTTCCTCCGGTCTCCTCTTTGTGCCCAAATATCCTTGAGGGGAAAACTTTTGTATTATTTAATACCAAAACATCTCCCGGCCTTAGATACTCAATTATATTTTTAAATATTTTATGCTCTACAGTTCTTTTTGAACGATTTAGCACCATTAATCGACTACAATCTCTTGGCCTCATCGGTTTTTGAGCTATAAATCCCGGCGGTAAATAATAATCATACTCATTTACTTTCATAGTTCTCCACAAATTATCTTAGTATTTTTTTTCGATATCAATTCCCTGATAATAATAATTTAGAATTTCCTGGTAATCGTTACCCTGTAAAGCCATGCCATAGGCACCCCACTGTGACATGCCAACACCATGACCATTCCCCATTCCAGTGAATTTAAAACTCAAAGGAACTCCTGAATAGACAGTTTCTGCTTTTATTTTAATGACCTTTTCTTTTTTTTCTTTTTCTTCTTTTTGTGTCTCTTTCATTAATTCAAGCAATTCTTTGATGGTCCAATCTTTCTTGAGTTCTAAAATTTCTTCAACCGATTGTTTTTCTTTCGCATCATTATCAATTATTTTTTTAAACGGCTTTTCTTCTTCGGAAACAGGCTTTTGGCCTATCTTTTCAAAATTAAATAGAGTGCTTCTTATCACATCAAAACCAATCATACTTCTAAATGTTTTCGAATCCATATTAACAATTTTATTGTCGACGCAAACAAAACTTAGCTGATTTACTCTACCGCTTTGTTTGTCCTTTTCCAACTTTATATCAATAATTGAATCCACAACATATCCTATTTTCTCCAATTTTTGAATCAAATTGCTTTCACTAATTGTAAAATCCCAAGTGTGATGGGTAGGAGAAACATTCTCCTCAAAAGTTGATTTTACACCTCTCAAGTACGGAAGATAACTTCCCCATACATCTTCACTGTTCGCAGTATATCCACCACTATCTGAATGATATACCGCATTAATTGCCTCTCCCTTAAAAACCATTATTTTACCCCTAGTGGCATCAACCGCCTTGTTTGTTAAAGGATGCTCATGATTGACACCTCCATAAGCCTGGCTATTGGTAGTTGCATCAAGATTGTATCCCTTTTCAATATACTTATTCATATTGAAAAGGGCAAAAGTCCGTGCAGCAATAGCCTGTGCCTTTAACGTTTCCATTGGCCACTTTGGGGAAATTTCTTTCTTAAGTACCCCATACAGATATTCTTCAATTCCAACCAAATTAATAACATTCAATTTATTATTAACCTTATCATAGTCAATTTCTATGTTTCCCCGATACTTGTATTTTTGCCCATTAATTAATACAATTAATTTTGTTCCGCTAGCAGGAATTGCTTTTATAGGGCCGGAATAGACCCCCTTCCCCAATATCTTTATCCCCTTTGGGTTAGAGCTTATTTTTACCGGTTCCCCCCTTTCTCTGCCAATCAATTGATTAGATTTTAAATTATAAATTTCCAAAGACCCTTCTCCACCTATACTCAATTCATTTATGTTTAAAAATATTCCTACTCTAAGCGTAGGCGCCTTACTTAAAGCATATGTTATATTAAAAATGAATAAAAACATCCATAAAATTATGCCTAAAAACAAAAAAATTATTTTAACCTTTTCTCTATCCGATTTTATCAATTAAATTAACCCCTTTTAATTTCAGAATTTGTCCATTTGCAATGGCAATTCCAACAAAATTTTTCTTCTTTTATTTTTCACATCTTAATGGAAATCTCTTGTCTGTTACATCGCCATACTCTCAATTAATTACAATAATTTAGTCTGACGACTCTCTTTTTTCTTTCTGCCAAAATAGTTATAGGCATAATCAGTGACAACACGTCCCTTTGGTGTTCTGAACAAAAAACCTTTTTGCAAAAGAAAGGGTTCATAAACATCACAAATAGTATCATTATCTTCGCTAATTGATGCAGCAAGTGTTTGCAATCCCACCGGGCCACCTGAAAATTTATCAATAATAGTAAGAAGTAATTTTTTGTCTATATTGCATAATCCATGATCATCTATTTCCATCATTTTCAGCCCGAAATCAGCAATTTTCTTAGAAATAATACCGTTTCCCTTGATCTGGGCATAATCCCTTAAGCGACGCAAAAGGCGATTAGCAATTCGTGGAGTACCCCTTGACCTTTTTCCTATTTCTATTGCTGCACTTTTAGAAATTTCTACTTTTAATATCTGGGATGATCTAAGCACTATTTCTAAAAGATCTTCTTCTTTATAGTAACTCATTCGAGTGATTACTCCAAAACGGCTTCTCAAAGGAGAAGTAATTAGTCCTGTCCGAGTGGTTGCGCCAACTAAAGTAAATTTAGGCAAACTAATACGAATCGACCGTGCACTAGGACCTTTTCCTATCAATATATCCAATTCAAAATCTTCCATAGCAGGATAAAGTATCTCTTCAACCGATCTGTTTAGACGGTGAATCTCATCAATAAATAAAACATCGTTATCTTGTAAATTGGTCAATATTGCCGCAAGGTCCCCCGCTCTCTCAATGACCGGACCAGACGTCATTTTAATATTTACACCCATTTCTGCTGATATAATATATGCCAAAGTTGTTTTCCCTAATCCAGGGGGACCATACAGGAGAACATGATCTATGGGTTCATTTCTTTTTCGGGCAGCACTAATATAGATATTTAAGTTATTCTTGACTTTTTCTTGCCCAACAAATTCTTTGAGCAATTTTGGTCTTAGATTAATATCTAATACATCAGTTTCTTCTTTTTTTAAACCCAAATCTATCATTTTTTCTTTCAATTCCATTTATTTACCCCTAAAACCAAGGAACAACAAATCTCCTTGTGTTTAAATAATTTTTAGTGATTCCCGAATCATCTCTTCTAATGTCAATTTTTCTTTGAATTTTTCCTTTATTCTGTTAATAGCAGATTTTGCTTTTTTATCAGAATATCCTAATGTTTTCAAAGCAGTTAGTGCATCCTGAGTATCCTTGGATTTAATGATTTTAATTTCACTTATATCTTCCAGGGTCATTTTCTTTATTTTTTCTTTAAGCTCCAAAATTATTTTCTTTGCTAATTTGTTACCAATACCACCAATAGATGTAATCGAATCCAAATCCTCGCACAAAATTGCCTGATTAAATTCATCCGGAGACATCTTAGACAGAACTTTTAATCCCACTTTAGGGCCAACTCCGGGCGTACTGATAAGCAACTCAAAAAATATTTCTTCTTTTTCGGTTAAAAATCCAAACAACATGATTTTATCTTCCCTGAGATATAAATAAGTGTATATTTTAATTGTATCATCTTTTTTCAGGGTAAAATTGACATAGGTGGGAATGTAAATGGTATATCCGACATTATTCACATTTAAAACAAGGTAATCTGTACTGATTGATTCGATTTTACCATTCAAGAAAGAAATCATGGGGGCATCCTCAAACATTGTTTTAACTAATTTATTTTACGTAAATATTTTTTTCCTCATTTTGCTCTATATGCGATTATCCGTAAAAATGGATTCAATTTTCACTCTCAAGTTAGTTAATAAATATCATTTACAAAACGCTCAATTATCAAACATCTGTTAAAAACAGTATGCTGAATTTTTTAATTCTTTCCTGTCCCATGTCCTAAATCCATTGAAACATTTTTAGAGTTTTTCCTTGTTTGAAAAACAAAATTAAATAAATATAAAGTACATCATCTAATATTTGGTATGTAAATGACAGATTGCGGCAGCCAAAGCATCTGCAGCATGATCAGGGCGGGGTATTTTCTCTAAGTTCAGCAATATCTTAACCATCGATTGCACCTGGTATTTATCTGCCCTACCATTGCCTACCATTGCCTGTTTGATCTGTAACGGGGTGTATTCATACAAATCTAATCCAATCAAGGATACAGTTAAAGCAATGGATCCATATACTTTACTCACAGTCAGAGCAGTTTTGGTGTTTTTATTAAAAAATAACTCCTCAATGGCTATTTCCTGTGGTTTATATTTTTCTATTAATTCTTTTATTTTACAATTAATCTTTTTTATTCTTTGGGCGAATGTATCATGTTTATCGGTGGTTATACAACCATACTTAATGGGAAATATTTTTCTATTCTCATAACTGACCAAACCATATCCATTGCTCGCAAGGCCAGGATCAATGCCTAACACAATCATGCTTTGTCCTTATTTGATGATATTTCTTCCATTATTTTGTCCGAAATATTAAAATTCGCATATACTTTTTGAATATCATCATGATCTTCCAATTGTTCCATTAAATTAATCATTTGCATTGCTTTTTTTCCTTCTAATTCTACTGTTGTCTTAGGAATTAGTGTAATTTCGCTTATTAAAAACTCAATATTATTTTGCTTAATTAATGTTTCGAATTTTTCATGATTTTCAGGCAACGTAATAACTTCAATGTTGTCATCATCGGATTTTACATCTTCCGCTTCCGCTTCAAGGGCAAGATCGAAAATTAAATCTTCGTCAACCTTTGATTTTTCAAAAACCAAATAACCTCTTTTATCAAACATCCAGGCTACACAACCACTTTCACCTAAGTTTCCTCCGTTTTTAGAAAATATTTTCCTAATTTCCGGAACAGTTCTATTTCTATTATCGGTTAAGGCATCCACCAAAACAGCAACACCACCAGGACCATAACCTTCATAAGACAATTCTTCATATGCTACGCCTTCAAGCTCACCGGTTCCTTTTTTTATTGCTCTTTCAATATTCTCATTAGGCATATTACTTTCTTTCGCCAACTGAATAGCAGTTTTAAGCTTTGCATTGGTTTCCGGATCTCCACCTCCGGACCGGGCTGCTACCGTAATAACGCGAATCAATTTCGTAAATAATTGCCCTCTCTGAGCATCTGCTTTACCTTTTTTTCTTTTAATTGTGCTCCATTTTGAATGTCCAGACATAGCATTTATCTCCTTAACATCTAACTTATCTTTATCATATTTCTAATCAATATGGTGTAATGATTGATCCGGAATATAATGATTAATTTTAGCATATTCATAATTCATATTCAATAAAATAGTCATACGTTAGATTTTGTAATCCACTTTTCTTTTTTTGTGAAAAACATAAATGAATGCTATATAATGAATGAAAATAAAAAAACTTGGTAATAGCTAAACTTAATTGCACTAAATTTGTTCTTTGACAATGGAAATCTGTTGATTCAGCAACCTCCTTAGTAGAATAACCAAGTTCTCGTTTCGATGGTTAAAACGCCACTCTACCTCTTTTAAGTAGAGAGGAAAGTATGTTTGGTTGATACCCCGATACTGATAGAGCCAATGCTTGCAAAGGACCAGAATCCTTCAATACCGTTGATGTGATCTCTACCCTTGGGAACACCTTTCTCCTTTAATACCACTACATGATTCCCCCGGACCGGTAGGAAGGTGTAGGCAAACCAGTCATCGGCATAGTAGAGACTCCCTGCTTTGGTATAGCGGGTAATATAAGGTTGCATGGTCTCCTTCGCACGCGAAGAGATAGGAAAAGTAAGGACTTTCTGAGTTTCTCTGGTATATACCAAAGACAATGGTTTTGCCTGATGCTCCCCAGCCACGCTTACCAGGTCTCTTGCCTCCAAACATCGTTTCATCCATTTCGATTGCTCCTGAGAGTGGTTTCAGCTCTTTTATGGTATCTTCGTAAATAACTTCTCGGAGCGTTCTAAACCATCGTAAAATGGTAGGTTTACTGTAAGGGACTTGAAAGCGCAACCGATAAGCTGGGACACCTAAAGAAAAAAACTCTACCAATCTACCTTTCCAGTAAGGTGAAATCCGGGTCTTTTGCCAGATATTTTTTGAGCTTTTTCTGGTTAGACCGCACTGGCTACACCGGATTTGACCGCTGGAAAGTGACCAGAATTTTTTACTGCCGCAGCGAGGACATGTTTCCATACTCTCTTTATACTGATTTATCAACAGTTTTTCAAGGTTCTAAGTGCAATTTTTTTTACCATTACCAAAAACTTTAACAATGTTCAGTCTATCAATTAGGTCCTTAATCTTCATTTAAAATGAATTTGAGTTGCTTTATTTTTTTTTTGGAAGTTTTTACCGAGTTTTTTTCAATAATGATCTTAAATAGTAAGTGGCAATAGGTTAAATGGTCGTTTATCAAAAATTGGGTTTTGACGGATTAGATCTTTTATGCTTGCTTAAAGCTATCTTGCCTTCTATCTTTGCTTTTACTGTCTCATCATCCAATTCACCAATCCTTAAATATTCATCAAGTTGGGCATATGTTATTCCCATTTCTTCTTCGTCGGTTTGTCCTTTCCACAAGCCGGCAGAGGGTGGTTTGCTAATAATTCTCTCAGGAACATCCAAGTGCTTGGCTAATGCAATGACTTCACTTTTCAACAAATTTCCTATAGGAAGAATATCCGCTCCACTATCACCATATTTAGTTGAATATCCAACCATTATTTCGCTTTTATTGCAAGTTCCTACAACCAGATAATTTAAATGATTTGCAAAATAATATAAACTAATCATTCTTAATCTTGGTTTCATATTTGCATTTGATAGACTATTGTCATTGACATTTTTTTTTATATTTTCAGATAATAAAGAAGAAAAAGAATGATAGATTTCCGAAAGTTCAATTATTTTGTAATTTATATTGAATTTTTCGATTAATTCCATGGCATCTTTGAGATCTTCATTTATACTATTGCATGGCATGATTAAGGCTATACTGTTATCAGGAAATACTTTTTTGCACAATATTGCTATGACTGCAGAATCTATTCCTCCGCTCAATCCGTAAACAACACCATTAGCTTTTGCTTTTTCTACTTCAGTCTTTATCCATAAAGATAATTTTTCAACTTTTTCTTTCATGATTGATCACCCTTTTTTTACCCATAAAAGATTTTTTTAATCGCAGACATTTTTTATCCATAAAAAAATCCCGGCAGTTTCCTACTCTCCCACAGAAAATCTGCAGTACCATCGGCGCAAAAGAGCTTAACTACTGTGTTCGGGATGGGAACAGGTGTGACCTCTCCGCTA